>Ga0209476_10000222_pt1 | contig 38544 bp, 35 predicted proteins | sample KloWWTrecipitate_FD_187179 | JGI IMG/M metagenome (GOLD analysis project Ga0209476, IMG submission 187179) | Active sludge microbial communities from Klosterneuburg, Austria, studying microevolution and ecology of nitrifiers - Klosterneuburg... | ecosystem: Engineered > WWTP > Aerobic digester... | reverse complement strand
GGGGCGCCGTTCGGCGGCGCGGCCCCGGCGGGCGGGCGCACTGCCAAACGCCATGCCTTCGCGGCGCATGGAGACGAACGTGCTCGCACCGATCACGATGTGGTCCAGGAGTTCGATATCGAGCAGCGTGCCAGCTTCGATCAGGCCGCGCGTAACCACGATGTCCTGGGGACTTGGGCGGGGGTCGCCCGAGGGGTGATTGTGGGCGATCACGACGGAGACGGCGTCCTGGACGATCGCCTCGCGGAAGGCCTCGCCAGGCCGCACGACAACGGAGTTGGCCGCCCCGGCGATGGAGGGCGCGAGCGGGCCCAGCAGGCGGCCGCGGGCATCGAGCGGGAGTACGTAGAACTCTTCGCGCCGGCGCCCGGCAAGGCGAGGGCCAAGCACCTGGTAGACCGCTTCGGGCTGCAGGAGGACGGGGCGGTCGGCCGGATCGGCCTGCTGCGCGCGGCGGCCGAGCTCGACCGCGGCGAGGATCTGGGCGGCCTTGGCGGGGCCAAGCCCACGGGCACGCTGGAGGACGGCCGCATCGGCGCGGACCAGTCCGCCGAGGCCGCCGTTCGCATCGAGCAGCGCGCGGGACATATCGATGGCGTTCTCGCCGGGCATCCCCGCGCGCAGCACGATAGCGATCAGCTCGGCATCGGAGAGGACGCCCGGGCCGTGTTCGAGCAGGCGCTCGCGCGGGCGCTCATCGCCGGCCCATTCGCGGATCGTGCGGTAGTTGGCGGGGGCGCTCTCGCTCATCGAATGGGGATCATAACGCACTTCGGCTGGCGGTGGAGGCTCAATCGCGGCTTATTTGCCCAAGGGTCAGCCGGAATCCCGCGGGCTGCTGGGTGGGCTTCGGCGTGGGGCTCGCGGTGGGCGAGGGCGAGGGCGAGGCCTTCGGCGTCAGGGTCGCCGCCGGGGTTGGGGATTGGCTCTTGGCGGGAGTCGGCGAGGGTGTCTTTGTTGGCGTTGGGGAGGCGGTTGGGCCGGGGGATTCGGGGACGACGTAGGTGGTGAGCGAGGCGCCCAGGTCGCTTGCGTAATTCCGGAGTGCGGTAGCAACCGCGGGCGTGAACCTGACCGAAAGGTTGAGCTTGTCGTTCCCCACGGAGACGACGCTGAAAATGAACGCGCTTTCGGGGCCGAGCGCGAAGACCGGCGAGCCGCTCTGGCCCGGGAAGATATCGACCCTGGTGTAGAGGTAGGTGGTATCGACGAAGTACTCGGGAGAAGTCGCTGCCCACTGGGTTCCGAGCGGCTTGTCGCCCGGGTAGCCGGCTGTGCCGACGACAAACCCGCCTTTCTGGAAGTAGGCATCCGAGGCCGTGGCAACCACGGGATACGGGGCTATCTGGTCCTGCCAATCGGCGACGCCGATGACGATGAGGCCCCAATCGTAGGGGGAGGGCGGTCCGGAAGAGTCGTTGGACGCTCCCCGGCCCTCGGCCCAGCCCACGGGGACCGCCATCTTCACGCCCAGGCCCGCCCCGTAGGGCCAGTCGGAGCCGTCCCGTCCCGGAACGACGAGCACGCTGCCGGCGTAGCTTCCGCCGCTGTAGATGCAGTGGGCGGCAGTCAGGACAACCCGCGCGCTGAGGAGAACGCCGCTGCAGGTCGAGTCGATCTCATCGTATTCATCGAAGATGACGAGCTGGGCGATGGCCCGGAACGGCAGCTTCTGGGTATCGGTCACCTGCCAGCGGTCATCCGGCGAGAAGACGGTGGCGGCATCGACCGGGGCGCCCGCACCGTCCTCCCTGGAGCGGTAGATGGCGGCCAGGTCGGCCCGGGGTTGCGGGAGGGGGAACTCGACGAGGGTTGAAGGACCGGGGGGCACATTCCCATCGGCGCCGGCCTGCATGGTGCGCGCGCCGATGAGACAAACCAGGGCCGCGAGAAGCACCGGGAGAAAGAGCCGAGTGATCGCCGGAAAACGCATGATTGGGCCCGCCCGTGGAGGAAGTGCCCGACGATAGCACGCGCGCTATGACACCTCGTGACGCGATGGGAGGCCGCCGTTGCGGGGATTTGTGAAGAAATCGCCGGGACTACGCCTCGCCAGGCTCCGGCGGGGTGGCACGCTCGACCCAGACGAGGACGGCAGAGTGGGGATAGAAGGTCGCCTCGACGTAGTCGCCTTCCTTGATTTCCACGAGCAGGAGGACATCGCCCCGGAGGATGTGTTTGCCCAGGCGCATGTAGTGGGTGCGCATCACGAAGGAATCGCTGCGCGCCCAGCGCCGGGTGACCGGGCCGCGCTCGGTACGCGGGCTGCCGAGGTAATCGAGCAGCGCCTGGAAGGCCTGGAACCCGAACAGCACGGCAAACAATCCAAGGATGGTGACGAGCACCCAGGTTCCGCCATGTTCGCGATCGCGAACGGCCACATCGGCAAAGAAGAAGATGGTCCCGGCGGCGGCGGCGAGAAAGAGCGGCATCCAGAGGATGACCGAGCGGAGAAGCCGTCTGCGCGCAGCCTGGATCGCGAGCTCCCTGCCGAGCTCGGGGTCATCGGCCCAGTTCATGGCAGCTTGATCTCCGCACCCACCTGGAGCGTATCGGGATTGAGGCCGGGGTTGGCGGCAATGATCGCCTCCACCGTGGTCCCATTCGCGGCGGCGATGGCGGAGAGCGTATCGCCCGGCTTCACCTTATAGACCGATGACGATGGAGTCGCGGTGGCCGCCGCGGTCGGCGAGGCCGGGGGCGACCCGGTGGGCGATGCCGCGGGTGTCGCCGGGGTTGCGTCGGCCGTTGGCTGCGGGGACGCGGGGACGGTAGCAGTCCTCGCGCCGGGCGATGTGGGCGTGGCCGTGGCGCCCACGGCGGCCGTGCTCGTGGGCGCCTGGCGGATGACGCCGTTGGCCGCCTCCTTTTCGGGCGGCCGAAGTACGAGGAAGAGCGTGACCAGCGAGGCGATGACGAGCGTCAGGAGAGCCCCCCGGTAGACGCGGGCACTCGGCGCGGCTGATTCCGGCGCGAGGCAGCGCAGGCACACATCATCGCCATGGGCGGGGCAATAGAGCCGTCCGCAGGCCGGGCATTCGGCTTCAGCCGGGCTGTTGCAGTAGTGGCAGGTGGTTTCGGCCATGGCTATCTCCGCAAGCGTAGCGCCGAAGCGGGAAGAGGGAAGGGGAGCGAGCTGAAATGGGAAAGGGCGGGGTTCAGGCTGGCTCGATGGTGGCAGTCAACGCGGCCGATTCGAGGCAATCCCGGTAGTGTTCGGCGGCTTCCTTCGGGCATTCGATGACGGTCGCCTGGCCGTGGGTGTGGGCCGTCCACATGATCTCCTCCGCCTCATCGCTGGAGAGTGAAGGGACGCAGCGGCAAAGGCTGCGGATGACGTGGTCCATCGCGTTGTGGTCATCGTTGTGGAGGATGACGCGGTAGGGCGGCACGAGCCTGCGCACGGTTTCGCGATCGAAGGAGATGCCGGGAGCGGAGGCCGGAGACGCACCCATGGAAAGGAAGGATAGCGGCCCGGATCGGATCGATCTTCGCGTATCCGGGGAGACGCTTACGGGTTTCCCCGTAGTGACTGGATTCGCTCGCAAGCGGATGATCTCGTTTCGAGCAGAAAGGAGCCTTCCTGGTGATCTCCGAACCCCACGGCGTGACCCCTTACGACCGGCCCGAGCTTCCGGCCGAGCCCGGGCTGCGGCAGTTGGCGATCAGCGCGCTCACCTACCGGGCGGTCGCCCAGGAGCGGGAGATCCAGATCGGCGAATTGCTCGGCCCGGATGGCTCCGATCTCCTCTCCGACCTGCTCGCCACACTGACCAACGAGATTACCACCCAGCTCCTGCTTTCGGAGCGCCTGCTCAAGAACGGCTGGAGCTGGGACGACGTGCTGGTGGCTATCTGGTACAACGAAGACCACCTGCGGGCGGCCGCGCGCAGCGAGTAACCGGCCCGGATCAGGTTCATGGCGCTGCAGAATCTGGCCCGCTGAGCGGTTCGCGCGGCGCTTCCTCCACGTCGCGCCACCAGTGGGCCACCCGGTGGCGGAAGCGGTCCCAGCGTTCGCGTTCGAGGAGGACGAGGAAGCCAAACCCGAGCAGGATCGTCCCGGCGCCCCCCAGGAGCAGCCAGTACGGCGTGGAGAAGAGCCCCCCCGTGACCATCCGCGCGGCGGTGGCGGTGAGCGTGAGGATGGCCGCGGCCACCAGCCAGCGGGCGTGCAAGAGCAGCCCCCCGGCCAACAGCGCAATCCCGATACCGATGAGTTCGAGCCCGTACTTGCCGCCACCCGGCGCGAAGCTCTGCCCGGCGGGCGGCAGGACCAGGTGCAGCGCGCCAATGAGCATCACCAGTTCGTGGAGTTGCAGGTGCTCTCCGGCAACCCGTGCCGAGCGCCGGAACGTCAGCGCGATGACGATGAAGTAGATGCCAACGGGCGCGGTATAGGCCTGGACATTTTCCGGTTCGCGGGTGGCGATAGCCATGAGGAGCGCACCGAGCAGCCCTGCGCTCCCCGCGACCCAGGCGAACCTCCTGCGCAGGCGAAGGCCCTCGGCAGTGAGTGCCGCTGAGAACAGCGCGAGGACCATCGCCGCCATGCCCCAGGCCTCCGTGGTGACCAGCGCTTCTCCCGGCTCGAGGCGTGTCTGCTCGCGTGAGAGCAGCACCCCGGAGGCGATCCCCGCGACCAGCCACGGGGCCCACGAGATGTACTCCACCACCATCTCGCGTTCCGATGGCTGGCGCGTGTAGCGGCGGAGCGCAACGAGGGCCGCCCACTCCAGTATCGCCACCGCGACAAAGGCGAGCGGCAGATAGGCCATCTCGAATCCGAGCCAGCGCCAGCCCGCCCAGACTGTCAGCAGGAGGAAGGAATTGGCGATGCCCAGCAATGACCAGCGGCGAACGCGAAAATAGGCCGCCACCGGCCCCAGCACGGCGAGCGCAAGGACGCCCGTCAGCGTGCCCCAGGCGGGGGTGGCCGACCCCACCGCAATCGGTGCGGCGACGGTAGTCCCGGCCAGGCCGGCCGGGGCGAATACCCACAGCCCGGCGGGTGCCCGCCAGCGGGAGGCCGCGCCCAGCCAGCCAGCAACCGAAAGTGCGGCGAAGACGCCGGCGCGATCGCCACCTGAAATCTCGAACAGCCCGTTCAGAGAGGCGGCGGCGCCGAAGAGAAACGCGATGGCCCCGAGGGTGAGCGTGGCCCATTCCGCATCCTTCGCACGCGAAACCGGGTCGCGAACGAAGAGAGCGATGACTGCGCCCCGCGCGCGAAGCGAGGCAACCGCCAGCATGGCCGCGGCGGCCACCTGGACCGCGACCCCGTGCGCGGGGTGGCTGGCATCGATGGGGAGGATGGCCAGGGTGGGCAATGCGACAAGGGCAACGGCATAACCCCAGCCGTACGGCCCAAAGGCCGGGGCTGAACGCCAGGCGCGGGCGGTGGCCATCAACAGGGCTGCCACGCCCAATGCGGGATATGGCCACCATTCGGGGCCCGCGCCGGCCGCCCAGAGTGCCGTGGCGCCCAGCATCGCTGCCAGGGCCGGGGGAGCCAGCAGGCTGGAATCGCGCACGCGGAGCGAGTAGGCGCTCCATGCCGCCAGGAGCACGGCATAGGACAGCGGGAGCTGCCAGCGGACCGGGCCGGAGCCGAGGGCAACGGCATGAGCGGCAAACAAGGCCAGCACCCCGAACCCCACTGCGGCGGCCTGCCAGCGCGCCCGGAACTCCCTATCGAAGAGGGCGATGGCCAGGTACCCGGCCGAAGCACAGGCCGCCCAGGCCGGCAGCCAACCGGGGCGCATATCTCCCGCGGCCCAGCAGAGCGACGCACCGAAAGCAGCCGCAAGGGTGGGCACGAGTGCGCCGGCTTCGCGGCAGCGCTCTCGCCACCACCATGCAGCGAAAGAAGCCGCCGCCAGCCCTTCCCCGTATGCGGCCGGGAGCGCCGCTCGCGGGGGAGGAGGGGGCCCGCCCGCAAACTGGACCAGTTGAGCGGCAGCCACTCCGGCCGCGGAAACTGCCGCGGCGGCGGCGAGCCAGCGGCGGGCCCACGCCTGCTCGTCGGCGAGCGCCAGGGCGATGTAGCCGAAAGCGCCGGCCGCGCCGATCGGGCCGTACCAGGCGGGATCGATGCGCCATTCGGCCCAGGCGAACGTCAGGCCCGTCAGCGCGGCAAGCGCCGGGAGTGCGCCGGGGAAGGCCCGCCAGGCAAAGCGCCATGCGGCGAAGGCTGCGCTAGCGCCAGCGGTGACCAGCGCGTACGCGGCGGGAAGGGCGAGGCTTTCCGGGCCGCTGCCCCAGAGCTGGGCGGCATGCGCCCAGGAGAGCGCGCCGGCCGAAGCCACCAGGCTCGCGGGCCACCACCACCGCCTCCGGGCAGGGGCATCGGCGGCGGCAAGCGCGAGATACCCGATGCCGGCGGCGGCGGCGAAGGAGGCAAACCACTCGGGCTGAAGGTCCCATTGCGCCCAGCAGGCGGTGAGCGCGGTGAGCACCGTGGAGGCCGGGAGCGCTCCCGGCGCGACCCTCCACGACCAGCGCCAGCGCGCGAACGACAGGCCGGCCCCGGCGAGCACCAGGAAATGGGTGAGCGGGAGCGCCCGGCGCTCGGCGCCTTCCAGCGACGCCATCGCGATGTGGGCGAGCAGGATCCCGAGGGCCGCAGTCACCATCGCGGTCAGTTGCCAGCTCAACCTGCGAGCGGGGCGGTCGAACACGGCGAGCGCGAGGTAGCCATACGCGGCAAGGACCACGCAGGCGCCCTGCCATTCCGCTCCGGCGGCTGCTCCACCGGCCGCCCATGCGGCGGTGAGCAGGGCCATACCGCCAAGCACCGGGAGCAGTGCGCCGGCCGCCATCCACCCCCAGCGGCCAAACGCGCCGGCCGCCAGTACGAAAACGGCCCCGTAAGTCGCCGGCAGCGCCCCACGCGTTGTTTCGGGCTCCGCTGCGGCGGAATGGGCGGCGAGTAGCGCCACGGCCGCGAACACGGCGGCGGCGCCCGCCCAGGCGCGCGGGCGCTCATCGGTCTGGAAGTGCGCCACCACCAGGTAGCCCGCCGCCATGAAGACGAGGAAGAGCGGGTTCCATTCGTGCTCAAGACCGAAGGCGGCCCACCAGCCCGTGGCGATGGTAAGCCCGCCAAGGACGGGGAGGGCGGCCAGGGCCACGGAATCGCGCCGCCAGCGCAGGCCCGCAGTCATTGCGGTGGCCGCCAAACCGTAGGCGACAGGTGCGGCGGCATGGTGATCGCCCCCGAGCCCGGTGAGCAGGTGCGTCCAGGTCACGGCGAGCGCGCCGCCGAGGATTGCGAACCACTGGAGCCAGGCCGCCCTGCGCCAGCGTCGGTGCAGCCCAACGCCGGCGACATAGCCGGGGGCGAGGAGGAGCAGGTACCAGACGCCCCACCATTCCTGGGGGAGGCCCAGCACTGAGCCCAGCGCTCCCCAGGCGATGACCGCCGCCGGGACGGCCGGAACGAAATAGAATCGCCCATAGCCGCGGAGGGCGAGAACGAGGTAGAGCGCGGCACAACTCGCCGAGGCGGTCAGCCAGAGCAGATCATCCGGGAGCTCGCCCTCGCCGAGGACCTGGAAGCGCAGGGCGATGAAATCTATCGGCACGAGGATTGCGCCAAGGGCGAGAAATGCGGGGCCGGCCTCTTTCACGCGCTCCCAGCGGTGGAGCACAAGGCCAAGCCCGAGGAAGCCCACGGCATAGCCAGTCAGCACCGCGAAGCGGATGCCGCCGCTCAGTTCTTCGCCCTGGTAGGCGACAAAGATGATGGCTGCGATGGAGAGCAGGAACGCGCCGACATAGAGCAGGATGTCGGCCTGGCGTTCGGCGGCCCAGCCAATGACGGTACGCCCCATTTCGGCGGCCGAGGGCCCGGGGGCGGCCGCCGGAACCGGGCGGGCAGCTGCGGGCGGGGCGGCCTGGCGGCCCGGGATGGCGGCGGGCGGGCGCGCTCCCCCGGGCGCCGCTTCGGCCGGCGCGACGGGGAGATCGCCGGCTTTCCGGCCAGCGGGGAGGGCGGCAGCGGGACGAGTTGCCGGCGCCGGCGCCGGCACTTCCGTGGGTGCTGGCCGCAGCGCCTGGATGCGTCGTTCGTACTCGGCCTTGATGCGGCCGTAGGCGCTCGGATCGATCAGGTTGCGCTGGCGGGCGCCCGCCAGGTGGTTCAGGAATCGCGCGAGCGCGGCGATGGAGCCATCTTCCGGGGAGGACCAGGCCGCGCCGCAGCCGGGGCAGGCGCTCAACTGAAAGGTGAAGCCGGCGCCGCAGGATTCGCAATACCGGCGCACGGCGCCATCGGCTGGCCCGGCTGAATCGCTGCCGGGCGTGGTGATCACGAACCAGCCGGCTGCCACGGCGATGAGCAGGCCGAAGAGGACCACTCCCGGTTCGCCCATGCTGGCGTAGGCGGCCGCCGCCCCGAGAGCGAGGACGGGGGACAGGGCGAGCAGCGCCACGGCGGCGAGGATGATCTTGACGGCCCAATGCTGGGCGCGCAGCTGTCCCGCGCAGCCGGGAGGCGCAGACTCACCGCCACCGTCCTGCATCGCCGAGCCTCCTAACCGCCGGGCAGGCGGTGGGATTGTGTACCGCGGCCGGGTTCTCGCCAAGCCCCGGAACCAGACAGCGGGGAGCGGAGACGGCGGAGAACCGGCTAGCCGGCGGCGTGGCTCTTCACGAGGATGACCGGGACTTCGGCCAGCTTCACCACGCCGAGCGCGGTGCTGCCAGCGACCAGGTGCCGGCGAGCGCTGTGCCCGTGCGTCGCCGAGGCGATGGCATCGGCGCGAAGCTCCCTGGCGGCCGCGGCGATGGCCGCATCGACACCGGCCCCCGGGGGTACCACCCGCGCGACCGCTTCCGCTTCAATGCCAGGGGGCAGGCGATCGATCAGTGGTTGGAGCGAGGCGAGCGCGCGTGCTTCGGCCTCGGCCTCTGGTTCGAGCGCCTTCATGATGGCGATTTCGAGAAGCGTGACGCGGATGCCGCCCGGGGCGAGCACGCCGGCGAGCCCGGTGAGCACGCTCCGCGCATCGGCCGAGCCATCGGAAGTGATGAGCAGGTGATAGGCGCCATCGTAACCGGGCAGCGGGGGGCATCCCCCGAGGGTCATCACCGGGAGGCCGGCCTTTGAGATGACGCCAAGCGTCACGCTGCCAAAGAGCGCGTGCTGGATCGCGCCGGTCCCGCGGGAATCCATTGCCAGCAGTGTCGCGCCGAGTTCATCCGCGGCACGGTGGATGGTCGCGGGGACATCCTCGCCCCACTTGCGTTCGGCGACGTGAACGCCGCCGGAAATGGCGCGGGCCGCCAGCACACCGGCCAGCTCATCGCGCCAGCGCGCGCGCACCCGTTCGAGAGCTTCTTCGAGATGTGGGGCAACCTCGCCCGCGGCATCCGTGCGCGGATCGAGGACGCGCACCAGGGTAAGCTCGGCGCCCGTGGCCGTGGCAAAGCGCGCGGCATGGGGGAGCACGCAAAGCGAGCGCTCGGAGCCGTCGGTGGTAACGAGGATTCTCATGGGCGTATTTCATCACGGCCCGGGGAGGGGCGCCATGGGCGAATGGGTCCGCCGGGAAAGGCCGGCCGGCGGCAGGTCAGGGCAGGGGTTCCGGTTCGCCGGCCGGTAGCGAGACTTCGAACACGTTCAGGGTCATGGAGACGAGGCCGTAGTAGCCGACGATGCCGACCAGGTCCACAACGCCCCGTTCGCCGAGTTCGGCAAGGGCGCGGTTGAAGACCGTATCGGGAACGCGGTTTGCGGCGAAGTAGGCCGTGACCAGGTCGTAGATGGCCTGCTGGGCGGCATTTCTGCAGGCCGGCGGCTGGCCGGTCCGGACCGCTTCGATGATGTCCTCCGGGAGCCCTGCCTCGCGGGCGAGGCGGGCGTGCGCCCAGAATTCGAACTGCGCGCGCCAGTGCTTGCCGGTGAGGAGGATGGCGAACTCCGAGAGATCGCGCGGGAGCGCGCTTCCGAAGCGGCAGTGTTCGCCGAGTGCCTGGGCGGGGCCGGCCAGCCCGGGGCTCCGGAGCCAGGATTCGAAAGGGCCACGCAGGCCGCCACGGGGGCCGCTGATGATTGCATCGGCAACGGCCCGTTGTTCGGGGGTGAGGTTTTCGAGATCGAGTGGGGCGAGACGGGCCATGCGGAACTCCGGAACAGGGTGAGGCATTAGGCAACGATTGCTGGCGGCGTGTCCACCGGTGGCCGCTTCGTTGACAGGGCGTGCCGCTCCAGTACGATCCATATGAACCCTGGAGTAAGGAACTCGAACAGGGGGCGGGCCCTCCCGGCGCCGCCCCCTGTTGCACACCGGACTATGCAAAACCAAGTTGCCCGCCGCCTTTCCATCAGCGTCCAGCCGGTCCCCAAACAGGACCCCGAAATCCGCAAGCGGAACTTCGATGAGACGTACATCGGCTTCGACCTGAACCTGGCGAAGATCGAGGCTTCGCGCTGTATCCAGTGCCCCTCGGCGCCGTGCCAGGAAGCGTGCCCGGTGAACAACGATATTCCCGGGGCGTTTGCCCTCCTCGAAACCGGCGATGCGCAGGGGGCGGCAAACAAGTTCCGCGAAACCAGCAACCTGCCGGAGATGTGCGGGCGGCTGTGCCCCCAGGAGAAACTCTGCGAGGGAGCCTGCGTCGTTGGCTTCGCCATCCGTCCGGGGGGCCAGAAAGAGCCGCCGGTCACGATCGGCAAGCTCGAGGCGTTCTGCACCGATTACCAGCGGCAGGAGTTGAGCGGCTACCCGCTGCCGCCAGCGCTGCCGGAGGCCACGGGGTTCACGGTGGCGGTGATCGGTTCGGGGCCGGCTGGCCTGGCCGTCGCCGAGCAGCTGGCCATGTGCGGGCACCGGGTGACGGTTTACGAGTTCTGGCCAGAGCCGGGTGGTGTGCTGGTCTACGGCATCCCGAACTTCAAGATGCGCAAGAACATCGTGGATGAGTACATCGCCCACCTCGAGGCGATCGGCGTGACCTTCCGCTGCAACACCTACGTCGGGAAGGACGTCACCATCGATAGCCTGCTGCAATCGGGCTTCGATGCGGTGTTCCTCGGCACCGGGGCGGGCGTGGGCAACCAGATGGAGATTGAGGGCGAGGGCCTGGTGGGCGTGTACAGCGCGACGGAGTTCCTGGTCCGCGGGAACCTCTCGGTAGACCAGCTGCCCGAGCACTTCCGCGAACCGCTCCCCCGGCTGCGAAACGTCGTCGTGATCGGCGGCGGCGATACGGCGATGGACTGCGTGCGAACGGCTATCCGCCTGGGCGCCGAGCACGTGAGCTGCGTCTACCGCCGCACCGAAGCGGAGATGCTCGGGCGGGGCGAGGAGCGCAAGAACGCCCGCGAAGAGGGCGTGAGCTTCGAAATGCTCACCCTGCCGACGCGCATCATCGGCGACGAGCAGGGGCACGTTATCTCCGTGGAATGCCAGCGCATGGAGCTTGGCGAGCCGGATGAATCGGGCCGCCGCCGGCCAATCCCGGTGAAGGGGAGCGAATTCACGATCCCGGCCGATGCGGTGGCCATCGCGATCGGCTATGGCGCCGATCCCGTGGTTCCGCAGACCACCAGCGGGTTGAAGGCCGACCGGAAGGCGCTCATCCAGGTCGACCGGGGCGGCCGGACTTCGCGCCCGGGTGTCTTTGCCGGGGGCGATAACGTGAACGGCGCCGACCTGGTGGTGACGGCGATGGCGGACGGACGGCGCGCCGCGCGGGCCATCGGCGAGTACCTGGCGAAGCTCCCCCCGAAACGTCCGCGGTAGCAGGTGGCCAAAGAATTACACACGGTTTACAAATGGGGGCTGTAGAGAGAACCCGCGGCGTTCGACCTTCATAGTGAGACTGCCAGGGGACGCCCCATGAACAAGCCGCCGCTACTGAACGCCTTCCTTGTGCCTTCAGCCGATCAGAGAGAGCTCGGATCCGTCGAGTCGCCGCTCTACGTGCGGATGATCCGGCCGCTCACGTTCACCCTGTGGATCATCGTCTTCTGCGTCGAGGCGCAGCGGATCATCTCGGGCGAAACTTCGAACTTCCTGATCCTCGGCGTTTCGACGCTGCTCTTCGCCAGCGTGCACATCCAGTTCTGGTACGAAGAATCGGAGCAAGGGCGACGGTTCCACCGGACGCTCGATAGGATGCGCGGCGGGATCTACGAGGATGACCTGACCGGGCTGCCCAACAGCCGCCACTTCGTGTTCGAGCTGCGCCGCCAGATGATGCGTTCTGTGCGCAACGGCCGCGGCTTCTCCCTCGTCCTCACCGAACTCGGCGGGACCGAGCGGGTGAAGTTCCCCGAGGAGAAGGTCCTGCCGGCTATCTCGCGGGCGATGCGCCATGCACTGGGCGAGGGCGCGTTCGTCGCCCACCTCCAGGGCGCGGTCTTCGCGGCAGTCATCTCCGATGACCACGACCAGACTGCCGCCGAGAAGGCGGATAACCTCCTGCCGGCACTCGGCGGATGCATCCCGCTCGAGCACGCGAGCTGCGTGTTCCCGGTGGTCTCGTTGACGGGATATGAAGGCGAACTCGAAGTGCGCGACTTCCTGCGGCGCGCCCAGCGCGACCTTGCGAGCAATCGCGGGAGCGGCCCGCGGGTAATGGTTCCCGCGGCCCGGCACAACCCGAAGCGGGCTGCCGCCTGATGTAGTGTCTCTCCTCCGCCGCTTCCCTGGCCGGAGTTTGCAGAGCCCGCCTGGACTGGCCACCGGCGGGCTTTTCGCATGGCCCTTCGCCACGGTCCGCCGCGGCCCGCGGGGCAACAAAAGAGGGCTTCCCGGTGTGGAGCGGACACGCCCGGGAGAGCCCTCGCCTTCTATCATGCACTACCCGGTCAATGGATGTCAGCACCGGCCCATGTTCCAGCATTCAGGAAGAGTAAGGGACTCCCCACCACGCCAGGCCACCTGCCCGGCAGGCGGTTTCGGATTCGCGACCCCGTTGGCTGGCGGCCGATTCAGCGCCGCATCGACCACCAGGTGACCGCCGCCATCACGACCAGCACGCCCGCCGCCAGCCGGAAGCCGAGTTCGTAGCCGGACTGGCTGGTGCCGATGAGCCCGATCGCGACCGGGCCGGAAGCCCGGGCCATCGCCACGAAGAGCGCCTGCAAACCGATGACCCGCCCGAAGTACGGCCCGGCGAAGCGCTCGGAGACGACGAGCGCGCGCAGGGGGTAGACCGCGCCGAAGACGGCGCCGAACACCGCGATGTAGACCCAGACCTGCCACCAGGCCCCGGCCACGCTCGCGAGCCAGGCGGCGACTCCAAGCAGGGCAAAGCAGACCGCCAGCAGCGTCGCGCTCGGCGCCCGGCCGGAAAGCATCGGCAGGATCAGCCGCGCGGGGAGGCTGACGATGCCGGTCAGGGCGATGCTGTTCGCGACGGCGGTCTCGTCGAAACCGCGCGTTTCGAGCTGGGAGATCATGTGGAACGAGAACCCGCTGAAGGCGATGGTAGCGGCCACGAACGCGAGGGTGAATAGCCAGAATGCGGCATCCGCCTGGCGAAGGCCATCGCGCGCTTCCGTCGCGAACCGGCGCGGCGTCAGCCGGGGAGCGCCATCGACCCGTTCGACGGACTCCTGCAAGAGCGCCGGGACGAGCGTCCCCACAGCGAGCAGGATGGCGCCGAGTACGACCAGCGCCTGCCGCCACCCCAGTTCATCGACCAGCCAGCGGGTGAGCGGGGTGAAGATGGTGATCGAGATTCCGCTCATCAGGGTGAGGACGCCGTAGGCGCGGGGCCGGTCTTCGGCGGCGAACCAGCGGTTCATGAGCACATAGACGGGTTCGTAGAAGGTGGCGGCCATGGCGGGCCCGAGGACCACAGCCATCACGAGGATGAGCTGCCAGGCATCCTGCACTGCCCCGAGCAGTGCGAGCCCGGCGCTCCCGGCCACTGCGCCGGCGGCCATCAAGCGGCGCGTGCCGAGGATATCGGCGATGGTCCCGGCGAAGATGCCTGCGGCCCCGGAGACAAGGAGGGCGAGGCCAAACCCCAGGGAAACGGTGCCAGCCCCAAATTCGCCGCCCGGGCCTGATTTCGTGACAAGCACGCTGAAGGCGTAGGAAAGCGTCCCGTAGCTGGTGTTGATGAACATGGCGGCGGCGGCCACCTGGAGCCACCGGCGCGTCAGCGCTCCATGGAATCCGGCCGCCAGGTGAATCGCCACGGGGCTATTCAACCACGAGGGGAACCACTATCGCAATTTTACGATTTCCTACTTGCCTGCCGCGCCGCCGGGGTCCGCGCCGAGGGGGTTCAGCACCGGCACATGGGCCTCGAGCAGGCGCGCGGCATAGACGGCCACGCCCACGATGAGGCCTGTGCCCATGAGCGGAGTGAAGATCCGTTTTGGGGCGGTCCAATCGCCGAGCAGGCCCACCACGAAACCGGCAATGCCGACGTTCACCAGGATGAACACCGCCTGGTCCACGCGGTTCCCGCGCTGCCCGATGGTCGCAGCCATGAGCATGGCGAAGAGCGCGTTGGTCATGAGACCAATGAACTGCGCGTGATCGAGCGCCAGGAGCTGGTTGGCGGGGGCGAGGTCGAAGTCGCCTTCGTATTTGATCACGAGGTACTGGGCGAGCCCGATGACGAAGACGAGGCCCACGGTGGCCAGGACGGCGTGCCGTCCCGGGCTTGCTTCGGTGAGTGACACCGCACGGAACTGCGGCCAGAGACGCTTCACAAAGATCGCGATACCGGCGATCTGGAGGAGGATGGCGATGGGCGCCAGGGCTGTCACTTCGAGGAGCATGCTCAGCATCAGGATCATGCCGCCGGCGAAGGGGAACGCCATCTGCAGCACACCCAGGCGAGTCGCCTTTGGTGGAACAGGGAAGAAAAAGGCCCATTCGGCCATCGCAAGCCCGACCGGGACCAGGAAGCCAACGACCATCGTGGCGGGGTGCGCGCCGACGTCTCCGGGTAGCCAGTTGTCGCCGGTAGCGAGTTCGATCCCGAGGAGCACGCCGAGCACGCCGCCGGCGATGGACGTGCCCAGGGCCGCCAGGAACCCGACATGGGGCACGCCGAGCTCCGTGAACTTCGCCCGGTAGATGACCCATGCGGTGAACCCCGCGATCACCAGCGTGGTCACCGTCCCGAGTATCGGGCGCCAGTTGCCGTAGGTGAAGGCGAACGCCGCGACATATGCGACGACGGAGAGGATGGCCCCGGCGGTCAGCGCCCCCAGCAACTGGCGCTCACGGCGAGACACCTCGCGGCCCTCTGCGAAGAGCCAGAGCGCCGCGGCGAAGACGCCGAGGGTCAGCCATCCCAGCGTGCCGCCATGGACATGGGAGAGGATGCGCCGCTCATCGAAATCCACCAGGTCGGCACCGTTGAGGATGCCGATGCCGATGGTGTACAGGAAGATAGCCATCGCCGCGAGCAAGAGCAGGCGAATCTCCCGCCAAAGGGCCGGCCGGTCATTTTGAACCTCTGCCATATCGAGTGTCCCCCATTGTCATGCCGCAGGGTGGGATACTAGGGCGGACCGGGCATGCAACACAAGCCGGGGAGGGGACGGGCCCGAGGGAATTGACTACCTGCAAATCACGACACGGAATTCCCTAGACCGTGTCGTCAATGCAACCGATGCTCGCGATACGAGGTTGTGTCTTTCACGGGCACAACCGGCCGAATCCGGGAGCGGCGGAGCGGGGGAACCACTCCTGGGGTGAATCCTTCCTGCCGGAAGGACGGGCACTTCCGCCCGAACCCGTCAGCTCACCTCGCAGGCCATGGAAGCGAACCACTCGCCGAGGTAGTGATTCGTGCGCGTCTCCGTGCTCGCGAAGCAGCCCGTCCTGCGCGGGATGGCTCTTCCCTCAGCCTCCGAACTTCGTGCGAACGCGGTCGCCGGATTGGTCGCCGGGATCATCGCCCTTCCGCTTTCTATCGCCCTCGCGGTTGCCGTCGGGGTAGCGCCAATCGCGGGGCTCTACACGGCGGTATTCGCCGGTGCGGCAGCCTCCATCTTCGGCGGCTCACGCTTCAACATCACCGGGCCAACGGCAGCGCTGGTACCGCTGCTGAGCCACGTCGTCCTGACACACGGGCCGGGCGCGCTACCCATGGTCGGGTTGATGGCGGGGGTGTTCCTCCTGGCAATGAGCCGCCTGGGGTTTGGCGCACTCGTCCGTTTCATGCCGGGGACCGTGATCATCGGGTTCACGGCGGGAATCGCTCTCTCGATCATCTTCGGGCAGCTGAACACGTTCATGGCGGTGGCGGGCACCGACCCGGCACTCGAACACTTCCACGAGAAGACATGGGACACGCTCCGGCACCTTCACTCAGTCCGCTGGACGACGCCCGCTGTGGGGCTGGCCTCGCTCGCCATCCTGGTCTGGTCGCCGCGAGTACTGCCAAAGGTGCCATCGGTGCTGGTTGCGGTGGCAGCGATCACGGCTATCACCTGGGGCTTCGATATCGATACGCCCACCCTGGCGAGCAAGTACGGCGAGCTTCCGCGCGAGTTGCCCCGCCCCTCACTGGGATTCTGGGAGATGGACCTGTTCATCGACCTCCTCCAGCCGGCCATTGCGATCGCAATTCTCGGGGCGGTCGAATCGCTGCTGAGCGCGGTCGTCGCCGATGGCATGTCATCGCAACGCGTGCGGCACGACCCCAATGGCGAACTCCGGGGCCAGGGCATCGCGAACGTCATCGGACCGCTGTTCGGAGCGATCCCGGCGACGGCCGCCATCGCGCGGACCGCCGCAAGCATCCGCGCGGGGGCGACTTCCCGCACGGCGGGCGTATTCCACTCGCTCACGGTCCTCACCCTCACGCTGGTACTCGGGCCGCTCGCGGGGCACATCCCCATGACGGCGCTGGCGGCAGTGCTGTTCATCACCGCATGGCGCATTGCGGAAGTCCCGGAGGTCACGCGGCTGATCCGCCGCGCCCCGCGCGAGGACCTCATCGTGCTGGTCTCGACCATCCTGATCACGGTCTTCCTCGACCTGACCTATGCGATCGGGTTCGGCGTGCTCGCCTCGACGGTGCTGCTCGTGCGGCGGCTGGTACAGGTGCCGGCCGCCGCCGCGCTGCTGCCCGATGAGACAGGGCGGATCGTGCAGGTCTCGCCTGAACTCAGCGAGCTTATCCAATCGCGCCCGGACATCGACTTCTTCACCGCGCAGGGGCTGCTTTCGTTCCACAGCGCCTCGGCGTTCGAGTACCAGTTGCAGGGCGATATGCAGCGGCCGCTCATCCTCCGGATGAAGGACGTTCGTCACATCGATACCTCGGGGATGCTGACGCTCGAAGGGATCATCGAACACCGCCGGAACCACGGCGGGAGGATCATCCTGACGTCCATCCAGCCGGAGATCCGCCCGGCGCTGGAGCGCTTTGGAATCCTGAAGATGCTGGGGCCAGAGAACGTTTTCGAGCACACGAAGTGCGCCATCGCCTCGATCGATGACCCGGGCGGTCACCCCGGCGAGGACAAGGACGAAGGCGAGGCGGCGTAGGCGGCCCGTGGCCTCCGATCCGAGGCGCGCCAGGGATGGCGCGCTGGGATGCCGCTCCTCCGTACATCGCACCCGCCCCGGGGCAACATGCCGATGGACCGCAAGCCAGCGATCCGAGGCGCGCCAGGGATTGTTCTGTCTTCGCGAAAACGGGGGTGGCCTTGCCACCCCCGTTTCTGCCATTCGGCCAGCCACCGGCCCCTCAGGCGCGGACGCCGCTCAGTTTCGCCAGCTTCACCGTGTTGAAGAGCGCCAGGCTGGCATACCACTTCACGCGGATGCGGCTGGCGTCCTTGGTTTCGAGGCTGCCGACCCTTTCGACGGAGAGACCACCCGATGCGGTCAGGCCGCTGAGCGCGCCCTCGCCGAACTGCATCGCGAACACCGTGCTGCAATCCGCGCTGCTCCCGACGGTTCGCACATCGCTGATGAAGTCGTTGATGCCGATCGGGACGCCATCGTAGAACTGGAGCATCTGGCCGAACTCGTCGCGGTCGGCTTCGAGGAAGCCGCCGGATGCCCTCGCCAGCTCGTTCAGCGTCCTTCGCGTGCGCCGGCTCATCAGCAGCAGGTCGGGCTTGCCGCCCCGAACGCGGTCGATGAGCTCGTCGAGCTTCTCGAGGGTGAGGGTCGCGCCATTCGCCCCCATGCTCACCGCCTGGCCGCCGCCGCAGAGCAGGTCGATGCCATCAAAGCTCTTCGGATCGAGGCTGTCGTCGCCATTCACGAACGTGTCATCGAAGAGCGACTGGACGGCCTTGGCCTTGAGCTGGACGACGGCGGCCTCCAGGTCCTGGATGTTCGAGCGGGTGCTCTTGAGGAAGTTATCGACGTCGGCATCGCCGCCCAGGATCTTGAGGGTGGCGGTGGCCTGGGTGAAGGTGGGCGTGCTTTCGTCCCAATCGTCGCCAACATCGTAGAACGCGGCGGTTGGGGCGGTGTTTTCGCGGTTGTAGGTCAGCCCGTTGCCGACGATTTCGATGAACGGCAGGCGCTGGAGGACGGGGCTTTCCTGGGCGATCGTCTCGATCACGCCAGCGAGCAGGGTATCGTTGCTGAGTTTCGCCGCCTCGGCGAGTGTGAGGGCCATCGGGCGTAACCTCCGTGGAGTTGGGGAGGATGGTGGGCGGTTCCGGGGCGCAGCTCGAAGCCCCCGGTGGCACCATTGCGCCTTCCGGCCCCCGGCGGGGTGGCCGGACGTACCTCGCGGCGGCCCGGCGGATCGGGCACGATGGATTCATGGAGCCTGACGAACTCGCCAGGACGCTGGCCAACACGATCGCGTCCGGGGGGCCTTCCCAGGGGCACATCCGCATCCTCGTCCGCGGCGGCAAGCGGGACCGGGCCGAGTTCGATGCCGCCTTCCTCGATGCACTGGCCGAGGCCGCCCCGTGGGCGCAGGCGGCCCAGGTCGAGATAATCCACCCGCCGGTGACTCGGGTCTGTTCGGAGTGCGGCCACCTGTTCGAATCGGCGGAGCCCGAACCGGCCTGCCCGGACTGCGGCGGCGAGCCGTTCGAGGCGTGGCTCGAAGAGCGCATCTCCTACGAGATCGACTGAGCGGCGACCTGCGCTGCGTCATACCGGCGATTGACGCCAGCCTGTTCTTGTTCGCCCGTGGAACGCGATTGGGATGTCATCGTCATCGGCTCCGGGCTGGGCGGGCTGAGCGCCGCGGCGCACCTTGCCGCCCTCGGTCAGCGCGTGCTCGTCCTCGAACAGCACTACCTCGCGGGGGGGAACGCGGGCGTCTTCCGGCGCAAGCGGATGTTCGAGTTCGATGTCGGTACCCACTACCTCGCGCAGTGCGAACCGGGCGGCGTGATCCGCACCATCCTCCACGGGCTCGGCATCGAGGACCGCGTCGAGTTCCTCGAAATGGACCCCGATGGGTTCGACACCATCCTCTTCCCCGGCATCGATGTCCGCATGCCCAAAGGCTGGGAGCGGTACCGGGAGCGGCTCGTCGAGGCGTTCCCCGGCGAGGCCGAAGGCGTCGCCCGCTGCGTGAGCGCGCTCCAGGCTATCGCGACGCAATCGGAAGCACTGCGCGGCGCCAGCGGACCGGCCGATATGTCCCGCCTGGCAGCCCTCGCGCCCGACCTGTTGCGCTGGGGCATGCAGCCCGTCACCGCGCTCTTCGATGACTGCGGCATCGGTCCCGGTCCACGGGCAGTACTCCTCTCCCAGAGCCCCTCGTATGCCACGCCGCCATCGCGCACGCCCACGGCGGTAGCAGCCGGGTTCCTCGATGGCTATCTGCGGGGCGCCTATTACCCGAAGGGTGGCGGCCAGGTGCTCCCCGCGCGCTTCCTCCAGGTGCTGCTGGCGAATGGCGGCGAGTTCCGGGCGCGCTCCCGGGTCGCCAGCATCCGCATCGAAGACGGCGCCACCCGGGGGGTGGAGCTCACCACCGGCGAGCGCTTCCGCGCGCCCATCGTCATTTCCAACGCCGACCTGAAGCGCACCGTCTTCGAACTCGCTGGCGAGGAGCACTTCACGGCGGCGACAGCCGACCGAATCCGCAACTACCGCATGGCCCTGCCGTTCTTCGTCGTCTACCTCGGGCTCGATATCGACCTGCGCGATAGGCTGCCGAAGACGAACTTCTGGGGATCGGATTCGGTGGACCTGGAGGCGACGTACCAGCAGACCTTCGCCGGCGAGCTGCCGGAACACCCGCTCGTCTTCATCTCCGTCGGCTCGCTGAAAGACCCGGAATCGCCTTGGATCGCGCCCAAGGGGTACACCTCGATGGACGTGATGACCCTGGTGCCGCCCCACCCGGCGCTCTGGGAGACGGACGAAGGGCCGGCCCACGGCGAGCGCTACCACCGCAACCCGGGCTACCGCGGCATCAAGGACGAGTTCGCGGAGCGACTCATCGACGCCGCCGAACGGATGATTCCCGGCATCCGCGAGCACATCGTCTGGAAAGAAGCGTCAACGCCGATCACGCACGAACGCTACACGCTTTCGACGGGCGGCACCTCGTACGGGATCGAGATCGCGCTCGACCAGGTGGGGCCGAACCGGCCCGGGTACAGCACGGAAGTCCCGGGGCTGTACCTGGTAGGGGCGAACACGCAATCGGGCCATGGCATCTCAGGGGCGATCAAGAGCGGCGTGGGCTGCGCCAGCGTGATCCTCGAACGCGACCTGGCGAAGGAGGCGGCCGAGGGGGTTGTGTTCAGCCCGCCGGAACGGCTCGCGCCCGACCCGCCGGACTGGGACCCGTGGGAGGCCAGCCGCCGGTAGGCCCCGGCCGCGCATGGAGCCGGAAGGCTGCGTACACTCGGCTGATGCGCGTCGGTCTCATCTCCGATACCCACATCCCCGAGGCCCGTTACGAGCTCTGGCCGCAGGTCTTCGATGCCTTCCGCGGCGTGGATTGCATCCTTCACGCGGGGGACATCCACGACCTGGTGGTGCTCGACCAGCTGGCCGATATCGCGCCCCTCTGGGCTGCACGCGGCAACGGGGAAGATGGCAGCGGCGGGCGGCCCATCCAGCCCGGCCACCCGCGCCTGCGCGAATCGTGGCTGCTGGACCTGGACGGCCTGAAAGTGGGCCTCACGCACGATGTGCCGATCCCCGAATACCCGCCGAACCTGACGCTCGAGCGCGCCCTCTTGCGGTACTTCGGGACGACCGAGCTCGACGTGCTGATCTACGGCGATACGCATGTCGAGGCCATCGACCAGGTAAACGGAGTGCTGTGCGTGAACCCCGGTTCGCCCACCTATCCGCGCAACCTCGATACCCAGCTCGGCACGATCGGATTCCTCGACATCAGCGGCGGCGGGGCGGAGGCGACGATCTGGCAGCTCACGGAAGACGGCATCGAGCCGTTCGACTGGAGTAAGTGGAAGCGCCCCTGGTAAGGGCGCATGGCCATATGCCCCTGCGACTCCTATCCGAGGCGCGCCAGGGATGGCGCGCCGGGTTGTCACTCACTCGAACGCAGTTGGCCCCTGGCGCAGGATCGATCGCTGCCCACTCCACGACCGCGCGGGGAAGCTGCGCTGCAGCACGTCATTCCTGACGCGCCTCGGAATGCTCTACCGCGATCCATCCCGAGACGCGCGCGTGAGCAAGGCAGGGAGGGGATCTATCCGAGGCGCGCCAGGGATGGCGCGCCGGGATGTCACTCCCTCGTACGCAGTTGGCCTGCTGGCCCGGGATTGATCGATGCCCACTCCACGACCGCGCGGGGAAGCTGCGCTGCAGCGCGTGATTCCTGGCGCGCCTCGGGGTGCTCTACCGCAATCCATCCCGGGGCGCACCAGCGTCATCCCTTATGCCCCGCGACTCGTGCCTGACTGTCACAGAAACGCGGGCTCACTCGTCCCTTCTTCAGGAGCCGCCGACAGCGGCCCGATAGGAGATCTGGGATGGCACGTACAGACACATCGAAGCAAGTCGTCGTCGTGGGCGCGGGGCTCACTGGCCTCGCGACGGCCGCGTACCTGGCCCGCGCGGGCCACCGCGTAACGGTACTCGAACGCGCCGCGCGGACGGGCGGCCTGGCGCGGACCACCGAGCGAGGGGGCGTGCTTCACAACATGGGGCCGCATGCGTTCTTCCGCGATGGCGCGGGCGAAGCGGTGCTGCGGGAACTCGGGGTCACCTGGACGGGCCGCAGCCCGAGCGGCGCCGGAGTGACCGTTCGCCATGGGCGTACGAGCGGCTTCCCGCGCAATACGCGGACGTTGCTCACTTCGCGCCTCTTCGGCCTGCGCGATCGGGCCGAAGCGGGGGCGCAACTGATGCGCCTGCGCAGCGCGAGCCCGGAGACGATGCGCGGGCGAACCTTCGCCCGCTACCTGCGCGAGGACTTTGCCCACGATACCGCCCGCGATTTCGTGGCCGCTCTCGTGCGGCTCACCACCTACACCCATGCACCAGAGCTGATCGACATGGCCGACGTGATGTCGCAGATGCAGCGCGGCGGCTTTGACGGGGTCACCTACATCGATGGCGGCTGGCAGTCACTCGTTCGCGGGCTCGAAGAGGCCGCCGCCGCGGCGGGTGCGCAGATCCGGACCGGGGTACCCGCGGATCATGTCGAGCCCGGGCCGGGCGCCGCGGTAATCCTTCGCGATGGCGGCCGGGTAGATGCCGGCGCCGTCGTCCTCGCCGTCTCGCCAGCGGTGGCCGCAAGCCTCCTGCCCGTGGAGGCTACCCGGCTCTGGGCCGGGGATGCTATCCCGGCGCGCACCGCCTGCCTGGATGTGACGCTCCGGGCGCTTCCCCGGCCACGCCGGCTGTTCGGCCTGGCAGTGGGCGAGCCGGTCTACCTTTCGGTCCACACGAAGTTCGCCAGGCTTGCTCCCACGGGGCTGACGACGGTCTCCGTCGCGCGGTACCTCGCGCCGGAAGAAGCGGCCGATGCCGGGGCCAACCTCATCGAACTCGAACAGATGCTTGGCGTGGTGCAACCTGGGTGGCGGGACCATGAGGTGGATCGCCAGTTCCTCCCCGAGATGACTGCCGCGACCGCGCTGCCGCGCGCGGACCGCGGAGGTATCCCCGGCAGGCCCGGACCTGCCGTACCGGGCGCGGAGGGCGTGTTCGTTGCCGGCGATTGGGTGGGCCCGGATGGGTGGCTTGCCGATGCCGCCCTCGGAAGCGCCCGCCGGGCAGCGCGCGAAGCCGCCGGTTGGCTGGCCGCATCGCCCGGGCGCGTGCCTGCGCTCGCCGCGAATTAGGATTAGGGCCATGGAAGCCGCACCCGGCGCGAGAGATGCCGCCTTCGAAGAGCACCGGGGCCTCGTTTTCGGCGTGGCTTACCGCATGCTCGGCTCGGTGGCCGGCGCCGAGGATATGGTGCAGGACACCTATCTGCGCTTCCGGGCAGCCCGCGATGAGCCGCGCAGCGCCCGCGCCCTCCTGGTGACGATCGTGACGCGCCTCTGCATGGACGAACTGAAATCCGCGCGGTTGCAGCGCGAGCAGTACATCGGCCAGTGGCTGCCGGAACCGCTCGTGACCAGGGAAAGCGAACTGCCTTCGCCCGAAAACATGGCCGAACGCGAAGACGACGTGAGCATGGCCTTCCTGGTGATGCTCGAAGCCCTGGGGCCGGTCGAACGCGCCGTCTTCCTCCTGCGCGAAGTCTTCGATTACGACTACGGCGACATCGCGCAGGTGGTGGGCAAATCGGAAGGCGCTTGCCGGCAGGCGTTTCACCGGGCGCGCGAGCGCGTGGCCGCGCGCCAGCACCGCTATACGCCCGACTACGCGCGGAGGCGCGCCCTGACGGTCCGCTTCCTGGAGGCGGTGAACGAGGGCAACCTTGGCGGGTTGATGGAGATCCTCTCCGCCGACGCGGTCGCAATCACGGATGGCGGCGGAATCGTCTCCAGTGCCCGCCGGCCGGTGTACGGGGCGAACCGGGTGGCACGCTTCGCGATCGGGGTGGCCCGCAAGGAGCCCGCCACGCGAATCGAGCTCGTGGATGTGAACGGCCAGCCGGGCTTCGTGACGTACATGCGGCGCGACCACGTCCGCTCGGTCATCGTGCTCGATACCGTGGGAGACGAGATAGCCGCGGTCTACGCCATCCGCAACCCGGAGAAGCTCGCGCGGGTGCTCGTGGAGCGCGAAGCCTGAGGCGCTATCTCAGCTAGCGTTGTTCGAGCCACCGCCCCGGCCCCGGCGATTGCGGCGGCGGCGCGCACGCTGCTCTCCGCCTTCCGCATCCGATCCCGGCTCGCCCGGTGGTGGCGGCGGCGGCGGATCGGCTGGCGTAGAACCTTCCGGACCGCCGCCGCGCAACGGCCGGAGCGGGCGGGCCGGTTCGGCGCCGCCTTGCCCGGCCCGCCGGAAGACGCGGCCTTCGCCCACGTTCGTTGGGGGTGCGGGTGGCCGTTGGGGGCGCTCCGGACGCGACTCCGGACGAGGTTGCTGACCGCGATCCCGTGGTGGGCGCGGTACACCCGCTCCCGGGCGCGAACCACCATCGCGGCGGCCCGCCGGGCGCTGAGCGGGTGGCTCGGCACTCGACCCGGGCGCCGGGCGCGGGGGCCGTGCGGGAACGACTCGCCTTGGGCCGCCACCGGGCAACCGGCCGCGGCCGGGGCCCGGCTCGAAGGGGCTGCTTTCGTCCGGCCAATCTTCGCCGGCTTCACGGCGGGCGGCCGCCAGGAGGTCCTCTTCGGTCGCCTCGATGAGCCCCTGGGCGATGGCATCGGCGCGGCTGATGCTTGGCGGCGGCTCACCGCTCTTGCTCGCCGTATCCCAGCGAACCACTGTCCCAAGGTCGCGGTCGCCCACCTCCACGCGCTGGCCATCGATAACAAGGGTGACCTGGCGGCGGAGGATGTTGATGCCAATGACCTTGCCTTCGCCCGTGGGAGTGCTGCAGCGCTGGCCGATTTTCGGAAGCGACTTGCGCATCTCCTTGTAGCCTTCCTCCTCGTAGGAAAGGCAGCAGAGGAGGCGGCCGCAGAGCCCGCTGATCTTCTGTGGGTTGAGCGGCAGCTCCTGCTCCTTCGCCATGCGGATGGAGATGGATGGGAAAGTGGTGAGCCAGCTGGCGCAGCAAAGCTCGCGGCCGCAGATGCCATAGCCGCCGGCCTGCTTGGCCCGGTCGCGGGCGCCCATCTGGCGCATCTCCACGCGGGCATGGAAGTGCTCGGCGGTGCGCCGGGCGAACTCGCGGTAATCGATGCGCTCTTCGCTGGTGAACGAAAGCGTCAGCCGCCGCCCATCGAGGGTGTACTCGGCGGAATCGATGTGGGCGGGAAACCCGAGCTCCTCGCCGAGGCGTCGTGCCTCGGGAAGGAGCTCCTCAGCTTTCTGCCGAAGTTCATCGGCCTTGCGGATGTCAGACTCGGTGGCGAGCCGCAGGATCGGCTTGAGCTCTTCGCGGCCAAGCTCGTTCACCACCACCTGGTCCGGGGCGATCACTACCCTGGCGACTTCGGGGCCGCGGGATGTTTCGACCACGACGTACTCGCCCGGATCGAGTCGCATCCCGGCGGTGTGGAAGTAGAAGATCTTCCCGGCGTTTCGAAAGCGCACACCGGCAACGCGTGGCAGTTCCTCAGGCATAGGCCGCGGATTCTTCCTCGGGGCTCGTTGCCAGTGTAACCCGTGGAAAGCTGAGGAGCATGAGTTCGAAAGCCGGGCGGGCGGTCACGTTCGCCTGGAGGTCGGCGCGGGCCGCCGCGATCGCGCGCAGCGCAGCGAGGGCGCCGGCCAGGCCATCCCGCCCGCCGCCCTCGCCGGCGCCGCGGCGCAAGCGCTCTTCCCAGAACGCCTCCCATACGTCCAGTTCGGAAAGCACGGCCAGGCGATCGCTCCGCCAGCGATCGGCAAGGTCGCGGGCATAGGTAAAGCGCCCGGTCAGCCCCTCCGCGGCCACGCGGGCACAGCGATCGAGGAGGCGTCCCCTGTCGCCCATCTGGTCCGGGTGGCGGGCAAAGGCGATGGCTCGCCCGGGACGGCCGCGGCTCGCTTCTGCGGCTTCGGCGGCGAGCCCCTGCTCGATGCCCATCGCCACAAGAGCTTCTTCGATCAGGGCGCGGGGAACCGGGCGCGCATCTATCCGCCGGCAACGGCTGATAACGGTTTCGATGATCGCCTCCGGGGCAGCGGTCACCAGGCAGAAGACCGTGTGCCCGGGCGGCTCCTCGAGCGTCTTCAGCATGGTGTGAGCAGCTTCCCGGCCGAGGCGATCGGCCGGGTTGATGATGATGACGCGGTAGCGCGCCTCGAACGGGAAGCGCGCCACCAGGTCGATGACCCCGCGTACCTGGCAGATGCGGATATCCCGCGATTCGGGGTGCTTCGCGTGCGATTCGCCATCGCGGGGCCGGCAGAGGGTATCGCCCGGGGCGAGCGTGATGATGTCGGGATGGGCCTCTTCGAGGATGAGGCGGCAGGGGCGGCACTGGCCACAGGGCTCGCCCGGCGGAAGAGCCGGAGCGAGCGACGGGTCGTCTCCGAAGAGCGAACCCCCGGCCGACGGAGGAGCATGAAGCGCCTCGCAATTCAGGCGAAGCGCGTACTCGACAGCAAGGACGGTGCGCCCCACGCCTTCAGGGCCGGCGAAAAGGAGCGCGTGCGGGGGCTCTTCGCTGGCCGCCAGTGCGGCAAGCTCGCGGACGATGCCTTCGTGGCCGATGACGCGTGCGCTCATCCCCCAAGCCTACCCCCGGTCCTGCCAGCCCGCACCCGGGCCATCAATCAGGAATCGGCACTCGCAAATCGCTCATTCGTTCTGGGGCTGGGGCCCGGCGGCTGGGCGGCCGCCGGGCCCCGGTGCTCGGGGAGGATACCCGCCTGTAAGACCGCCCGGCGCGGCAGCTCTTACACCTTGCCTCCGACCCCTTTACCTTCGCGGCTTCGTTCGAGCACGCGGAAGATGGTTCGGCGCGAAAGCCCGAACATCCGCGCGAGATCATCCACCGTCACACCATCGTGCGCGGCCGCCCGCTGGATGACCTGGTCGCGCCCTTCGCGCAGGATAGCGCTCGCGCCCCCGTTTGCATCGTAGCGGCAGCGCGGCAGGGGACAGCTCAGGCAGGCCGTGTAGAGGTCGCAGCCGGTATCGGCATAGTCGGAGTATTCGGGCAGCGCGTCGCAGCGCGAAGGAAGCTCGAGCGGCGTTTCCACGGGTCACCTCGAATACAGCAGTAGACCTGAAGAGTAGAACGGATGTTCTGATTCTTCAATTCCACGCTGTCCCGCCAGGGCAAAGTCGCCAGCGGTTGTCCTGCCTTCGCGACAGTGCCGCGACACCTCTCGTCGCCGTGCCAGGGGCGCCTTGCAGCCGCGGCCGGGCAGGTGCCATCACTGCCGCATGGAAGATGGACGATGCGGCGCAATCACGCGGCAGGGAGGCCGCTGCATGAACCGGAACGGCGCGCGCTGCCCTTACCACTCGGACGAGCAGCGCGCCCGGGGCCGGGCGCTTGACCAGTGGCCGGCTTCCCTGGACGGCGAACCGCGAGTGGGTGCAATTGCCAGCCGCGACCCGCACGCCGTGGCCTGGCTGCTGCTGGGCTATCTCCTCGACGCGGATGAGCTCGATGCCGCCCGGCGCGCCTCGGCCGGGGCAACCCTCCTGCGGGTCATTCAATCGCTGGGAGAGCCACCCGTTTCGCGCGAGCGCATGGCGGCCGAGGCTGCGCTGATGGGCATGGTGATGCACGGGCTGCCCCCGCGCGATCCGGAGGAGTGGGCGCTTGCCGGGGAAGTGTTCACGCCAGAGGGCATCGCGATGATGCGCGGCTGGGATCCCATCGGCGAACCCGGCTTCAGTGAGGCTCCGTAGAGGCTACTCGTCCCGGTACATCACATCGCGCGACTTGCGGAACGCCTCCCAGCCTTGTTCGCGCAGGACCTTCAGGTGGGGGTCGGGCTCGGCCGCGCGGGTGCCGAGGCGTTCGGCCAGGGTCGCATCGGCGCGGTAGTCGAGTGCTTCGCGGAAGCCGGCGATTTCGTACACGCGATTGACCAGGAGCTTGTTCTGGCGGACCGCTTTCAGAGGAAGGGCGGCGATCTTCTTCGCCCAGTCTTCGGCGGTCGCCATCAGCTCATTGGCCGGGACTACTTTGTTCACAAGGCCGAGGCGGAGCGCTTCCTGCGCGTTGATGCGCTCGCCCAGGAGGAGGAGTTCCTTCGCCTGCTTGAGCCCCGTGAGGAACGGGGTGATGAGGATCGGCGGGCCGAAGCCGTGGCGGATCTGGATCTCGCCCATGACAGCATCATCCGCCGCGATCGTCATATCGCAAGTGCCGGCGAGTTCGCAGCCCTGTCCGACGGCGTAGCCATGCACGGCGGCGATGACCGGCTTGGGCATGTTCCAGATCTTCAGGTTGATCTGCATGCCGCCGGGGGTCGGCTCGTTGTCGGGGGCCCGGCCGGATTGGAGGTCGCCGCCGGCGGAGAAGGCCCGCCCAGCGCCGGTGAGAATCACGGCCCGGACGTCGTCATCGGCCTCGGCCTGTTCGAGCGCCCACCAGAGGCGGCGGTTGATGGACCAGTTGAGCGCGTTGAGGACGACCGGCCGGTTCATGGTGATGACGGCGTAGTTCTCGCGCTTTTCGTAGAGGACGTCATCCGGTGATGGTGGCGGGATCTCGATCTGCTGACCGCTGGACAAGGGTGATGCTCCGAAGGGGAATTGTTACGCGAAAGCCTACCCGCCCGGCCGCCGCCCGGCGAGCGCGGCCGCTACAATCCCTGGAGTTCGACCGGGCGGCCGGTCCATTCGGCCACACGGCCGATGCGGAGCGCTTCGGGGATGGCGGCCTGGACCGCCCCGGCCTCTCCCGGCGCGACCATCAGCACGAGGCCGATGCCCATATTGAAGACTTCGTACATCTCTTCGGCCGAGACCCGGCCGCGCTGCTGGATGAGCTGGAAGATTGGCAGCACGGGCCATGCGGCGGTATCGAAGATCGCCGTGACCCCTTCAGGGAGGATGCGCGGCACATTTTCGACATAGCCGCCGCCGGTGATGTGGGCCATCCCATGGACCTGTTCCATCACTGGTCCAACCTGCGTGTAGTACGGCCGGTGCGTGGCAAGCAGCACCTCTCCCAGGGATGCGCCAGCGAGCACCGGCGGGCGCTCATCGAGCCGCCGGCGCGTCTCCTCCAGCGGTTCGCCGTTGCAGATATCGAGCACCTTGCGCGCCAGCGAGAACCCGTTGGTGTGCATTCCCGAGCTCGGAATGCCGAGCAGCAGATCGCCGGGCGCCACCTTCGACCCATCGATGATGCGGTCCCGTTCGACCACGCCGACGATGAAGCCGGCCAGGTCGAACTCGCCCGGCGGGTAGATATCGGGCATGTCGGCAGTCTCGCCACCCAGCAGGGCGCAGCCGGCTTCGGCGCAGGCGCGGGCCACCCCTTCGACGAGGGTTTGCTTCTGCCCGGTGGTGAGGCCGTTCCCGGCGATGTAGTCGAGGAAGAAGATGGGCTCGGCGCCGCAGACCATGATGTCGTTGATGCTGTGGCCAAGGATATCGGGGCCGCAAAGATCGAGCCGGCCGGCGGCGAGGTGCAGCCTGACCTTGGTGCCGATGCCATCGGCGCTGGCCGAAAGAACCGGGTCGCGGTATTTCTCGCCCAGCCGGAAGAGGCCGCTGAAGGGTCCGGCATCGCTCAGGACTTCGGGGCGGCGTGCTTGCGCGAGGATGCCGGGCAGGCTCTTCGCGAACTTGCTGCGGGCGGCAATATCCACCCCGGCGGCGGCATAGGCGCGCGGTTCGGTCATCACCATCAAGCCTATCGCTCCGTGAACGTACCAGCCATGCGCGAGGGCTGGCCGCGGCCTACACTCTGGAGAGTGGCCACGGCAAAGCACCCCCAGCGCGAAGAATTCGAGGTTGGCCGCCGGCGGGAGGCGTTCTTCAGCTTCCTCGCCGGCACGGGCACCGGGATCATCGCCTTCGATACCTGGGTATCGCCCTGGGCCGGCATCCCCGGCGGGCTCCTCATCGGCAGCCTCGCAGGCGGGATTGTCTACGGCTACGAATCCCTGATGTGGTGGCGCAACCATGGCCGCTGAACTTTCCCACCTCGATGAGCGTGGCGCCGCCCGTATGGTCGATGTCTCGGAAAAGAGCGAAACGGCGCGGACGGCTGTGGCCGAGGCCGTAGTACGCATGCAACCGGCAACGCTTGCCCTCATCCAGCAAGGGGGCATCGCCAAAGGCGACGTCTTCGCCACGGCCCGGCTCGCGGGCATCATGGCGGCCAAGAAGACGCACGAGCTCATCCCGCTCTGCCACCCGCTCACCATCACGGGCGTCACGGTCGATCTCGCCCCGCAAAGCGACTCGACGCTCGTCATCCGCGCCACCGTGAAAACAACCGGCAAGACGGGCGTCGAGATGGAAGCGCTAACGGCCGCCTCGGTCGCGGCGCTGACCGTCTACGACATGTGCAAGGCGGTGGAAAAGGGCATCCGGATCGAGGCGGTGCGCCTGCTGGAGAAGCACGGCGGAAAGAGTGGAGACTGGCTGGCGGGATAGTTTCCGTACACGCCATGCCGTACAATGCCGTCCATGACTGTACGGAAGACTGCCCGGCGCGAAGTACGGCTCGACCCGGAATACGACCGTCTTCTCGCGGAGGACCTCGCCGCAAGGCGGCTGACCTTCGCGGCCTGGGTGCGCGAGGCCCTCGAAGCGGCAAGGGTGGCCCGGGAGCGCGACCAGCGGAAAGAGGCCATGGAGCGGCTCCTGGCGACACGGCTTAACGTCGAGTGGGACTCGAGCGACCCCGACGCCGCGACAACCCTGCTCAACAACATCGCGGCCGAACAGGCCCAACACATCGAGCAGAATGCCTGACCGGTTCTTCATCGACGCCAATGTCGTGATGTACGCGGTGGGACCGGAGCACCCGAAACGTGCCGGGTGTGTGGAGTTCCTTCGTGAAGTGGCCGCTGACCCATCGCGCTGCCATTCCAGCGCAGAGGTACTCCAGGAACTCCTGCACGTCTACCTCCGGCGCGGCCAGCTAGCGGAGACGAGGGAGGCAATTGCTTCGCTGGCCAACGCGCTCGGGCAACAGGTCGTCCCCCTGTTGCCCGCCGACGTCGTCCGCTCGGCCGGCTACCCGGAGATCCCCGGACTGCAGGCGCGCGGCCGTGTCCACCTCGCGGTGATGGAGCGGCTCGGCATCACCCGAATCGTCTCGACCGACCGCGCCTTCGACCTCGCGGACGGCATCACGCGGCTCGACCCGGCGGAATTCCTCGCATGGCGGACGGAGACCTGCGCGGGCAACCCGTAGGCTTCCGCGCGCGGGGCCTCAGCGGTAGAGGCGCTCGCGTTCGATGAATTGGCGGACCGCCTCGGGGACCAGGTAACGGATCGGCTTTCCCGCGGCCACGCGCGCACGCACCTCGGTCGAGCTCACCCTCAGGAGCGGCATCTCCACCCGCTCGAAGCCGCCCGTGCCGGCGCCGGGCTCCTTTTCAACAACCACGATGCGTGCGAGCAGGGCGATGCGCTCCGGTTCGCGCCAGTTGGGCAGGTCGGACACCGAGTCACTCCCGAGTACCAGGATGATCTCCGCGTGCCCTTCACGCCGCAATTCTTCCAGCGTGTCGACGGTATAGGACGGTCCCGGACGCTGGACTTCGCGGGCATCGGCCACGAGACCGGGATTGCCGGCGATGGCGAGCCGGACCATTTCGAGCCGCGTGGCGGCGGGCGTCACCTGCCGGGGGGCGGGGGCGCTGGCCCGGCGGTTCTCGGCCGTATCGGTTCCGGTCTTCCGGTACGGATCGCCGGCGGGCATGAGCAGCACGCGCGCGCAGCCAAACTGCCAGCGCGCGCATTCGGCGAGCACCAGGTGGCCGAGGTGCGGTGGATCGAAGGTGCCGCCGAGGATGGCGATAGGGCTCCCGGGCATGGCGGAAGTGTACGGGAGCGGCCCATCGCGCGCCGCCGGCTCAGGCGGGATTTGGCGGTACGGCGGCCAGGCGCGCGCCCGTTGCCGCATCGAAGAGGTGGACGCCGGCAAGCCGGGGAGTGAGGTGGAGCGCCTCGCCCGGGCGGACCTGGTGCGCAGGATCGAGGCGCGCGGTCACGGGGCCGCACTCGGCGGCGACGGTGACAAACAGATCGCTGCCGTGTGGCTCGACGAGGGTGACTTCGCCGCTGATACCGCCCCGCGGGCTGGCGGCCGGCGAACGCTCGAACTGTTCCGGGCGAACACCGAGTACGACGGGCCCGGGCCCATGCTCGATCGGCGCGAACGGCGGCAGGGGGAGCGCGACCCCACCGTTGTGGAAACAGAGGCTTTCGCCCACGCGGACAATCTCCCCTTCGAGGAGGTTCATCGCGGGGCTGCCGATGAAGGTGGCGACGAACGTGTTGGCGGGCTCATCGTAGAGGCGCTGCGGAGTATCGACCTGCTGGAGCACGCCTTCGCGCATGACCGCGATGCGCGTGCCCATGGTCATCGCCTCGACCTGGTCGTGGGTGACATAGATGAAGGTGGTCTGGAGCCGCCGGTGGAGGGCGCTGATCTCGGCCCGGGTGCGCAACCGGAGCTGCGCATCGAGGTTGCTCAGCGGCTCATCCATCAGGAAGACGTGGGGCCGGCGCACGATTGCCCGGCCAAGAGCGACGCGCTGGCGCTGGCCGCCGGAGAGCTCGCGGGGGCGGCGGGCGAGCAGGCCTTCGATGCCGAGCATCTGGGCCGCTTCGTCCACGCGCCGCCTGATCTCATCGCGCGGGGTGCGCCGCTGTTTCATCCCGAACGCCATATTGTCGAAGACGCTCATGTGCGGGTACAGCGCATAGCTCTGGAAGACCATGGCGATATCGCGGTCACGCGGTTCGATGCCAATGACGGAGCGGCCGCCGATGGCGATGTCGCCAGAAGTCGGCTCATCCAGGCCGGCGGCCATGCGGAGGGCGGTCGTCTTGCCGCAACCGGAAGGTCCCACAAGCACAAGGAATTCGCCTTCATCGGCTGCGAGCGAAAGATCGCGCACGGCGTGCACATTCCCGAACTGCCTGGAAACCGAGGTGTAGACCACACTCATGGCACTGGCTCCCGTAGGGGGCGGGCCCCGGCGCCGAGTGGCCGGGGCCCATGAATGGAGGGCTTGAACTTAGAGCTTGAGCTTCGGGCGGATGTCCGATTCCACTACCTTCTCGAGTTCCTTCTTCACCGAGGGCCAGACATCCTTCGCGTCCTCGTTGTTGAGGATCATTCGCTCGAGGCCTTTGCCCAGGATGGCATCGCCCCCAGGGACATAGACGCGGGCCGAATCCTGCGGCTGAGTCTTGGCCAGCTGGTCGACAGCGGTCTTGAACTGCGGGTACTTCTTGAAGAAGTCGGCCATCAACGAGCCATTCGCGGCACTCTTCCGGACCGGCATGTAGCCGACGTTCTGGGAGTAGTAGGCGGTATTCTCGGGGTTGGTGATGAAGTCGATGAACATCATCGCGGCGAGCTTCTTCTCATCGGAGATAGAAGACGGGATGCAAAGGCCGGCGCCGCCGGTCGGGCATCCAAACTGCTTCTTCTGCGGGTAGAAGGCGGTGCCCACGGGGAACTTGGCATCCTTGAGCAGGCCGGCCAGGCCGCCCGTGGATGAGAGCATCGAGTAGGAGGTGCCGGCGAGGAAATCGGCCTTTTCTTCCTTGGCGGTCACGTTCGCATACTTGCGCGTGAAGACCTGGCTGCGCACGTAGTTGCCGGCCTCGATGCTGGCCGCGGAGTCCATCAGCATCGCGAACTTGTCATCCGAGTAGCGGCCGCCGTACTGCCAGATGATGCCCTGGAAGGTCCAGGCGATGTAGCTATCGCCCTTCACGTGGGTGAACGCATATTCGCCCGCCCCGGCCCCGGCCATGAGCTTCGCACCCCACTCGTCCATCTCATCCCAGGTGTTGGGGCCGCGGTCGGGCAGGCCGGCGGCCGCCCACTTGTCCTTGTTGTAGTAGAAGAGCGGTGTGCTCCGGGCAAAAGGGATGCCCCACTGCTTGCCGTTGAACTGGTAGTCCTTCAGGAGCGTGTCCTGGTAGTCGGCGGTTTCGACCTTGACCTCTTTGATGAGCGCATCGAGCGGTTCGATCGTGCCGGCCAGGAAGTACTTGAACCACCACACGTCGGAAAGCATCACCACATCGGGGATCTGCTTCGAGGCGAGGCCGGCGTTGAACTTCTGGGAGACTTCGGCGTAGTTTGCGCCGGCTGTCTCGAGCTTGACCTTGATCTCCGGGTGGGCCGCCTGGAAACGCTTGATCAGCTCTTCCTCAACCGCCTTGGAGTTCGCCGGGTGGACGCTCCAATAGGTGATCTCGGCGGCGGGCTTGGCCGATGGCTTCGAGGTCGCTGTCGCGGCGCTGGTCGTGCCGGGGGTCGAACCGGCGGGAGTTGTCCCGGCAGCGGCTGGCGTTTCGGAGGAATCGCCGCTGTCGTCATCATCGCCGCCACAGCCGACGAGGCCGAGTGCGGCTGCCCCGCCGGCCATGCCAAGCAGGTGCCTGCGCGTAATTCTTGTCATTGTTGCCGTTCCCCTGTCTCCATGGAGTGTTCGTTTTGCGGTTATGTGCACCTGCCCCGGCGGGGGCAGGAATCACCCTTTCACCGAGCCCGCGGTGAGCCCTTCGACAATGTGGCGCTGTGCCCAGAGGAAGACGGCAAGGACCGGCGCGATGACCATGACCGCCCCCGCCATCACGATGCCCCACTCGCTGGAGCCTTCCGAATCCTGCAGATGCGTGAGCCCGACAGGGAGCGTCATCCGCTCGGCCGTGTTCGTCACCAGCAGCGGCCAGAGGTATTCGTTCCACTTCGAAACGACCGAGATGAGGCCGAAGGTCACCAGCGTCGGCCGGGACATTGGCAGCACGATCTGCCAGAGCATGCGGAGGTGGCCCGCCCCATCGATGCGGGCGGCTTCAATCACTTCGCGCGGGAGTGCCAGGAACTGCTGCCGCATGAGGAACGTGCCGAACGCGACCGCCGCGCCCGGGATGATGATCCCCTGGTAGGTATTCACCCAGCCGAGCTCGGCCACCAGGACGTAGTTGGGGATGATGGTTATCTGGACCGGCACCATGAGTGCTGCCAGCACCACCAGGAAAACCAGGTTCTTCCGCGGAAAGCGGAGGAACACCAGCGCATAGGCGGTGAGCACTCCGTTGGCCAGTTCGAGGCCGCTGCCGGCGCCCGTGGTAACCAGGCTGTTGATGAAGAACCGCTCGAAGGGCACGGCCGTCCAGGCATCGCGGTAGTTCTGCCAGCGGATCGCCTCGGGCAGCCAGGAAACGGGGAGGGTGTAGATCTCCTGGCGCGTCTTCAGCGAGGCTCCCGCCATCCACAGCAGGGGCAGGCCGATGAGCGCGACCGCGGCCAGCAGGCCGGCATAGCCCGCCAGCCGCCCCGCTACCGCTGGCCGCCAGATGGCCCGGGCGCGCGCGCGGGGCGCGGCAGGGGTGGATCGGAGGGTTTCCTGCGTCATCGCCCTACCCGTAGTTCACGCGGCGCTCCAGGAACTTCACCTGGAGGAGCGTGACGGCAAGGAGGATGACGAAGAGGACGGTGGCAATCGCGGAGGCGTTGCCCACCCGGAAGCGGACAAAGCCCTCATCGTAAACGTGGTAGACCATCGTCCTGGTGGCATCGAGCGGCCCGCCATCGGTCATCACGTTGATGATGTCGAAGGCCTGCATCGAGCTGAGAATGGTGGTAATGAGCAGGAAGAAGGTCATCGGGGAGAGCTGGGGCACGGTGACATGGCGGAAGCGCGCCCAGCGGCCCGCGCCATCCACGCGAGCAGCCTCGTACAACTCGCGGGGGACTGTCTGGAGGCCCGCCAGGTAGACAACGGTCGCGTAGCCCAGGTTCTTCCAGACATAGACGATGATGACCATTGGCATGGCCCAGTCGGGGTCGTTGTACCAGTTGGGCGAAGCGATACCGGCCCGGCCGAGGATGGCGGCCACCAGTCCGAAGCGCGGATCGAAGATGAAAAGCCAGGTGATGCCTACCGCGGCGCCGCTCACGACATACGGTGCGAAGAGCACCGTCCGGGCGGCATCGCGGCCACGCAGTCCCAGGTTCAGGATGAGTGCAAGCGCGAGACCGATGCCCATCGTTCCCGCAACGGTGGCGAAGGTAAACACGACGGTGTTCCGGATAACGTAGCGGCTCGTCTCATCGGCGAAATACTCGCGGTAGTTATCGAATCCCACCCAGGTTTTCGACGGTGATATCATGTCCCAGTCGTAGAACGACAGCCTGATGCTCTCGACCATCGGCCGGTAGGTGAAGGCGATAAGGAGCACCATGTTCGGCGCAATGAACAGCAGAAACAGCGCCCATTCGCGCCACGGACTTCGCCGATTGTTCACCTGCGCCGGTTGCATGTTTGCCACCGGCCGAGATTCTCAGGAGAGCATTAACGGGTGGGCAACACCAGGTTAGCGTTGGATGAAATAGCCGGCTCGCGCTCGGGCTAGATTCGCCCGAGCAGGTCATCCACGCCGCCATCGATGAGCGGGATCGCCTCGATGCCGTGGCGGCGCAGGAAGGTGGCCGCTGGCGCCGCCCGCTCTCCGCTTGCGCAGACAACGAGTGCCGGGCCGCCAGCCTCGATCTCCTGCGCCCACACCTGGATCTGATCGAACGGGAGCGGGCGCGCGCCGGGAAGTGGCGATTCGCGGTGTTCCGCCGCGTAACGCACATCAAGCACGGGCATGGCGGCGGTGCGAAGGATTGCCGCGGCCTCCTCGATCCCGGCCGTGCGCAGGACTGCCGGCGGCTCCATCGCATCGGCGGCGATGTACGCGCGGATGTCTTCGTATCCGATGCGGAACAGCTCGACGGTGATGCGCTCGGATTGCGCCCGGTCGTGGGTGATGAGCGCGAGAGGCGCCTTGAACGGGACCAGCCAGCTCAGGTAGGCGAGCATGCTCCCCGATTCCTCGATCGAGAGTGAGCCCGGCAGATACCCGGCCGCGTACTGCTGGCGCGGACGGACATCGACCCGGAACACATCCTCCGGGAGGCTGGCAAAGGCCCCCGGCGCCTGTACCGCCGGCCGCGGGAACGAACCATAGACCCGCGCCCCGCGGATGTTGATCGGGGCCATGTGGCGGTAGTAGGCGGGAATTGGCGCGGGATTGCCCAGCTGGATTTCGCGGAACTCCTCGTAGGTTGCCGCGGTGAGCGCCGGGTTGCGCGCGAGCTCGGCCGACATCGGGCCCGAACGCCCCAGATCCGCCCCCGTGGTGCTGCAAAACGACCCCGCTCCGTGTGTCGGGAAGACATCGGCCGAGGCTGGCACGAGGCCGCGCAGGGTCTGCGCGGTATCCCACTGGAACCGCGTAAGCTCGCTGGCGTGGTCCGGGCCGAGCAGATCGGTTCGGCCCGCGGCGCCCATGAGCAGAGCCCCCCCGGTGAACGCCGCCTGCACCAGCCCGTTGAGATCGCGCGCCAGGTAGGCGGTGTGCTCGTAGGTGTGGCCCGGCGCGGCGACGGCGACGAGGTTCAGTTCGCCAAGGGTGATCGCATCGCCATCGGCGACGGCAATGTGAGCGAACTGGAGCGGCGCGCCTGCGGGAGCGGCGATCTCGGCGCCGTAGGCCGCGAGCTCCCTCGCTCCTGAGATGTAGTCGTTGTGCACATGGGTTTCGAAGACGTAGCGGATGCTGGCCCGGTGCTCGTTCGCCGCCACCATGTACGGCCGGATATCGCGCTGGGGATCGATGACGGCGGCCTGGCCGCCACTGACAACGAGAAACGAGGCATCGCCAAGCGATTCCGTAACGAACTGCTGGATCTTCATCTGCGGCGCCTTTCGGTGCTGGCCTGGGGCCGGAAAAAGTTGGCCGCCGCCTGGGTCCGCGGCGCCTATCCCCAGTGTAGGGCGAACCTGCGGTTGAGCACCCCTCAACGGGCACTGTGACACTTCTGTGACATTTTCGCGGGGACATTGCGCCGGGTGGCACCGTACGGTGGGCGCGTGAACTGACTTGCGCGAGGTGCCAGAATGCAGCCAACTACCACATCAGCCGCCAGCACGAGCGGACGGGGAGAGCCTGTCAGCATGTATCCCCCCGCCCCATCACTCCCCCGCGCCGTCTTCGGGATCATCCGGCAGCGCAACACCTACGCGGGGCTCCTCTACGTGCTCGTCTCCTTCCCGATCGCGCTGGCCACGTTCGTCGCGTTCGTGACGCTGATCAGCACGGGCGGAGGGCTGGCGATCACCATCGCGGGAATCCCGCTGCTGGTAGCGACGATGTACCTCTGGTGCGCAACGGCGGAGGTTGAGCGCGTGCTGGCGAACAACATGCTCGGTTCGGAAATCCGGCCGCTGCCCTTCGCGGGGGAGGACGGTCCGCTCTGGAGCCTGGCGCGCATCCGCACGCGGCTGGGCAACTGGTACACCTGGCGCGCCCTCGCCTTCGTCCTGCTGCGCTTCGGGGTGGCGACGGCCGGGGCCAGCGTGGTGCTGGGCACGCTCGGGCTTTCACTCCAGATGATGGCGGCGCCGATCGTGTACGGCCCGGCCGATGGGATCGAGTTCATGGTCTGGGATATTGACCGGCTCCAGGAAGCATTGC
>Ga0209476_10000220_pt1 | contig 38894 bp, 38 predicted proteins | sample KloWWTrecipitate_FD_187179 | JGI IMG/M metagenome (GOLD analysis project Ga0209476, IMG submission 187179) | Active sludge microbial communities from Klosterneuburg, Austria, studying microevolution and ecology of nitrifiers - Klosterneuburg... | ecosystem: Engineered > WWTP > Aerobic digester... | reverse complement strand
CGCCAATCCCTACGGCAACGGCACGGCGATCTTCACGCGCGACGGCGGCACGGCGCGGCGCTTCCAGAACGAGATCGAGGTCGGCATGGTCGGCATCAACGTGCCGATCCCGGTGCCGATGGCCTTCTTTTCCTTCGGCGGCTGGAAGGCCTCGCTGTTCGGCGACCTGCACGTGCACGGCCCCGACGGCGTGCGCTTCTACACGCGCGGCAAGGTGGTCACGACACGCTGGCCGGAAGTGGCGTCCACCGCGCCCGGCCTCAACATGCCGACCCTGGGGTGAAATATGGCTGAGCACAAGATCGTCTTCCTCGAGCGCGAGTCCATCCGCGGCGACTTCCGCCGGCCGGATTTTCCGCACGACTACACCGAATATCCGCTGACCAAGCCGGAGGAACTGGCGCAGCGGGTGCGCGCGGCCAGCATCGTCATCGTCAACAAGGTGCAGCTGCGCGGCGAGCTGCTCGCCACCTTGCCTGCCCTGAAGATGGTCGCCATCGCCGCCACCGGCACCGACAACGTCGACCTCGCCTGGTGCCGCGAGCACGGCATCGTCGCCTCGAACATCCGCGGCTACGCCGTGAACACCGTGCCCGAGCACGTCATCGCCCTGACCATGGCGCTCAGGCGCAAACTGCTCGCCTACCGGCGCGACGTGCAGGCCGGCAAGTGGCAGCAGGCGCCGCTGTTCTGCTTCTTCGACCACCCGATCGGCGACCTCCACGGCGCGACGCTGGGCATCTTCGGCCGCGGCTCGCTCGGCGAGGGCGTGGCGCGCCTTGCCGAGGCCTTCGGCATGCGCGTGCTGTGGGGGGAGCACAAGGGCGAAACGAAAGTCAGGCCCGGCAGGACGGCGTTCGAGGCGGTGCTGCGCGAGGCCGACGTGATTTCGCTGCACTGTCCGCTCAACGATGCCACGCGCGGCATGATCGGCGAGGCGGAGCTGAAGCAGATGAAGCCGGAGGCCGTGCTCATCAACACCGCCCGCGGCGGCCTCGTCGACGAGGCGGCGCTGGCGCGCGCTCTGAAGGAAGGCTGGATCGGCGGCGCCGGCTTCGACGTGCTGTCGAAGGAGCCGCCGCGCGAGGGCAATCCGCTGCTGGAAATCGACCAGCCCAACTTCATCCTGACGCCGCACGTCGCCTGGGCCTCGGCGCGGGCGATGCAGACCCTGCTCGACCAGCTCACCGGCAACATCGAGGCCTTCGCCCGCGGCGAACCGAGGAACCGCGTCGCATGAAGGATTCCAGGGACGACATTCTCGGCCGCATCCGACGGCGGCTCGACCGCAACGCCGAGAACGCCGCCGCCGGCCGCACCGCAATCGACACCGTACTGGCGCGCCGGGCGCAGGGGCCGCGGCCGGCGCCCGACGCCGATCTCGTCGCGCGCTTTCGCGCCCGCTCCGAGGCCCTCGCCAGCACCGTCGAGACCGTGGCGCGCCTCGAGGCGGCGCCGGCGGCGGCGGCCCGCTACCTGGCTGCGCACGATCTGCCGCGCGCGGCGGTCGCATGGCCGCAACTGGCGGGACTCGACTGGGACGGCGCGGGCCTGCGCGTCGAAGCGCGCAGCGCCAACGGCGACGACCTGGTCGGCATCACCGGCGTGTTCTGCGCCGTGGCCGAGACCGGCACGCTGGTGCTGCTCTCCGGCCCCGAGACGCCGGCCGCATCCAGCCTGCTGCCGGAAACGCACATCGCCGTGGTGCCTGCTTCGCGCGTCGTTCGCGGCATGGAGGAAGCCTTCGATCTGATCCGCGCCGAATGCGGCGAACTGCCGCGCGCGGTGAACTTCATCTCCGGCCCCTCGCGCACCGGCGACATCGAGCAGACGCTGGTGCTCGGCGCGCACGGGCCTTACCGGGTGCATATCGTCCTGCTTGCGGCGGAATGACGGCAAGGGCCGGTCTTTGCCGGCGCGCTTGACGCTGTCGCGCCGCGGCCTCAGAGTTGCCAAAAAACCGTTTCAGGGAGACGCGTTGTTGCCGGAAGACAAGCCCGCGGCGGAGGTCGAGGCGGCGATTGCCGAGGTGCTCGCGGCCGAGCGCGATGCCCTGGCCGCCATCGAGGCGGCCCGCCGCGAGGGCGAGGAAATCCTGCTGGGGGCGCGCGCGCAGGCGCGGCGCATCGCCGAGCGCGGCGAGCAACGCCTGGCGTGCTTGCGCGAGGCGGCCGCAAGCCGCATCCGCCAGCAGACTGAACAAGTCGAAGCCGAAATCGCCCGCCTTGCCGCTGCCGCCATCGACAGCCCCGCCGACGAGGCCGCCATTGCCGCCGCGGTGGCGGCTGTCGCGGCGGAACTGGGCGGGGCGCAGACAACAGTTGCGAATCATCCCCATCCCCATCCCCAACCGCGGCAAGGCGGGCGGAGAACGGACCCATGACGGGCATCGACTACGCCCAGGCGCGGCTGCAGGCGCGTTACGGCCAGCGCCCGGACGAGGCCGCCTGGCATCGGCTGGCTTCGCTGCGCGGATTTTCCGCGGCGCTGGCGTATGGCCGCGAATCGGCTTTCCGCGGCTGGCTCGAGGGCTGCGCCGAGGCCGGCGGCGCGCATGCGCTGGAAAGCGGCCTGCGCCGCCGCTGGCGGGCGCTGGTGGCGGAGGTGGTGCGCTGGATGCCAGAGGAATGGCAGCCGGCAGTCGACTGGTGCGCACTGCTGCCGGCGCTGCCGGCGCTGGATCACCTGATCGGGGGCGGCGAGGTCCTGCCTTGGATGCACGCCGAACCGGAACTGGCCGCGCTGTGCGACGGCAATGCTGCCGCCGCCGTCCCGCCGGCGCTGACTTTCACGCGGCTGCCGGGGCAGCCGCGGGGCGAGGCCTGGCTGGCGGAATGGCGCCGGCGCCTGCCGCCGATGGACGCCGGGGATGCGGCGCTGTTCGCTGCGCTGGAGCGCACGCTGCGCCAGCACCAGGCGGCATTCAGCGTCGCCGCGCCGGCCGAGGCCTGGCTTCTGCGGCAGCGCCTGCAGGCGCGGCTGGACGGGCTGTTCCGCCGCAGCCTGCTCTCGCCGGCGGCGGCGTTCGTTTTCCTCTCGCTGGCGCTGCTCGACCTGGAGCGCCTGCGCGCCGCGCTCGCGCCGCGCGCCGTCCTTGCCGATGCGGCGGCGGTGTCATGACGATGCGGCCGCAGCCGGCGCGCTGGTTCGAGATCGTCCTGCAACGCGACGACGCGGCCGCGGCCCTGGCCGCGCTGGCGGCCACCGGTGCGGTGGAGCTGGAAACGCGCGATGCCAGCACGCTGCCCGACGGACTGGCCGGCATCGGGCCGCTGCTGGCCGAATACCGCGCCCTGGCGGCGCACTACCGGGCCTACTGGCCCGCCGACGGCTGGCAGCCGTCGGCGTTTCCCGAAGCGCCGGCGCCGGCGCTGGCGCATGCCCTGGCCATCCTGCGGGCGTGGGCCGCCGAGGCCGAGCCGCTGATCCAGCGATTGCAGCACTGCGAAGCCGGGCTGCGCGAGGCGCAACTCTGGCAGCGCCTGCTGGCGGCGCTGCCGGAGAGCCGCCTGGATTTTTCCGCGCTGGCCGCCGCCGGGCCGCTCGCGCCGGCGTGCCTGCTGGCGCTGCCGGGCCGCAGCGAAGCGGCGCTGCCGCCGGCTGCGCTGGTGCGCCGCCTGTCCGGCGGCGATCCGTCGCATGCAATCGTCGTCGTCCCGGGGACGGAGATGGAAGCGCTGGCGGAGCAGGCGGCGGCCCTGAAGGGCGCCCTCCAGCGCCTGCCGGCCTGGCTGGCGGGCGAACCCGCCGCAGCGCTTGCCGGCATCGATCGCAGGCTGGCCGGGCTGCGGGCGGCAGAGGCCGGCCTGCATCGCCAACTCGAAGCGCTGCATGCGCGCCACGATATCCGCCGGGCACTCGGCGATGCGGCGCGACTGCAATGGCTGACGCAGCATGTGCCGGCCCTGGACGCGGGCGAATGGATCGCCTGGATCACCGGCTGGACGGACGCCGGCAACGCCGTCCTCGACGCTGCGCTGGCGCGCGCCGGCATTCCGGCGCTGCTGCATTGCCCGCCGCCGCCGGCAGGGCGGCGCGCGCCGCTCCTGCTGCGCAACCCCTGGTGGGCGCGCCCCTTCGAGCTGTTCGCGCGGGCGCTCGGCATGCCGGCGGCGCACGAGGCCGACCCGAGCCGCCTGCTGGCGCTGGCGGTGCCGCTGATGTTCGGCTTCATGTTCGGCGACCTCGGCCAGGGGCTGCTCATCGCGGCCGTCGGCGTCGTGCTGCGCAAGCGCTTCGCCCTGGCGCGGCTGTTCATCGCCGGTGGTGTCTCGGCGGCGCTGTTCGGCCTGGCCTTCGGCAGCGTCTTCGCGCTGGAGGGCGTGCTGCCGGCGCTCTGGCTGCATCCGCTGGCGGCGCCGCTGACGGTGCTCGCCGCGCCGCTCGCCGGCGGCATGCTGCTGCTGCTCGCCGGGCTCGGCCTCGGCGGCGTGCAGGCGCACTGGCGCGGCGCACTCGCGGACTGGCTGCGGCACGACGCCGGCCTGATCGCCGTCTACGTCGGCCTGGCCGCCGCCCTGTTCCATGCCGCCGGCTTCGCGCTGGCGGGCGCCGGCGTGCTGGCCTGTTGCATCGGCGCGCTGCAGGCCGAGGCGCGCGCGGCGGCGCTGGCGGCGGCGCTCGGCCGGCTCGTCGAGCGCACGCTGCAGCTGCTGGTGAACACCCTGTCCTTCGCCCGCATCGGCGCCTTCGCGCTGGCGCACGCCGGCCTTTCGTCGGCCGCCGTCGCCCTGGCCGATGCCGCCGGGGAGGCGCGGCTGCCGGTGCTCGTCGCCGGCAATGCCGTCATCGTCGTCCTCGAACTGCTGGTCGTCTCGGTGCAGACCACGCGTCTGGTACTGTTCGAATTCTTCGTGCGCTTCCTGGTGGCGGACGGCAGGCCGTTCCGCCCGCTGCCGCCCCCCGTCTTCACGTTACAGGAGAGTCAGAAATGAAATCGAAATTCCGCTTCACGGCCGCCCTGACCGTCCTCGCGGCCGTGCTCGGCGCCGGCGCCACGCTGCTGCTGACTCACGCGCCGAAGGCGCTCGCGGCAGAACGCGCCGTCCTGGATGCCGCCGCCTGGCAATGGGGCTTCCTCGGCGCCGCCCTGGCCACGGCCGCCTCGTCGATCGGCGCCGGCCTTGCCGTGGCGCGCGTCGGCGCGGCCGCCGTCGGCGCCCTGGCGGAAAAGCCCGAGCTGTTCGGGCGGCTGCTGATCCTCGTCGGACTGGCCGAGGGCATCGCCATCTACGGCCTGATCGTCTCCATCCTCATCCTCGACCGCCTCGCCTGATGCTGGCGCCGATCTATCTCGGCGACGAGGCGAGCGCGGCCGGCTTCCGCCTGGCCGGCGCGCGCGTGCGCGTGCCGGCGCCGGGAGAGGAAGCCGCCGCCCTGGCGCAGGCGCGCGCCGAGGCGCCGCTGGTGCTGCTCGGCGCGGCGCTGGCCGCGCGCATCCCCGACTCTGCGCTGCGCGCGGCCCAGGCGGCGACCGCGCCGCTGTTGCTGGTGGTGGACGATGCCACCGGCGGAGCGGCGGCATCGGATCTGCCGCAGCGCCTGCGCGCGCAACTGGGCATGGAGCAGGCATGACCCAGGCGCGGGCGCTGCTCGACCTGATCGCCGCGGAGCGCGCGGCGCGCTGCACCGCCGAACTCGAGGCGGCGCACGAGCGGGCGCGACGCCTGCTGGCCGAGGCGCGCGCCGAGGCGCGGCGGCGCCTGCGCGAGGGTGCCGCCGATGAGCGCGCCCGCCTGGCCGATGGCCTGGCGGCGGTGCAGGCGCGCCTGGAAACCGCCCGCCGCGCGCACGCCCGCCGGCGCGCCGTCGCCCTGCTGGCGGCGGCCTGGCCACGGCTGCCCGCCGCCTTGCAGGGGCTGTGGCGGCAGCCGGACACGCGCGCGGCCTGGACGTCGCACCTGGCGCAGGTGGCGCGCGGCATGCTGGCGGCCGACGGCTGGCGCATCGCCCATCCGCCCGGCTGGGCCGAGGCCGAGCGGCAGGCGTTCGCCGCGAGCATTGCTGCGCCCGCCGAATTCTCCGCCGGGGAAGGCATCGAGGCCGGCTTGCGCATTTGCCGCGGCGGCAATTGCGTCGATGGCACGCTGCAGGCGCTGCTCGCCGACCGGCGTGCGATCGAGGCGCGGCTGCTGGCCCGTCTGGGTGAACACGCGCAATGAGCCGGGCGCGCATCCTCTGGATCAGCGGGCCGGTGCTGCGCGCGCGCGCCGAGGGCCCGTTCGCGATGCGCGAGGCGGTGGCGGTGGGGCCGCAGGGCCTGGTCGGCGAGGTGATACGCCTCGAAGGCGACGAACTGGTGGCGCAGGTGTATGAGGACACCAGCGGATTGAAGCCCGGCGTCGAGGTCGTCGGCAGCGGCGGCCCGCTGGCGATCCGCCTCGGGCCGGGCCTGCTCGGCGGCATCTTCGACGGCCTGCTGCGGCCGCTGGCGGGCACGGGCTCGATCCATGTCCAGCCGGGGCAGCGCCGCGCCGCGGCCAGGACATTCGATTTCACGCCGGCCGTCTCCGCCGGCATGCGGCTGGAGGCCGGCGCGGTGTTCGGCACGGCGACGGCGGCGCACGGCCGCGTGCAGCGCTGCCTGTTGCCGCCGCGCGTCTCCGGCGAGGTGCTGCACGTCGCCGCCGCCGGCAGCCACGACGAGGATGCGCCGCTGCTGCGGCTGCGCGACGCGGGGGGCAGGGCGTGCGAGATCGCCATGGGCCACGACTGGCCGGTGCGCCAGCCGCGGCCGGTGCGCGCGCGCCGGCCCGCCGCCAAGCCGCTGGTCACCGGCCAGCGCCTGCTCGATTCGCTGTTTCCGGTGGCGCAGGGCGGCAAGGCGGCGATTCCCGGTGGCTTCGGCACCGGCAAGACGGTGCTGCTGGAGACGCTGGCCAAGGGCTGCGACGCCGACGTCATCGTGTATCTCGGCTGCGGCGAGCGCGGCAACGAGATGGCCGGCGTCCTCGACGAGTTTCCGCGCCTGCTCGATCCGCGCAGCGGCCGCCCGCTGATGGAACGCACGGTGATCATTGCCAACGCTTCCAACATGCCGGTGGCGGCGCGCGAGGCGAGCATCTACAGCGCGGTGACGGTGGCCGAATATTTCCGCGACCAGGGGCTGCACGTGGCGCTGATGGCCGATTCCACCAGCCGCTGGGCGGAAGCGCTGCGCGAGGTTTCCGGGCGCTTCGGCGAGTTGCCGGGGGAAGGCGGCTATCCGGCCTATCTTGCCAGTCGCCTGGCGGAATTCTACGAGCGTGCCGCCACCGTCGAGACGCTGGCGGGCGACAGCGGTTCGGTGACCGTGCTCGGCGCCATCAGCCCGCCCTCGGGCGATTTCTCCGAGCCGGTCACCAGCCACACCCGGCGCTACGTGCGCGCCTTCTGGGCGCTCGACGTGCGCCGCGCCCAGGCGCGCTTCTATCCCGCCGTGAATCCCCTGCAGTCGTATGCCGAGGACACCGATGCCTTTGCGGCGTGGTGGGCGGCGCAGGGCAACGGCGAGTGGCCGGCGCTGCGGCGGCGCTTCCTCGCCCTGCTGCACGAGCAGGCGCGCCTGGAGCGCATGGCGCGCATCATCGGCAAGGATGCGCTGCCGCCGCGCCAGCAGCTGGTCCTGCTCTGCGCCGAGCTGGTGAACGAGGCCTTCCTGCGGCAGTCGGCGCTCTCGCCGGTGGATCGCAGCGCCAGCCCGGCGCGACAGGCCGCCATGATGCGCCTGCTCGGGCGCTTTCTCGATCTGGCCGAGCAGGCGCTGGCGGCGGGCGTGGCGCCGGAGCGGCTGGCGGCCCTGCCGGTGTTCCGCGCCCTGCAGCGCATGGGCGAGGACATCGGCGAGGAGGACATCGAACGTTTTGCCGCGCTGCAGGCGCAACTTGAACAGGTGCTGGGCGAGCTGATCCATGCCGGCAGGGAGGCGCCCGATGCGGCCGCGACTGTCGATTGAGGGGGGCGCCGTGCGGCTCGAAGGGCCGCTGCTGTTCGTGCGGCGCACGCTGGAAGCGGGGCTGAACGAAGCGGTCGAGGTCAGCGGCAGCGACGGCCGCAGCCGGCTCGGGCGCATCGCGGCGCTCGACGAGCAGCACATGACCATCGAGGTGCTGGAGTCGCCGGACGGGCTGGCGCTGGCCGACACCGTGCTGCGGCTGCGCGGCGCGCCGCTCGAGTTCGCGCTCGGCCCCGGCATCCTCGGCCGCGTCTTCAACGGCATCGGCGAGCCGGTCGACGGCGGGCCGCCCCTGCCGGCGCGCGTCCTGCAGCCGATCGACGGCCTGCCCGTCAACCCGGTCGAGCGCGCCCTGCCGCGGGATTTCATCGAGACCGGCATCAGCGCCATCGATCTCATGAACAGCCTGGTGCGCGGCCAGAAGCTGCCGCTGTTCTCCTGCGGCGGCCTGCCGCACGACCGCATCGCCGTCGACATCGCCACGCACGCGCGGCTGCGCGGCGGCTCGGACGACTTCGCCATCGTCTTCGCCGGCATCGGCGTGCCCTTCGATTCCGCCGATTTCTTCCGCCGCAGCCTGGAGAAGAGCGGCGCCCTGGCGCGCACCGCGCTGTTCCTCAACCTCGCCTCGGATTCCAGCACGCAGCGCCTGCTGACGCCGCGCTTCGCCCTGACGGCGGCGGAGTACCTGGCCTTCGAAGAGGGCCGCCATGTGCTGGTGATCCTCACCGACATGACGAACTACTGCGAGGCGCTGCGCGAGGTTTCCAGCAGCAAGGGCGAGGTGCCCGGCCGCAAGGGCTTTCCCGGCTACCTGTATTCCGACCTGGCCCAGCTCTACGAGCGCGCCGGCTGCCTGCGCGGCCGGGCCGGCACGCTCACCCAGCTGCCGATCCTGACGATGCCGTCGGACGACATCGGCCATCCCGTCCCCGATCTCACCGGCTACATCACCGAGGGCCAGATCGTGCTCTCGCGCGACCTCGACCGCCTCGGCATCCATCCGCCCGTCGACGTGCTGCCGAGCCTGTCGCGGCTGATGAAGGACGGCATCGGCGGCGGCTACACCCATGCCGACCATCCGGCCCTGGCCAACCAGCTGTATGCCGCCTACGCGCGGGCGGTACAGGCGCGCGTGCTGTCGAGCGTGGTCGGCGACGACGGCATGACGCCGGTCGACCGCAGCTACCTGGCATTCGGCCGGGCCTTCGAACGGGAGCTGCTGCACCAGGCCGCGGCGCGCACCCTCGAGGCGAGCATGGAAACCGGCTGGCGACTGCTCGCCGGCCTGCCGGAAGGCGAGCTGACGCGGCTTTCCGACGCGCAGATCGCCGCGCACCTGCGAGGGCGGCGATGAACCCGGTGACGCCCACCCGCAGCGCCGTGCTGGAACTGCGGGAGGAGCGCCGCGCCCTGCAGGAGGGCCACGCCTTCCTCGACGAGAAGTGCCTGCTGCTGGCGGCGGAGATGGTGCGCGGCCTGCGCCGCTACGAGGCGCTGCGGCGCGAATTCCGCGGCGCCCAGCAGGCGGCGCAGGCCGCACTCGAAGCGGCGCTGGCGCGCCACGGCCTGCAGGGCCTGCAAGTGTATCCGCCGGCGCTGCCGGCCGAGGCCAGGCTCGAGGTGGCGTCGCGGCCGCTGCTCGGCATCGCCTTGCAGGAAGCGGCGCTGGCGGGTCCGCTCTCCGCTGCGTGCAAGCCGCTGCAGCGCAGCCCCGAGGCCGAGGCCTGCCGCGAGGCCTTCGCCGAACTGCTGCGCCGCGCGGCGGCGCTGGCGGCGCTGGCCGGCAATCTGGAGCGCCTGCTCGCCGAGTATCGCCGCGCTTCGCGCCGCGCCCGCGCCCTGCAGGACGTGCTGCTGCCCGAGCTGGCGCAAACCCTGCACGACGCCGAAACGCGCATCGAGGAAATGGAACAGGAAGAGGCCGTCTGGTTCAGGCGCCGCGCCTGAGCGGGCGCGGGTGCCGCCTATGCCCGGGAACTGAAGCGCCGCTCGGGGTGATCCTCGGGCACCCAGTGCTTGCTCCACCAGGCGTCGATCTGGGGGCGCGTCCACGGCAGGTGCACCAGCACGCCGTCGAGCGCGCTGGCCACCTCGGCGATGTTTTGCGGGCGCGCCGCCGGATCCTTCTCGACGCAGCGGCCGATCAGGGCGTCGAGCTCGGCCGGCACGGCGAAGGGCGAACACGACGAGGCGAGCGGCGGCACCACGTGCAGCACCTGGTAGGTCAGGTCGTGATCGGTTTCCGTTTCGAACAGGCGCTTGCCGGTGAGCAGGTGGAAGCCGACGGCGCCCAGCGCGTAGATGTCGGCGCGGGCATCGGCATCGCCCGGATGGCGGATGCGCTCGGGCGACATGTAGAGCGGCGTGCCGAGGATGCGCATGGTGCTGGTCAGGTCGCGCGTCTGCTCGCCGGACATCTGCTTGACCAGGCCGAAATCCAGCACCTTGACCACGTCGCGTTCGCCGCGGATGTCGCACAGCATGACGTTCTGCGGCTTGATGTCGCGATGCACCAGCCCGCAGGAATGCGCTTCCCACAGCGAGGCGCAGACCTGGCGCAGGATGTAGGCCGTGCGCGCCGGCGGCACCGGCCCGTAGCGCTCCACCAGGTCGGCGAGCGAGAGCCCCTCCAGATACTCCATGGCGTACCAGAATTCGCTGTTGGCGCCGCTGCCGTAGTCGTAGATGGTGATGGTGTTGGGGTGGGAGAGCTGGCTGGCCAGTTGCACTTCGCGCTGGAAACGCGCGGTCCACTCATCCGAGGTCGATTGCTGCTTGAGCACCTTCACCGCCGCCGGACGCTTCAGCAGGCGGTGCTGCGCCAGATAGACGTTGCTGATGGCGCCCTCGCCGATCTGCCGGCCGAGCCGGTAGGGGCCGAGCTGGCGTGCGCCGCCGCCCCGCCGCAGCAAGGCGGCGAGTGTTTGCGGCGGCAGGAAGCCGGACAGCCAGATGCCCAGCATCAGGATCAGCACGGCGCCGAAGCCGAGCTGCAGGTAGAACAGCGGCGCGAAGGCTTCAGCCGCTGCCATCTCGACCGCCACGCCGATGTCGTGCCCGGGCAGCCAGCGCCAGACGCCGACGACCTCGCGCCCGAGATAGCCCGGGTAGGGCGTCAACAGCAGTCCTTCGCGGATGCCGTCGGCGGCGGTGCGCGCGGCGACGGCAGCGGCGGCCAGGCGGGTGGGGGTATCGCTGTCGGGCAGCAGCAGGCGCGGCGCCAGGCCGCGCTGCCGCAGCGCCTCCGCGTGCCGGCTTTCGGACAACAGCCAGCCCTCGGCGTCGAAGGCGAGCGATTCGCCGGTTTCTCCGGGGCGGGCGACCTTGAAGAGGTCCGCGAATCGCTGCTCCGCCGGGGAGCCGAGCGCGATCACGGCGATGATTCGGCCGTTCCCGGCGCGCACGGGCGCGGCGACCCAGGCGTGTCCCGGTTGCGCGCCGCCGCCGTGGCGGGGCCTGACGAACACCGGCTGACCGGACAGGGCGGGAGCAAGATGCGAGAAAAAATCGGGCGTTGCGCCGCGGCCGGCACGACCCGCCATGCTCGAGGCAAGGATGGCGCCCTGGGCATCGATGACATGTGCCGCCGTGATGCCGATCCTGCCGGCCTCATGCAGGAGGTCCTCGATGATGCGCTTGCCGTCGGCGTCGCCGCGGACGAGCCGGGCGATGGCGTCGGCCAGGTCGGGGTCGGCTGCCAGCCGCGCGGCTTCGTTGCGCCCCTCGGCAATCCACTGCTCCAGTGTCTCGACCTGGGTGTCGAGCAGGGTCTTCAGGCCGGTGGCGCGGATCTCGCGCAGCGAATCGCCGACGCCGCGATAGGCCCAGGCGCCGATGGCGAGGAGCGCGGCCAGCAGCAGGAGCAGGGTAATGCGCGCCCGGTCGAGAGGGATTTTCACATGCACAGTTTAAGCGCAACGAAAACGCTGCGAACGGCGCGACCCGCCGGGTTCGTTTTCAGCGGGCGCGCCGATATACGCTATCATACGGCCGTGGCGATGCGATTGCCACGCGATGCAAAAGCTGCCGCGCCGTCATCGGCGGCGGTTGTCGGATAACCGGCGGCAGGGCCGCCCTTGCCCCTCGCCTTTCGAGGCTGATTTCCAGCACAGACGTGCCTGCCGCTGTCGCGGAGCGCATCGGCACGCAACTCAGGAGATGGCCATGCGATTGTCGCTGCGCTTCATCATTCCCCTCATGCTGGCGCTCGCGGCCATCGCCTACAGCGTCGTGCCGCTGGTCGACCAGCTGACGCTGCGCTGGTTCGTGCGCGACCTCGACATCCGCGCCGAACTCGTCGCCAATTCGCTGCAGGAGCCGCTGCAGGAACAGTTGCTGGTCGGCAAGCCGGCGAAGATCCAGGCCTATCTCGGCCGCCTCATCCAGGACGAGCGCCTGTTCGGCCTCGGTTTCTGCACGCAGGCCGGCGCATTGATCGCCACCAGGGGATTCCCCGCCGCCCTGCGCTGCGACGGGCTCGAGCGTTTCGGCAATGCGGAAGCGCGCCTGCTGCAGAGCGACCAGGGCCCGCTGCATGTGGCGGTTCGCGCCATCGAGCATGAAGGCAGCGTCCTCGGCCGGCTGGTGCTGGTGCACGACATGAGCTTCGTCGAGCGCCGCAGCGAGGAGACCAAGCGCTACGTCTTCTACTTCTTCATCGGCCTCGGCCTGGTGGTCTCGCTGATCACCGTCGTCATCGCCCAGCTTTCCTGGCGCGGCTGGGTGCAGGGCATGCGCGCGCTGCTGCGCGGCGAGGGCCTGCTGCGCGAGCCGGGCAAGGCCATGGCCGCCACCGCGCCCGAGTTCCGCCCCATCGCCCGCGACCTGCGCGCGCTCATCCGCGAGATGGAAACGGAATGGCGTCCGCGCGACGACGAGCAGCTGGCGTGGACGCCCGACACGCTGCGCTCCATCCTGCATGGCGAGCTGAGCGGCGAGGAGGTGCTGGTGGTCTCCAACCGCGAACCCTACATCCACACCCGCCGCGGCGGGCAGATCGAGGTGCAGCGGCCGGCGAGCGGCCTGGTGACGGCACTCGAGCCGATCATGCGCGCCTGCTCGGGCACCTGGATCGCCCACGGCAGCGGTTCCGCCGACCGCGATGTCGTCGACGCCCGCGACCGCGTGGCGGTGCCGCCGGGCCATCCCGCCTATCACATCCGCCGCGTCTGGCTGACGGCCGAAGAGGAGGCCGGCTACTACTACGGCTTCTCCAACGAGGGCCTGTGGCCGCTGTGCCACATCGCCCACGTGCGCCCGACCTTCCGCACCGGAGACTGGCAGCAGTATGTCGCGGTCAACCGCAAGTTCGCCGAGGCAGTGGCGGCCGAAGCGAAACGGCCGAACCCGATCGTGCTGGTGCAGGACTACCACCTGGCCCTGCTGCCGCGCATGATCCGCGAGCGGCTGCCCGAGGCCATCGTCATCACCTTCTGGCACATCCCCTGGCCCAATCCGGAGGCGTTTTCGATCTGCCCCTGGCGCGCCGAGATTCTCGAGGGCCTGCTCGGCAGCAGCATCCTCGGCTTCCATACCCGCTCCCATTGCAACAATTTCCTGGACACGGTCGACCGCCTGCTCGAATCCCGCGTCGACCGCGAGAACTTCACGGTCAGCTACGGCGGCGTGCTTACCGCGGTGAAGCGCTATCCGATCTCGATCGAGTGGCCGCCGCCGCCGGAACTGCTGGCGAGATCGGTGGAGGAATGTCGTGCCGAGGCGCGACGCCGCCTGCACCTCGGCCCGGACCACCTGCTCGGCGTCGGCGTCGACCGCCTCGACTACACCAAGGGGGTGCTCGAGCGCTTCCGTGCCATCGAGCGCCTGCTCGAACTGGAGCCGCGCTGGATCGGCCTGTTCAGCTTCGTGCAAATCGCCGCGCCCACCCGCGCCAGCATCGGCGAATACCAGCAATACGAGGCCCACGTGCGCGCCCTGGCGGCCGAGATCAACGAGCGCTACGGCCGCGGCGACTACGCCCCGATCATCCTGAAGATCGAACATCACGAGCCGCAGGAGGTGTATGAGTACTACCGCGCCGCGGACTTCTGCTTCGTCAGCAGCCTGCACGACGGCATGAACCTGGTGGCGAAGGAGTTCGTCGCCGCGCGCGACGACGAGCGCGGCGTGCTCATCCTCAGCCAGTTCACCGGGGCCGCGCGCGAATTGCCGGAGGCGCTGGTGGTCAACCCGTACGATGCCGATCAATGCGCGGCAGCCCTGCAGATGGCGCTGACCATGCCGGCGGCGGAGCAGCGCGACCGCATGCGCCTGATGCGCGGCCTGGTGACGGAGTTCAACGTCTACCGCTGGGCCGGGCGCATGCTGCTCGACGCCGCCGACATGCGCCGCCGCGGCCGGCTGCAGGAGCGCAAGCGGCGGCGCCAGGAGGAGGAGACGCAGCGGGCATGAGCGGACAGGAGACGGCGGCGGCGCTGCCGACGGCCGGGGAACGCTGGGCGTTCTTTTTCGACATCGACGGCACCCTGCTGGAGCTTGCCGAAACGCCCTCGGGGGTACGCGTGGACGGCGAGCTGGTGGCGCTGATCCGGCGCCTGCACGACTGCGCCGGCGGAGCGGTGGCGCTGATCAGCGGCCGCCGCATCGATGACGTGGACGCGCTCTTCCCCGGCCCGCACCTGCCGATTGCCGGCCAGCACGGCATGGAACGCCGCGATGCCGGCGGCGGCCTGCACCGGCACGCGCCGAAAAACATCGACTGGCCGCGCCTGCGGGCGGACGTCGATGCGGCGATGGCAGGCAAGCCCGGGCTGCTGGTCGAGGACAAGGGCCTGACGCTCGCGGTACATTATCGCCGCGCGCCGAAACTGCGCCGGCATGTGGGCAAGGCGCTGGGCGAGCTGGTGGCGGAGGCCGGCGGCAGCCTGCGCCTGCAGCCCGGCAAGTGCGTGCTGGAAGTCAAGCCGGCCGGCCGCGACAAGGGAACGGCGATCGCCGAGTTCATGGCGGAGGCGCCGTTCAGCGGCCGCCTGCCGGTGTTCATCGGCGACGACGTCACCGACGAATACGGCTTCGGCGTCGTCAATGCCATGGGCGGCTGTTCCATCAAGGTCGGCGCCGGCAGGACGGCGGCGCGCGCGCGGCTCGACGGCGTCGCCGCGGTGCGCGCCTGGCTGGAAGCGCTGCTGGCGCGCTCGCCGGCCTGCAACGGGACAGGGAAGGAGGAGGAGCGCAGATGAACACCCTCGATCTGGCACTGATCGGCAACTGCAGCATCGGCGCGCTGATCAACGCGCGCGCCGATGTCGTCTGGGCCTGCTTCCCGCGCTTCGACGGCGACGCCATGTTCTGTTCGCTGCTGCGCGAACGCGACGGCGAGGCGGATTACGGCTACATGGCCGTCGACCTGCTGGATGTCACGCATGCCGAGCAGGAATACCTGACCAACACGGCGATCCTGGTGACGCGCCTGCACGACCGCCACGGCGGCGCGATCGAGGTGACGGACTTCTCGCCGCGCTTCCGCTCGCATGGCCGGATGTTCGCGCCGATGAGCCTGGTGCGCCAGGTGCGGCGGCTGGCCGGCAGCCCGCGCATCGTCCTGCGCGTGCGCCCCGCCCACGACTATGGCCGCACGCGCCCGGCCGTGACCTGGGGCAGCAACCACATCCGCTACGTCACGCCGGACCTGACGCTGCGCCTGACCACCGACGCCTCGATCACCGCCGTCCTCGAGGAGACGCCGTTTTTCCTCGAAGAGAGCGTGACGCTGCTCCTCGGGCCCGACGAGACCCTGCAGGGCGCGGTGGGCGAGACCGCGCGGCGCTTCGCCGAGGAAACCGCCGCCTACTGGCGCGAATGGGTGCGCTACCTCTCGATTCCCTTCGAATGGCAGGAGGCGGTGATCCGCGCCGCCATCACGCTCAAGCTGAATGCCTACGACGACTCCGGCGCCATCGTCGCCGCCATGACCACCTCGATCCCGGAAGCCGCCGGCAGCGGCCGCAACTGGGACTACCGCTACTGCTGGCTGCGCGACGGCTATTTCGTCGTGAACGCCCTCAACCGCCTCGGCACGACGCGCACCATGGAGCGCTATCTCGGCTACGTCGTGAACATCGCCGCCGGGGCGAAGGATGCCGTGCTGCAGCCGGTGTACCGCATCAACGGCCGCGCCGAGATCGAGGAGCGCGAGCTCGACAGCCTGCCCGGCTACCGCGGCATGGGCCCGGTGCGGGTCGGCAACCAGGCCTACCGGCAGGTGCAGCACGACGTCTACGGCTCGGCCATCCTCACCGCCACCCACGTCTTCTTCGACCGTCGCCTGGTGCGCTGCGGCGACGAGGCGCTGTTCCACCGGCTCGAAGCGCTTGGCGAGCGCGCCGTGCAGGTGCATGACCAGCCCGACGCCGGCCTGTGGGAGCTGCGCGGCAGCGCGCGCGTGCATACCTTTTCCAGCGTCATGTGCTGGGCCGCCTGCGACCGCCTGGCGAAGATCGCCGAGCGGCTCGGGCTGGCGCAGCGCCGGGACTACTGGCACAGCCAGGCCGAGCGCATCCACCGCGTCGTCTGCGAGCGGGCCTGGAACGGCAAGCTCAACAGCTTCGTCGCCACGCTCGACGGCAATTCGATGGACGCCAGCCTGCTGCTGCTGAACGAGGTCGGCTTTTTGCAGGCGGACGACCCGCGCTTCGCCGGCACGGTCGCCGCCGTCGAGCGCGAACTGCGCCACGGCGACTTCATCTTCCGCTACGTCGAGAAGGACGATTTCGGCAGGCCCGAGAACGCCTTCCTGATCTGCACCTTCTGGTACATCAATGCGCTCTCGGCGCTCGGCCGCCGCGACGAGGCGCGCGCCCTCTTCGAGCGCCTGCTCGCCAGCCGCAACCGCCACGGGCTGCTGGCCGAGCACATCGACCCGAAGAGCGGCGAGCAATGGGGCAATTTCGTGCAAACCTACAGCATGGTGGGGCTGATCAATTCCGCGATCCGCCTCAGCGTGCGCTGGGACCAGGCCTTCTGATGAGACAGACACTCGATGCTTTCGTCGCCGCCCTGCCGGCCTACCTGGCGACGCCGGCGCGCGTGCTGCTGATCCTTGCCCTGGCCGCCATCGCCCTGCGCTTCATCCCGCGCCTCATCTCGCGCGTGCGCAAGGCGGTGCAGGAGCGCCAGGACAGCGCCGAAGACAGCCGCCGCATCCATACCCTGTCGCGGGTCATCCGCTACGTGTTCACGGTGCTGGTGACGGTGGTCACCGGCATCCTCCTCCTCGGCGAGTTCGGCGTCTCGGTGGCGCCGATCCTCGGCGCCGCCGGCGTCGTCGGCATCGCCCTCGGCTTCGGCGCGCAGAGCCTGGTGAAGGACTATTTCACCGGCTTCTTCCTGCTGTTGGAAAACCAGATCCGCGTCGGCGACATCGTCGAGGCCGGCGGCAAGTCCGGCGTGGTGGAGGAGCTGACTTTGCGCTACCTGCGGCTGCGCGACTACTCGGGCAATGTGCACTACGTGCCCAACGGCAACATTTCCGTCGTCACCAACATGAGCCTCGGCTACGCCAATGCCGTCATCGATGCCGGCGTCGCCTACGGCGAGGACGTCGATCGCGTCATCGGGGTGATGCGGCAGGTCGGCGAGGAACTGCGGCAGGACGCGGCCTTCTCGGCGAAGATCCTTGACGCGCTCGACGTCGCCGGCGTCGAGCGCTGGGGGGATTCCTCCGTGGTGATCCGCTGCCGCTTCAAGGTGGTGCCGCTGGAGCAATGGAACGTGCGGCGCGAATACCTGCGCCGCCTGAAGGCGGCCTTCGACCGCGAGGGCATCGAGATCCCCTTCCCGCACGTCAAGCTGGTCTACCGTCCGCCCGCGGGAGAGTCTGCATGCCCGAAATAGTCGCTGCGCTGTTGCGCGAGATCGCATGGCCCTTCGCCCTGGTGCTCGCCTGGGTGGCGGGGGAACTGGGGCAGCGCTGGCTGACCCTGCCCAGGATCAGCAGCTACGGCATCGTCGGCTTCCTCCTCGCCGCCGGCCAGGCGGGCGTGCTGCCCGAGGTGCGCGGCGGCTCCATGGCGTTGCTGGCGGACGTCGCCTTCGGCCTGATCCTCTTCGAGCTGGGCTACCGCATCAACCTCGGCTGGCTGCGCGTCAATCCCTGGCTGGCTGTCACCAGCGTGGTCGAGGCGGGCGGCTGCTTCGTTGCCGTGTTCTTCATCGCGCAGGCGTTTTCGGTCGACCCGGTGCCGGCGCTGCTGCTGGCGGCCCTGTCGATGTCCACCTCGCCCGCGGCGGTGCTGCGGGTGGCGAACGAGCTGCGCAGCTCCGGCCAGGTCACGGAACGCACGCTGCACCTGTCGGCCTTCAACTGCGTGCTGGCGGTGATCGTCTTCAAGATCGTCGTCGGCTACGGCCTCCTGCTCAGCGACGGCGGCATCCTGCAGGCGGTCTGGAGCAGCCTGGTGGTGCTGGCAGTCTCCGCCGGGGTGGGCGCGCTCTTCGGCGTGGCGGTGCCGGCGCTGCTGCGCGTGCTCGGCGGCGTGGACCGCAATGCCACGCTGGCCTTTGCCGTGGCCGTCCTGGCCCTGACGGCGCTGACCCATGCCCTGAAATTCTCGCCGCTGCTGGCGGCGCTGGCCTTCGGCATCGTGGCGCGGCACCGCCGCGTCGTGCTCTCGCAGGCGCAGCGCAACTTCGGCGCGCTGGGCGACCTGCTGACCATCCTGCTGTTCGTTTTCGTCGCGGCGACGATCGACTGGCGTCAGGCGGTCTCCGGGGCCTGGCTGGCGCTGGCCGTGGTGGCGGCGCGCCTGGGGGTGAAAACGGCAACGACGACGCTGTTCGCCCACCCGAGCGGCATGAGCTGGCGCAAGGGGGCGCTGACCGGCCTGGCGCTCACGCCCCTGTCGGTGTTCGCCATCCTGCTCCTCGAGCAGACGCGGCATCTGGGACTGGGCCTGATCGACGAGCTGAAGGCGATCATGGCCATGGTGCTGCTGCTGGAGGTGATCGGGCCGGTTGTCACCCAGCGCGCCCTGATCTGGGCCGGCGAAGCGGCCCGGCGGGAGGAAGCCTGATGCCGCTCGAACCCTTCAGGGCATCGGCGTCCCTGACCCTGGGCGTCGAGCTGGAACTGCAGCTGGTCAACCCGGCCGACTTCGACCTGTCGGCATCGGCCTCCGACATGCTGCACCTGCTGGGGCGCTCGCGCTTCCCGGGCGACGTCAAGCCGGAGATCACCGAAAGCATGATCGAGGTGGCCACCGACGTGCAGCGCAATCACGGCGAGCTGCTGGCCCAGTTGCGCGACATCCGCGACACGCTGGTGGCGGCGGGCGACCGCATCAACGTCGCCGTCTGCGGCGGCGGCACCCATCCCTTCCAGCGCTGGTTCAACCAGCGGATCTTCTCCAAGCCGCGCTTCAAGGAGATCTCGGCCCTCTACGGCTATCTGGCCAAGCAGTTCACGGTGTTCGGCCAGCACGTGCATGTCGGCTGCAGTTCCGCCGACGAGGCGCTGTTCCTGCTGCATGCGCTGAACCGCTACCTGCCGCACTTCATCGCCCTGTCGGCTTCCTCGCCGTACTCCCAGGGGACGGACACGCTCTTCGATTCGGCGCGGCTGAACTCGGTGTTCGCCTTCCCGCTTTCCGGCCGGGCGCCCTTCCTGCTGAAGTGGGAGGACTTCGAGCGGGGCTACTTCGCCAAGATGGAAAACACCGGCGTGGTCAAGAGCATGAAGGACTTCTACTGGGACATCCGGCCGAAGCCGGAATTCGGCACCATCGAGCTGCGCGTCTGTGATACCCCGCTGACGGTGGAGCGCGCCGCGGCGCTGGCCTGCTACCTGCAGGCCCTCTGCCGGCACCTCCTGACGCGTGCCGAGCCGCCGCCGGTCGAGGACGACTACCTGGTCTACAACTACAACCGCTTCCAGGCCTGCCGCTTCGGCCTCGACGGCGTCATCGTGCATCCGCAGAGCCACGACAGCCTGTCCCTGCGCGAGGACATCCTTGCCACGCTGGCGTCGATCGGGCCGCATGCCGCCGCCCTCGGCAGCGAGGCGGCCCTTGAAGAGATCCGCACTGTCGCCGCGCGGGAGGGCAACCATGCCGGCTTCCTGCGACGGCAGCATGCCGAGGAGGGCAGCGTGCAGGGCGTCGTCGACGCCGCCGTGCGCTGCTTCCGCTCCACCGAAGGGAAAAAGTCATGAGCCGCAACAAGCCCGCGCGCATCGGCCTGTCGGCGCGCATCTTCCATCCGGAGCCGGATGCCCAGGGCATCCGCAGCAAGACCCTGCAGGTGCTCGAACAATCGGTGGCGCAGTGGGTGACGGTGCGCGACGTGCTGCTGCTGATGGTGCCCTCGGTGGTGCAGGACGGCATCCTCATGCGCAGCAACATCCGCCTGCGCGACTACGCTGAACATCTCGACGGCCTCATCCTGCAGGGCGGCGCCGACGTCAGCCCGCGCGCCTACGGCGAGGAGCCGCTGCGCCCGGAATGGGCCGGCGACCCGGTGCGCGACGCCTACGAGATGGAGCTGCTGCACGAGTTCATGGAAGCAAAAAAACCCGTGCTCGGCATTTGCCGCGGCATGCAACTGATCAACGTCGCCCTGGGGGGCTCGCTCTTTCAGGATCTGCCGACGCAATGCCCGGGCGCGGTGGCGCACGAGAGCGGCGAATACGACCGAAACGCCCACAGCGTTGCTTTTGCCGAGAACAGTCAACTGGTGCGCTGGTTCGGCGGCGCGGCGGGCGGGCGGGTCGCCTCGATCCACCACCAGGCCATCAATCGGCTCGGCCGCGACCTGGCCATGGAGGCGCACGCGCAGGACGGCGTCGTCGAGGCGATCCGCGGGACGGGCCGCGGCTTCGTATTCGGCGTGCAATGGCATCCCGAGTTCCACCAGCAGGCCGGCATTGAACTGCTCGACTGCGCGCCGATCCTCGAAGCCTTTCTCGCGGCGGCGCGGCCGTAGCGCCACAAAGCGCTTTCCGCGATGCGCCTCGCCGTCTACCGCTGGCTTTCCGAGTTCACCCGGCGCAACACCCTGCTCGCGATACTCGTCGCCTTCGTTGCGGCAACTGCCGCGGTATGGGCCTTCCTCAACGTACAAACAGCGGTCAGGGAGGCGCGCCGTGCCTATCTGGGCGGCCTGCTGGCTACGCAAGCGGAATTGGTCCAGTTCTGGATTGCCGCGAGGAAGGAGGATACTCGGCAATGGGCGGAGGATGCCGAGCTGCGCCGCCTGGTGCGCGAACTGACTGACCGGTCCCGCATCAGGTCGGCGCCGGCGGCGCGGCGCCTGCATGACGAACTCCTGCACCGCCTGGCGCCCGCCCTCGAGGATCGCAACTTGGCGCTGGCCAACCTCGTCGCCCCGGACGGCATCCTGCTGGCCTCCCTGGTGCCGGAGAATACCGGCCGGCGGCTTGCACCCGTCTTCAGGGAGAGGCTGGCGCCGGTTTTCCGCGGAGAACAGGTCTTCATCGGGCCGGTGTTCGAAGCGGATCGCTTCTCCGAGCCGGGCGTGGCTAATCCCGATACGGCCATAGCCTGGGCGACGGCGCCGATACGCAACGATGCCGGGCGGGTGATTGCCGTGCTGTGCCTCGGCCGCTATGCGGCAAAGGGTTTTGCGCGGCGTCTCGAAGTCACCCGTCCGGGCGCCACGGGCGAGGCTTACGTCTTCGATGCTGCCGGCCGGATGTTGTCGAACAGCCGTTTCGAGGACCAGCTCAAAGCACGCGGCCTGCTTGCGGCGGGACAGACTGCGCTGGGCAGGATCATGCTGCACGCGCCGGACGCGGCGCAGAGCATACGCTCCGGCGCGAGCCGGCCGACCGAACTGGTTGCGCAGGCGCTGCAGGCCACAGTGGCCCCCGCCGGCGAGAAGAAAGGCATCCTGCTCACACCCTACCGCAATTACCTGGGCGACACTGTCATCGGCGCCTGGCAATGGCTCGACGAGCATCGGATCGGTGTTGCCGTCGAGATCGGCGAGGCCGAGGCCTATAGGCCGATCGCCATCCTCAACACGCACCTGGCCGTGATGGTGCTGACCCTGGCGGTCGCGGTATTCCTCGGGCCGGCGCTGCCGGGAATCATCTGGCGCAGGGTGGTGCCGGTGAAGGGCGGGCAGACCGTCGGCGCCTACCGGCTGGAACGGAAGATTGGCGAAGGCGGCATGGCCGACGTCTTCCTCGGCACGCACGAGCGCCTGGGCCGGCAGGCTGCGGTGAAAATCCTGAAGAGTGGCCAGCGCGAGGAAATGCAGCTGCGCTTCGAGCGCGAAGCGCGGCTGCTCGCAGCCATCCGGCACCCGGACATCGCGGCCGTCTTCGAGATCGGCAACGTCGAGGATGGACGGCCCTACTACGCAATGGAATATTTCGACGGCGAACCGCTCAACCGGATCGTCGAGCGCGACGGCCCGATGGAAGAATGGCTTGTCTGCCGGGTGCTGATTCATCTGTGCGGGATTCTTCAATATGCTTTCGACCAGGGCGTCGTGCATCGCGATGTCAAGCCGGAAAACGTCCTCCTTTCCATCGATAAGGACGGCATGCCCCGCATCAAGCTGATCGATTTCGGCCTGGCCAAGGCGCTGGAGCCGGCCGGTGAGGACCACCTGACCCAGGAGGTCAGCCTGCTCGGCACGCTGGGCTACCTCGCGCCCGAGCGCATCCGCGACCCGACCGATGCCGACATCCGCGGCGAGGTGTTTGGCGTCGGCGCCATCGGCGCCTTCCTGCTCACCGGCGAGGAATGGCTGCCCAATCTGGAGAGCGCCGTGCCGGAGGAAGCGCCACCGATCGGCGCGCGCCGGCGGCTGGAGACGCCCGGCCTCGAGGCCGTCATCGCCAAGGCGCTGCGCCACCGCAAGTCGGCGCGCTGGGAGAGCTGCCGCGCGCTGGCGGAGGCGCTGGCGGCCTGCTGCGGACGCGCCGCCGTGTCCTGAGGCCTGACTATTACACGAAGCGCGTTCGCGCCGACTCGGCGATGGCCAGTACGCACGGATGCGTGACGCGGCGCTCGGCCGAGATGGCGAAATACTCGGTACGCGCCTCGGGACTGCGGCCAAGGACCTGCACGCCGTAGGCGGCGACAATCTCTTCCTCGATGATGGTCGGCACCGGGAAGACGCCGACGCCGGCCTGGCCGAAGGCCGTCATCAGGGCGCTGTCGTCGAATTCGCCGACGATCTTCGGCCGGATGCGCGCCTTCTCCAGCCAGCGCATCAGCTTCTGCCGCGAGGACGAGTCTTCGCCCGGCACCAGCAGCGGCAGGCTGGCGAGGCAGGCGGGGAAGACCTCCTTGCAGCGGGCGGCCAGCGGCGGCGAAGCGACGAAGCTCATGCCCGATTCGGCCAGGCGGTGGTTGAAGGCGCGCACGTCGAGCGTCGCCGGCAGCGGCGTGTCGGCGATGACCAGGTCGAGGCGGTGCACCGCCAGTTCGGAGAGCAGGCGTTCGAGCCGGCCTTCGCGGCAGACGATGCGCACGGGCTCGCCCAGGGCGACGGCCGGTTCCAGCAGGCGGTAGGCCAGCGATTTCGGCAGCGCGTCGGAAACGCCGACGCGGAACGTCTGCGGGCGTTCCTTCGGATAATGGCGGATCGCCTGCTCGAGCTCGGCGCCGAGGGAGAAGATTTCATCGGCATAGCCGAGGGCGAGCCGGCCGGCGTCGGTCAGCTCCAGCGCGCGACCCTGGCGCGAAAACAGTTCTATGCCTAGACTATGTTCGAGCTGGCCGATCTGGCCGCTGATGGTCTGCGGCGTAATGTGCAGGGCTTCGCCGGCCCGCATGATGCCGCCTTCCTTCGCGGTTTTCCAGAAATAAAACAGGTGCTTGAGGTTCATGGCCAGGCTCCGGGAAACTTCGGTAAAGACGAATTGTCAATACCGAAAAATCGACTTTATTTGATTGTTGCCTTGACGTAAACTTGCCTCGCTTTCTTGCACAGGAGGAATCCGCCATGAGAAACGAACGTCCCACCGCCATCGCCATCCCGGCCGATCGCTACGCCGGCACGGCGCCTTCGCTGCTCGCCACCCACCGCGTGCTGCGCAACACCTATGCGCTGCTGGCCATGACGCTGCTGTTTTCCGCCGTCACCGCCGGCGCCGCGGCCGCGCTGAAGCTGCCGCATCCTGGCATCATCCTCACCCTGGTTGGCTATTTCGGCCTGCTGTTCCTGACGACCAAGCTGCGCGACAGCGGCTGGGGCGTGCTCTCGGTGTTCGGCCTGACCGGCTTCATGGGCTACACGCTCGGCCCGATCCTCAACGCCTACCTGTCGATGCCCAACGGCCACGAGACGGTAATGCTGGCGCTCGGCGGCACCGGCGCGGTGTTCCTCGGCCTGTCCGCCTACGCCGTCGTCAGCCGCAAGGACTTCGGCTTCATGGGCGGCTTCCTTGCCGTCGGCATCCTCGTCGCCTTCCTCGCCGGCCTGGCGGCGATCTTCTTCCAGATCCCGGCGATGTCGCTGGCCGTCTCCGCTGCCTTCATGCTGCTCGCCTCGGGCCTGATCCTGTTCGAGACCTCGCAGATCATCCACGGCGGCGAGACCAATTACGTCATGGCGACCGTCAGCCTGTACGTCTCGATCTACAACCTGTTCGTCAGCCTGCTGTCGCTGCTCGGCTTCGCCAACAGCGACTGAGCCCAGCCATCGCCAAACGGAGAAGCCAGCCATGAAGCGCGTCGCCCTGTTCCTCGCCACCAACATCGCGATCCTGGTCGTCCTCAGCGTCGTCGTCCAGCTGCTCGGGCTGGAGCCGGTGCTGGCCGACGGCGGGCTCAACCTGGGCAGTTTGCTGGCCTTCTCCGCCGTCTTCGGCATGGGCGGCGCCTTCATCTCGCTCGCCATGTCGAAGTGGAGCGCCAAGCGCATGGTCGGCGCCCACGTCATCGAGCAGCCGTCCTCGGAAGTCGAGCGCTGGCTGGTCGAGACGGTGCGGCGCCAGGCGCAGGCCGCCGGCATCGGCATGCCCGAGGTGGCGATCTACGAGGCGCCCGAGGTCAACGCCTTCGCCACCGGTATGCGCCGCAACAACGCGCTGGTGGCGGTGTCGACGGGTCTCTTGCGCGCCATGGAGCGCAACGAGGCGGAGGCGGTGCTGGCGCACGAGGTCTCCCACGTCGCCAACGGCGACATGGTGACGCTGGCGCTGATCCAGGGCGTGGTCAACACCTTCGTCATGTTCCTCTCGCGCGTCATCGGCCACGTCGTCGACCGCGTCGTCTTCAAGACCGAGCGCGGCCACGGTCCGGCCTACTTCATCACCCTGATCGTGGCGCAGATGGTGCTCGGCATCCTCGCCTCGATCATCGTCTTCTGGTTCTCGCGCCAGCGCGAGTTCCGCGCCGACGCCGGCGCCGCCCGGCTTTCCGGGCGCGACAAGATGATCGCCGCGCTGCAGCGCCTGCGCGCCGCGCACGAACCGGCGCCGCTGCCGGACCAGATGGCCGCCTTCGGCATCTCCGGCGGCGCCGCAGCGGGCCTCAAGCGCCTGTTCATGACCCATCCGCCCCTCGAGGAGCGCATCGCCGCGCTGCAGCAGGCGGCCTGAGCGGAAGACCGCGAAGGACATGCGAACCCTCGTTGTCGCCACAGATTTCTCGTCCGGTGCGGAACTTGCCGTCGAGCGGGCGGCGCGCATTGCCAGGAACCGCGGCGCGGCGCTTTGGCTGCTGCACGTCTTCGACGACGGCGTATGGGCGAGCATGCGCAGCCTGTACGACATCGAGCGCTGGGTCGGCGCCGACCCCGTTGTTTCGGCGCGCGAGTACCTGTCGCGGCAGGCGGTTGGTCTGTCGAGTCGTTTCGGCGTGACAGTGCGGGCCGAGACTGTCCATGGCAGCGCGCCGCAGGCGATTGCCGCCTTCGCCAAGGCGCAGCGGGCGGACCTGCTCGCGATGGGGGTGAGCAGCGACGACTGGCTGCGCTACGCGATGCTGGGCGGTTCCGCCCAGCGCGTGGTCGAGCATGCCGACGTGCCGGTGCTTCTGGTGCGCCGTCCTGCGCAGACTGACTTTTCCCACGCCCTGGTGGCAACGGATTTTTCCGAGGGGGCAATGCGTGCCGCCCAGCTTGCACTGGCATTTATGGCCGAGGCCCGGCTGACCCTGCTTCACGCCCATGTCGTCGAGTTCGAGGGGCGCATGCGCCTCGCCGGGGCGACGAACGAGGACATCGAGCGCTACCGGGCGCAGGAGCGCCAGCGTGCCGCCGGGCGCATGGAGGTCTTCCTCGCCGCACTGGGTGAGGAGGCACGGCGCTTCGAACCCTGCTTCGAGCACGGCCACGCGGCGGCCGCAATCCTGAAGAAGGCCTCGGAAATCGGGCCGGACCTGATCGTCATCGGCAAGCATGGCGGCAGCGCCTTCGAGGAGCGTCTGCTCGGCAGCGTCACCCAGAATATTCTCTACAGCGCCGCTTGCGACGTGCTGCTCAGTCCCTGAGCGGCGCGAAAGGGAGGGCGCAATGACCGCACCGGCCTGGCATTCGCGCACGAAAGAAGAAGCGTTCGCCGGACTCGAATCGACTCCGCAGGGCCTGAGCGCCGAGGAGGCGGCGCGTCGCCTCGCCACGCACGGCCCCAACCGCCTGCCGCCGCCGAAGAAGCGCGGCGCGCTCGTGCGCTTTCTCGCCCAGTTCCACAACGTCCTCATCTACGTCCTGCTCGCCGCCGTCGCGGTGACGGCGGCGCTCGGCCATTACGTCGACAGCGGCGTCATCCTCGCCGTGGTGCTGGCCAACACCGTCATCGGCTTTTTCCAGGAAGGCAAGGCGGAATCGGCGCTCGACGCCATCCGCAACATGCTCTCGCACACCGCCGCCGTGCTGCGCGACGGCCGCCGCCGCGAGATCCCGGCCGAGGAACTGGTGCCCGGCGACATCGTCTTCCTCGCCTCCGGCGACAAGGTGCCGGCCGACCTGCGCCTGGTCGAGGCGCGCAGCCTGCGCGTCGATGAAGCGGCGCTCACCGGCGAATCGGTGGCGGTGGAAAAGGACATCGCGCCGGTGGCGGAAGCGGCGCCCATCGGCGACCGCCGCCCGATGGCCTATTCCGGCACGCTGGTGACCTACGGCCAGGCGAAGGGACTGGTGACGGCCACCGGCGAGGGGACCGAGATCGGCCGCATCGGCCGCCTGCTCGCCGAGGTTGAGGACATCGCCACGCCGCTGCTGCGCAAGATGGCGGTCTTCGCGCGCTGGCTGACCGGCGCCATCCTGCTGTCCGCCGCCGCCCTGTTCGCCTTCGGCGTGCTGGCGCGCGGCTTCTCCGCCGCCGAGATGTTCACCGCCGCGGTCGGCCTTGCCGTGGCGGCGATCCCCGAGGGTCTGCCGACCATCCTCACGGTGACGCTGGCCATCGGCGTGCAGCGCATGGCGCGCCGCCACGCCATCGTCCGCCGCCTGCCGGCGGTGGAGACGCTGGGTTCCGTCACCGTCATCTGCTCGGACAAGACCGGCACGCTGACGAAGAACGAGATGACCGTGCAGCGCGTCGTCACCGCCGGGCGCGTCTTCGAAGTCGACGGCGCCGGCTACGCGCCGCACGGCGGCTTCAGCGTCGATGGCGCCGAGCTTGCGCCGCAGGACGCGCCGGAGCTGGCCGACATAGCCCGCGCGGCGCTGTTCTGCAACGACGCCGTGCTGCACGAGGCCGGTGGCGCCTGGAAGCTGGAGGGCGACCCGACCGAGGGTGCGCTGCTCACGCTGGCCCTCAAGGCCGGCCTCGATCGGCATCACGAGAGCGAATCGCTGCCGCGCGTCGACGCCATCCCCTTCGAGTCCGAGCACCGCTTCATGGCCACACTGCACCACGACCACGCCGGCCACGCCTTCGCCTTCGTCAAGGGTGCCCCCGAGCGGCTGCTGCAGATGTGCGTGCGCCAGCGCGTGGCGGGCGAGGACCGGCCGCTCGATGCCGGCTACTGGCACCGGCAGGTCGAGGCGCTTGCCGCGGCCGGCCAGCGCGTGCTGGCGCTGGCCGAGGCGCCGATGGAAAAGGGCAAGCGCGAACTCGACTTCGCCGACGTCGAGCAGGGCCTCACCCTGCTGGCGCTGGTCGGCATCATCGACCCGCCGCGCGCGGAGGCCATTGCGGCGGTGGCGCAATGCCGCGCCGCCGGCATCCGCGTCAAGATGATCACCGGCGACCACGGCGTCACGGCGCGCGCTATCGGCGCCGCCATGGGCATCGGCGACGGTCGCCGTGTCCTCACCGGCGCCGAGATCGAGGCGCTCGACGATGCTGCGCTGCGCGGCGCCGTGCGCGAGGTGGATGTCTTCGCCCGCGCCAGCCCCGAGCACAAGCTGCGCCTGGTGCGCGCGCTGCAGGCCGAGGGCGAGATCGTCGCCATGACCGGCGACGGCGTGAACGACGCGCCGGCCCTGAAGCAGGCCGACGTCGGCGTGGCGATGGGGCTGAAGGGCACCGAGGCGGCGAAGGAGGCCGCCGAGATGGTGCTCGCCGACGACAATTTCGCCTCCATCGCCCACGCTGTCGAGGAGGGCCGCACGGTCTACGACAACCTGCGCAAGGCCATCACCTTCCTGCTGCCGATCAACGGCGGCGAATCGCTCTCGCTGGTCGCCGCCGTCCTGCTGGGACTGACTTTGCCGATCACGCCGGTGCAGATCCTCTGGGTGAACATGGTCAGCTCGGTGGCGCTGGCCATGGTGCTGGCCTTCGAGCCGACCGAGCGCGAGGTCATGCGCCGCCCGCCGCGCCCGCCCGGCGAGCCGGTGATCTCCGGCTTCCTCGTCTGGCGCATCCTGCTTGTCTCGCTGCTGTTCCTGGCCGGCATCTTCGGCATGTTCGAGCTGGCGCTCCTGCGCGGCGCCCCCGTCGAGGAGGCGCGCACCGTCGCCGTCAACACCCTGGTGGCGATGGAGGTGTTCTACCTCTTCAGCGTGCGCTACCTGCGCGCGCCGTCCTTCACCTTCGAGGGCGTCAAGGGCACGAAGCCGGTGCTGATCGCCGTCTTCGCGGTGTTCGGCCTGCAGCTGCTGTTCACCTACGCGCCCTTCATGGAGACCTTCTTCCACAGCCGCCCGCTGTCCTTCGCCACCGGCCTGCAGATCGTGGCGGTCGGCGTCGCGCTGCTGGTCCTGCTGGAGATCGAGAAGTTCCTGCGCCGCCGCTTGCTGGCCAAATGATCCGGGGATGGGGGACAATTCGGGGCATGCCATCGGTTCTTGAGAATATTGCGACGAACGTGGCGCGCAGGGCACGGGAGTCCCGCGCGTGATGCGTGCCGTGCTGATCCGCGGCGCCGGCTTCGCCTTCCTCTGGTGGGTGCTGGCGGAAGGACGGCCGGACGCCTGGGGGCTGGGCCTGGTGGCCGCCGTCGCCGGCTGCGTCCTGAGCTTCCGTCTGCTGCCGCCACGCCACGGGGGGATTTCCTTCGCCGGCCTGCTTGCCTTCGCCGCCTTCTTTCTATGGCATTCCGCCAAGGGCGGCCTGCAGGTGGCGACGCTGGCGCTGCGACCGCGGCCGGACCTCGCGCCGGCGCTGCTGGAACTGCCACTGTCTCTCGCACCCGGCGCGCCACGCGTGCTGATGACTGCCGCCATCGGCCTGATGCCCGGCACCCTCGGCGTCTGCCTCGAGGGCGATCGCCTGCGCCTGCACGTGCTCGATGAGCGCCTGCCCGCGGCGGCGGAAGCACAGGCTTTGGAAAAATGCATCGCGAGGGTTTTTGCGCCATGACGGGGTTGGAACTGCCGCTCGCCCTGTTCCTGCTCGCCAACCTGGCGGCGGCGCTGTGGCGCGCCGCGCGCGGGCCGACCGAAGCCGACCGGATGTTGGCGGCGCTGCTGTTCGGCAGCACCGGCGTCGGCATCCTCGTGCTGCTGGCCTTCGCCGGCGGCGGCACGCCGCTCGTCGACGTGGCGCTGACCCTGGCGCTGCTGGCCGCCATCGCCGGTCTTGCCTTCGTGCGCCGCGCCTGGGAGGGCGGGCATGCGGAGCGCGACGATGCTTGAAGTCGCCAGCGCCGCGCTGCTGCTCCTCGGCGGCTTCTTCTATTTCGCCGGCACGGTGGGACTGCTGCGCTTTCCCGACGTCTACACGCGCCTGCACGCGCTCGCCAAGGTCGACAATCTCGGCCTCGGCTGCGTGCTGGCCGGACTCGCCCTGCAGGCCGACAGCCTGACGGTGGCGATCAAGCTGCTGCTGATCTGGCCGCTGGCGCTGGCGGCGAGCGCCGGCGTCGGCTATGCCATTGCCCGCCGCGCCGAGGCGCTGGGCATCCGGCCGTGGCGCAAGGAGGACCAGTGAGCGTCGCCCTTTTGTTTGACTTGCTTCTGGCTGCCGCCTTGCTGTGGTGTAGCTGGCGCGCGCTCGCAGCGCCGACGCTGCAGCGCGCGGTGGTGCTGTTCATCGTCTTCGGCCTGCTCATGACGCTGGCCTGGGCGCGGCTGGCCGCGCCCGACATCGCGCTGGCCGAGGCCGGCATCGGCGCCGGCCTGACCGGCGCGCTGCTGCTCGACGCACTGGGCGCGCTGCGCCGGCGCGGCGGCACGGGAGAGAAAGCGTGAAGCGCCTCGCCGTCTCGCTCGGCGCCGCGCTTTTCGCCGCGCTGCTCGGCGCCGCGCTGCTGGAGCTGGGGCCGCCGGCGGCGACGCTCGCGCCGCTGGTCGCCGGCACCCTGGCGCAAAGCGGCGTGACGCACCCGGTGACGGCGGTACTGCTCAACTTCCGCGGCTACGACACGCTGCTGGAGATCGCCGTGCTGCTGATCGCGCTGATCGGCCTCACCGCCGTCGCACGTCGCGGCGAAGCGCCCGCCGCGACGGCCGCGGTCGAGCCGGTGCTGACGACCCTGGCGCGGCTGGCGGCGCCGCTGATGGTGCTGGTGGCCGTCTATCTGCTGTGGGCCGGCGCACACCGCCCGGGGGGCGCCTTCCAGGCCGGCGCGGTGCTGGCGGCGGCGGCGGTGCTGCTGCACCTCACGCGGCTGCTGCCCGCCTGGGCCGCGCCCGGCGCGTGGCTGCGCGCCGGGCTTGCCGGCGGCTTCCTGCTGTTTCTCGCCATCGCCGCGGCGCTGCTGGCCGAGGGCGCGCTGCTGAAGTATCCGCCGGCGCAGGCCGGGCTGCTCATCCTCGCCATCGAGTCCGGCCTCACCGTGTCGCTGGGCCTGATTCTGGCCGGGCTGTTTCTCTTCCTGTCGGAGGAGCGGCGATGACGAGTGGTTTAGTCTTCGCCCTCGCCGGCGTCGCCCTGTTCGCCATGGGCGCGGCCGGCGTGCTGCTGCTCGCGGAGCTGATGCGCCGCGTCCTCGCCTTCAACATCATGGGCAGCGGCGCCTTCCTGGTGCTGGTGGGCCTCGCCCAGCGCAACGACGTGCCCGACCCGGTGCCGCAGGCGATGGTGCTCACCGGCATCGTCGTGGCGGTGGCGGCCACGGCCCTGGCACTGGCGCTGGCGCGGCGCTACCAGGCGCTCGGCGGGCGCGACGAACTGGCCGGCGATGACTGAGCCGCTGCCCTGGCTGATCCTGCTGCCGCTCGCCTGGGCGACCGCCGCCTTCCTGCTCGGGCCGGGGCGCGGCGCCTGGCTCGCCATCGCCGGCATCGCCGTGCAGTGCGGACTGACTTTTGCCCTAGCCGGGCAGTTGCTTGCCGAGGGGCCGCAGCCGCATGCCGCGGGCGGATGGGCGCCGCCGCTGGGCATCGCGCTCGCCGCCGACGGCCTCGCCGCGGTGATGCTGCTGCTCACGCAGGGCGTGGCGCTGCTGCTGGCGCTCTACGCGCGCGGCTACTTCGCGCCGGGCGATCAGGCCGCGCGCCACTTCTGGCCGCTCGCCGGCTTCCTGCTCGCCGGCATGAACGCGCTGTTCCTCGCCGCCGACCTCTTCAACCTCTACGTCACGCTGGAGCTCGTCGGCTTGGCCGCTGTCGGGCTGGTGGCCTCGGGCGGCGGCGCCGCGCAGCTCGGCGCCGCGCTGCGCTACCTGTTCGCGACGCTGCTCGGCTCCGGCGCCTACCTGCTCGGCGTGGCGCTGGTCTACGGCGCCTACGGCACGGTGTCCATCGAGCTGCTGCTGCCCCTGGTCGATGCGGATGCGCCGCGCGCCGTCTGGTTCGCCGCCGCGCTGATGCTCGCCGGCCTGATGCTGAAGACGGCGCTGTTTCCCTTCCACTTCTGGCTGCCGCCGGCGCACGGCGGCGCGCCGGCGCCGGTCTCGGCGCTGCTCTCGGCGCTGGTGGTGAAGGCATCCTTCTACCTCATCCTGCGCCTGTGGCTCGGGCCCTTCGCGCCGCTCGCCGCCGCCATCGCCTGGCTGCCGGCGCTGCTCGGCAGCGCCGCGATCCTGTGGGGCTCGTGGCGGGCGATCCGCGCCGAGCGCCTGAAACTTCTGGTTGCCTGGTCGACGGTGGCGCAGCTCGGCTATCTGTTCCTCATTTTTCCGCTGATCGCGGCGCCGGGTCCGGCGCTCGCCGCCGGCGTCATGCAGGCGGTGTCGCACGGTCTGGCCAAGGCGGCGATGTTCGCCGCCGCCGGGGTGGTGATCCACGTCACCGGCCGCGACACCGTCGCCGGCGTGGCCGGCGTCGCCGGGCGCCTGCCGCTGACGCTGTTCGCCTTCGCGCTGGCCGGCGTCACGCTGATGGGCCTGCCGCCCTCGGGCGGCTTCCTCGCCAAGTGGCTGCTGATCGATGCCGCGCTGGCGCAGGGCGCCTGGGCGCTGGCGGCGGTGGTCATCGCCGGCGGGCTGCTGGCGGCGGTGTACGTCTTCCGCGTGCTGCGCCAGGCCTTCCTCGACGCACCCGCGGTGGAAGCGGCGCACCCCGCACCGCCGCTGCTGGAGTGGACGGCCTTCGCGCTGGCGGCGGCAAGCGTGCTGCTCGGTTTGCGCGGCATGGAGTTGCTGCGCCTGCTGTCGGTAGGGAGCGCCGGGTGAGCGCCGCCCGCCGGGCCGTCCCAAGGGCGGCGCAGCCAACGGATGGAGCCGCACAGCGGCGAACCGCCGTCACCCCCTGCCTTGGGCAGGGGGCCGGGGGGAGGGTCTTCCAATGACGGCGAACGAGCTGCTGCCGCTGGCGGTGCTGGCCTCCTCGCTGCTGCCGGGCCTGGTCATCTTCGCCCTGCCCGAAGAGCGCGTGGCGCTGCGCACCGCGCTCAACCTCGCCGGCGCCTTTGCCAAGATCGGCCTCGTCGCGCTGCTGGTGGCAGGAGTGGCCGCCGGCGAGGATTACGTCTTCCGCTATGCCGTGCTGCCCGGCATCGACCTCGTCTTCAAGGCCGACGCGCTGGCGCTGCTGTTCATCACGCTCTCCACGGTGCTGTGGCTGTTCACCACGCTCTACGCCATCGGCTATCTCGAAGGCGCGCCGCACCGCAGCCGCTTCTTCGGCTTCTTCAGCCTCTGCGTCACCGCCACCATGGGCATCGCCATGGCGGGGAACCTGTTCACCTTCTTCGTCTTCTACGAATTGCTGACCCTGTCCACCTTTCCGCTGGTGGTGCATCGGGGCACGGAGAAAGCGATGCGCGCCGGCACGATCTACCTCGCCTACACGCTGGTCGGCGGCACCGCGCTGCTCGTCGGCATCGTCTGGCTGCACAGCCTCGTCGGCCACACCGAGTTCGCCCACGGCGGCATCGCATCGGCACTGGGCGAAGGGCAGGCGGGCGCGCTGAAGGCCATCTTCCTGCTCCTGATCGCCGGCGTCGGCGTCAAGGCGGCGCTGGTGCCGCTGCACGGCTGGCTGCCGCAGGCGATGGTGGCGCCGGCCCCGGTCTCGGCGCTGCTGCATGCCGTGGCGGTGGTCAAGGCCGGCGCCTTCGGCATCGTGCGCATTGCCTACGAGATCTACGGCATCGAATTCGCCCAGTCGCTCGGGCTGCTCCTGCCGCTGGCCGTGCTGGCGGCGGTGACGATTCTCTGGGGCAGCTTGCGGGCGCTGTTCCAGGACGATCTCAAGAAACGCCTCGCCTACTCGACGGTGAGCCAGGTGTCCTACATCGCGCTCGGCGTCGCGCTGTTCGGGCCGCTCGGCACGATCGGCGGGCTGGTGCATCTGGTGCACCAGGGCGTCATGAAGATCACGCTGTTCTTCTGCGCCGGCAACTACGCCGAGACGCTGGGCATCCACAAGGTGAGCGAGATGGACGGCGCGGGACGGCGCATGCCGTGGACCACCGCCGCCTTCAGCGTCGCCGCGCTCGGCATGATGGGCGCGCCGCTCACCGCCGGCGCGGTGAGCAAGGCCTGGCTCGGCGACGGGGCGGAAGCCGCCGGCATGGGCTGGGCGCTGTGGGTGCTGTGGGCCTCCAGCCTCCTGAACGCCGCCTACTTCCTGCCCATCCTCTGGCGCGCCTGGGCGAGGCCGCTGCCCGCCGCCTGGCCGGATGAACACATACCTGCGCGCGGCCGGCGCGAGACCGCCTGGCTGCTGCTCCTGCCGCCGCTCGCCACCGCGGCGCTGACGCTCACCTTCGGCATCTTCGCCGAAGCCGAGTGGAGCCCGCTCGCCTGGGCGAAGCTGATCGCGCAGCGCGAGTACCTGCAGGCGGCATTCTGAGCCGTGCGGGAAACCCTGCGCCGTCTGCTGCCCGACCCCGAGCGCCTGCGCAGCAATCGCTGGCTGCGCTGGCTGGCGCCGGCGATGCAGGACCCGCGCCTGTGGCGCCTGACGCGGCGCGGCGTCGCCCTCGGCATGTTCTTCGGCTTGCTGATCCCCATCGCGCAGATCCCGCTCTCGGCCGCCGCCGCCATCGTCCTGCGCGCCAACCTTCCCACCGCCGTGGCGAGCACGCTGGTCAGCAACCCGGTCACCTACGCGCCGCTGTACTACGCTGCCTACCGCATCGGCGGCGCGATTCTCGGCGAGGAAGCGCCGCGCCAGGACGCCGTGCCCGCCGCGCCGCGCGAGCCGGGCGCGCCCGGCTGGCTCGCCTACTGGGGGAATCGCATCGCCGCGCTCGGCCGGCCGTTGCTGCTCGGCATGGCGATCATGGCCACCACGGCCGGCCTCGCCGCCTGGCTGCTCGTCACCTGGCTGTGGCGGCTGAAGGTGTGGTGGGACTGGCGCCGCCGCGGGCGGCGCTGAGCCGGCGGGAAAGTCAGTCGCCGCAGGACGGCGCTTGTTTGCCTTCGGCCGCCTGGCCGCCGGGCGGGTCGCTCATGGGGATGTAGCGGTCGAGCCAGATCCAGTGCAGGCCGGTGCCGTCGGTCAGCTTCGCCAGCGCTTCGCCGTAGCCGAGCAGCTTGCGCAGGGGCGCTTCGGCGCGCAGCACGCAGACGCTGGGACGCTCGTGCTCTTCGAGCAGCTGGACATCGCGTTCGGCGAACTCGCCGAGCACGGCTTCGCGATGGCGGGGCGCGATGCGCACGCGCAGCAGCATGATCGGCTCGTAGGGGCGGTTGCCCAGCGACATGTAGCGCACCTGCGGGGGCAGCAGTACGAGGTCGTCGCCGTAGACATCGCGCAGCAGCGCCACCGGCCGGGCGAGGGCCTCCTCGTTCTGCGCCCGCATCAGCAGGCCGTCCTGGGCGGCCTCGTAGGCGATCAGGTGGGAAGGGTCGAGCATGCGCATGACCTGGCGCGCGAAGCCGATCTGAAACGGGTTGGAGGCCAGTTGCGCAAGCCGCTCGAGGGGGAATTCGGAATGCACCATGTCTGCGCCTAGCCTTGCATGAGGGAGGCTTCCGGCTGGTAGACGAGCGCGGCGATGCGCAGCGGCAGGCTGCCCTTGTCGGTTTCCACCACCACGCGGTCGCCCACGGCATGTCCGAGCACGGCGCAGCCGATCGCCGAGAGGACGGACAGCCTTCCCGCCGGCGGATCGGCTTCCTCCGGGAAGACCAGCTCGATCTGCTTCAGCTCGCCCGAATGGAGGTCTTCGATGACGATGCGCGAGTCGATGGTGACGACGTCGGGCGGCGTCGCGGTCGCCTCGAACATGAGCGCCGATTTCATCATCCCGTCCAGCGTGCGCAGCTGCTTCTGGATGCCGCGCGACTGCGCCGCCAGGGCCTCGGCCATCAGCGCGAGGCGATCGGAGTCCTGGCGCGTCAGCCGGATCGTGCCGTTCATTCCCATGTCGCTCCTCCCCGCGCCGGTTCAGGCGGCCGGCGCCAGCGTGCGCTCGACGTGCAGGCGGCGCACGCGGCCGTCCGGGAAGGGCCACTCGATGCTCTGCCCCGCTTCCAGGCCGAGCAGGGCGGAGCCGACCGGCGCCAGCACCGAGACCTTGCCGCTGGCCATGTCGGCCTCTTCGGGGAACACCAGTTCCACCTCGCGGCGCTCGCCCGAGCGCTCGTCGAGGTAGGTCACGCGCGAATGCATGCGGACGACATTGGCCGGCATCCGCTCCGCCGGGACGACAGTGGCGCGGCTCAATTCTTCCGCCAGCGCGTCGTGGCCGGCCAGCGGGGCGAGCCGGACATAGTCCGTGTCGGCGATCAGCAGCTCTTCGTTTTTCATGGCCAAGGCCTCAATCCGTAAAAGAAAAGCCCCGCCGCGGCGGGCGGGGACATGGTTGCATGATAGGGAGGATTTCCGGCGGGAATAAGGGCCTGGAATCGAACAAGACTGTTGCCTGATTGGCTACAATCCAGGCATGCAGGATCTCAATCTCATGGCCGTGTATGCCCATGTCGTCGAAGGCGGCAGCTTCTCCGCGGCGGCGCGCCGCCTGGGCATGTCGCGCTCGGCGGTGAGCAAGGCGGTGGCCAAGCTGGAAAAGGCGCTCGGCGCGCGCCTGCTCAACCGCAGCACGCGCCACCTGAGCGTGACGGAGGTGGGGGCGGCATTCGCCGAACACTGCAGCCGCATCCTCGACGAGGCGCTGCGCGCCGAGCAGGTGGCGAGCAGCCTGCACGCCCAGCCGCGCGGCGTGCTCAAGCTGGCGGCCTCGGTGGCCTTCGGCACGCTGCACGTCGCGCCGGCGCTGGCGGACTTCCTCGGCCGCTATCCGGAACTGGACATCGACGTGACGATTTCAGACCGCGCCATCGACCTGGCCGAGGAGGGCTACGACATCGCCGTGCGCGTGGCGCGCGAGCTGCCGCCCAATCTCGTTGCGCGCCGCCTGGCGCCGGTGCGCCGCAAGCTGTGCGCCACGCCGGAATATTTCGAGCGGCACGGCGTGCCGCGCGTGCCGCAGGATCTCGCCCGCCACAACTGCCTCGACTACACGCATTCGGGCGAGCAGGGCCTGTGGCGCTTCACCGGCCCCGAGGGCGACATCGCCGTGCCGGTGTCGGGACGGCTGCGCATCAACGACGACGAGGCGCTCTCGCAGGCGGTGCTGGGCGGGCTGGGCCTGGCGCTGCTGCCCACCTTCATCATCGGCCGCGACCTGCAGGCAGGGCGCCTGCGCGCGGCGCTGTCCGAGTACATCCCCGTCGAGCAGCATGTCTACGCCCTCTACCTGCCGACCCGCCACCTGCCGGCGAAGGTGCGCGCCTGCATCGATTTCCTGCTCGAGCGCTTCGGGCCCGATCCCTACTGGGACCGGGACTGAGATCAGGATTCGCTCCCCGTTGCCGCTATGCGCGGTCTGCGTTCTTCGGCATCGGATGCAGCACCAGTCCCACCCTGGCGATGGACTTGCCGTCCGTCTGCCTGACGACGAGGTCGATGCCTGCGAGGGTGACGCGGTCACCGACCACGGGGATGCCCTTGAAGCGGCGGGCGATCACTTCCGCCAGGCTGAGGTCGGCCAGTTCGGCGGGCGGCTGGATGCCGTAGGCGAGGCAGACGTCGGCCAGCCGCGCCTGCGGGTCGAGGGCGAAGTCGCCGAAGAAGCGGCGCTCGAGCAGCGGCTCCGGCAGCGGCCGGGCGGCGAAGCGGCGGCTGACGGCGTCGACGTTCCCGCTGCGCGCGAGGAGATAGACGATGTCGCTGCCGGCGAAGCGCGCGGCCTCGGGCGGCTCGAGCGGCCGGTCGCCGCGGAAGGCGGCGACGATGCGCTCGCCGGGCGCCAGATCCAGCTCGTCCGCCCCGGCGCCGTTGAGCGGGCTCCATTCCGGCACCTGGTAGCCGACCAGCTCGAAGCCCTTGCCGCCGCCGATGTCGAGCGCCACGCGCTGCCGCGCCTCGAAGACCGGCGGCAGCTCCAGCTTGAGCCGGCGCGCCAGCGGCGTGATGGTCCAGCCCTGGCAGACCAGCGAGACGAGGACGACGAAGAAGGCGACGTCGAAGTAGAGGCGCGCCTGATCCAGCCCGGCCATCAGCGGGAACAGCGCCAGCACGACCGGCACCGCGCCGCGCAGGCCGACCCAGGAGATGAACAGCTTCTCCGCCGCAGGCGCTCGGTAGAACAGCAGCGACAGCCACACCGCCACCGGTCGCGCGACGAAGATCATGCCGGCGGCCACCAGCAGCGCCGCCGGCGCCACCGCGATCAGCTCGCTCGGTGTGGCGAGCAGGCCGAGCACGAGGAACATCACGATCTGCGCCAGCCAGGCGAGTCCGTCGTGCACGCTGAGGATGTCCTGGACGGCATGCACCGGCCGGTTGCCGAGGACGATGCCGGCAACGTAGATGGCGAGGAAGCCGCTGCCGCCGGCGTAGGCGGTGGCGGCGAAGACGAACAGCCCGCCGGCCAGGGCGAGCAGGGGATAGAGGCCCTCGGCGAGGCGGATGCGGTCGATGCCCCAGGCGAGCAGGCGGCCGCCGGCATAGCCGGCGACGAGGCCCAGCCCCATCTGCTGGACGAAGAAGACGCCGATCTGCCATGACGGCGCCTCGCCGCTCGCCAGCAATGCCACCAGCGCCACAGTGAGGAAGATCGCCATCGGGTCGTTGCTGCCGGACTCGATCTCCAGCACCGTCGCCACGCGCTGCTTGAGGCCGATGCCCTGGTTGCGCAGCAGCGAGAAGACGGCGGCGGCGTCGGTGGAGCCGACGATGGCGCCGACCAGCAGGCCCTGCAGGAGGCTCAGGCCGAGCGCCCAGGCGGCGATGGCGCCGGTGATGGCGGCGGTGACGAGGACGCCGAGCGTGGCGAGCGACATGGCCGGCCTGA
>Ga0209476_10000219_pt1 | contig 38994 bp, 38 predicted proteins | sample KloWWTrecipitate_FD_187179 | JGI IMG/M metagenome (GOLD analysis project Ga0209476, IMG submission 187179) | Active sludge microbial communities from Klosterneuburg, Austria, studying microevolution and ecology of nitrifiers - Klosterneuburg... | ecosystem: Engineered > WWTP > Aerobic digester... | reverse complement strand
ATGGAGGCGCGTAGCCTGTCGTTCGATGCGGCGCTGCAGTCGCTGGCGACGCTGCTCCATCGCATCGCCCTCGCTCAGTACGCGCCCGAAGCGATAGCGGACGAGATCGAGCGGGCGCGGATCACCGCCTACACAGGCGTCTTTGATGCCGAGTTCCTGCAACTGGCCTATCAGATCGCGATCCATGGGCGTGATGAGTTGCCGCTGGCCCCCGACGAATACACCGGCTTCACGATGACGCTGCTGCGTTTGCACGCTTTCCGTCCCGACCAGCCTGCCGCGCTCGGTGGCCCGGGAGTGGTACCCGGAGGGAGCGGACAGGCCAAGGCCCTGCCGCCGGCTGATCAGCAATCGGCGGTGGTGCCATCCGCTGGGGCGGCGCTCAAGCGTCAGGCTGGCCCTGCTGGCGGTGTGACCGGGATGAGCGCCTTGCCGCCGACGCCAGGGGCTGACGCTGCCGCGCAGCCCGAGGCCGTGGCGGCGGCTGCCCCTGATTCCACCCGCCAGGTGGCGTCGCCCGCCGTGTCGCACGACCCTGCTGCGGTGAGAAATGCTCCGCGGGTTGATCACGATGTACCGCCCTGGGAGGATCTTCCACCCGAGGCCTACGCCGGCTCCGAGGCCTACACCGGCGATTTCAGCGCGTCTGTCTTGATGTTGCCTGGCACGTCGACAACGGCCGCGGCGCTCCCCCGGGCTATCGAACAAGAGCTTCCGGTCCTGCCGTCGGCGCCTGAGGTGGATGCGCCAGCTGCCATTGAAACCGGCCTGAGGACACCATCCGGTTGCGGCGCGGATGCTGCCGCCTTGCTGGCGATGGGGGACTGGCGCGGCCTGATCCGCGTGCTCGAGCTTGGTGGCCTGGTCCGCGAACTCGCTCAGCATTGCGAATGGGTCGATTTCAATGACGACGAACTGCGCTTGCGGCTGTCAATGGCACATCGTCATCTGCTCGACATGAATCGAGGCGCTGCGGATCGACTGCAGGATCTGATTGGCAGCGCCTGCGGCCAGATGATGCGTGTGCGAATCGAGATCGGCGACATCGCTGGCGAGACGCCGGCCCAGCGCGACGAACTTGAACGTCGTGCGCGACACGCCGACGCCGTGGCCGCACTCGAGGCTGATCCTTTCGTGCGCGAACTCATCGAACGTTTCGATGCGACGCTCGTCGAGAGCAGCGTAAAACCGCTGTGAGCAGGGTGCGCAGCGCAAATTTCCATTTTTCTCAATAAAAGCAGTGGAGTACGCAAAATGATGAAAGGCGGAATTGCCGGGCTGATGAAGCAGGCCCAGCAGATGCAGGAAAACATGAAGAAAATGCAGGACCAGCTCGCCTCGGTCGAAGTCGAGGGACAGGCTGGCGCGGGCATGGTCAAGGTGCAGATGACCTGCAAGCACGACGTGCGTCGCGTGACGATCGACGATTCGGTGATGGACGACAAGGAGATGCTTGAAGACCTCGTTGCGGCGGCGTTGAACGACGCGGTGCGCAAGGTCGAGGCCACGACGCAGGAGAGGATGTCCGGCTTTACCGCCGGCCTGAACCTGCCGCCCGGCATGAAGCTGCCGTTCTGACGGAAGCGGGCGGATGTCGCCTTCGAGCCTCGACGAACTGATCGAAGCCTTACGCTGCCTGCCCAGCGTCGGGCCCAAGTCGGCGCAGCGCATGGCCTACCATTTGCTGCAGCGTGATCAGCGTGGTGCGGCAAGGCTGGCGAGAGCGCTTGGGCACGCGCTCGAAGTGCTGCGCCACTGTGAGCAGTGCAATACCTTCAGCGAGGAAGCCGTTTGCCAGCGCTGCGCCAATCCGCGGCGCGATGCGTCAACGCTGTGCGTGGTGGAAATGCCGGCCGATCTCGCGATGATCGAGCAGACGCAGTCCTACAGCGGGCTGTATTACGTGCTGATGGGGCGCTTGTCGCCGCTCGACGGTATTGGTCCGCGCGAGTTGCGACTGGATAAACTGATCGCACGGGCCAGCGACGGCAGGGTGCGGGAAGTCATCCTCGCGACCAATTTCACCAATGAAGGCGAGGCCACCGCACACACGCTGGCCGGCCTGCTTGCGGCGCGCGGACTCAAGGTTAGCCGCCTGTCTCGCGGGGTCCCGGTGGGAGGGGAGCTGGAATATACCGACGCCGGCACGATCGCACAGGCGCTGGTGGAGCGGCGTTCAGTCTGATTTCGCTGCTGCGATGCAGCAAAATGGCCGGTGCCGGCTATTTTTCACTGCCTTTGTGCGACGCTGAAAGCCTTGTCCCGATTGGCAAATCGGCCTTTGCGCTTTCTCTGCTGCAGTGACTCCGTTATAATTCTTCAGTTATTTGTATCCGAGTCTTTCGTTTTCCTTTATGGGAAGAGGGTCATGAGCGTTGATCAAAAGATGGACAGTGGCCGCCGCAACCTGCTGCTGGCGACGTCCGCTGTAGGCGGTGTCGCCGCTGTGGCAACGGCAGTGCCGTTCGTTGCCAGCCTGACGCCGTCAGAGCGTGCCAAGGCAGCCGGTGCGCCGGTCGAGGTGGATGTGAGCAAGCTCGCCCCTGGCGAGATGATGGTCGCGGAGTGGCGCGGAAAACCAGTGTGGGCTCTGCGCCGTACGCCTGAGATGCTGGCTTCGCTCGACAAGACCGAGGACAAGGTCACCGATCCGGACTCGGATGTACCTCAGCAGCCGGACTACGCCAAGAACAAGCACCGTTCGATCAATCCCGAATATCTGATCGCAGTGGGTATCTGTACGCACCTGGGCTGTTCGCCGTCCGAGAAGTTCAAGATCGGTGCGGAAAGCGGCATGGGTACGGACTGGCCGGGCGGCTTCTTTTGCCCCTGCCATGGCTCGCTCTTCGACCTGGCAGGTCGCGTGTATAAGAGCATGCCGGCCCCGACGAATCTCGAGATTCCGCCACACAAGTATCTCGCGGATACCACCATTCTTGTTGGCGATGACGGGAAGGCATAAGCGATGACGACCAAATCCCAGGCTGTGCTCAACTGGATCGATGAGCGCTTTCCGCTCACGTCGTCCATCAAGGGGCACCTCACCGAGTACTACGCTCCGAAGAACTTCAACTTCTGGTATTTCTTCGGTTCGCTGGCGCTGTTAGCGCTGGTGATCCAGATCCTGACCGGTATTTTCCTCGTCATGCACTACAAGCCGGATGCGTCGCTGAACGCGGCCGGCGTGCCCGTGGCCTTCGCCAGCGTCGAGTACATCATGCGCGAAGTGCCGGGGGGGTGGCTGATCCGCTACCTGCACTCCACCGGTGCTTCGGCGTTCTTCATCGTCGTGTACCTGCATATGTTCCGTGGCCTGCTCTACGGTTCCTACCGCAAGCCGCGCGAACTGATCTGGATCTTTGGCACCCTGATCTTCCTCGCGCTGATGGCCGAGGCATTCATGGGTTATCTGCTGCCTTGGGGGCAAATGTCCTTCTGGGGTGCGCAGGTCATCGTCAACCTGTTCTCTGCGATCCCCGTGATTGGTCCCGATCTTTCGCTGGTCATTCGTGGTGACTTCGTGGTTTCCGATGCCACCCTGAACCGATTCTTCTCCTTCCACGTCATTGCCGTGCCGCTGGTGCTGATCGGTCTTGTTGCTGCGCACATCATCGCGCTGCACGAGGTCGGTTCCAACAACCCCGACGGTGTGGAGATCAAGAAGAAGAAGGATGCCAACGGCATCCCGCTAGACGGCATTCCCTTCCATCCGTATTACACGGTGAAGGACATCGTCGGCGTGGTGGTCTTCCTGTTCTTCTTCAGCGCAGTGGTGTTCTTCGCGCCCGAAGGCGGAGGTTACTTCCTTGAGTACAACAACTTCATCCCGGCTGATCCCCTGAAGACGCCGCCACACATTGCGCCGGTGTGGTACTTCACCCCCTTCTATTCCATCCTGCGTGCGGTCACCTATCCGCTGTTCGGGCTGGATGCCAAGTTCTGGGGTGTGGTGGCAATGGGTGCGTCAGTGGTGATCATCGCCTTCCTGCCCTGGCTGGACCGCAGCCCGGTGAAGTCGATGCGCTACAAGGGCCCGATCTTCAAGTTTGCGGTGTTCGTCTTCATCATCTGCTTCTTCATCCTGGGTTACCTGGGTGTGCTGCCTGTGAGTCCGGGTCGTACGCTGGTGTCGCAGATTTGCTCGGTGCTGTATTTCGCGTTTTTCCTGTTGATGCCGTGGTACAGCAAGATCGACAAGTGCAAAGCCGAACCGGAAAGGGTGAACTTCAAATGAAAATGCGAGTGATCAACTTCATCAAGCGTGCGGCGGCGGTGCTGTTGTTTGCACCTGCGCTGGCCATCGGTGCAGGCGCTACCCTGCATCTGGACAAGGCCCCGGTGAGCACCGAGCCGGCGGCGCTTCAGCACGGCGCGAAACTGTTCGTCAATTACTGCCTGAACTGCCACAGTGCGTCCTACGTGCGCTACAACCAGCTTACGAACATTGGGCTGTCCGAACAGATGATTCGGGACAATCTGCTGTTTGCGGGTGACAAGGTGGGCGATCTGATGCGGGTTGCGATGACGCGTGACGACAGCAAGGTGTGGTTCGGCGCTCCCCCTCCGGATCTGTCGGTGATCGCGCGCGCGCGCGCCTCTGGCGACGGCAGCGGCGCCGACTGGCTTTATACCTACCTGCGTCAGTTCTATCGTGATCCGGCTCGTCCTTCGGGCTGGAACAACGTGATCTTCGAAAACGTCGGCATGCCCCACGCGCTGTGGGAACTGCAGGGCGAGCAGGTTGCCAAAGTGTCCGATAATGCCGATGGCACCAAGCATTTCGAATTGTCGCTCGCCAAGCCCGGTAAGTTGTCGATCGAGGAATACGACAAATCGATCGCCGACCTCGTCTCTTTCCTCGTATGGATGGGCGAACCGGTGGCCGAGAAGCGCAAGTCGATCGGTACCTTCGTGCTGATCTTCCTGGCGGGTTTCTTCGTTCTTGCGTACGCGCTGAAGAAGAACTACTGGAAGGACATTCATTGATCGAGATTGCGACCGGCCTCCAGGCCTGTTGAAGCGGTCCTGACCCAGACGCACCACGCGGTTTCGCGTGGTGCGCTTTTGCTTTTGTACCCCGGAGTGGTAACACCATGATGAACCTGTATTCCGGCACGACCGATCCCTTTAGCCACCGCTGCCGGATCGTCCTGTTCGAAAAGGGCATGGATTTCGAAGTCATCGACGTCGATCTCTACAACAAGCCCGAAGACATTGCCGTAATCAACCCCTACAACCGCGTGCCGGTGTTGGTTGATCGCGACCTTGTGCTGTACGAGTCGAACATCATCAACGAGTACATCGACGAGCGCTTTCCGCACCCGCAACTGATGCCGCCCGACCCGATCATGCGCGCCCGTGCGCGTCAGTTGCTGCACACCTTCGAGCACGAACTGTTTTCGCATCTCGAGGCGCTCGAAGCGAACCAGAAGGGTGTGGACAAGAATCGTACGCACGTGCGTGATCAGCTCACCCAGCTCGCCCCGATCTTCACCAAACAGAAGTTCATGCTGGGCGATGAATTCTCGATGCTGGACGTGGCCATTGCGCCCTTGCTGTGGCGTCTTGAGCACTACGCCATCGAACCGCCCAAGGCCGCAGCGCCATTGATGAAATACGCCGAACGCATCTTCAGTCGCCAGGGTTTCATCGATGCCTTGACGCCTTCCGAGAAGGTGATGCGACGCTGACAGCCCAACCCGCGATGCCGCGCGCTCGATGCGGCATCGCCTGATGGAAATGCCATGAACACCGTTTCGACCAAGCCTTACCTGCTGCGCGCCATCTGGGAATGGTGTATCGATCAGGGTTTCACGCCCCATCTTGCCGCCCTGGTGGACGAGAACACGCGGGTGCCCCCCGGTTACGCCCGCGACGGCCAGATCGTGTTGAATCTGGCGCCCGATGCCACCGGCCAGATGCAGATGGCCAACGACTTCATCACATTCCAGGCCCGTTTCGGCGGCGTTGCCCATTCGCTCGTCATTCCCGTTGCCAACGTGATCGCGCTTTACGCAAAGGAAAACGGGCAGGGCATGGCTTTCGAACCCGAGTTGGTGGGAGAGGATGCCGAGACGGGCGCTGAAGCCGAGTCGCACGATACGCCAGGCCAGGGCCCAGTTGCAGTCGAGGAGATGGGTGCTCAGAGTGCGCCTGAACAGGACGACGCTGGTAAGGCCACCGGCGCCGCCCCGCGCCGTTCGCGCTCCTCGCACCTGACCGTCATCAAATAGGGAGTCCTCATGCCCACGCTGCAATGGAGCGAGAAGTTCGAAAACGGCCTTGCACCTATGGACGAGGCACATCGTGAGCTCGTCGTGCTTTACAACGCCGTCGTGGATGCGCCGCCCGAGCAGTTCCTGGCTGCCTACGACGCTTTCGTGGCGCATACCGAAGCGCATTTCGCCCAGGAAAATCGCTGGATGGAAGCCGTCGACTTCCCCGGTTGCCATCGTGCTGAACATGAGCGCGTCCTTGCCGTACTGCACGACATTCGCAAGCGTGTGGCCAACGGCGACCTGTTCTTTGCCAAGCGACTGGTGCAGGAGCTGCCGGCGTGGTTCGACAACCACACCAATGGCATGGATGCTGCGCTCGCGTTCAATCTCAACAGTATTGGCTATGACGTTGTCAGCGAGACCTACGCCGCGAGCGGCGGCAAGAATGTGACGGGGCCCGCTGGTTGCGCCTGCGCCACACTGACCGCCGAGAGCAAGGCCGACTGCGCCTGATTTGGTCGCGGCGGGACCCTCGCCCTTTGCGATCAGTCGCGGAAGGGGTATGCGATGGCAGGGCGCACACCGCGCATCAGTTGAACGAGCGCGGCCGCCGAGCCGCAAGCCAGGGTCCAGCCCAGCGTGCCATGTCCGGTATTGAGCCATAGATTCGGGCAGGCACTCGTGCCAATGAGCGGCAGATTGCCCGGTGTGGCCGGGCGCAGGCCGGCCCACGGGGTGACCTGAGCGTCATCGATCGCCCCTGGAAAATTCAGTTGGACCCAATCTGTCAGTGGGCGGATGCGTTCCGCTCGCAGTGTGGTGTCAAAGCCGTTCAGCTCGGCGGTTCCGGCCACCCTCAGCCGCTCACCCAGCCGTGAACAGACGATTCTGCGCGATTCGTCGGTTAGGCTGACCTCGGGGGCACGTTTTGGGTCAGCAATGGGCGCGGTGATCGAGTAGCCCTTGACCGGATAGATCGGGACACGCATGCCGAGCGGTGCCAGCAGTGGCGCCCCATGGCTGCCGAGGCAGACGACGTAGGCATCCGCACTCAGTCGGCCTTTGTGCCCGGCCGCATCCAGCACATTGACGCCACTGATCAGTCCGTTGTCGCAGCGCAGTTGCTGGATACGGGTGTTCCAGTGCAGATGAGCGCCGGCCTGTGCAAGCCGCTCTGTCAGCAGGCGGCTGAAAACGTGCGCATCGCCGGATTCGTCCCCTTCCGCATACAGGCCGCCGGCGAGCGCATTCTGGCGCGCTGCCAGTGCGGGCTCGATTGCGACGCATTCCGCGGTGTTGCACACACGAGCCTCAATACCCAGGCCAGCGAGTTGCGCTGCTCGATGGAAGGCCTGAGCAAATTCGGCCGTGGTGTTGAACAGGTGCAGGATGCCACGCGTACGCTGCTCGTACTGAAGCCCGGTGGTGTCGCGCAGCGCCGCCAGGCAGCGCCCGCTCCACACCGCCAGTGCAGCGATGGCCGCAGTGTTGCGGCGGGTGCGCCAGGGCAGGCACTCGCGCAGGAAGGCCAGTGCCCAGCGCCACTGCGCGGGGTCGCGCGTGGGGCGAAACCTGAGTGGCGCATCCTCGCATCCCAGCCAGCGCAACACCTGCATTGGCGCAGCCGGGTTGGCCCAGGGCTCAGGGTGGCTGATGGAGATCTGGCCGCCGTTGGCGTAGCTCGTTTCGAGCCCGGCGCCCGACTGGCGGTCGACCATGCTGACCTCGAAACCGGCCTGTTGCAGATACCAGGCGGTTGTGACCCCGGTGATGCCGGCGCCGAGAACCATGACGTGCATAGGGTGGCAATGCGTTGAAGGAGGGCGGCACGAGCGGGGCTCAAGGATGAGCTTCCCGCTGTGGCCAGCTGGCGATGATAGCGGTCCGGAACGGTGGGAGGAACAGTCAGGTCATTTTTTGCCGTGCGCTGAGCGGGCGGAACCGGGATAATTCGCGTCATCAGCGTTCACCGCACTCACGGAGTTTCCACATGCGTCGCGTCACCCTCACCCAGTTCCTGATCGAGCAGCAGCGTGCCGGTCGTATCACCGCCGACCTGCGTCTGTTGATCGAGGTCGTCGCCCGGGCGGTCAAGGCCATCAGCGTCAATGTGTCCAAGGGCGCGCTCGCCGGGGTGCTGGGCGAGGCCGGTACCGACAACGTGCAGGGTGAAGCACAGAAGAAGCTCGACGTCATCGCCAACGAAATCCTGCTGCAGGCCAACGAGTGGGGGGGGCACCTCGCGGCGATGGCCTCGGAGGAGGTCGAGACCGTACACCAGATCCCGTTCGACTACCCCAAGGGTGGTTTCCTGCTGTTGTTCGATCCGCTCGACGGTTCATCGAACATCGACGTCAATGTGTCCGTTGGCACGATTTTCTCGGTATTGCGCACACCACCGGGTGAAGGAAGTCCCACCGAAGAGAGCTTCATGCAGGCTGGGCGCGAGCAGGTGGCAGCGGGTTATTCGGTTTACGGCCCGTCGACCCAGTTCGTGCTTACCGTCGGCCACGGCGTCCATGCCTTCACGCTGGATCGCGAGATGGGCAGCTTCATCTACACGCAGCCCTTCATGACGATTCCCGATGAAACCCGTGAGTTCGCGATCAACGCATCCAATGCGCGTTTCTGGGAAGAACCCGTGCAGCGCTATATCGGTGAGCTGCAGCAGGGCACGGACGGGCCGCGTGGTGTGGATTTCAACATGCGTTGGGTGGCGTCGATGGTGGCCGACGTGCATCGCGTCCTGACCCGTGGCGGCATCTTCATGTATCCGCTGGACGAGAAGTGCCGCGACAAGGGCGGCAAGCTGCGCCTGATGTACGAAGCCAACCCGATGGCGATGCTGGTCGAGCAGGCGGGTGGGGCCGCGACCACCGGGCGTGAGCGCATCCTTGATGTGCAGCCGCGTCAGCTGCATCAGCGGGTGCCGGTCATTCTCGGCTCCAAGACCGAGGTCGAGCGCGTGACCGCCTACCACCGCGAGGCCTGAGCAGGGTCGTATGCGGGTCAGTCGCGGCCTTGTCCTCCTGTTGTCGAGCGCATCGCTGCAGGCTGCGGCGGCAGTGGCTGCCCAGCCGGCGCTGGATGTGCAGCTCGATGCCCCGGAGCAGGTGCGTGAGCTGCTCGAGCGCCATGTGCGTGTACTGCGCAGCGAGGAGCTTGTGCTGCCCGAGGCGGCGGCCGATCGCAGTGCCATGGCACGCCGGACGCGACGCGAGGTCGGCCAGTTGCTTGCCACAGAGGGTTACTTTTCGCCAACGATCCGTATCGATCGCGGCGAGGCCGGCCTCTGGTTGCTGAAGGTCGAGCCGGGGCCGCGGACCATGGTCGAATCGGTGTCCATCGTCTTCGAAGGGCAGGTCATCAGCCCGGAGGCGGTGGGCGGTTCGGCGTATCTTGATCAATTGCGCGCACGCTGGAGCCTGGCGGTCGGCCAGCCTTTTCGCCAAGGGGACTGGGATGGCGCCAAGCAGGGGTTGCTCGATGCGGTCTCGGCGCGTTCGTATGCCGCAGCGCGCATCCTGGATAGCCGCGCCGAGATCGATCCCGAGAAAGCGGTCGCGCGCCTGAGCATCACGCTTGACAGTGGTCCGGTCTTCTGCCTGGGCGAGCTGCAGGTCAGTGGTTTGCAGGAGCTGCCGGCCGATCTGGTGCAGCGTTATAGCCAACTGCGTGTCGGCGAGCCTTATGATCGTGAGGCGTTGCTCGCCTTCCAGACCGGATTGCAGAACACGCCGCATTTCGCGTCGGTGATCGTCGATATCGATCGTGACCCGGCGCTTGCAGCCGCCGTGCCGGTGCGAGTGCAGGTGGCAGAGGCGCAGCCCAAATACCTGGGCTTCGGTGCAGGGGTGTCGAGCAATACCGGTTTTCGCGTCGAGGCCAACTACCGTGATGTGAATCTGCTGCATCGTGGCTGGGAATTGTCGACCGGCCTGCGGCTCGAGCAGCGTCGTCAGTCGGCTTACGCTGACGTCTTCCTGCCCCCTGCGGGGCGCGACCGGGACAGCTTCGGCGCCCTGGTCGATCGCAGTGATCTCGAAGGGCTGCGGGTCACTTCACAGGCGCTGGGGGTGGCGCGCAATACCGTGCGCGGCGACATCGAGACTCAGCTTGCCCTGCGTCTGCAGCACGAGCGCCTGCAACCCGACGGTGCGCAGGAAAGCTCACACAACACCCTTACGGCCAACTGGACCTGGATCCGGCGCAAGGTCGATGATCTGCTCGATCCCACGCACGGCCTTGTGCTCGAGTTCCAGCTTGGCGGTGGTGCTGCGATCGCACTTGCCGACCGCGACTTTGTCCGCCTGTATGGCCGTGCGGTGCGATACCAGCCGGTTGGTGAGCGGGATGTGTTCATCCTGCGTGCGGAGGCCGGGGCGACGCTGGCCGACTCGCGCGAGGGTATTCCGCAAGATTTCCTGTTCCGCACCGGTGGTGCGCAGTCGGTGCGCGGCTATGCCTACCAGAGCCTGGGCGTCAGCGAAGGCGAGGCGACCGTCGGTGGGCGATATCTCGGGGTGATGAGCGCCGAGTATGTGCATTGGTTCCAGCCGCAATGGGGGGTGGCGGCCTTTGTCGACGCCGGCGACGCAGCCGATACGCGCGAGGATTTCGACCTTCGCACCGGTTATGGTCTCGGTGCCCGTTGGCGCAGTCCGGCCGGGCCGCTGGCGATTGACCTCGCCTGGGGGCACAGCGAACGTGCCCTGCGCCTGCACTTCGGTGTGGCCATTGCTTTCTGAACTGCGGGCGCTGCAAGAAGGCTTCAGGCTCTGCGAAACACCAGGCTGAGGTTGTTGGCGGGCATGTCGATGATTTCATCCAGGCGGAAACCGTGCTTGCCGGCCTCGGCCTCGACGGCCTCCAGGTCACGCACGCCGAGATCGGGGTCGATGCTGTGCAGCCATTCGTCGAAAGTGAGATTCGAAGGTGCCGTGTGTGCGTTGTCGCGACGATAGGGGCCGTAACAATAGACGATGCCCTCTTCCGAAAGCACGCTGGCCGCTCCGCGAAACAGCGCTGACGTGCTCGACCAGGGTGTGTAGTGCAGCACGTTGATCGCGACCACGGCATCGGCATGATTGACCGGCCAGGCTTCGTTGTTCAGATTGAGTTCGAGCGGAGGGGCGATGTTGGACAGGCCTGAATGCGAAATCCAGGCAATGATCGAGTCGAGGGCCTCCTCTCTGCTGTCGGTCGGCTGCCAGCGAAGCCCCGGGATGTGCGCACAGAAATGTACGGCGTGCTCTCCGGTTCCGCTGCCGACCTCAAGCACTACGGCCGCATCGGGCAGCAGACGTCGCAGGACCGGGAGAATGTGCGTTCGATTACGCTCGGCGGAGGGGGCGAACAGGCGTCGATCGTCGGGCATGGGTGTAAGGCAGGGCTCGGGCTGCATATGACTGTGATGATAACCAACTAGTTTGACCGGAGATGCTGATTGAATCGAGTTGTTAGTCACGTCGAGTGTGGATTTGTTCTCGGTGCAAAGCAATAGGCCGCGACTTCATAGGCCGCGACTTCGTATGACTCGTACGGACCGAAGCGTGCCCGTGATTCAGCGCTGCTCACTCATGTTTGTGAGGTGTCTGTGCAATTGGGGCTGCGATCGCGCGGCTGCGCTTCAACGCACCAGAAAGGGCAGGTTGGCGGTGGCCGCCTTTCCGCCACGGTCGCGAACCGTGATGAACAGGCGGTAAGCACCCGGTGCTGCAGGGGCGGTGAAGCGTACGCTTTGGGCGTCGGCATGCAGCATGCGCACTTCGATGCGCAAGGGCGGCGGCTCGGCGTCGCCGCCTTTGCGCAGTTCGGTCGCCTCGGCTGAGACCTTCCACGTGGTGCGCAGTGGTGACGCATCGAAGCTGACTGCATCGACGCCGGCCGATATCTCGGTGCCTGGCGCGAAGACGTCGGCGCTGATGCCGATTCCCCGTATGCGTGGGGCAGGGGCTGTGACCACCCTGCCCCAGGCGGCGGATAGCGCATCGCTCATGGCGGTGGCACTGCCGTCGGCCAGCAGCAGGCCATGCCAGGTCTCGGTCTGTTCCTGCTTTGCGCCCCACAGGAACGGAAACGCGCCAAGGATTTGCGGCTGCCGGTCGACAAAGGCCAGCGCCTCGTCGAAAAAGCGGGCCTTTTCGCTGCTGTTCAACTCTACCGGCGCCCCCCAGGGCTTGCGACCTGCCTGCCATTGGCCAAGTGGGCCGAGCTCGGTAATCACGACCGGCTTGTCGATGCCCGCCATGCGCAGTCGCTGTGGCAGGTCAAACATTGCGCCGGCATAGACGTTGATGCCCGCCAGATCGACGTTCGGGCAGCAACTGCCGAGCACGCGAAGCCGATCCATGCTGGTGTCGGCGATGACCATCAGGGTGGGGTGTGCCGGGTCGATGATCTTGATCTCGGCGGCCAGGCGGTCGATCGCTCGCCACAACGGCAACGGGTCGGAAACGCCGGTCTCCACCTCGTTGCCGACGCCCCAGGCCAGCAGGGCCGGGTGCCTATGGTGGCGTGACACGAACTCGAGCACCTCTCTTTCCTGCGCCCGTACGGCCTTTGTGTCGTCGTAGCTGAAGCCATGGCGCGGATGCTCGAGCCACAGCCCCATGACCACCTTCATTCCCAGCCGATGGGCTTCGTCCAGCACCCAGGCGTCGGACTGGCGATAAACGCGCACCACCTTTGCCCCGGTGACAGCCAGGCGCGCGAGGCTGGCCTTGTCGCCCTCGAAGGCAGCGCCTTGCCACTGGCTATCTCTGGCCAGCGTGTGGAATGAGGCTGCCAGCAGCAGGCAGCCGAATAAAAAAGTTATCGCTGGTCGCACTTGAAATCCCCGAACCCCGTCCCTATTATTAGCACTCGTTGGCAGTGAGTGCTAACAAGCTTCTGGCGATAGCGAATTCGCTACCCTGAGCTCACTCATTTTTCCTGCGGGTACGTCCCGTATATATGCAACCCAAAAGTTCAACTGTAGATAGGAGAGAACTCGATGAAGATTCGTCCCCTGCACGATCGCGTGATCGTCAAGCGTCTGGAAGCCGAACGCAAGACCGCCAGCGGTATCGTGATTCCTGACAGCGCCGGCGAGAAGCCCGATCAGGGCGAAGTGCTGGCCGTCGGTAACGGCAAGATTCTCGACGACGGCAAGGTGCGTCCGATGGCCGTCAAGGTGGGCGACAAGGTGCTGTTCGGCAAGTATGCCGGCCAGGCCGTCAAGGTCGAAGGCGACGAGCTCCTCGTGATGCGCGAGGAAGACATCATGGGCGTGGTCGAGGCCTGAGCCTCCCTGCAGTCCTGAAACGCTAACCTGAAAATATTCTGGAGTTCTGAAGAATGGCAGCTAAAGAAGTCAAGTTTGGTGATTCCGCCCGCGAGCGCATGGTCGCTGGTATCAACATCCTGGCCAACGCGGTCAAGGTGACCCTGGGCCCCAAGGGCCGCAACGTCGTGCTCGAGCGCTCGTTCGGCGCCCCGACCGTGACCAAGGACGGTGTGTCGGTCGCCAAGGAAATCGAACTGAAGGACAAGTTCGAGAACATGGGCGCGCAGATGGTCAAGGAAGTCGCGTCCAAGACCTCCGATATCGCCGGTGACGGCACCACCACGGCCACCGTGCTGGCGCAGTCGATCGTGCGCGAAGGCATGAAATACGTCGCCGCTGGCATGAACCCGATGGACCTGAAGCGCGGCATCGACAAGGCCGTCGTTGCCACCATCGAAGAGCTGAAGAAGCTGTCCAAGCCCTGCTCGACCAACAAGGAAATCGCCCAGGTCGGTTCGATCTCGGCCAACTCCGACAGCGACATCGGCGACATCATCGCCAAGGCGATGGACAAGGTCGGCAAGGAAGGCGTGATCACCGTTGAAGACGGCAAGTCGCTCAACAACGAGCTCGATGTGGTCGAAGGCATGCAGTTCGATCGTGGCTACCTGTCGCCCTATTTCATCAACAATCCGGACAAGCAGGTTGCCATCCTCGAGCAGCCCTTCGTCCTGCTGTTCGACAAGAAGGTTTCGAACATCCGCGATCTGCTGCCGGTGCTGGAGCAGGTTGCCAAGGCAGGCCGTCCGCTGCTGATCATCGCCGAAGACGTCGAAGGCGAGGCGCTGGCCACCCTGGTGGTCAACAACATTCGCGGCATCCTCAAGACCTGCGCCGTCAAGGCTCCGGGCTTTGGTGACCGTCGCAAGGCCATGTTGGAAGACATCGCCATCCTGACCGGTGGTCAGGTGATCGCCGAGGAAGTCGGTCTGACGCTTGAAAAGGCGACGCTGGAAGATCTGGGCCAGGCCGCACGTATCGAAGTGGGCAAGGAAAACACCATCATCATCGACGGCGCCGGCCAGGCCGATCGCATCGAGGCGCGTGTCAAGCAGATCCGCGTTCAGATCGAGGAAACCACGTCGGACTACGACCGTGAAAAGCTGCAGGAACGCGTGGCCAAGCTGGCCGGTGGCGTGGCAGTGATCAAGGTCGGTGCTGCAACCGAAGTTGAAATGAAGGAAAAGAAGGCACGTGTCGAAGACGCCCTGCACGCCACCCGCGCTGCAGTGGAAGAAGGCATCGTCCCGGGCGGCGGCGTTGCGCTGCTGCGTGCGCGTGTCAGCCTGGCTGGCCTCAAGGGCGACAATCACGATCAGGATGCAGGCATCAAGATCGTGCTGCGCGCGATGGAGCAGCCCCTGCGTGAAATCGTTTCCAACGCTGGCGACGAGCCGAGCGTGGTGGTGAACAAGGTCAACGAGGGCTCGGGCAACTACGGCTTCAACGCTGCCACCGGTGAGTACGGTGACATGGTTGAGATGGGCGTGCTGGATCCGACCAAGGTGACCCGCACCGCGCTGCAGAACGCTGCTTCCGTGGCCGGCCTGATGCTCACCACCGACTGCATGGTTGCCGAACTGGCTGAAGACAAGCCGATGGGTGGCATGCCTGATATGGGCGGCATGGGTGGTATGGGCGGCATGGGTGGTATGGGCATGTAATGCCTTGCCTGCAGCCCGGTGCATCGGGGCTGCGCCCAGCATGAATCGACGAAGGCTCCGCTCAGGCGGGGCTTTCGCCGTTTACGCCTGCGCAGCGGGAGGTTTCAGGCGCATTGCTGGGACGACGGGAAAGCATGGGATAATCATGCCCTTCAGCCGTGCCGACACTAGGGGGCGCGGAGTCCGTCACAAAATTGATATCACGCATGTATTACGCGGCCCTGACGCAGTTCTTTGGTAAGCCTGGGTGCGCCATGCTGCGGTCGGAAAATCGACGCGAACCTCATGTGGGTGCGTTCCGATCATCCTCGACGCACGCACCGAGGAGACCCGGGGCGCTTGCAGCGACCGGGCAAACGGGGGGCAGCGGAGCCGATGTTGGGCATATCCGCTTACATGCAACTTACATCCGGATTCTCATGCGCATTCTTCTCGCCGAAGATGATCCCGTGATTGGCAACGGCATCTGCCGTGCGCTGCGGCGCAGCGGTTATGCGGTCGATCATGTCGACAATGGAGCCGATGCAGATGGCGCGCTGGCGTCTCAGCCCTACGATCTGCTCATCCTCGATCTGGGGCTGCCCAGATTGCGGGGTATCGAGGTGCTGAAGCGCCTGCGTGCGCGCAAGTCGGGGTTGCCGGTGTTGATCCTGACTGCTCAGGACGGCGTTGATGATCGCGTGCGTGGGCTCGATGCCGGCGCCGACGACTACATGACCAAGCCCTTTGCGCTGCCTGAACTGGAGGCGCGCGTACGTGCGCTGACGCGCCGCGGTACCGGCCAGGCGCGCTGCCTGGAACTGGGGCGCCTGTCGTACGATCAGGCCGACAAGGTGGTGAAGGTCGATGGTCAGGTCCTGGATTTGTCGGCGCGCGAAATCGGCCTGCTTGAGGTTTTCCTGTTGCGGGTCGGGCGGCTGGTGAGCAAGGATCAGCTCGTCGACCACCTGTGTGGTTGGGGTGAGGAAGTCTCGAGCAACGCCATCGAAGTGTACGTTCATCGTCTGCGCAAGAAACTTGAGGACAGCGGTGTGCGTGTCGTGACCGTGCGCGGGCTGGGGTACTGCCTGGAAAATTCGGATGCGGCCCCGGCGACGAAAGTCTGAGAAGGCCGCCGCCGGCACTAGGCGGAGCGGGCCACCGAATTCGCTGTTTGGCGAAATTCTCGACTGGATGCTCGCGCCGCTGCTGTTTCTGTGGCCGATCTCGATCATCGTCACCCACAACGTCGCCGACAATATCGCCAATCAGCCTTACGACCTGGCGCTCGCCGACGGCGTGCGTGCGCTGTCGCGGCTGGTGACGCTAGCCGATGGGCAGGTGGTGGTTCATTTCCCTGCGCCACCGCGGGCGCTCTTTCGTGCTGACCAGGACGACGTGCTGTATTTCCAGGTGATGGATGACGCCGGCACGACCATCACCGGCGATGCCGACATCCCGCCACCGACGCAACAGCGCAGTACCTCGGGCGAGGAGGTGCTGTTCCGTGATGAGATCATCCATGGCGAGGAAACGCGCGTCGCTTATCTCTATTTGCGCCCCGAGGACACGGATGCTTCGCCGCGGGTGCTGGTGCAGGTGGCAGAAACGCGCAACAAGCGCAGTGATCTGGCTTCGCGTGTCGTCACCGGCGTGCTGCTGCCACAGTTCGCGATCATTCCGCTGGCGGTCGTGCTGGTGTGGGTCGGTCTGTCGCGTGGCATCGCGCCGCTCAACCGTCTGCAGAGCGTGATCCGGCGCCGCCGCCCAAGCGACCTGTCGCCAGTGCCGCCCGCCAGTGTGCCGGAAGAGGTGCGGCCGCTGGTCGTCGCCTTCAACGACATGATGATGCGCCTGGAGGAAAACCTGCAGGCCCAGCAGCGCTTCATTGCCGATGCGGCACATCAGATGCGAACGCCGCTGACCGGTCTGAAGATGCAGACCGACCTCGCGCTGCACGAGACCGATCCCGAGCAGCTGCGCCAGTCCCTGGCACATATTGCTGAAAGCACCGACCGCGCGGCGCACCTGATCAACCAGTTGCTGTCGCTGGCGCGCGCCGAGGCGAGTTTCGAGAAGCTGTATGCGGTCGAGCCCGTCAATCTGGGCGCCGTCGTGCGTGAGGTGGCGCTGGAACTGTTTCCGCGTGCGCAGGCCAAGAGTATTGATCTCGGCGTCGAAGGCAGCGAGGTCGAGCTGCTGGTCGAGGGTAACCCCGTGCTGCTGCGCGAGATGGTCAAGAATCTGGTTGATAACGCCATCAAGTACACGCCGCGAGGCGGCCATGTGACGGCTCGCACGCGCTTTGCCGGATCACCCGTGCTGGAGGTCGAGGACACCGGGCCAGGCATCCCCGAGGCAGACCGCGAGCTGGTGTTCGAGCGTTTTTACCGGGTGCTGGGCAGCGGTGTCGATGGATCGGGGCTGGGGCTGCCGATCGTGCGCGAGATCGCCGAACTGCATCGCGCCAGCGTCACCCTCGACGCAAATCCGGCAGGGCAGGGCACGCTTGCACGCATCGTGTTCCCGCGTAGCCACCTGCAGGCGCCGCCGCTTGTGCAGGGTGACGTCGATGCTCTGGTCTGATTCTCCAAGGCTTTTCGCCGCATTCAGCTTTCGTTAATAAAGCATTAAGCATTTGTTATTAAAAGAAGTTTTTATGCGCCCGTAAGCAGAATGTAAGTCTCCCGCCCTACCGTGTGGCGGCCTGAGCGTGTGCTCGGCCGTTTTTTGCGAGGGAGAGAGACATGGAAGACGATCTGGTGAAGAAAATCACCGCCAATCCGAAATACCACAAGCTTGTCAAGACGCGTACGTCCTATGGCTGGCTGCTGACCATCATCATGCTGGTCGTCTATTACGGCTATATCGCCGTGATCGCGTTCCATAAGGAGTCGCTCGCTGTTCGTCTCGGTGAAGGGGTCATGACCGTCGGCATTCCGGTTGGCCTCGGCGTCATCGCCTTCACCATCATCATCACCGGTATCTACGTCCGGCGCGCGAACGTCGAGTTTGATGCGCTGACTGCGGAAATCGTCAAGGAGAGCGGCAAATGAGCGGCCGTTTCGTACGTATTTCAGCTGGCCTGATGCTGGCTGCGCTGTCGGTTGCCGCCTTGGCTGCCGGCGGTGATCTGGGGCAGGCGGAGAAACAGGCGACCAACTGGACGGCGATCGTCATGTTCGCTGCGTTCGTGGTGGGTACCCTGTTCATCACCAAATGGGCGGCCTCCAAGACCAAGTCCGCAGCCGATTTCTACACCGCGGGTGGCGGCATCACCGGTTTCCAGAACGGTCTCGCGATCGCCGGTGACTACATGTCGGCGGCGTCCTTTCTCGGTATTTCGGCGGCGGTGATGATCAGCGGCTACGACGGTCTGATCTACTCGATCGGCTTCCTCGTTGGCTGGCCGGTGGTCACCTTCCTGATGGCGGAAAAACTGCGCAACCTGGGCAAATTCACCTTCGCCGACGTTGCCGCCTATCGCTTCAAGCAAGGTCCGATCCGTGCCTTTGCGGCCTCGGGTACGCTCGTGGTGGTGGCCTTCTACCTGATCGCGCAGATGGTCGGTGCGGGCCAGTTGATCAAGCTGCTGTTCGGTCTTGAGTACTGGATAGCGGTGGTGACGGTTGGCGCGCTGATGATGGTGTACGTGCTGTTTGGCGGCATGACGGCGACGACCTGGGTGCAGATCATCAAGGCCTGCCTGCTGCTCGCAGGTGCCTCCTTCATGGCCTTCATGGTGCTGCTCAGCTACGGCTTCTCGCCTGAGGCGCTGTTTGCCGATGCGGTGCGGATCAAGACCGAAGTTGCACTTGGCGGGGGCAAGACCGCAGAAGAGGCGGGAATCCTGGGTCAGGCGATCATGGGGCCGGGCTCCTTCATCAAGGACCCGATCTCGGCGATCTCCTTCGGTATGGCGCTGATGTTCGGTACCGCGGGCCTACCGCACGTGCTGATGCGCTTCTTCACCGTCCCCGACGCCAAGGAAGCGCGCAAGTCAGTGTTCTGGGCCACGACCTGGATCGGCTATTTCTACATCCTGACCTTCATCATCGGCTTCGGTGCGATCGTGCTGGTGTCGACCAATGCGAGCTTCCTCGATGCAAAGGGCGGCCTGATTGGCGGCGGCAACATGGCGGCCATCCACTTGGCCAACGCGGTGGGCGGCAACGTGTTCCTCGGCTTCATTTCCGCAGTTGCGTTTGCCACCATTCTGGCCGTGGTTGCCGGTCTGACCCTGTCGGGTGCGTCGGCGGTATCGCATGACCTGTACGCCACGGTGTTCAAGAAGGGCAATGCCGATTCGGCTGCGGAGCTGCGCGTGACGCGCATCACCACCGTCGTGCTCGGCATTGTTGCGGTCATCCTCGGCATTGCGTTCGAGAAGCAGAACATCGCCTTCATGGTGTCGCTGGCCTTCGCGATCGCGGCTTCGGCCAACTTCCCGGTGCTCTTCATGTCGGTGCTGTGGAAGGATTGCACCACGCGCGGCGCGACGATCGGGGGCTTCCTCGGGTTGATCACTGCGGTGGGGCTGACGGTGGTGTCGCCTTCAGTGTGGGAAGCAACGCTGGGCAATCCGAAGGGTTCGGCACTGTTCCCCTACACTTCGCCCGCTTTGTTCTCGATGGCAGCCGGTTTCATCGGCATCTGGCTGTTCTCGATCCTCGACAACAGCGCCCGTGCCAAGATCGACCGTGCAGGTTACCTGGCGCAGCGCGTGCGCGCTGAAACCGGTATCGGTGCATCCTCCGCTTCATCTCACTGAGCGCTGACCCCAGCCTTTTCCGGATGTGGCGCAGGAAGGGCTGAACAGGTTTTGCACTGAAACACAAGGCGGTGAGCGCAGGCTCACCGCCTTGTGTCGTTAACGCCGGCCGGTAGGCTGACGTGCACGATCGTGCCCAGCCCATTTGGGCCATCCATGATGACGATGCTGCCGTGGTGACAGCGCACAATTTCGCGTGCGATCGGAAGCCCGAGGCCGCTACCGCTGGCCTGTGTGCCGGCGTGGCGGTAGAAACGCTCGAAAACCTGTTCGCGCACCGACTCGGGGATGCCGGGGCCGGTGTCGGAGACTTCGATGTCGACGCAGTCCGCAGCCGGTCTGGCTGTGCAGCGCAAGGTCACGCTGCCGCCGGGCGGGACGTACTTCAACGCGTTGTCCATTAGATTGGAAATCAACTCCTGCAGTAGGGTCGGGTCGCCGGTCAGGGTGATGGGCTCGCGATGAATCCCGAGATCGATGCCACGCAGGTCGGCGATGCGCAGCCAGCCTTCGATCAGATCGTCGATCAGTGGCGCCAGCTCGACCGTAGATGCGCCTGAGAGCATCCGTCCCCCGGTCTCGGCGCGGGCAAGTGCGAGCAGCTGATTGGCCAGCCGTGTTACCCGATTGACCGATTGTCGCAGCTCGCTGCGGGTCTTCTCGTCCAGTGGGCGGGATTCGAGCAGTTCGAGCTGCATTTGCAGCCCGGCAAGCGGCGTGCGCAACTGGTGGGCTGCGTCCTGCAGGAATTCACGCTGTCTTGTATTGGCGCTGCGAAGTCGATCCAGTAGTGCGTTGAGGGCGCCGACGAGCTCACGGATCTCGTCGGGTACGGCCTTGATATCGACGGGAGAAAGGTCGGTTCCCGCGCGCTTGCGTAGTGACTCGGCGAGGCGTTGCAGGGGCGCAAGTCCGGAAGGAATACCGAAGCGTGCGGCAACTGCCGCGGCGAGCAGCAGCAGGACGCCGGCTGACAGGAAGCCGAGCAGCAGCCGGTCCATGGTGTCGCCACGTTTGTGCAGCGTTTCTCCCACGGTGATGTAGATGCCATGGTTACCCATCGAGCGGTAAAGGCGCACAGCGCGCACCGGCTGACCCTGGTAGTCGAGATTGCGGAAAACCGTTGTCGTGGGTGGTCTTGCCAGCCGCGCCTCCGTCGCTGGGGCGTCACTGCTCTGGTAGGGGACAGGCAGCGTCGATGCCGTATCCAGATCTTCGAGCAGCGGAAAGTCGTTGTCGCCGCCCAGAATCCGGGCCTGGTCGTCGCGCACGCGAAAGTAGATCTCGTCGTGTGTGTCGGTACGCAGCATGAGCTCGGCGCCAGGCAGCAGGTTCAGCTCGGGGCCGTGGCGGGTCGCATGGACATGACTCGCCACGCCTTGGGCCAGATTCAGCAGGTTCTGATCGTAGGCGGTGCCAACCACACTCTTGGCCGTGCCATAGGCGATGGCTCCGGCGGCCAACAAGAGCAGTGTGGTGGGGCCGACGAGTGCCTCCAGCAGCGTCCGGCGGAGGCTGGGCTGCACTGTTTCCACCTTACTTGATCCGTTCGAGGCGGTAGCCAAATCCGCGAACCGTACGGATCAGCAGGCCAGCGCTCTCCAGGCGTGGGCGCAGGCGGGAGACATAGACTTCGAGCGTGTTGCTGCTGCCGTCGCCCTGCAGCCGTTCCCGTGCGACGGTGCGGCCCTCGGCCAGCACCAGCGCTTCCAGAATGTCCCACTCCCGGCCGGTCAGTGCCAGGGCCGCGCCGTCGAGTGCTGCAAGCCTTCCTCCAGCGTCGAGCGCCAGTGGTCCGAACGCAAGCTGGAGGCTGCCATTGCCACCACGCCTTTGCACTGCCCGCATTCGCGCAGTCAGTTCGGCCAGTTCGAAGGGCTTGGTGAGATAGTCGTCGGCGCCGAGGTCGAGTCCATAGATGCGGTCGTCGAGGGCGTCGCGAGCAGTGATGAGGATGACCGGTACGTGCTGACCGCGGCTGCGGATGCGACGCACGATCTCGTAGCCTCCCAGTCCCGGTAGGCCGACATCGGCGAGCACGAAGTCGAACCCACCCTCCTGGAGCAGACGGTCGGCGCGCAAACCGTCACCCTCGTGCACGACCTCGTCACCCTGGCCGCGCAGGAATTCGCTGATGCCGCTTGCGAGGGTGGGGTCGTCTTCAACCAGCAGTACGCGCATGTCGTTCTCGATGGAGCGGAATTCGGGTCCGCACAGCCTGCGGCGCAGCGTGCGCTGTTCGACAGCGGAATGAAACAGGGCGATGCATGTGCTTCACTTCCGGATAGTTTATGTGCTGTCGAAACGCAACGAAAAGTTTGTTGACGCACTTCGCTCGTCGGCTATAATGCGGACCTCCTCGGCCAGGTAGCTCAGTTGGTAGAGCAGCGGATTGAAAATCCGCGTGTCGGCGGTTCGATTCCGTCCCTGGCCACCAGGATTCCAAAAACCAACCGTTCGCGGTTGGTTTTTTTTCGCCCATATCCCTCGGCGTCCCAAAGTCCACTGCACCGTCACGGGTTCGGGTTTCGTCGCGATTGCGTCGTCTCAATGCCCTTGCCTTGTCACGTGCTAGCCTTGGCAAAGTAGTAAATCCGGCCCTTTCCAGCGGTTCGACTTCCTACCGTTCCTGCACTGCAATACAATGTTGATCTGTATCAAATTGAGGCTCCGGCCTCCGCGAACTCTTCGCTCCGACGTGGTCGAAGAGTCCGAGATGGGTCGGGTGGTGTTGCTCAAAAAAATGGGGTTTTCAACTAAGAGGTGACTCACATGCAATCGCAAGCGACTTATAACTATAAAGTCGTGCGTCAGTTCTCCATCATGGCGGTGGTGTGGGGCATTGTGGGCATGCTGGTCGGCGTCATCGCCGCAGCACAGCTCGTGTGGCCTGAACTGAACGTTCACGAATTCCTGCACTTTGGCAGGATCCGTCCGCTTCACACCAACGCGGTGATCTTCGCGTTTGGCGGTTGCGCCCTGTTTGCCACGTCCTACTACGTCGTGCAGCGCACCTGTCACACCCGGTTATTTGCGCCCGGGTTGGCAGCATTCACGTTCTGGGGCTGGCAACTGGTGATCGTGCTGGCTGCGATCACGCTGCCGCTCGGTTACACGAGCTCCAAGGAGTACGCCGAGCTTGAGTGGCCGATCGACATTCTGATCGCGATTGTGTGGGTTTCTTACGCCATCGTGTTCTTCGGCACCATCGCCAAGCGCAAGGTGTCGCACATCTACGTCGCCAACTGGTTCTTCGGCGGCTTCATCCTGGCCGTTGCCTTGCTCCATATCGTCAATAGCGCCGCGATCCCGGTGTCGTGGACGGGCATGAAGTCCTACTCGGCCTACGCCGGCGTTCAGGATGCGATGGTGCAGTGGTGGTATGGCCACAACGCGGTAGGCTTTTTCCTGACCGCGGGCTTCCTGGGCATGATGTACTACTTTGTGCCGAAGCAGGCCGAGCGTCCGGTCTACTCCTATCGCCTGTCCGTCGTCCACTTCTGGGCACTGATCTTCACCTATATGTGGGCGGGGCCGCACCACCTGCACTACACCGCCCTGCCTGACTGGACCCAGTCGGTGGGCATGGTGTTCTCGCTGATTCTGCTAGCACCGTCGTGGGGCGGCATGATCAATGGCGTGATGACGCTGTCGGGTGCCTGGCACAAGCTGCGTACCGACCCGATCCTGAAGTTCCTCATCACCTCGCTGTCCTTCTACGGCATGTCGACTTTCGAAGGCCCGATGATGGCGGTGAAGACGGTCAACGCGCTGTCGCACTACACAGACTGGACCGTCGGTCACGTGCACTCCGGCGCGCTGGGCTGGGTGGCAATGATCTCGATCGGTTCGATCTATTTCATGATTCCGCGCCTGTATGGCAAGACCGAGATGTACAGCGTCAGGTTGATCAACGCTCACTTCTGGATCGCCACCATCGGCGTCGTGCTCTACATCGCTTCGTTGTGGATTGCCGGCGTGATGCAGGGCCTGATGTGGCGCGCGACCAACCCGGACGGCACGCTGACCTACTCTTTTGTTGAGAGTGTCAAGGCCAGCTATCCGTTCTGGACCATCCGTTTCATCGGCGGGTCGCTCTTCCTCACCGGCATGTTGCTGATGTTCTACAACATGGTGAAGACCATTGCCGGCCAGAAGGCCTATGACGCCCCGGTGCTTGCGCCGACGGTTGCCCACGCCTAAGGGGAGAACAGGAACATGGCTCAATCGAAACACGAAAAGATCGAACGCAACGTATTCCTCATGATCGTCTTCACGCTGCTCACCGTCAGCGTGGGGGGCTTGGTGGAAATCGTGCCTTTGTTCTTCCAGCACTCCACCACCTCGCCCATCGGGCCGGGTGGCAAGCAGCTCGACGTCAAGCCCTACGACGCCGTTCGTCTGGTCGGTCGCGACATCTACATCCGTGAAGGCTGCAGCAACTGCCACTCGCAGATGATTCGTCCCTTCCGTGCGGAAACCGAGCGCTATGGGCATTACTCGGTGGCGGGCGAGTCGGTCTACGACCACCCTTTCCTCTGGGGCTCAAAGCGTACCGGGCCGGATCTGGCCCGCGTGGGCGGGCGCTATTCGGACGAATGGCAGCGTGTGCACCTGCTGAATCCGCGTGACGTGGTGCCCGAGTCCAACATGCCGGCGTTCTCGTGGCTTGATCGCCCGATCCAGATCGACGACATTCAGGACCGGATGCGCGCGCTCAACAAGGTGGGTCTGCACAAGTACAGCGATGAGGATATCGCCGTAGCACCCGCCGCGCTTGAGGGTAAGACCGAGCTCGACGCCGTCGTCGCTTACCTGCAAGGGTTGGGCAAAGCGCTGCAGAACGTGCGGTAAGGGAGAGGACGCGCCGTGGATATCAATGATTTCAGAAGTCTGATCACCGTTTTGGGTTTCCTGTGCTTTCTGGGCATCTGTGCATGGGCCTACAGCAAGCACTCCAAGGCGGGTTTCGATGAGGCGGCGCGGATGCCCCTGACCGATGACGACCTGCCAGCCGGCAGCGGCTGGCACGAAAAAGAGGGAAAAACAAATGGCTGACTTTATCAGCGGTTTCTGGAACATGTATGTGATGGTCCTCGTGACCCTCTCCATCCTGTTCTGTGTGTTCGTGCTGGCGTCGAACATGACCAAGCGCGAGAACGGACCGGTCGAGCTGCACGGGCATGTGTGGGACGAGACGCTCGCCGAGTACAACAATCCGTTGCCGCGCTGGTGGATGTACCTATTCTGGATCACGATCGTTTTTTCTGTTGTCTACCTGGCGATTTATCCAGGTTTTGGCGACAAGAACGAGGGCCGTGGTCAGTTGAGCCAGTACCAAGCAGAGATGCAGGCCGCAGAAGCGAAATACGGCCCTATCTTCGCCAAGTATCGGAACATGGATCTTGCAGCGGTTGCGGCTGATCCTGAGGCGAACGCCATGGGTGAGCGGATGTTCCTAACCTACTGCGCGCAGTGCCACGGCTCGGCTGCACAGGGTGCAAAGAGCTTCCCGAACCTGACCGATGACGAATGGTTGTGGGGTGGCGAGCCCGAGGCGATCAAGACCACGATCACCGAGGGGCGTAACGGCGTGATGCCGCCGTTTGGTCCTGCGCTGGGTGGTGAGGGCGTCAAGGATGTGGCCAACTACGTGCGTTCGCTGTCCGGTCTCGCGCACGATTCCTTACGCGCCCAGCGCGGCAAGGAAGCGTTCGCAACGAACTGCGTTGCCTGCCATGGTGAGGACGGCAAAGGCAATCCGATGCTGGGTGCGCCGAACCTGACCAACAAGTCCTGGCTCTATGGTTCTTCCGAAGCCACCATCATCGAAACCGTGACCAACGGTCGCAACAACCAGATGCCCCACTTCGGCGAGTTCCTTGGCGAAGACAAGGTGCACTTGCTGTCGGCTTATGTGATGAGCCTGAGCAAGAAGTGACGATGTAATGCGCTAGTGCAGTTCCGTCCCGGGGAGAGGGGGTCTCCCCGGGCTATCAATAGAATAAAAATAAAAATTCATCGGTAAAGCGACCATGAGCAGCCCTTCCCCACAGCCGCAGCAGGCGGCCAAGTCGAAAACACCCCAATCGAGCGACACCCTCTACGAGTCACGCAAAAAACTCTACGTGCGTGCCGTCACGGGTCTCTTCGCCAACTGGCGCTGGGCTCTGGTGTGGATTACCCAGATTATTTTCTACGGTTTGCCGTGGTTGTCATGGAACGACCGGCAGGCCTTTCTGCTGCACATCACCGAGCGCAAGTTCTATATTTTCGGCTGGGTGTTCTGGCCCCAGGATGTGTTCTTTCTTGCCATCCTGCTGATCATCTCCGCTTACGCCTTGTTCTTCTTTACCGCCATCGCCGGGCGCCTATGGTGCGGCTATGCCTGTCCACAAACGGTGTATACCGAAATCTTCATGTGGATCGAGCAGAAGATCGAGGGTGATCACAACAAGCGACTGAAGCTCGATCAGGCCCCGATGAGTGCCAACAAGGCGCTGCGCAGGGGGGGCAAATTTCTTGTCTGGGGGCTGGTGGCGCTATGGACGGGCTTTACGTTTGTCGCGTATTTTTCTCCGCTCTCCGAGTTGCTGGCTTCAGTCAAGAGCTTCAGTTTCGGCCCGTGGGAGATGTTCTGGATCCTGTTTTACGGCACCTTCACTTTCCTGTTTGCGGGGGTGATGCGCGAGCAGGTGTGCAAGTACATGTGCCCGTATGCGCGTTTCCAGGCGGTGATGTTCGACCCCGACACGCTGGTCATCACCTATGACGAGGCGCGAGGCGAGCCGCGCGGCGTTCGCAAGAAAGGCGTGGATCCGCGCACAGTGGGCAAGGGGGACTGCATCGACTGCGGGATCTGCGTCCAGGTCTGCCCCACGGGCATCGACATTAGAAATGGTCTGCAGTACGAGTGCATTGGCTGTGCGGCATGCATAGACGCATGCGACCAGGTCATGGACAAGATGAATTATCCGCGCGGCTTGATTCGCTACACGACCGAAAATGCAATGAAGAAGAACTGGGGCAACAAGGAGATCGTTGCCCATGTGTTTCGTCCGCGCACGCTGATCTACGGCACTGTACTGGCAGTGGTCTGTCTTGCCTTTATCTGGGGGCTTGCACATCGAGAGCCGCTTCGTGTTGATGTGATTCGGGATCGCGCTTCGCTGGCGCGTGAGGTCGAGGACGGGATGATCGAGAACGTCTATCGCCTGCAGGTCATGAACATGACCGAGGAGCCACGCAATTTCCAGTTCGAGGTGTCGGGTCTGCCTGGCGCGAAAATCGGTGGTGTGCAGCGCGTCGAAGTGGGGCCTGCGTCCATGCAGTCGGTCACCGTGCAAGTCCTGGTCCCCTCTGATTCGGGTAAGCCAGGCTCCAACGAGATCGAGTTCCGGATTGCGGCAGAGGACGACCCTTCCCTGAGCCTGCGCGAAGAAACCACCTTCCTTTTGCCGCGCTGAAGTGAGTACGACATTGACTGACAAGACTCCCACTCCCTGGTATCGCCAGGGCTGGCCCTGGTTCCTCATTGCCCTGCCGGCCACTGCCGTTGTCGCGGGGATCGTTACGCTGGTCATTGCGGCGCGTACTTTCGACGGCATGGTGGTGGACGACTACTACAAGGAGGGCAAAGCGATTGTCCAGACCCTGGGGCGGACCGAGCGTGCTCAGGAGCTCGGCCTGGTGGCACGGCTCAAGATCCGCAGCGAGTCCATTCGTGTTGAGTTGTCTGCGGCAGATGCCGCGAATCTGCCTTCACGCATCATCCTGACCGTGATTCACCCAACGCGCGATGGTACAGATCAGGCGCTTGTGCTGGATGCGCGGGGCGGGGTGTTCGAAGGCCGTCCTGCACCACTCAGCACAGGGCGATGGCTGTTTCAAATCGAAGATGAGTCCCGCAGCTGGAGAATGAACGGGGCCGCGTATCTCCCAACAGAGACGGACATAAGGATTGACCCATCAAGTTCCTAAACCGTCGGTGTTCAAAGGAGGTATGTCATGGCCTGGAATCTTCTGATCAGTAGCGATATTGGTTTGATGAGCCTGTTCACAATTTTATTCATCATCGGAATGGCGTTTTATCTGTGGCGCTTCGCCAAACGCCACATGCTTGAAGACGAGCAAAAGGCAAAGCTGAAACGCTAGTCCCGTGTGCGGCACAGGTCCAAGGGCAAGGAGAAAGTTGGAATGATCAAGCTGATACAGGTGCTGTGGCCTTCTTTCATGGTGGCTGTGATTGCGGAAGCTGTTTTCTTTGTTGTGATCGATCCGCAGGAGCTTTACCTGTTCGGACAGCCGGTTCATTACGGGCTGGTGGCCACGTACTCGATTGCGTTCCTCGGCTTTTGGCTTGTGTGCGCTGCATCAAGTCTCAGTACGATTTTTTTGCAGCGAAGTGCTGCCGAACTCAATCGTCAGGACTGATGTGTTTGGAAATGCAAAACGGCCCAAGCGGGCCGTTTTGCATTACAGGTTGCCTACCGATTAACGGTAGACCAGCACGGGCGTCTTGCTGTGGGTCAGGACCTTCTGGGTTTCGCTGCCGAGCAGCAGGCTCGCGATGCCTCGGCGGCCATGCGAGGCCATGAAAATCAGGTCGCAGCCATGTCGGTCTGCGGCATCGATGATCGCTTGATAAGGCACTTCATTCACCACCGTATCGGTTGCTGCAGCGACGCCTTCCGCATCGGCGATTGACTTCGCCTTGGCGAGGATGCCTTGGGCTTCGGCGGCAGCCGATTTGGCGAACTGTTCGGGCGTAGTGGGGTCGATCAAGGCGCCCTCACCGTAAATCGGCATGGGGAAGTCGGGCTGGGAATAGAAAAAAGTAATGCGCGCACTGGCTTCTCTGGCAAAAGTCACGGCGCGGGAAACGGTTCCTTCCGATAGTGCGGAGCCGTCGGTGGGAACGAGGATGTGTTTGAACATGGTCTGGAGTCTCCGGTCGGTTGCTACTACTCCGATTATAGCGACCTGAGCGTCATCGTCGGGCTTGACGAGGGTCAAACGCTCGGCAAGTGGTGTGGAGCATTGTTCGAATAAAGGAGAATCGCATGATGAAGCTCAGCTTCATGGGGGCGGCGGGCGAAGTGACGGGGTCCTGCCTGCGGGTCGATCATGAGCAGGGCAGCTTTCTCGTGGATTGTGGTCTGTTCCAGGGGGGGCGGTCGGCGGAGCTCAAGAATCGTCATGCGCTCGACTTCGATCTCAGCAACATCGACTTCGTGCTTCTGACCCATGCCCATCTCGACCATACCGGTCTTGTGCCTCGCCTTGTTGCACTCGGTTACAGGGGGCCCATTCTGGCCACGTCGGCCACCGTGGACCTACTTGGCGTGTTGCTGATGGACGCGGCCCACATCCAGGAAAAAGAGGCTGAGTGGGCCCTGCGCAAGGCGCGCAATCGACAGGCGCGTCGGCGCGTGGAAATGACGCCGCTGTACACCGTGGAGCAGGCGCGTGCCAGCCTTGGCCGACTGAGGTCGATTCCCTACGAAACGGACTGTCACCCTGGTCAAGGCGTGCGCTGCCGTTTTCGGGATGCCGGGCATATTCTGGGCTCGGCGATCATCGAGATCGACGTCGGTGAGGGGGCAGGCTCTCGGCGCCTGGTGGTATCGGGCGATCTTGGCCAGCCGCTGCGCCCGGTCGTGCGCGATCCTGCGCACATCGAGCGTGCCGACATCCTGTGCGTGGAGTCGACCTACGGCAATCGCGCCCACCGCTCGCTTGACGCCACGCTCGATGAATTGGTCGATGCCGTCCAGCAGACGCTTGTCAGGCGTGGCGGCAATGTCATCATTCCGGCGTTTGCCGTCGGGCGCACTCAGGACATCCTGTTTATCCTGGCGGACCTTGTGCGTTCCGGGCGCCTCGGCCCGCTCAAGGTCGTCGTTGACTCGCCGATGGCCTCTGCGGTGACGACGCTGACGGTTCGTCATCGTGAGCTTTGGGACGCGGAGACGCGGGAGCTTTACGCCTGGTCGGAGGCCAACCCAGCGCGTTTCAGTGTTCGTTTCGTGCAGGACGTTGAGGAGTCGATGGCACTCAACGAAGTCAGGGGTGGGCTGGTGATCATCTCCGCCAGCGGCATGTGCGATGCTGGGCGAATCCGCCATCACCTGCGCTACAACCTCGGGCGCAGCGAGTGTGCCGTCATCATCGCCGGCTTCCAGGCGGCTGGATCGTTCGGGCGCCGTCTGGTCGACGGCGTGCGGCAGGTCACGCTGTTTGGTGAGCGGATTCCGGTGCGCGCGCAAATTCACACCATTGGCGGCCTGTCCGCGCATGCCGACCAGGCAGCTCTGCTCGACTGGCTGGGGCATTTCCGGCAAGCGCCAGAGCAGATCTTCGTTGTGCATGGCGAGCCGCTGGGTGCACACACGCTTGCCGATGCCATCCATGCGAGGCTGGGCTGGGCCCAGCCGATCGTGCCGGAGCCTGGGCTGGCATACGAAATACCTTGAAATCGGGAGAATTGCGATGAGCGACTGCAGAGAGGTTAGGGACGGGATGGACGGTAACGGCCCGGTTATAGGGCCAAGGTCGGCGGGGCCCGAATTCCAAAAAAACTTCAAGCGTTTGCGCGAAGGCGTGACGAATGCAATCGATCCGCTCGGCATGTCGGCGCCCATCATGCATGCCCAGCTTGCCTGGCTCGCCCATCCTCAGGAACTGGCGGAGCGGGTGATGTGCCTGTCGTCCGACCTGTGGCGCCTGCAATTGCACACCTTGAACCGGAGCATGGGCCTACCCAGCGTTGATCCGATTGCGCCGCATGAGGACGACAACCGCTTCGTCGATCCCGTATGGACCGAGGCCCCGACCTGGGATCTGGTGAAGGAATGGTATCTCGCCTTCACCCGTCATACCCAGGACATGCTTTATGACACCCCCGCGCTGTCCAGCAAGGAGCGCCGACGAGCAGCGTTCTGGTGGCGGCAGTGGCTCAATGCGATGGCTCCGACCAACTTTCTGCTGACCAACCCGGTGGCTTTGCGCACGGCGTTTGAAACGCGTGGCGACAGCCTGAAGCGCGGCTTTCAGATTTTTCTGGACGATATGAAGGCGAGGGATGTCAGGATGACTGACCCCACGGATTTCACGGTCGGTGAGAATCTTGCCACCACTCCTGGGGCGGTGGTGTTCCGCAACCGTCTGCTCGAGATCATCCACTACGCCCCCAGCCAGCCGCGCGTTCACGCCGAGCCCGTGGTCATCATTACGCCCTGGATCAACAAGTTCTACGTGCTCGACCTGGTGCCGAAGAAAAGCATGATCCGCTTCCTGCTCGATCAGGGCCTGGATGTGTTCATTACCAGCTGGAAGAATCCCGATGCCTCGATGCGGGACGTAGGCTTTGACGACTACCTGCTCGAAGGGGTTGATACCCTTGTCCGGGTCGCGCGCGAATTCACCGGGGCGGAGAAGGTTCATGCGGTCGGCTACTGCATCGGCGGCACGGCATTGGCGATGTACATGGCGTGGGGTAATCGCCGCTATGGTGAGGAGGCGATGCCGGTTGCCGACTGGACCCTGTTCACCACCCTTGTCGATTTCCACAAACCCGGGGACATCGAGGTCTTCATCGACGAGAGCAGTATCAACTACCTGTGTGACAAGATGCAGCGCACCGGCTATCTCGATGGTGGCGACATGGCGGCATCCTTTCGCCTCCTGCGTTCGAACAGCCTGATCTGGAACTACGTCGTCAGTGGCTGGTTGTATGGGGAGGCGCCAAGCTCCTTTGATGTGCTCTTCTGGAACATGGACACCACACGCCTGCCTTACACAATGCACGCATGGTATTTACGTGAGCTCTATCTGCATAACCGTCTGATCCAGCAGAACGTGCTGCAGGTTGCGGGCGAGTCGCTTGACCTGTCGTCCATTCGCCAGCCCTTGTATGCCGTGTCCGCCGAGGACGATCACATCGCACCCTGGCGCCAGACCTTCGCCGTCAATAATCACGTCGTCGGCAACAAGCGCTTCGTGCTGTCGAGTTCGGGTCACATTTTCGGTATCGTCAATCCGGTGGTCGATCCGCCAAAGCGCAGCTACTGGGTGGCAGATGCCCAGCGTTCGGATACGGCCGATACCTGGCTCCGGCGCGCCCAAGAACATCAGGGTAGCTGGTGGGAGGACTGGATGCAGTGGCTCAAGCCGCGTGTCGGGGCAGAGGTCGACGCCCGGCCGGTGGCAAACGAGCGCTTCACGGCATTGAGCCCGGCGCCCGGAACCTACGTCATGGAGCGCTGAGTGCGCATGCTCAGGTCTGGTAGCGCGACAGGCGGGCGGGATCGTGCAGCTTGATGTGCTTGCCGTGCACGCTGATCAGGCCGGATTCGCTCAGATCGTGAAAGATGCGGGACAGGGTTTCGGGTGTCAGATTCAGGCGCGAGGCGATCACCTGCTTGCTGGTCGGCAGGTCGATCTCGCACGGTGAGTCGTTGTCCGCCACCTGGAGCAGGTAGCCGATCACCCGCTGGATGCTCGAACGCAGCGAATAGGTTTCGACGTCTTCAATCAGGCCGTGCAGCCGGATCGCCATGCCCGCAAGCAGCTTGTGGGCGAAGGCCGAATCCTGGTCGATCAATTCCGTGACGACGGCCTGGCCGACGTGGATCAGCACCGTTTCCGTCAGTGCTTCGGCGAACACGGGGTAGGGTTTGCTCATGAACATCACCGCTTCGCCGAAGCTCTGCATCGGCCCGATGATCTCGACCACCTTCTCTGTGCCCTGCGGCGAGGAAAAAGCGAGCTTGACCTGACCGGAGACGACGAAGTAAAAGCCATGCGGCTGGTCGCCACGCTGGAATAGCACCTCTCCCCGGGCAATGTGGCGGTCCCGCGTGTAGCGGCCTACACGTTCGATGTCAGCATCGGAAAGTTCGCTGAACAGCGGGATGCGCTTGATCAAGGCGGGAATGTCGAGGGCGGTACTGGCCATGTATGCACGTTCCTGAGCGGGAAGCAATCTCATTTATCGGCCGCCATTTTAATCGAGGCCGGCGGCGCCGCGGAAATTCCGGCGGTGTTCAGAAAAGGAAAAGCATGTATTTCGTCATCAAGCATGTTCACGTTACTTGCGTGGTGCTCAGCGCCTGCGGCTTTCTGTTGCGCGGATACTGGATGGTCAGCGACAGCCGGTGGCTCAAGAGCCTGCCCGCGCGCGTGATGCCGCACATCATCGACAGTACCCTGCTGATCAGTGCCATTGCGCTGGCCGTGATGATCAGGCAATACCCGTTCGCCGCCGGCTGGGTAACTGCCAAGGTGATCGGGCTGATTGCCTATATCCTGCTTGGCACGATTGCGCTCAAGCGGGGAAAGACCAAGTCGGTACGCGTGTCTGCCTTTGTCGCCGCGATCGCCGTGTATGCCTGGATCGTTTCGGTTGCGCTCACCAAGAATGTTGGGGGCTATTTCGCGACCGGCTTCATCTGAAAGCCATTGCCCGTGCGGCCTGATCCATCGGCTTCAGCGCCTGCTGCCGCCTGTCTGGTGCTGGAGCAGCTTGCGTAGGCCGGCCGTGTTGAGCAGCCGGATATGCTTTTGCTGCACGGCGATCAGCCCTTCTTCCTGAAAGCGCGAAAACGCGCGTGAAACGGTTTCGAGTTTGAGGCCGAGGTAGGAGCCGATCTCCTCGCGCGTCATGCGCAGGTGGAATTCCGCCGCCGAGAAGCCGCGTGCGGTAAAACGCTGCGACATGTTGAGCAGAAAGGCTGCCAGCCGCTCCTCGGCGCGCATCGAGCCGAGCAACATCATCACGCCATGGTCGCGCACGATCTCGCGGCTCATGACCTTGTGAAACTGATGCTGCAGGCCCTCAACCTCGTGCGACAGCTCTTCGAGCTTGGCGTAGGGGATGACGCACACTTCGCTGTCTTCGAGCGCAACCGCATTGCAACTGTGAAGTTCGGTGCTGATTCCGTCCAGGCCCAGGATTTCGCCCGTCATCAGGAAGCCTGTCACCTGGTCGCGGCCATCCTCGATCAGGACGTCGGTCTTGAACGAGCCTGCACGGATCGCATAGATCGCCTCAAACGCATCGCCGGCACGATAGAGATGCTGCTGGCGCTTGACCTTTCTCCGCCCGCCGACGAGTTCGTCGAGCCGGCTGAGTTCGCTGTCGGGCATGCCGAAGGGCAGGCACAACTCCACGAGATTACATTGCGAACAGGCCGTCTTCAGGCCCGTCACGGTAACTGGCACACTTGCCTTCATCTGCACGATAATTCGGTTCCCTTGCGACGAAGTTTCGGGCTCCCCAATCCTCTGGCGTCACGCAGTCGCGTCGCCAGAGCGATCCGTCCATTCCCGTTGATCCACGTCAACCAAAAAAAACCGGTGTTCTGTCATTGTTTGGCACACACCGAAGCTCAAGACCATGACTGACCAGAACGAACTCATTTTCGATCCGCAACTGATCCGCCGATTCGACATCAACGGTCCGCGGTACACTTCCTATCCGACTGCAGATCGTTTCGTCGAGGCTTTCAACGCCGACGCCCTGAAGGTTTGGCTCGCCAAAAGAGCCATTGGCGGCATCAGCAAACCGCTCTCATTATACTTCCACATTCCATTCTGTAACACGATCTGCTACTACTGCGCCTGCAACAAGATCATCACCAAAGATCATGGGCGCTCGGCCAAGTATCTGAAATATCTGGCCAAAGAGGTCGCGATGCAGGCGGCCTGCCTCGAAGGTACGCGCCAGGTCACACAGCTTCATCTGGGTGGCGGCACGCCGACCTTCCTCTCGCACGATGAAATGCGCGAGCTGATGGCGTCGGTGCGCGAGCACTTTACGCTGGTGCCCAATGGCGAGTACTCGATCGAAGTTGATCCGCGCAAGGTCGATTTCGAAACGGTCCAATTGCTCTCCGAACTCGGCTTTAACCGCATGAGCGTCGGTGTGCAGGATTTCGCCGAAGACGTGCAGCAGGCGGTCAACCGCATCCAGAGTTTCGACGAGACCAAGCTCGTCATCGACGCTGCGCGCGCGACCGGCTTCAAGTCGATCAGCATGGACCTGATCTACGGTCTGCCCAAACAGAACGTCATCAGCTTCAACCGCACGCTCGAGCAGGTGCTCGAAATCTCGCCCGACCGCGTCTCGCTCTACAGCTATGCTCACCTGCCTGGCCTGTTCAAGCCGCAGCGGCGCATCGCCATGAGCGACATGCCCACGCCCGACACCAAGCTGCAGTTGCTTCAGCTCGGTATTCGCCGTCTGACCGAGGCCGGTTACGTCTATATTGGCATGGACCACTTCGCCAAGCCCAACGACGAACTCACCGTCGCTCAGCGCCAGGGACGGCTACAGCGCAACTTTCAGGGTTATTCGACCCAGGCCGAATGTGACATGCTTTCCTTCGGTGTCTCGGCGATCGGCAAGATCGGACCGGTTTACGTGCAGAACGTGAAGTCGCTCGATGAGTATTACGATGCGCTCGACCGTGACGAGCTGCCGGTGCTGCGGGGTGTGGAACTCACCGCGGATGATCTGCTGCGACGCGCGATCATCCAGGCGCTGATGTGTCACTTCGAGCTGTCGATGCAGTCGATCGAGATCGCCCACCTGATCAACTTCCGCGAGTATTTCGCTGAAGAGCTTGCCGACCTCAAGGAGATGGAGCAGGCCGGTCTGGTGAAGATCGACGGTGACTGGATCAGCGTGCAGCCGGGTGGCCGCCTGCTGGTGCGTGGCATTGCCATGGTGTTCGACCGTTATCTGCGCGCCGACCGCGAGCGCGCACGTTACTCGCGTGTGATCTGAGTACTCGCCGCAGGCGTACAGTCGGCGTAGCAGACGCAGCCCGTCTGCTGCGCCGCGGCGTAGAATGGTCGATTGTGATCCCGCCCGCGCCGAGCCCGCCTAAACCATGCCTGAAACCGGTTACTTCGCCGTCTTCCTGATCGGACTGCTTGGCGGTACGCATTGTGTGTCGATGTGCGGTGGCATCGTCGGTGCGCTGACGGTGCAGGTGCAGACGCCCGGTAGCAAGCCGCAGTGGCCACTGCATTTAGGCTACAACCTTGGCCGCATCACCACCTATACCGCGCTCGGCGGCTTGGTCGGCACGCTCGGCTCGGTCGGCATGTTGTATGACGGCATGCTGCCGGTGCAGATGACGCTTTACGTGCTGGCCAATCTGATGCTGGTTGCGCTGGGGCTCTATCTGACCGGCTTCACCCGCCTGCTGGCGCCGCTCGAACGCGCCGGTCATGTCATCTGGCGCCGCATTCAGCCCGCGACCCGACGCTTCCTGCCGGCACGTTCGCTCAAGCAGGCGGTGCCGCTCGGCTTGCTGTGGGGCTTCATTCCCTGCGGTCTGACCTATTCCATCCTTGCCACCGCGCTGGTCACGGGCTCGGGCGCGCGTGGCGCGGGCTTGATGCTTGCCTTTGGCTTGGGCACTCTGCCCAACTTGCTGCTTGCGGGTATGCTGTTCAAGCGCTTCCGCGATTTTACCCGTAACCCCAAAGTGCGATTCGCGTCCGGCCTGCTGGTGCTGTGCTTCGGGCTGTTCGGGCTTTACCACGCGCCCACCCTCGGTGGTGATCTGTGGAGCGGCGTGGTCTGCGTGACCTGAGGCGCATGCTGCGGTGATGCGCATGCTCGCGTGGGGCACCTGCCTGCGCGCCAATGGGGAGCTTTTACCGCCCGCAGCGGGTCAACGTCATGTTTCTCCCGAATTCATTGTTGTGCTGGCAGCCCCATGTCTACTACCACCTCCAAAACTCCGCCTGCGGTGCACTCGGCGGCGCCGTCCGAATCACTGGAACTTGCCATTACCGGCATGACCTGCGCTGCCTGCTCGACCCGGCTCGAAAAGGTGCTGAACCGCCTGCCCGGCGTCGAGGCGAGCGTCAATCTCGCCACCGAGCGCGCCACCCTGCGCTTCGCCGCCGGGGCCCTGACACTGGCGCAGGCGACGGCCGCAGTCGAGCGTGCCGGCTTCCACGCCAGCGACGCACGCACCCTGGAGCGCGAGGCCGAGCGCTCCCGCCATCAAGCTGAATGGCGAGTCGAGCTGCGACATTTCTGGATCGCGGCCTTGCTCAGCCTGCCCTTGGCGGCGCAGATGCCGGCGATGTTTGGCCTGTGGCCGGGGGGTGAGGTGCATCACGACCTGGTGCCGCGCTGGCTGCAATTGCTGCTTGCCACGCCGGTGCAGTTCTGGATCGGTGCGCGTTTCTACCGCGGCGCCTGGGCGTCACTGCGAGGCGGTGGTGCCAACATGGACGTGCTGGTCGCGCTCGGCACTTCGGTGGCCTACTTCTACAGTCTCGTCGTTACATTGGCCGGCTGGCACGAGCTGCACGTCTATTTCGAAGCCTCGGCGATGATCATCACGCTGGTGCTCCTCGGCAAGCTGATGGAGGCGCGCGCCAAGGCCCGCACCACGGCCGCGCTTGATGCCCTGCTGCGTTTGCAGCCGAAGATGGCGCGCATCGAGCGCGATGGTGAACTGGTCGAGGTTCCGGTCGAATCGCTCCAGCCGGGGGATCTCTTCGTGCTGCGCCCGGGCGACTCGGTGCCGGTCGATGGTGTGGTGGAGCAGGGTGAATCAGCAGTCAATGAAGCCATGCTGACGGGTGAGAGCCTTCCCATTGACAAGCACAGCGGCGACAGCGTGTTTGCTGCCACCCTCAATGGCAACGGCTTGCTGCGTTGCCGCGCGACTGGCGTCGGCGCCCGCACCCTGCTGGCCGGCATCATCCGGCTGGTCGAGCAGGCGCAGGGCTCCAAGGCGCCGGTGCAGCGCCTGGCTGATCGCATCGCCGCGGTGTTCGTGCCCGTCGTGGTGGGTATTGCGCTGCTGACCTTCGCCGGCTGGTGGCTTGCTGCGGGCGACTTCCAGCAGGCCCTGATCAATGCAGTGGCGGTACTGGTCATCGCCTGCCCGTGCGCACTTGGGCTGGCCACGCCGACGGCGATCATGGTGGGCACCGGCCAGGGCGCGCGCGCCGGCATGCTGGTCAAGAATGCCGAGGCGCTCGAGCTCGCCGAGCGCATTGTCGTGCTGGCGGTCGACAAGACCGGCACGCTGACCGAAGGTCTGCCTGCCGTGACCGATGTCCTGCCTGCCGACGGCTGGACGCGGACGGAGTTGCTGGCGCTGGCCGGAGCGCTGGAGCAGGGCAGTGCCCACCCCATCGCCTCTGCGGTCGTGGCTGCAGCAAAGGCTGAAGGGGTCAGTCTGCCCGCCACCGAAGGCGTTCAGGCGATCGGCGGCATGGGTGTGGAAGGGCGCGTGCAAGGCGAGGGCTGGCGCGCGCAACGCCAGGGGGGGCAGCAGGCGGCCTTGCTCGGCTCGCCGCGCTTCCTGCAGGAACGAGGGGTGAGCCTGCCCGATGCGTTCAGTGATGAACTCGCCGCCGCCGGCAAGACGCTCGTTGCCGTTGCTTTGAATGGCGTTTTTGCCGGCTTGCTGGGTGTGTCCGACCGCGTGCGGGCCGACTCAGCGGCGGCCGTCGCCCGTTTGCAGGCCAAGGGGGTGCGGGTGGTGATGCTCACGGGGGACCACCCGGCCACCGCCGAAGCCATCGCCCGCCAGACCGGTATTGCCGACTGGCGTGCCGGCGTTCTGCCGGGCGACAAGGCGTTGGCCATCGAGGGCTTGCGCACCAGCGCGCAGGGCAAACCGGTGCGCGTCGGCATGGCCGGCGACGGCATCAACGATGCTCCGGCGCTGGCCGCAGCCGACGTATCCTTTGCCATTGGCGTGGGCGCCGACGTCGCCGTCGAGGCGGCCGACATCACGCTGGTCAGAAACAGCCTGCATGGTGTGGCCGACGCCATCGACCTGTCGCGTGCCACCCTCTCCAAGATCCGCCAGAATCTGTTCTTTGCCTTCATCTACAACGTGCTTGGCATCCCGCTGGCCGCCGCCGGCATGCTCAATCCGGTTATCGCCGGTGCAGCCATGGCGATGAGCTCGGTGTCGGTGGTCAGCAATTCGTTGTTGTTGCGACGCTGGCGGGCTGGGTCCTAATGAGAATGCAGCAACACCGCAA
>Ga0209476_10000216_pt1 | contig 39250 bp, 34 predicted proteins | sample KloWWTrecipitate_FD_187179 | JGI IMG/M metagenome (GOLD analysis project Ga0209476, IMG submission 187179) | Active sludge microbial communities from Klosterneuburg, Austria, studying microevolution and ecology of nitrifiers - Klosterneuburg... | ecosystem: Engineered > WWTP > Aerobic digester... | reverse complement strand
CCGGACGTCGCCGCGGCGCGCGGCGGCGTTCCGGAAAGAACGGGCGGAGGGGAATCGTTGGGCGAGGACCATGTCGTGAGCCGTGTCACCATCGTCGGCGGCGGATTCAGCGGCGCGTCGACCGCGGTGCAACTGGTTCGCGCGAGCCCGGTGCCGCTCGCGATCACCATCGTGGAGCCGCGCGACCGGGCCGGGCCCGGCCTCGCGTATTCGGCCAGCGACCCTGACCACCGGTTGAACGGCCCGACCTGGTCGCACTCGATCGTTCCCGGCGACGCGGAACACTTCACGCGTTGGTGCGATGCGAACTCGATCCTGCGGCGCGACGCCGATGCCGTGGCGGCCGACGGCAACGCCTTCGTGCGGCGCGCCGACTACGGCGACTACCTGGCCGACGCGCTGCGTGCGCACGCGCGATGGCCGGCGACGGGATCGACCATCGCGCACCTGCGCGACCTCGCGGTCGAAGCCGTACCCGGCGACGACCGGGTCGCGATCCGCACCGCGAGCGGGCGCACGCTCGACTCCGACATGCTGTTCGTCGCCACCGGCAATCCGCTGCCGCGGCTGCAGGATCCGCTCGCTGGCTCGCTCGCCGGCCACCCGTCGGTCATCGGGAATCCGCTCGACACCGGGAGCCTCGCAAGGATCGATCCGCAGGCGAGGGTGCTCGTGGTCGGCAGCGGGCTCACCGCGCTCGACGTCGTGTCGACGCTGGTGCGGGCCGGCCACCGCGGCGAGGTCGTCGTGGTGTCGCGACACGGACTGCGCCCCCGCCCGCAGCCGCCGGTGGCCACGCCGGGCGGGACGGTCGCTCGGGGATTGGACGCACCGGGCGCTGCGGCGCAGGCTCCGCTCGAGCGCATCATGGGACCCGTGCCCGCGTTCCTGCTGCGCGACGCGTCGCCGACGCTGCGCGGCTGGGTGCGCGCACTGCGGGCGCGGATCCGCGAGGTCGAGGCGCAGGGCGAGAGCTGGCACAAGGGCTTCGACGAGCTGCGCGACGCGGTGTGGCGCGCGTGGCCGCTGCTGCCCGCCGGCGAACAGCGCAGGTTCCTGCGCCGGATGCGCACCTGGTACGACGTGCATCGCTTCCGCGCGCCGCCGCAGAACGATGCGCTGGTGCGCGCTGCGGAGGCGCGCGGCGGCGTCGAGTTTCGCGCCGCGCGAATGCGGTCGGTCGAACCGGCGGGTGGCGGCGCGTCGCTGCGGGCGCGCTTCGCCGGCCGCGACGGTGCCGGGGAACGCACCGAGACCTACGATGCGATCGTCAACTGCACCGGACTCGACGCGGCCGCCGGCCTGCGCGCGAACCCTTTCCTGGCATCACTGGTCGACGACGGATGGCTTCGCGTCGACGACGTCGGCATCGGCCTGGCGGTCGATGCGCACTGCAGCGCGATCGGCGCCGACGCGTGCGCGCGCCCCGCGCTGCGGGTGATCGGGCCGCCGACCGCGGGTACCTTCGGCGACCCGCTCGGCGTGATGTTCATCGCCGCGCAGGTCTACCGGATGCTGCCCGACGCGCTGGCTTTTCTTGCGCAGGTGAAGCGCCGGCCCGGGCGCTGAGCGCAGGCGTGCGCACGGGCCTTTCGCCCGCTGCGTCGCGCCGGAACAGGCCGTGCAGCAGCAGGCCATAGAGTTCCGAGACCGCCTCGCGATACGACAGCCGCGACGCGGCGAGGAACGCCGGCTCGCGGATGCGGCGCAGCGACGCGGCCATCACCTCGGCGACCAGGTACGGGTCGACGCCGCGGAACAGTCCCTGCTCGACGCAGTGCTCGACGAGCCGGCGCAGTCCGTCCATCCGCTCGCGCTGGTGGCGCTCCCACATCGCGTTCGCCGGCGGATAGCCGGTCATGTCCTGCATCAGCGTGGCGGAGAGCTTGCGCGCCGCGTCGATGGCGGGCATCAGGTACGGCTCGAACGCCCGATCCGCAGGCGCCGCGGCCGCGCCCTTCGCCCCGAGCTCGCGCAGCCGCGCCAGGTAACGGTCGAACACGCGAAGGAACAGCGCCTCCTTGCTGTCGGCCAGCTCGTAGAAACTGCGCCGCGAACAATGCAGGCGGCTCGCCAGGTCGGCGAGCGTCACCTTGCGGAAGCCCTCGTTCAGGAAGATCGTCTCGAGCTGGTCGAGCAGCTTCTCCTGGCGTGGCGCGAGGCCCGCGCCGGCCGGGCTGCCCGTGCCGCCGGCGCGACGGGCCGCGCCGGCGCTCGGCGGAGGGGCCTGCATTGATGAGCGCTTCGTCGTCAAGGTGACCCCTCCGGAATGTCGTCTGGTACTGGAATCCCATTTCCGGTACCATCGATCCACGGTCGTCGCCGCGGCACCGGATCGAGCGGCGGCGGTCGCCGCGCCCGTCGCGTTGCCGGGTGCGGAAATCTACACCGAACCCGCTCGGCGGAGATACGGATGAGTTACCGGATCGGCATCGACGTCGGGGGAACGTTCACCGACTACCTGCTGCTCGACGAACGCGGCGGCACCCGCGCGCACAAGGTATTGTCGACCCCCGCGGACCCCTCGCAGGCGGTGCTGCAGGGGCTCGACGAGCTGGCCGCCGGAATCGGTCTGTCGCTGAGCGAGTTCCTGCGACGCGTCGAGATCATCGTCCACGGCACGACGGTGACCACCAACGCGGTCCTCACCGGCCGCACTGCGCGCGCCGGGCTGATCACCACGCAAGGCTTCCGCGACGCCCTGGAGATGCGGCGCGGGGTGCGCGAGTCGTTCTACGACAACAAGCTCACTGCGCCGCGGCCGCTGGTGCCAAGGCGACTGCGGCTGCCGGTGCGCGGGCGCATCGATCACCGCGGCAGCGAGCTCGAGCCGCTGTCGCTCGACGACGTCGGGCAGGCCGTCTCGGTGCTGCAGGCGAGCGGCGTCGACGCGGTGGCGATCAGCTTCATGCACGCGTATGCGAATCCCGCGCACGAGGAAGCGGCCGCCGAGCTCGTGGCGCGGCGGATGCCCGACGCCTACCTGTCGGTGTCGAGCCGCGTGCTGCCGCAGGTGCGCTTCTACGAGCGCACCAGCACCACCGTGCTCAACGCGGTGGTCGGCCCGATCCTGCGGCGCTACGTCGACAACCTGCGGCGCCGCCTCGCCGACGGCGGCTACGAGGGCGCGCTGCGGATCATGCAGTCGAACGGCGGCGTGACGTCGCCCGAGGCGGTCGCGGCGCTGGCGGCGTCGACGCTGCTGTCTGGGCCCGCGGCGGCGCCGACGGCGGGCCTCGCCGCGTTGCGGCCGCACGGCGAGGACAGCTTCATCACGGTGGACATGGGCGGCACCAGCTTCGATGCCGCGCTGGTCGTCGGTGGCGCGCCGTCGATCACGACGTCGAGCTCGGTCAGCCGCTTCGCGCTGGCGCTGCCGTCGATGGACATCGTGACGATCGGCGCAGGCGGCGGCTCGATCGCCTGGATCGACGACGGCCTGCTGAAGATGGGCCCGCAGAGCGCCGGCGCCGATCCCGGCCCCGCCTGCTACGGCCGCGGCGGCGCCGAGCCGACCTGCAGCGATGCGAACCTGGTGCTCGGTTACCTGTCGCCCGACTTCTTCGCCGGCGGCCGCATCCGGCTCGACGCCGACGCGGCGCGCGCGGCGATCGAGCGCGGCGTCGCTGCGGCGCTCGGCATGGACCCGGTGCGCGCTGCGCACGGCATGTACCAGGTCATGAACGTCAACATGGCCTCGGCGATTCGCGAGATCTCGGTCCAGAAGGGGTGGGATCCGCGGGAGTTTCCGCTGGTCTGCGCCGGTGGCGCCGGGGCCATCCACGCTGCGATGATCGCTCGCGAACTCGGCATCCGCCGGGTGCTGGTGCCGCGCGATGCCGCGATCTTCTGCGCGTCGGGAATGCTGCGCACCGACCTGAAGCACGATTTCGTGCGCAGCCACGCGGCGGTGCTGGGCGACGCGACGACGTCGCGTGGCCGCATCGGCGCGCTCGTCGACGAGATGACCGCCGAAGCCGACGCCGTGCTGGAATCGGAAGGCATCGCGTCCGGCAGGCGGCGCCTGTCGTACGCGCTCGACCTGCGCTATCGTGGCCAGTACCACGAGGTGTCGGTCGCGGTGAGCGCCGGGCAACTGCGCGACGGTGAGTGGGAAGCGATCCGCGAAGCGTTCCACGCGCGGCACGACCGGCTCTACGGTTACGCCCTGCGCGACGAGGCGACGCCGGTCGAGATCGTGAGCGTGCGCCTTTCGGCGGTCGGCGTCACCGACAAGCCGCCGCCGGTCGAGGTGCCGTTCGATGGCGCCGACGCCCGGCACGCGCTGAAGGGCAGCCGCGCGGTCTTCCAGCCGGAAGCAGGTGAATTCCGCGACACGCCGGTCTTCGACGGCGACCGGCTGCGGCACGGCAACCGGCTGCAGGGTCCGGCGATCGTCGAGAAAGTCACGACGACGATCTTCGTTCCGGCGGGCTTCGCGCTCGCGGTCGACGCCCTCGGCGGCTGCGTGCTCGAAGACCAGGCGATGGAGGTGTTGCCATGACGTCGAGCGTCGATCCGATCAGGGCCTCGGTGCTTCACCGGCGGCTGAAGTCGATCACCGAGGAGATGGGCCTGACCCTGCTGCGCACCACGCGCTCGCCGATCCTGAACGAAGCGCGCGACTTCGTGACCGGCCTGTACGACGCGCAGGGGCGCATGCTCGAGCAGTCCGAGTACATCCCGGTGCTCGCGTTCGCGCTGCAGCCTGCCTGCGAGCACGTCGCCCGCTATTTCGGCGACGACGTGCACGAAGGCGACGTGATCCTCCACAACGACGTGTTCTCGGGCGGCAACCAGAACAACGACGTCGCCGTCTTCCGCCCGATCTTCCGCGACGCCCGCCTGGTCGCCTGGGCTGCCTGCAAGGGACACCAGGCCGACATCGGCGGCGCGCAGGCCGGCGGCTACAACCCCGAGGCGCGCGAGGTCTGGCAGGAGGCGCTGCGCATCACGCCGATCAAGGTCCACGAGCGCGGCCAGCTGCGTCGCGACGTCTGGAGGATGATCTTCGCCAACATCCGCTACGGCATCGTCGAGGAGGACATCAAGGCGCAGATCGGCGCGACCCGCGTCGGCGAGCGCGGCATGCACGAACTGTTCCGCCGCTTCGACGCGAGCGCCTTCGACGACTGCATCGACTACCTGTTCGACGCGTCCGAGCGGATGGTCAGGCGCGAGATCGCCGCGATCCCGGACGGCGTCTACCGCGGCGAGAGCTGGGCGTTCTACGACGGCGTGAACGACGGTTCCCGGATGAAGATCGCCCTGGCGGTGACCGTGTCGGGCGACGAGGTCACGTTCGACTTCACCGGCTCGTCGCCGCAGACGCCCGGTTTCGTCAACGCGCCGCATTCGGCGACCGCGTCGGCACTGCTGCTGACCTTCCTGATGCTGATCAACCCGGACGTGCCGCACAACGCCGGCATCCTGCGCCCGATCCGGATCGTGAACCCCGAGGGTTCGTTCCTCAACGCACGCTTCCCCGCAGCGACGACGTTCGGCAACTCGATCACCGGCCCGACCTCGGACGCGATCTTCCGGGCGTTCTCGCAGGCCCTGCCGAAGATGGTGACGGCCGGCTGGAACCGGATGATGGGCTTCACGATCACCGGCCACGACCCGCGCCACGCGCGGCCCTACGTCGACATCCTGTTCCTGGCGCTGAAGGGCGGATCGGGCGCGACCTGGGGCGCGGACGGCTACGATCACATCGGCCTGATCAACTGCGCCGGCGGCATCCAGGCGCAGGACTACGAGATGTTCGAGATCCACGATCCGCACCGCCTGCTGCGCCACGAGTACGCGCGCGACTCGGCCGGCGCCGGGCGCTGGCGCGGCGGCCTGGGCGTCGAGACCGAATTCGTCATCGACGGCGAGAACGTCACCGGCATCGCGTTCGGTGACGGTATCGAGGAGGAGGCGCGCGCCTTCGGCCTGTTCGGCGGCAAGGCGGGCAGTGTCAACGAGATCACGATCACTGCGCCGGACGGCACCGTGCGCCGGCCGAAGGCCAAGGAGATCCTGCGTGGCATCGAGAGCGGCTCGGTGTACCGGCAGCGCGCCGGCGGCGGCGGCGGCTACGGCGATCCGCGCGACAGGCCGGCCGGGCTCGTGGCCGCCGACGTCCTCGACGGCTTGCTGAGCGTCGAGGCGGCTCGCGACGACTACGGCGTCGTGATCGATCCGGTCACGCTGGCGCTCGACGAAGCCGCGACGCGGCTTCGACGGGAGGTGCGATGAATCCGCCACGCGTCGACCACATCGGCATCGTCGTCGACGACCTCGAGTCGGCGATCGCGGCGATGGCGCGGATGCTGCCGGGCGCGCCGCTGCGCCGGCGCACGGTGCCGGACGCCGGTCTCCAGGTGGCGGAGTTCCAGGCCGAGAACCTGATCGTCGAGCTGCTTCGCTACACCGACGGCGGCGCGGGCTTTGGCCGCGCGGTCATGGGAGGCGCGCCAGGCGTCAATCACCTGTCGCTCGCGGTGCCCGACCTCGATGCCGCGCTCGCCGCGCTCCGCGCCGGCGGCGTCGAGCCGATGACGGGGTTCCCGCGCCGCGGCGCGCACGGCCGGATTGCCTTCCTGCAGCGCGAGCCGAACACCGGCCTGCTGTTCGAGTTGTGCGAGCCCGACGAACCGGCCGGCGAGGAGCCGTCGACGTGAGGGGAAGTCCGCAGCGCCGGTTGTGGAACGAGGCCGTCGAGACGATGCCGCGCGAGGCGCTCGCCGAGTTGCAGCTGGGCCGGCTGCAGCGCCAGGTCCGGTACAACTACGATCGCTCGCCGGTGCACCGGCGCAAGTTCGACGAGGCGGGCGCGCGGCCCGACGACATCCGCAGCCTCGAGGACTTCGCGCGCATCCCGGTGATGACCAAGGACGAGCACCGCCGCGTCCAGGAGGAGTCGCTCGAGCGCCACGGCAACCCGTTTGCGCTGATGGCCTGCGCGGCGCCCGAGGAGATCGTCCGCATCAATGCGACGTCGGGAACGACCGGCGTGCCGACGCTCTATACGCTGACCGCGCACGACGTCGCGGTCGTCAACGAGATGCACGCGCGCAAGTACTGGCGCGCCGGGATCCGGCCGGGGCACGTGATGCTGCAGGCGCTGTCGCTGAGCATGTTCACCGGCGGCCTGCCGCTGTCGCAGGGCATCATGCACCTCGGCGCCTGCGTCGTGCCGGTCGGCATCGAGGGCGGCACCAGGCGCGTCGTGGACATCGCGCGGATCACGCGGCCGCACGCGATCGTCGCCACGCCGTCTTTCGGGCAATACCTGATCGAGGAGGCCCCGAGGCTCACCGGCCGGCCCGCGACCGAACTCGGCCTGCGCTGGTTCTTCTGCGCCGGCGAGGGCGGCGGCGGCGATCCCGAGGTGCGGCGGGCGCTCGCGGTGGGTTTCGGCGCCCGCGTCTTCGACCACACCGGCGGGGGGCACGCGTTCCACGGCATCTCGTGCGACCAGCCCGCCGAGGCCTGCGACGGCATGCACTTCGTGTCCGGGGATCACTGCCTGCTCGAGCTGGTCGATCCGCAGACCCGGGCGCCGATCCCGATCGGCCACGGCGCGATCGGCGAGATGGTGTTCACCTTCCTCGACTGGCGCGGCGGTCCGTTCATGCGCTACGCGCTGGGGGACCTGCTGCAGGTGTGGACCGAGCCGTGCGGCTGCGGCATGCCGGGCATGCGCTTCGCGATCCTCGGGCGCACCGACGACATGCTGAGCGTCAAGGGCGTCAACGTCTATCCGCAGGCCGTCGCCAACACGATCTTCCGGCTGTATCCGCGCGTCACCGGCGCGTTCCGGATCATGCTCGAGCGGCCGGGCCCGCTGGTGGCGCCGCCGTTGCGCATTCGGCTCGAGCACGGCGGCGCCGCAGCGTCTGGGCTCGAGGCGCTCGAGCGCGAACTGGCCGCGCTGTTCCGCGACAACCTGCGCGTGCGGCCGGTCTTCGAATGGCTGCCGCCGGGATCGTTGCCGCGCGAGCCGGGCAAGACGCGCCACATCGAGATCGCCGCGCCGTCGGCCGGCACACCGCCCTGAGAATTCGTGAACGGGCACATCGACATCGGGATCGCACCATGGACATGGGACTGGCCGGCCGCACCGCGCTGATCACCGGCGGATCGAAGGGAATCGGCTTCGCGATCGCGCGAATGCTCGCCGAAGAAGGCTGCAGGCTGCACCTGGTGGCCCGCTCGGCGTCGGACCTCGAGGCGGCTCGACGGCGGTTGCGCGAGCACGCGGACGTCGACGTACAGGTCCATCCGATGGACCTCGCGCAGCGCGGCCGTGTCGAGGAGCTGTCGGCGCGCTGTACCGACGTCGACATCCTGGTCAACAACGCCGGGTCGATCCCGCGCGGTTCGATCGAAGAGATCGACGAGGACACCTGGCGCCAGGCCTGGGACCTGAAGGTGTTCGGCTACATCAACATGTGTCGCGCGTACTTCCGCATGATGAAGGCGCGGGGCAGCGGCGTGATCGTCAACATCCTGGGCAATGGCGGCGAGCGCCTCGACGCGGGCTACATCGCCGGCGGCGCCGGAAACGCGTCGCTGATGGCGTTCACGCGCGCGCTGGGCGGCAACAGCGCAGAGGTCGGCGTGCGGGTGGTCGGCGTCAATCCGGGGCCGGTCGCGACCGAGCGGCTGGTGGCGCTGATGCAGAAAGAGGCGCGCACGCGGCTGGGCGACGCCGGTCGCTGGCAGGAGCTGGGCGCGTCGTTCCCGTTCGGTCGCCCGGCGACGGTCGACGAGATCGCCGCGACCGTGGTGCTGCTCGCGTCGGATCGCTCGTCGTACACGACCGGCACGATCGTCACCATCGACGGCGGCATGGCCAACCGTGGTTCGCTGATCTAGGAAGTCGCCGCGACCGCGCCGGGGTGCGCCGCGGGGCGCACGCTCAGCCGGCCAGCGCCTCGAGCTGCGCGAGCAGCTGGGCCGGCACCTCGATGCCGTCGGCGGCTGCGCGCCGGGCCAGTTCGACGCGACGCTGCCCCGGGAGCCGCACGCCGGGGTCGAGCAGCATCGTCGCGACCAGGGTCTCGATGCGTTCGTGGAACACGTCGCTGCCGCCGACCGCATCGGGGTCGATCACCACGAAGGCCTGGCCGATGCGCGGCCGGTTGCCTTTGTCGGTGAAGAACGAATCGGCCTCGAAGCCGAACGAAGCGCCGGTCAGCGCGCAGCAGATCAGCTCGACCATCAGCGCCAGCATCGCGCCCTTGACGCCGCCGGCGGGGAGCATCATGCCGTCGAGACCGGCCTTCGGATCGGTGGTCGGATTGCCGTCCCGGTCGAGCGCCCAGCCGGGCGGAATCGCCTTGCCGTCGCGCGCCGCCACCATCAGCTTGCCGCGCGCGACTTCGGACAGCGACAGGTCGATCGTCAGCGGCGGCGCGTCGCGCCGCGGAAAGACCGCGGCGATCGGGTTGGTGCCGAAGATCGCGCGCTTGCCGCCCCACGCGGGCATCGCCGCCGGCGAATTGCCGAACGCGAGTCCGACCATGCCGGCAGCCGCCACCGGCTCGAGATGCCAGGCTGCGGCGCCGAAATGGTGGCTGCGGGTCACGCCGGCGAAGGCCGCGCCGGCTGCGCGCGCGCGCGCGATCGCCTCCGCGACGGCCAGTGCGCAGGCGGGAAAGGCGAGGCCGTCGTCGGCGTCGACCAGGCACGCGGCGGCCTTCGCGCGCACGACGGTCGGTTGCGCGCTGCCGTTGACCCGGCCGTGGCGCAGATGGCCGGCGTATTGCGCCACGCGTGCGAGCCCGTGCGAACCCAGCCCCTGCGCCTCGGCAGCGACCAGCGCCGCGGCAGTCGTGCGGGCCATCGCGGGTGCGGCGCCTGCGCGCTGCAGCGCCGCCGCAGCAAGTTCGTTCAGTCGTTCGACGGACAGTCGGGGCATGCGGACTCCGCGGTGACGCGAGGGCGAGCGGCGCTACGAGTCAGGAGCGGAGGAACGGAGGAACTCGCCGACGCGCCGCGCGATCAGCGAACTGACGCGCTCGTTCGATTCGCGCGTGACGCCGCCGATGTGCGGCGTCAGGATCAGGTTCGGGACGCCGGCCAGCGGCGAGCCGGCGGCGAGCGGCTCGTCGTCGAAGACGTCGAGCGCGGCACCGCCGAGCCTGCCGACACGCAGGGCCGCGGCCAGCGCCGCCTCGTCGACGACACCGCCGCGCGCGGTGTTGATCAGCACCGCGTCGGGCTTCATCCGCGCGAGGCGCGCGGCGTCGATCAGGCCGCGCGTAGCGCTGGTCAGCGGGACGTGCAGGCTCAGCACGTCGACCTCGCCGAGCAGCGCGTCGAGCTCGCGCCGGCCGGCGCCGGTGTCGGCCCAGATCGCCGAGTCGGCGGACAGCAACGGATCGCTGGCCAGCACCCGCATGCCGAGGCCCTGCGCGAGCTTCGCGGTCAGCTGGCCGATGCCGCCGAAGCCCACCAGGCCCAGCGTCTTGCCGGCGGTCTCGCGCCCTTGCGACATCCGCGGGCGCGGCCATTGGCCTGCGGCGACCTCGGCGCTCGACAGGTAGGCGCCGCGCAGCAGCACCATCGCCGTGGCGAGCACGTATTCGGCGACCGGCAGGCTGTTGGCGCCGGTGGCCGGGAAGACCGCGACCTTCGCCGCTTCGCAGCCGGCGACGTCGATGTTGTCGAGCCCGACGCCTAGCCGTCCCACCGCGCGCAGCCTCGGCGCGGCGGCCAGCAGCTCGCGATCGACGCGGGTGCGGTTGCGCACGATCAGCGCGTCGGCTGTCGCGACGCGCGCGAGCAGGCCGGCGCGGTCGTCCACCAGCTCCGGCGAATAGTCGACGTCGAACGTGCCGCGCAGCGATTCGACCGCGGGCAGGTCCATGAACTCGCTGATGACGATGCGCGTCACGTTCCGGACCCCATGACGCTGCGCCGCGCGCGCCGGCAGGGCCCGCGCGCGCGGCGGTTCACGCCGCTCATGCCGACTCGTGGATCCGCGTGAGCACGAACTCGCGATGTCCGAGAGCTTCGGCCGAGGTCCAGCGGCCGTTGGCCGTGGCCAGCATCGCCTCGAGCAGCGTGTCGCCGGTCTGGTCGAGCGTCGTCTCGCGCTGCAGCAGGCCCGAGCAGTCGACGTCGATATGCTCGCTCATCAGCCTCACGGTGCGCGGGTTCGCGCACAGCTTGATCACCGGCAGGATCGGGTTGCCGATCACGTTGCCCTGTCCGGTCGGGAAGAAGTGGACGACGAAGCCCGAAGCCGCGCACAGCGTCACCATCTCGGCGGCCGCCGACGACGAGTCCATGAACCACAGGCCCGGGTGCGTCGGCTCCTCGGCCTTGTCGATCACGCCGTCGACGGTGCACTTCTTGCCGATCTTCTGGATGTTGCCGAGCGCTTTCTCCTCGATCGTCGTCAGGCCGCCGGCGATGTTGCCCTTGGTCGGCTGCGACTCGGACAGGTCGGTGGTGCGCCAGCGGTTGATCATGTCCTGGTAGCGGTCGAACATGAACATGAATCGCTCGCGGACCTGTTCGTTGGCGCAGCGCGCCGCGACGATCTGCTCGCCGCCGGTGATCTCCGAAGTCTCGCCGAAGCACAGCGTGGTGCCGAGCGGGTGCAGCTTGTCGAACGCGTTGCCGACGGTCGGGTTCGAGCCGCACCCCGAGGTCGTGTCGGACTCGCCGCACTTGGTCGACACCCACAGGTCGCTGATCGGACACTCGGCGCGGTGCAGCGCAGTGGCGTGCTGCACGAACTTCTTGGCCGCCATCGATGCGCGCTTGATCGTCTCGTGGTCGCCGTGGCCCTCGATGCCGAAGCCGACGACCGGCTTGCCGGTCTTCGCGATGCCGTCGACGACCTTCTTCGTCCAGCCGTCCTCGATGCCGATGACGACCACGGCGGCGACGTTCGGGTTCGCGCCGGTGCCGATCAGCGTGCGGAAGTGCAGGTCGAGGTCGGGGCCGAACTGCAGCCGACCGTACGGGTGCGGGATCGCCATCGTTCCCTTGATGGCCGCGGCGACCGCCTCGGCGGCGGCGTTGGACAGGTCGTCCAGCGGCAGGACGATGACGTGGTTCCGGACGCCGACGCGGCCGTTCTCGCGGCGATAGCCCCAGAAGGTGGTGTTGCTGTCGATCACTGGCATTTGACGGTCTCTTTCGGTTGGATGGCGACGCGACGGCTGCTCACCAGCGCTTGGTCTTGATGTTGTGCACGTGGGCGTGCTCGCCGGCCTTGATCGGCGCGACCACCTTGCCGATGTCGACGCCGTACTTGAAGACGGTGTCGCCGACGGCCATGTCCTTCAGCGCGACCTTGTGGCCGATCGGGATGTCCTGCGTGGCCTTGACCGGGATCGTCTTGTCCTCGTCCATGATCCACGCATTGAGCTGCGTGCCGGCCTTGATGCCTTCGACGACCGCCACCGCGACGGTGTCCTTGGCGTCGTGCAATACGACGTGAATCATCGATCACTCCTTCGGGATGGACCACTGGGATCGCCGGGCCGCCGCACGGCCGGGACGGTCCCGCGATCGTAGACGACCGCCTGGGCCGAGTCAACTATATGACTCAACTCATCCACATGGTCTTTCGGTTTGCTGTCAGAATGGCGGCATGCGCGCCGGACCATCCGGGGCAGGGGCGGACCCTCACATGGACAGACAGGACTTCATCGACCCGGCGTCGGGCGGGCCGATCTTCAAGGAGGTCAAGCGCAGGATGCTGGCCGCGCTGGGTGCCGGCGAATGGAAGCCCGGCGAAGCCATCCCGGCGGAACCCCGGCTCGCCGAGCGTTTCGGCATCGCGATCGGCACGCTGCGCAAGGCGATCGACGAGCTGGTCGCCGAGAACGTGCTGGTGCGCCAGCAGGGGCGCGGGACTTTCGTCGCCACGCACAGTCGCGACCGGATGCTGTTCCTGTTCTTCAACGTCATCCGCCACGACGGCGTAAAGGAGTACCCGGAAGTCGAGCTGGTGGACTTCCGCAAGGCGCGCGCCGACGACGAGACCGCCGAGCGACTGCTGCTCGCGCCGCGCGCGCCGGTGTTCGTCTACCGCAACGCGCTCCGGCTGGACGGCAAGCCGGTGATCGTCGACGACATCGCCGTTCCCGGCGATCTGTTCGCCGGGCTCACCCCGGCGCGGCTGAAGGAACGCACGAACACGATCTACCACCTGTACCAGCACGGCTTCGGGCTGTCGGTGGTGCGGACTGCCGAGACGGTCCGCGCGGTCGCCGCGCCCGTCGACGTCGCGCGGCTGCTGGGCGTCCCGGCGAGCAGCCCGCTGCTGCTGGTTCGGCGCGTCGCCTTCACGCTGAACGACCGGCCGGTCGAGTTTCGCCGCTCGCACGTGAACACCGCGAATCACGAGTACCAGAGGGAGCCGGGGTAGCGATCGCGACGCGCCGGGCGCGCGCTCAGCGGTCGCCGAACCGACGGCGCGTCAGGGCCGGCCAGAAGCCTTCGGACCCCTCGCGGATCGCTTCGCTGCCCAGCCGTTCCGCCCATTGCGCGTCGCTGCCGTATTCGTCGCGCCATGACCAGAGCCTGCAGGTCGCCCGGTGCAGCGGATGCTCGCGCGTGAAGCCGATCGCCCCGTGCACCTGGTGCGCGATCGGTGCGCCTCGGCTCGCCGCCTCGCTGCAGCGAAGCTTCGCGACCGCGATGTCGAAGGCGGCGCTTGCCGCCATGCCGGCGATCGACGGCGCCGAGCCGGCAGCGACCAGTGCCGCGGTGCGTGCCGCGACCGTCTCGTTGGCCAGCAGCGCGAGCGCATGCTGGATCGCCTGAAAGCTCCCGATTGGGCGGCCGAACTGCACGCGCTCGCCGGCGTAGCGCACCGACTGCGCGAGCAGCGACTCCAGCGCACCGGCGATCGCTGCGCTGCGCGCCATCGCGGCCAGGTGCCGCACCGGCGCGTCGAGCGCGGGCAGCAGGGCGTCGATGCGCAGCGCGCAACGCGCATCGGCGAACGTCACCTCGTCGCGCGGCTCGCCGGCCAGGTTCGTGCCGGCGACGATGCGCACGCGCTCGCCCTGCTTCAGGTCCACCAGCGCCACGCTGCCCGGGTCGGGATCGCGAATCGACACCAGCGCCCAGCGGCAGTGGCGGGCCCAGGGCACGCGGCTTGCCTGTCCGGCGAGCGTCGGCGCGCCGGGCACGCCTTCGACGCGCACGCCGCCGCACGCCTCGTCGACCAGCGCGATCGGTCCGTCGGGCACCGCCGCGCCGGCCATCGACAGCAGCATCGCGCCGATCATCGTCTCGGCGAGCGGCAACGGCACCTGCCAGAACCCGACGCCGTGCAGGATCGGCCACGCGTCGGCCCAGCTGGCCTCGATGCCGCCGTGCGCGGCGCGCGCCGGCGCCGCGGCGAACCCGACGTCGACGGCCACGCGCCACAGGCGCTGCGGCCATTCGCCGCGCTCGACTTCGGCGAAGGCCGCCGCGTCGACGTTCTCGCCGAAGATCCGCTGCGCGCTGCGTTCGATCTCCGCGCGCAGCGAGTCGTCGCGCGCGTCGCGCTGCGCCGCGCGCGGTTCGCCGGGTTCGCCGGGTTCGCCTGGTGGCACCGCTGCCGCGTTCATCGCAAGCCGAGCCCGCGCGCGACGATGCCGCGCAGGATCTCGCGTGTGCCGCCGCGCAGCGAGAACGACGGTGCCGCCCGCGTGACGTAGTCGGCGACCTCGGCCAGCGCGGAGCCGGCCGGCATCGCGCCGCCGAACAGTTCGTGCGCGACCTCGGGAAGCGATTGCTCGAGGGTCGCGCCGAGGTCCTTGACGATCGCCGCGGCCAGCCCCGGATCGTCGCCGCGCGCCAGCAGGCCGGCGACGCCGAGCGACATCTGGCGCAGCGTCGCGTAGTGCGCGACCAGGCGCCCGAGCGCGACGCGCGCGCGCGCGTCGTCGACCGATGCCGCGTCGAGCATCTCCAGCATCAGCCGCATGCCGCTCAGGTAGCGTTCGGGCCCGCTGCGCTCGAAAGCGAGCTCGGTGGCCGCCTGCGCCCAGCCCTCGCCCTCGGCGCCGATCAGGCATTCGTCGGGCAGTTCGACGCGTTCGAAGCTCACTTCGTTGAAATCGTGTTCGTCGGCCTGGTTGCGAATCGGGCGTATCGTGACGCCCGGTGCCTTCATGTCGACCAGGAACTGCGACAGGCCGGCGTGGCGCGACTCGCCGCGCGGCGCGGTGCGCGCCAGCGCGATCATGTAGTGGGCGCGATGCGCGCCGGTGGTCCAGAGCTTGGCGCCGTCGAGCAGCCAGCCGCCCTCGAACCTCGTGGCGCGGGTGCGCACCGACGCGAGGTCCGAGCCGGTGTCCGACTCGCTGAGCCCGATGCAGAAGTAGGTCTCGCCGCGCGCGATGCCGGGCACGATCCTGGCGGCGAGCGTCTCCGGCGCATAGCGGATCAGCAGGGGCCCGCTCTGCCGATCGGCGGTCCAGTGCGCGGCGACCGGCGCGCCGGCGGCCAGCAACTCCTCGATCACCACGTACCGCTCGAGTTGCGAGCGCTCGTGGCCTCCGAAGCGGCGCGGCCAGGTCATGCCGATCCAGCCGCGCTCGCCGAGCCTGCGGCTGAATGCCGGATCGGCCGCGCTCCAGTGGCGCACCCGGGCGGCGGCGGGGTAGCGCGACAGGACGTCGGCAAGGAACTCGCGCACCTCGGCGCGAAGGCTTTCGCAAGCGGCGTCCGGCACGCACGGATCGACGCGCAGGCCTTGCACCGCGCCGGAAGCGTGCCCGGCAGGCCGGCGTTCGATCATCGTTGCACCTTCGACATCCGTTTGCAGGAGATCCATTCTCGCCCGAAACGCAGCCGCGAAGCTCCCACGTCATGGGGCCTGCCCCATTGCCAGCGCCCACTTTCCCGATGGGAGTGAAGTGGGTTGACACGGCGCAGTCGCGTCGCTTGAATCGTCGGGCAGGCACATCGAAGCTGGCCGAGAGACGAGGGGGCGGACATGGCGACATCGGGCGCAGCGCTGGTCGAACGCAGCGAGCATTCAGCGGAACCGTCGCCGGGCGCGCCGGCCTTGCCGTCGGCCGAGCCGGGCAGCGACGCGCGCAGCAGCTTCCGCTTCTACGACAACCGCCAGAAGTACCTGATGTTCGTGAACACCTGCACCGAGAAGTGGGCGGTGGCGGAGCGGGTCGAGCGCGAACTGCAGAACATCCACCCGAAGCCGCCGGCGATCCGGGTCTTCGACGCCGGCGTCGGCGACGGCACGGTGCTCACGCGCGTGTTGCGCTCGATGCACCTGCGCTATCCGACGCTGCCGTTCTACGTCGTCGCCAAGGAGATCAGCCTCGAGGACGTGCGCCTCACGCTCGAGAAGACGCCGGATCGCTTCTTCGAGCATCCGTCGACGGTGCTGGTCATCACCAACCTGTACTACCGGGAGGCGCCGTGGCTCAACCCGCAGTCGGTGACGGCCGCCACGACGCTGAACTGGCACGAGGTCGCGCTCACTGGCACGACCGCGCGCGAGTTCGAGAAGCAGATCACCGGCCTGCAGCCGCTGCTCGCCGGGAACTGGGGCACCGTGGTCAACAAGGCGACCGGCGCGCTGGGCTACGAGCGGCCTGCGGTGCTGGTGATCTATCGCGAGGACCACCGCTTCCTGCTGAACTCGGTGATTCCGCGCCGCGGTGCGACGCGGGCCGACTACGACCTGGTGATCGCGTCGCAACCGTACCGTCTGCGCGCGCCGATCGAGTTCAAGGCCTCGCGCGTTCTGGCACCGCTGGCGAAAGCGCTGGGGCCCGACGGGCGCCTGCTGGTGGTCCAGTCGCACGGCGGCGATCCGGGGCAGGAGATCCTGCAGGGGGTCTGGCCTGGCGAGAACCCCTTCGTGCACGACCGGCACCAGGTCCTCAAGGCGATCAGGGAGGCGCTCGGATCGGCGGCGCGGTCGTTCAACTTCAACGCCAACCCGGAGGAGCGGGCGCTGTTCCGGCACGAGATGCACACCCTGCCTGCCGAGATCGAAGGCTCGATCGGCACGTCGACGCTGTTCGCCGCCTGGAACGCGGCGGTGTACGTCGGTCAGATCGAGGATGCGCGGCTCGAACAGGCGCTGACCTCGGGCCGCTACCTGGAGGTGACGCGCGACGTGCTGCGCCGCCACGGGGGCCTGTGGTTCTGGGACGAGGCGTTCGGGATCTCCCGGCGCCGAAGCTTCTAGCGAACCGGCACCGGCCGTGGTCCAGGTACCGGACGTCCCGCGAACCTGCCGGAGTGCGTAAGATGGAATCTGGCTGAACCGTTCACGAACCATTCCTTCAGAGAGGGGACGTCCGATGGCTACCGAAGCACGCAAGTTTGCCTTTGCCACCCAGCAGCTGCACGCCGGTCAGAAGTCAGACCCGACGACTGGCAGCCGCGCAGTACCGCTCTACCAGACGACCAGCTACCAGTTCCGCGACACGGAGCACGCCGCCAACCTGTTCGCGCTGAAGGAACTCGGCAACATCTACACGCGGCTGATGAACCCGACCACCGACGTGCTCGAGCAGCGCATCGCGGCGCTCGAAGGCGGCGTGGCCGGGCTGGCGGCCAGTTCCGGCCACGCGGCGCAGGCGCAGGCGATCTTCACGCTGTGCAACACCGGCGACCACATCGTCAGCAGCAGCCGGCTGTACGGCGGCACCTACAACCAGTTCAACCACACGCTGCGCAACCTCGGCATCGAGGTCACCTTCGTCGACCCGACCGATCCGAAGAATTTCGAACGCGCGATCCGCCCCAACACGAAGATCGTCTACGGCGAGACGCTGGGCAACCCGGACATCGCGGTATTCCCGATCGAGGAAGTCTCGGCGATGGCGAAGAAGCACAACGTCGTGCTGATGATCGACAACACATTCGCCACGCCCTGGCTGTTCCGCCCGATCGAGTGGGGCGCGAACGTGGTCGTCCACAGCACCACCAAGTTCATCGGCGGCCACGGCACCAGCATCGGCGGCATGATCGTCGACGGCGGCAACTTCGACTGGACCAGCGGGCGCTTCGCGAACTTCACCACGCCCGATCCGTCGTACCACGGCCTGGTCTACGCCAGCCTGGTCGGCATGGGGCTGCCGCCGTTCGCGATCAAGGCGCGCGTGCACGTGCTGCGCGACATCGGCGCCTGCGCCTCGCCGTTCAACAGCTGGCAGACGATCCAGGGCGTCGAGACGCTGAGCCTGCGCATGGAGCGCCATACGCAGAACGGGCAGGCGGTCGCCGAGTTCCTCGAGAAGCACCCGAAAGTGGGCTGGGTGATGTACCCGGGCCTGAAGAGCCACCCCGACTACGAGCGCGCGAAGAGGTACCTGCCGAAGGGCTGCGGCGCGATCATGGGCTTCGGCATCAAGGGCGGCGTCGACGCCGGCAAGAAGTTCATCGAGAGCCTGCAGCTGTTCAGTCACCTGGCCAACGTCGGCGACGCCAAGAGCCTGGCGATCCACCCGGCGACGACGACGCACAGCCAGCTGACCGCCGAAGAGCAGACCACGGCCGGCGTGAGGCCCGACTTCGTCCGGCTGAGCATCGGCATCGAGGACATCGACGACATTCTTTGGGACCTGAACCAGGCGCTCAACGCCTGACCGACCGAGGCAGGGCGGCACACCCCATCGCGACACGTTCGAGCGAGCATGCCAGTCAAGATTCCATCGACGCTTCCGGCGCGGGCGACGCTCGAGAGCGAGAACGTGTTCGTGATGGGCGAGGAGCGCGCCGCGCACCAGGACATCCGTCCGATGCGCGTCGCCATCCTCAACCTGATGCCGACGAAGGTCGCCACCGAGACGCAGCTGCTGAGGCTGCTCGGCAACTCGTCGCTGCAGGTCGACGTCACGCTGCTGCACACCGCCAGCCACGCGTCGAAGAACACCGACGCCGACCACCTGCTCAAGCACTACACGACCTTCGACCGGGTCCGCGACGAGAAGTTCGACGGGCTGATCATCACGGGCGCGCCGGTCGAGCAGATGGACTTCGAGGACGTCGACTACTGGCCCGAGATCGCCGCGATCATCGACTGGGCCGACACCGCGGTGTCTTCGACCTTCAACATCTGCTGGGGCGCGCAGGCGGCGCTCTACCGCAAGTACGGGATCCCGAAGTACCCGTTGCCGAAGAAGATGTTCGGCGTGTTCGAGCACCGAACGCTCGCGCCGCGCGACAGGCTGATGCGCGGTTTCGACGACGTCTTCCTCGCGCCGCACTCCCGGCACACCGAGGTGCGCCGCGCGGACATCGAACGGGTGGCCGAGATCGACATCCTCGCCGAATCGGACGAGGCGGGCGTCTACATCGTCGGTTCGCGCGACGGCAGGCACGTCTTCGTGACCGGCCATTCCGAGTACGACCCGCTGACGCTGAAGGCCGAGTACGACCGGGACGTCGCCAAGGGGCTGCCGGTCGACGTGCCCTGCAACTACTACCCCGACGACGATCCGTCGAAGCCGCCGATGGTGCGCTGGCGCGGCCACGCGAACCTGCTGTACGCGAACTGGCTGAACTACCACGTCTACCAGGTCACGCCGTTCCATCCGGGCGACATTCCGGTGGGCGCCATGCATACCGACTTCTGATCGACCGTGCGTTCGAACATCGAGATCGCACAGTCGGCCAGGATGCAGCGCATCTCGCGCGTCGCGCTCGAGAAGCTGGGCATCGCCGACGAGCACATCGAGTCCTACGGGCACTACAAGGCGAAGATCTCGCTGGATTTTCTCGCGACGCTGCAGGACCGTGACGACGGCAAGCTGGTCCTGGTCACCGCCATCAGCCCGACGCCGGCGGGCGAGGGCAAGACGACCACGACGGTGGGGCTGGGCGATGCACTGAACCACATCGGCAGGAAGACGGTGATCTGCCTGCGCGAGCCCTCGCTCGGCCCGGTGTTCGGCATGAAGGGCGGAGCTGCCGGGGGCGGCCACGCGCAGGTCGTGCCGATGGAGGACATCAACCTGCACTTCACGGGCGACTTCTCGGCGATCGGGCTGGCCAACAACCTGCTGGCGGCGTTGATCGACAACCACGTCGCCCACGGCAACGAACTGGGGATCGACGTGCGCCGCATCGAGTGGCGGCGCGTCGTCGACATGAACGATCGCGCGCTGCGCGAGGTCGTGGTCGGCCTGGGCGGGACGGCAAACGGCTATCCGCGCCAGGACGGCTTCGACATCGTGGTCGCATCCGAAGTGATGGCGATCTTCTGCCTGGCCACGTCGCTCGACGACCTCCGGGCGCGCCTGGGCGAGATCGTCGTCGCGTACTCGCGCGACGGCAAGCCGGTCCGTGCGCGGGACCTGAACGCGCACGGCGCGATGACGGTGCTGCTGAAGGACGCACTCAAGCCGAACCTCGTGCAGACACTGGAGAACAACCCCGCGCTGATCCACGGCGGACCATTCGGCAACATCGCGCACGGCTGCAATTCGGTCATGGCGACCAGGGCCGCGCTGAAGCTCGCCGACTACGTCGTGACCGAGGCGGGCTTCGGCGCCGATCTCGGCGCGGAGAAGTTCCTGGACATCAAGTGCCGCAAGACGGGCCTGTGGCCGTCCGCCGCGGTGGTGGTCGCGACGGTGCGCGCGATCAAGTACCACGGCGGCGCCGACGTGCGCGAGCTCGATCACGAGAACCCGAAAGCGCTCGGGAAGGGACTGTCGAACCTCGAGCGTCATGTCGACAACGTGCGCAATGTCTACCGCGTGCCCTGCGTTGTCGCGATCAACCGCTTCGCCTTCGACACCGCCGCCGAGCTCGACGCGGTGCGCACCCGGATGGCCGCGCTCGGCGTCCCGGTCGTGACCGCGAACCACTGGGCAGAGGGTGGAAAGGGGGCGGTCGAGCTGGCCAACGAAGTCGTGGCGCTATGCGAGCAGCCCGTGCAGCCGGCCTTCGTCTACGACGACGACGACACGTTGTGGCAAAAGGTCGAGAAGATCGCGAGGAAGGTCTACCGCGCTGCCGAGGTCACCGCGGACAGCAAGGTGCGGGCGCGCATCAGGAAGCTCCAGGACGACGGCTACGGCCGTTATCCGGTCTGCGTGGCCAAGACCCAGTATTCGTTCTCGACCGACCCCCAGCTGCGCGGTGCGCCGGTCGACCACGTGCTGAACATCCGCGAGGTGCGCCTGGCCGCGGGTGCGGGTTTCGTCGTCATGGTCTGCGGCGACATCATGACGATGCCGGGCCTGCCCAGGGTGCCGTCGGCGAACGCCATCGACCTCGTCGACGGTCGGGTGGTCGGGCTCTTCTGACCGGCCGGTCCCCCGGGGGGCGGTCCCGCTAGCTGCGCGCGCCCGCGCGCTGGTGCAGCACGATGCCGCCGTCGCGCTCGTCGAGCGCGAAGCGGCCTGCGGCGACGTCGGTGATCCAGTGCGCCGACTCGTCGAAGTTGCCGAAGGCGAACAGGTGAAGGCCGGAGATGCCGAGCTCGGCCGCCCGCGGCGCGATGGTGCGCGCAAGTTGCTCGGGTCCGTGGTGGGCGACCAGTCTCGTCAGCGAAACCGGGCGCGACCCGAGCGCCTTCATCGACGCGCCGATGCCGCATCGAACCGCGTACGCGAGCAGCGTGCGCACCGATGCGGGGCCCGCGACGCCGACGCGAATCGGCAGCGTCACGCCGCGCTCGCGCAGGCGCGTCGCCCAGTCCACGACCAACTGCCCGTCGAAGCAGAACTGCGAAACGACGAACAGCTCGATGCCGCTGGACTCGGCGTAACGGATCTTGCGCTCGAGCGCGTCGTCGAGCACCCGCTGCGGAATCCGCCCATGGCCTTCCGGATAGCCCGCGATGCCGATGCTGCGGATTCCGCAGGCTTCGAAGACGCCGGTCTCGAGCACCTGAAGGCTCGACTCGAACGGTCCGGCCGCGGTTTCGCTGTCGCCGGCAATCAGTAGCACCCGGCCGACGCCGGCTTCGTCGCGCAGCCGCGCCGCGAAGTCCGCGACCGCGGCGGCGCTGGCAAAGCGGCGCGCTGCAAGGTGAGGCACCGGGTTCAGGCCGACCTGCCGCAGCCGCGTGGCGGTGCTGAGCACGTGGTGATAGGGAGTGCCGGGCAGGAAAGTGACGTGAACGTCGGTGCCGGGCGCGAGCAGTTGCGCGTAGCCGGCGACGTCGGCGATGTTGCGGGTCGACGTCTCGATCGACGCGCCGCGCGCCAGCCGCGCGATCGCGCCGCGCAGGCTCGTGTTTGCGGAGACGGCCGGTTCGCTGACCGAGTGCTCGAGTTTCATGGTCCCGCCCTTCAGTCGCGATGCCGCGAAATGATGTAAGACTCGTCCTGGAACCACAGTCCGTTGTGCTTGCGCAGCACGTCGCCGGTGACCTCGAGGTAGCGCCGGTCGCCCATCGCGTCCTCGAGGCGCGCGTCGTCGACCTGGCCGACGTAGATCGCCGCATTCCAGGCGGCGAAGAGCATCGAGGTCCCGATCGAGGCCGAGAGCTCGCTGGGCAGCGCGTGCATGTCGAACCGGAACAGCGAGCGCGCGTCGGAATACGCGTTGAAGTTCAGGTTGCGGGCCGCGGGACCGAGCGCATCCTTGACCGCCTTGAGCATCTGGTGGCGGTCGTGCACGAACGGGTTCTCTCCGGGCCACATCCGCTGCAGGATCTCCAGGCCGGGATCGTCGCCGCGCGAGTGGATCGCGAGCAGCCGGCCGCCGGGCGCGAGGCTGCGAGCGAGCGGTGCGATCACTCGCGACGCCTTGAACTCGAGCCGCGCGGCCGCGCGATAAGGCTGCGAGGCGATGACGAGGTCGTAGCCGGCCTCGCTGCCCCCGCGCCGGGGGATCACCGATTCGAGCAGGAAACGGTGGTCGTCGCGATACAGGACCAGCACGGTAGGGCGCGCGTAGACCGGGTTGCCGGTCGCCGGGTCGATGTTGACGCGCCAGTTCTCGGCGAGGAACGGCCCGAGCGCGGCGATCTGCTCCTCGAACTCGTGCGAGGTTCCGCCGGTGAGGCCGACCTCGTGCCAGACGAGGCTGGTGGCCGCCGCCATCGACGTCGGCGCGAGCGACGGCGCCTCGGCGTAGTTCAGGTTGGTCAGCACGAGCACCGTGGACGGGTGCTCGAAGAACCGGTCGGCCATCTTCTCCAGCGTCATCCGCACGTGCTCGACGCTGATCTCCTTGCCGACGACATAGAAGGGCATCGTCGGGAAGCGCTTGTGCATCGCGCGCATCACGCGGATCAGCACCGTGCCGTCGCCGAACCCGGCGTCGAAGACGCGCACCGCCGGCGGCGTCGGATGGATGTTCACCAGTTCCATCGCCACCCGCTGCGCGACGACGGACTTCTCCGAGCAGGTGCTGACGAACAGCTGGTACTTCTGCCGGTTGTCGAAGAAGCGGAAGTTGCGCCCGACGTGCGCCGGCGGTTCGTGCGGGCCGGCAGGCGTGACCGACCGGCGCGGGTTCGCGGCAGAGTCGATCAGCAGGCGGTGGGCGGAGCGCCCGTTGGGGCGGGCGTCGCGCGAGATGTAGCTGCGCACGCGCTCGGCGGTGGCCGTGGTGATCCGTCCGCCATCGCGCAGCCGGTTGACGAATTTGCCATCGTTGACCGCGAAGCGACCGAACGTCGATTCGGCGACTCCCGCGTTGCGGCAGTACTCGACGATTTCGCGCAGCAGCGCGTCGGCCTCCACGGCGGCCCCTCGCATTCCGGTTGTCTGCGACCGATTTCAGTGGATCTGGAGTGGGCTGTCAAGGGTTTTGCGATCCCATCCGGAAAGTGGGATGAACAGTGGGACGATGGGACGAGGCGGCTGCCACGCCGAGCTCGGTCACGACCAGGTCCATCGCGACGTCGTGCGGCTGGGGCAGGATGCTGGGGATCTCCGCATCGGCGTAACCGACCCCGATCGCCCGTGGCCGCGGGCTCGCGATCGCCAGCGTTCGGTCGTAGTAGCCCCCGCCGTGACCGAGCCGGTAGGCGTCGCGGTCGAATCCCACCACCGGTGCGAGCACGACCTGCGGCACGACCGGCGCGCCGTCGGCCGGCTCCGGGATGTTCCAGGCCCCGGGCCGCAGACGCGCGCCCCGCGGCCATTCGCGGAACGCGAGCGGGGCGTCGCGCGCGACCACCACCGGCAGCGCGCAACGCGCACCGCGCGCGCGCAGCGAGTCGATCCACGCGCGCAGGTCCGGTTCTCCGCGGATGGGCCAGTACACCGCGACGAGCAGGCCGGCGACGTCCCCGAGCAGGCCGTCGAGAGCAGCGCCGATCCGCAGCGCGTGGCGCCGCCGCACGCTCGCCGGCATTGCCAGCCGCGCGGCGATCAGCCGCCGGCGCTCGGTCTTTCGCCACGCCGCCCAGCGGCGCGGGTCGGGAGGGGAGTCGGGAGGCGTGCCGGGAAGGGTGTCAGGAGGGTCGTCGCGCATCGCGTCTTCGGGTGATGCAGCCGGCAGAATCGGGCCTCATTGTCGCGCGGAACCGGAGCGCCGGCGCGGTCGGCAAGTAGCGCGGCTGTCGCCGTGTGCTAGTCTCGGCCGCGCTCCGCTGCCCGTCGATCCGCCACGATGACTACCGCCGACACCCGCTGCAGCCTCGCGCGCGAAGCCGAGGGCAGCGTGATCCGTCTCGCCGGCAGCTGGCGGCTGTCGTCGATCGGTGAACTCGACGCCGCTCTGCAGGCGCTCGGCGTCGCTCCTGGTGGACTCGCGGTTCCGGTCGTGCTGGACGGGGCCGCGCTCGCGGAAATCGACACTGCTGCCGCGCTGCTGCTCTGGCGCAACCTCGCCGCCGCGGGCGCGTCGCCCGAAGCCGTGTCGATGCGCGGGTTCTCCGACGCGCACGCCCGTATCCTCGAACTGGTGCGACAGCGCCTGCAAGGCGTCGAACCGGCCGCGGCGCCGCCCCGGCGAGGCGCGCTCGCGTCGCTGGGCGCGGCTACGTTCGGCCTGCTCGCACTGCTGCACGGCCATCTCGAATACCTCGGGCGCGTGCTGGTCGAGCTGGGGCGCGCCGTCGTCAAGCCGTCGAGGCTGCGCGGCAGGGAACTGTTCGCCCAGCTCTCGCAGGTCTGCGCGTCGGCGATTCCGGTGGTCGCGCTCGTGACTTTCCTGATCGGGCTGGTCGTCGCGTACCTGCTGGGACTGCAGGCCGAACAGTACGGTGCGAACATCTTCGTCGTCGACGGCGTGGCGCTCGGGCTGACGCGCGAGTTCTCGCCGCTGATCGTCGCGACGATCGTCGCCGGAAGGTCGGGGGCTGCCTTCACCGCGCAGCTCGGCACGATGAAGCTGACCGAGGAGATCGATGCGATCCGCACGCTGGGCCTGTCGGCCGAGCAGGTGCTGGTCGTGCCGCGCGTGCTCGCGCTGGTGTTGTCGCTGCCGCTGCTGGTCTTCGTCGGCGACGTCATGGGGCTGCTGGGCGCGATGACGATTGCCGAGCGCATGCTCGACATCACGCCGTCGACCTTCTTCAGCCGCCTGCACGAAGCGCTCGCTCCGCGCCACTTCGTGATCGGGCTGGCGAAGGCGCCGGCGTTCGCGCTGTTCATCGCGGTGATCGGCTGCCGCATGGGCATGTCGGTGAGCCGGGATACGCGGTCGATCGGAATGAACACGACGTCGACGGTGGTCCAGGGGATCGTCGCGGTGATCCTGCTCGACGCGCTGTTCGCGGTGCTGCTGCAGGAGCTCGAACTGTGAGCGGCGCGGCGATCGAAGTCGAAGCGGTGCGCACGCGCCTCGGAGGCCAGCTCGTGCACGACGGCATCGACCTGCGGATCGGGCGCGGCGAACTGGTTGCGCTGGTCGGCGGCAGCGGGAGCGGAAAGTCCGTGCTGATGCGCGAGATCATCGGCCTGCAGCGCCCTACCGACGGCCGCGTCCGCCTGCTCGGCACCGACGTCTGGACGGCGTCGCAGCGGCAGCTGACCGCGCTGCGGCGCAGGATCGGCGTGATGTTCCAGGACGGCGCACTGTTCTCGTCGCTGACCGTGGCCGGCAACGTCGCGACGCCGATGATCGAGCACGGCGGGATTCCGCGACACCTCGTCGCGCCGCTCGTGGACCTGCGGCTGTCGATGGCTGGCTTGCCGGCGGCCGCCGGAACCAGGCGGCCGAGCGAACTGTCGGGGGGCATGCGCAAGCGGGCGGCGATCGCGCGCGCGCTCGCGCTCGAGCCCGAGGTGCTGTTCCTCGACGAGCCGACCGCGGGCCTCGATCCGATCACCGCGCGCGCGTTCGACGAGTTGCTGGCGTCGCTGTGCCGCGATCTCGGCATCACGGTGGTCGTCATCACGCACGACCTCGACACCTTGCTGTCGATCGCGCAGCGCGTCGTCGTGCTCGGCCACGGCCGGGTCGTCGCCGACGGCACCGTCGACGCGGTGACCGCGAGCGACGATCCGTGGATACGTGCGTACTTCGAGGGCCGTAGAATGCTTGCCGCGGAGGGATCACCGGATGGAACCTGAAGCCCGCTATACGGTGGTGGGTGCGATCGTGCTCGCGCTGGTCGCTGCGGTCAGCGTCGCCTACGTCTGGCTCGCGCACGGCGGCGGGGCCGCGAGCTATCGCTTCTACGAGATCCATTTCGAGAACCAGACGCTCGACGGCCTGCAGCTGGGCAGCGAGGTGAACATGCGGGGCGTGAAGGTCGGTCGCGTGCAGGAGTACTCGATCTCGCGCGACAACATCAACCGCGTCGAGGTCGTCATCCGGGTCGACCGCCAGACGCCGGTCAGCCGCAACACGAACGCGGTGATCTCGCGCAACCTGGTGACCGGCCTCGCGCGCGTCGACCTGGTCACTCCGGGCACGCCCGGGCCGCGCCTCGTCGAGGTCGTCGTCGGAGATCGCTACCCGCGCATCCCGGAGGGCACCTCGAACATCGAGCAGATCGCCGGCGCGCTGAGCCGGCTCGCGGTCACGGGCGAGTCCGCGCTGGCCAACGTCGAGCGACTGCTGAACGCGGAGAACCGCGAGACGCTGGTCGGCGCGGTGGCGGCGGTGCGCGACCTCGCTGCCGGCCTGGACCAGCGGCTCGATCGCATCGACGGGGCGGCCGACAGCTTCCGCAGCACCGCGCTCGCGATGCAGCGTTCGAGCAACGACGTCGCCGCGTCGATCCGGGAACTCGCGAAGCAGGGCACCGCATCCTTGCGCGACATCGAACCGCTGGGGCGGCAGGCGCAGGCGGCGCTCGGCGACCTTTCGGCGGCGGCGAAGGCGCTCGAGCGCGAGTCGGCGACCATCGCGCGGCGGCTCGAGTCGACCGTCGACACCGGTGCGCTCGAGCTGCGCGCGACGGCCCGCGAACTGCGGCAGGGGGCCGAGCAGCTGTCGCGCGCCGCCGAGCGTCTGCGCGACCCGCGCGCGGCGCTGCTCGGCCCGTCGCCGGCACAACTGGGTCCCGGGGAGAAGCTGCCATGAGCCGGTCGTCGCGCAGGCGCCTGCTGGGCGCGCTCGGCGCCTTGCCCGTCGCGTCCGCGCTGCCGGGCTGCGCGGGCCTGGGCGACGCGCAGGCGCACGTTCACTACGAGCTCGAGGATCGCGGCACGACGCGGCAGGCGTCGGGCGGCGCCCGAGGCGGGCGGACGCTGCTGGTGGCAGGCCTGGCCGCCAGCGCCTTCGAGGACGGGACCGGCATCGCGTACAGTCGTTCGCCGGGCGCGCGTGCCCACTACCAGTTCGCCAGCTGGACCGAGCGGCCCGCCGGCCGCATCGCGCGCCTGCTGGTGCGCCGTCTCGCGGCACGCGACGCGTTCGGCGACGTCGCGATGTCGACCGCGCCGGTGCGCGGCGACTGGCTGCTCGAGCTGCAGCTCGAGCAGATGTTCCACGACGATGTCTCGCCGCCCGGCGAAGCGCGCATCGAGTTGTCCGCCGACCTGGTGGACTGGACCGCCCGGCGCGCGATCGATCGCCGGCGCTTCGCTCAGCACGAGCCGCTCGCGAGCGAGTCGTCGGCGCAGGCGGTCGCGGCGTTCAACCGGGCGCTGGTGCGTTTGCTCGACGAACTCGAGGCCTGGGTGCTCGCGCAGGCCGGTCGCGCCGCCGCCTGACCCGCTCGTCCCCCGCCGGTCGCCGCCGGTCGGCGAATGCAGGAAATCCGTCACCGGATTTTGAGATCGTTCGCGGAACTCGGGGAAGGCGCCGCTCGTGAAGCGATCCGCGCTCCGGATTCGGTGATGCGGGGATGTCATGAAAACGCTGCTCCGGCGTGCCGCGATCGGTCTGCAGGTCGCGGCGTTTTCCTGGGTGCTGGCGGCGTGCGGAGGCGCCGGCGACGACGCGAACGAACCGCCCACCTTGCCGAAGGCGGAGCAGCCCGCCGAGAAGGACGTCGTGCGCTTCCTGTCGCAGGCCGGCTTCGGGGCGTCCGGCGCGCAGGTCGCCCGGACGCAGCGGATCGGCTTTCCGGCGTGGCTCAACGAGCAGTTCTCGCTGTCGCACGACCGCCACCAGCCCTACGTCGACGCGCAGATCCTGGCGGCGACCGAGGCCGGCCAGTCGACCAACCAGCAGAACTGGATCTACGAGAGCTTCTGGCGCACCGCGGTCTCGGGCAACGACCAGCTGCGGCACCGCGTCGCGTTCGCGCTGTCGCAGATCTTCGTCGTGTCGCTGGTCGACGGCAACGTCGCGGGCAGCGTGCGCGGCGTGGCGAGCTACATGGACATGCTGGGGCGCAACGCGTTCGGCAACTTCCGCACGCTGCTGCAGGACGTCACGCTGCACCCGATGATGGGCCTGTACCTGTCCCACCTGCGCAACCAGAAGGAAGACCCGGCGCGCGGGCGGGTTCCCGACGAGAACTACGCGCGCGAAGTCATGCAGCTGTTCACGATCGGCCTGTACGAGCTCAATGCCGACGGCACGGTGCGGCTCGACTCGCGCAACGAGCCGATCGAGACCTACACCAACGAGGACGTCACGGGGCTTGCCAGGGTGTTCACCGGCTGGAGCTGGGCGGGTCCGGACAAGTCGGACACGCGCTTCTCCGGCGGCAACGCCGATCCCGACCGTGCGGTGCGGCCGATGCAGTCGTACCCCAAATTCCACTCGACGTCCGAGAAGCGCTTCCTCGGTGTCGTCGTGCCGGCGCAGGGGACGGCCGATCCGGAGGCGAGCCTGCGCATCGCGCTCGACCGCCTGTTCGCCCACCCCAACGTCGGGCCGTTCATCGGAAAGCAGCTGATCCAGCGACTGGTGACCAGCAACCCGACTCCCGGCTACGTGGCGCGCGTCGCCGCCGCCTTCAACGACAACGGCGCCGGCGCGCGCGGCGACATGAAGGCGGTGATCCGCGCGGTGCTGCTCGATCCCGAGGCCCGCAACCCGGCGGCCGGCTCGACCGACTACGGCAAGCTGCGCGAGCCGGTGGTGCGGGTGGCGCACTGGCTGCGCGCGTTCGGCGCGCGATCGGCGTCTGGCCGCTTCCTGATCGGCAACTCCGAGAACCCGAACACCAGTCTCGGGCAGGCGCCGATGCGCTCGCCGTCGGTCTTCAACTTCTACCGCCCCGGCTACGTGCCGCCCAACACTGCGATCGCGACCGCTGGCCTGGTCGCGCCCGAGATGCAGATCACGCACGAGTCCTCGGTCGCCGGCTACCTCAACACGATGCGCAGCGCGATCGGCGGCGGCGTCGGCAGCGGCAGCCCGCGCGACGTGCAGCCCGACTACGGCGAAGTGATCGGGCTGGCCGATCGCCCCGACGCGCTGGTCGACCGGCTCGGGATGCTGCTGGCCGCCGGCGACCTGTCGCCGGAACTGCGCGCGCAGCTGATCGACGCCGTCGGATCGGTCGCGGTGTCGACGACCAACGCGCAGTCGGCCGCGACTGCGAGACTGAACCGGGTGAAGCTGGCGATCTTCCTGATCATGGCCTCGCCCGACTACCTGGTGCAGAAGTGAGGCGGGGGACCATCATGAAACATATCGACGCCTCGCGACGCGAGTTCCTGCGCACCTCGTCCCTGCTGTCGGTGCTCGGGCCGGCCGGCGTGCCGTTCGCGATGAACCTCGCGACGATCGGCGCCGCCGCCGCGCAGACTGCCGACGATTACCGGGCGCTGGTCTGCGTGTTCTTCTTCGGCGGCAACGACCACCACAACACGGTGATCGCCACCGACCCCGCATCGTGGTCGGAGTACCGGCGCCTGCGCTCGACGCCGCCCGATCCGATCGCATTGCCGGCGCCCGGCGAGGCCGGCGGCGTGCTTCCGATCGAGCCGAACACCGCGCAGACGGGGCGAGCGTTCGCGCTGCACCCGAACCTGGGGTCGCTGAAGACGCTGTTCGACGCCGGCCGTGCCGCGGTCGTCGCCAACGTCGGCCCGCTGATCGCTCCGATGACCAAGACGCAGTACGGCGCCGGCAGCGTCCCGCGGCCGCCGAAGCTGTTCTCGCACAACGACCAGCAGTCGACCTGGCAGGCCTACGCGCCCGAGGGCGCGAGCTTCGGCTGGGGCGGCCGGATGGGCGACCTGCTCGCGAGCCGCAACGCAGCGTCGACCTTCACGTGCCTGTCCGTGTCGGGCAACGCGGTCTGGCTTGCCGGGCAGGCGACTCTGCAGTACCAGGTCGGACCCAACGGCGGGATCCCGATCGCTGGCCTCGCCGGCACGCAGTTCGGTTCGGCGACGGCGGGCAGCGTGCTGCGGTCGATCGTCACGGCCGACCGCGCGCACCTGCTCGAGCGCGAGCTCAATCGCGTGACCGCGCGTTCGATCGACGCGCAGCTCGCGCTCAACACGGCAATGCTGCCGGCCGACGCGGTCGAGGTGGTGCCCGCGGTGCCGGGTACGACACAGTCGAACGCGCTCGCGGCCCAGCTGCAGACCGTGGCGCGCGTGATCGGCGGGCGCAGTGCGCTCGGCGCGAAGCGGCAGGTGTTCTTCGTCAGCATCGGCGGCTTCGATACGCACGATGCGCAGCGCGTCAACCAGGGCAACCTGATGACGCGGATCGGCCAGGCCCTCGAGTATTTCGATCGGCTGCTCGCGAGCCCGGCGGTGAATGCGCTGAACGAGGTGACGCTTTTCACCGCGTCGGACTTCGGGCGTACGCTCACCAGCAACGGCGACGGCACCGACCACGGCTGGGGGGCGCACCACTTCGTGAGTGGCGGCGCGGTGCGCGGCAAGGACATCTATGGGCGCTTCCCCGTCATCGGCGTGAATACCGACGACGACGTCGGCCAGGGGCGCCTGCTGCCGGGGGTCTCGGTCGATCAGTACGCGGCGACGCTGGGACGCTGGTTCGGGCTGTCGGACGCGGAACTCGCCGACGTCTTCCCGAACCTGCGCAATTTCCCGGTTGCCGACCTCGGCTTCATGACCTGAGGCGCGGCCGGCGCGCCCGCTAAGCGCGTCGGCCGGGGACGAGCGCGCTCACCGTCCAGCTGATCAGGCTGTAGACGATCGCGCCGAGGATCGCCCAGCCGAAGCTGCGAACCTCGAAGCCCTCGAGAAAGCGGGCCGCGAGCCAGAACACGAAGCCGTTGATCACGAAGGTGAACAGCCCCAGCGTCAGCAGGTTCACCGGCAGCGTGAGCACCAGCAGCACCGGGCGGATCACTGCGTTGAGCAGGCCGAGCACGAGCACCGCGACCAGCGCGGCGCCGACGCTGGTGACGTTGACTGCCGGCATCAGCCAGGTCAACAGTAGCAGGCTGACCGCGTTGATGGCCCACGAGATGATCAGCGACATGGCGCGCTCCGTATCGGGTCGGGGATCACTTTACCAGCAGCACGGGCACCTTCGAGATCTCGGCCACCCGCTTCGCGACCGATCCGATCAGCAGGTCCTTCAGCGCGCTGCGGCCCTTGGAGCCCAGCACGAGCAGGTCGAACTTGCCGCGTTCGGCGGCGTCGACGATCTCGGTGGCGACGTGGCCGGTGCGGATGATCATGTCGTGCGCGACGCCGGCCTTGTCGAGCATCTTGCGCGCGTCCGCGAGGTCCTGCTCGCTCAGTTCGCGCAGGTAGTCCTCGACCGCCTGCTTGCCGACGAAGCGCCGGGCGTGCCGCAACGCGACGTCGTCGTGGACGCTGATCAGCGTGATCGTCCCGCCCTCCGACAATTGCCCGAGCAGTTGGGCCGAGTACTTCACTGCGCGCAGCGAATTCTTCGATCCGTCGGTGGCGACGAGCAGCTTCATGGACATTCTCCTTCTTCGGCGGCGCGCAGGCCGGCCCAGCGGGGCGCGAGCTGGTGCTCGACCCCGAACAGGTCGAGCACGCGTGCGCAGGTGTGGTCGATCAGGTCGCCGATGCCCTGCGGTCGATGATAGAACGCGGGCAGCGGCGGGAACACGATTCCGCCCATCTCGGTGACGGCGGTCATGTTGCGCAGGTGCGCGAGGTTCAGCGGCGTCTCGCGAACCATCAGCACGAGCCGGCGGCGCTCCTTCAGCACCACGTCGGCGGCGCGGGTGACGAGGTTGTCGGACAACCCGTGGGCGACGCCAGCCAGCGTCTTCATCGAGCACGGCGCGACGACCATTCCGTCGGTCGGAAACGAGCCGGACGCGATGCTTGCGCCGACGTCGCGCACGCTGTGCACGACCGTGGCGAGCGCCTCGATGTCACGGCGCGGGCGCTGCAGTTCCTGTTCGACGTTCATCCAGCCGGCCGGCGTGACCAGCAGGTGGGTCTCGAGGGAGGGCGTCGCGTGCAGCAACTCGAGCAGGCGCACGCCGTAGACCGAACCGGTGGCGCCCGTGATCGCTACGATGAGGCGGCGGGGATTCATCACGGCGCCATTCTACTGGCGCCGCGGCTCATGCGACCGTCTTGAGGGCCTCGCGCACGATCCCGAAAAGGCGATCGAGCTGTTCGCGCGACGTGGACAGTGGGGGGCAGAACGCCAGTGCATCGCCGATCGGCCGCACGAAGGCGCCCAGGTCCCAGGCCCGCGTCGCGGCCTCCGTGGCGCGGGCGCCGGGCGCGCCCGGGCGCGGCGCGAGCTCGATCGCGCCGATCAGGCCCAGGTTGCGACAGTCGATCACGTTCGGGCCGTCGCGAAACGCATGCAGGCCGTCCTCGAAGGACGGTGCGAGGTCGGCGCCGCGCGCGAACAGGTCTTCCTGCTCGTACGTGTCGAGCGCGCCGTGGCCCGCTGCGCAGGCCAGCGGGTGGCCGGAATACGTGTAGCCGTGGAAGAACTCGATTCCGGCTGGCGAGGCCTGCATGAAGGTGTCGTGGATCTCGCGGCGCACCAGCACGCCGCCGAGCGGCGCCGCGCCCGAGGTCACTGCCTTGGCGAACGTGATCAGGTCGGGCATCACGTCGAAATGCTGCGCGGCGAACGGCGTCCCGAGTCGACCGAAGCCGCAGATCACCTCGTCGAAGATCAGCACGATGCCGTGGCGCGTGCAGATCTCGCGCAGCCGCCTCAGGTAGCCGCGTGGCGGGATCAGGACGCCGCCGGCGCCGGACACCGGCTCGACGATCACCGCGGCGATCGTCGAGCCGTCGTTGCGCGCGATGATGCGGTTTTCGAGCTCGTCGGCGAGTTCCGCGCCCAGCTCCGGCTGCCCGCGTGAGAACGCGCTGCGGTCGAGTTCCTGCGTGTGGCGCAAGTGGTCGACGTGAGGCAGCAGCGCGGTCGCGAAGGCCTTGCGGTTGGCGGGCAGTCCCGACACCGACAGTCCTGCGAAGTTCACGCCGTGGTAGCCGCGTTCGCGACCGACGAAGCGGCAGCGCCCACCCTCGCCACGCAGCCGGTGAAAGGCCAGTGCGATCTTCAGTGCGGTGTCGACCGCCTCGGACCCGGAGTTGGTGAAGAACACCTGGTCGAAGCCGTCGGGCGCGAGCCCGGCGATGCGCTCGGCGAGCGAGAACGCGGTCGGGTGACCCATCGAGAACGACGACGCGAAGTCGAGCGTGGCGGCCTGCTTCGCAATGCGCTCGACGATCAGCGGCCGGCAGTGCCCCGCGTTCGTGCACCACAGCGTCGACATGCCGTCGAACACCTCGCGGCCGTCGTCGGTGACGAAGTAGCCGTCGTGCGCGGACACGACCATCCGCGGTTCGCGGCGGAACCGGCGATTGTCGGTGAACGGCATCCAGTAGTGGTCGCCGCGCTCGCCCGTCGATGCGCCCATGGCCGGAACCGTGCCGGCCGGTTCAGGCCTGCGCCGCCTGCGGGATCAGCTTCTGCAACTCGCCCGACTGGAACATCTCGTACATGATGTCCGAGCCGCCGACGAACTCGCCGCCGATGTACAGCTGCGGGATCGTGGGCCAGTTCGCATAGTCCTTGATCGCCTGGCGGACCTCGTCGTCCTCGAGGACGTTGACTGTGACCAGGTTCTTGACGCCGCAACTCTTCAGGATCTGGATGGCGCGGCCCGAGAATCCGCACTGCGGGAACTCCGCGGTGCCCTTCATGAAGAGGACCACGGGGTTGTCGGTGACGGTCTTCTCGATGAATGCCTTTGCGTCCATGAATGCCTCGGGAGGAACTGAATGCCGCGAACGGCAGGACATCGATTCTAGGAACGAGCCCATCCCAGCGTCAAACCGGGGTTATTCGCCGGATGCCCCAGGCATGCAGCCCAGCGTGACGCGGTCATGCCCGGCCGCGTCGGGCGCCGTCTCGACGTCGCGCAAGCCGGCGGCCGCCAGCAGTGCCCGAACCGCTGCGGCCTGTCCGAAGCCGTGCTCCAGAAGCAGCCATGCCCCCGGATTAAGGTGTCGCGGGGCACCTTCGACGATCTCGCGCAGCGCCGCCAGGCCGTCGGCTCCCGAGACCAGCGCCTGCTGCGGTTCGAAGCGCAGGTCGCCCTGGCGCAGGTGCGGGTCGCCGAGCTCGACGTAGGGCGGATTGGACACCGCGAGGTCGAAGCGCTCGTCGTCGCCGATCGCCTCCCACCAGCTGCCCGCGCACAGGCGCAGCCGTGCGGCGGCCAGTGCGCCGGCCGCGAGTCGCTCCGCATTGCGCCGCGCGACCGCGAGGGCATCGCGTGAACGGTCGGTAGCGGCGACCCTCAGGTCGTCGCGTTCGCAAACCAGGCTGACCGCGATGGCGCCGCTGCCCGTGCCGAGATCGACGACGCTGGCACCCGGCCGCGCTCTCTCGAGCGCGAGTCGCGCCAGCAACTCGGTTTCCGGACGCGGGATCAGTACCGCCGGCGAGACCTCGAAGCAACGGCCGAGGAACTCGCGGGTGCCGACCAGGTAGGCGATCGGTTCGCCGGCCCGGCGGCGTCGCGCAAGATCGGCGAAGGCGCCGGCGGCCGGTGCATCTGCAGCCTCGTCGCCGTGGGCGATCAGCCACTCGCGTCGATGGCCGCTGGCGCGTTCGAGAAGCACGCGCGCCTCGAGGCGCGGCAGGCCGCTGTCGAGCGCGAGCCGCTCCCACGTCGGCGGCGCGTCGGCCGGATGCGGCCGGCCCGCACGCCAGTCGCTCACGCGGCGTCCTCGCCCAGCTCGGCGAGCAGCTGCGCCTGGTGCTCGGCGCCCAGCGCGGCGATCAGGTCGTCGAGGTCGCCGTCCATGACCTGTTGCAGCTTGTACAGAGTCAGGTTGATCCGGTGGTCCGTGATCCGCCCCTGCGGGAAGTTGTAGGTGCGGATGCGTTCGGAACGGTCGCCCGAGCCGACCAGCGACTTGCGCTGCGCCGCCTCGCGCGCCTGCGCCTCGCGCATCTGCCGGTCCTTCAGGCGCGTGGCGAGGACCTGCATCGCCCGATCGCGGTTGCGGTGCTGCGAGCGGTCGTCCTGGCACTCGACGACGATGCCGGTGGGCAGGTGTGTGATCCGGACCGCCGACTCGGTCTTGTTGACGTGCTGGCCGCCGGCGCCCGATGCACGGTACACGTCGACGCGGATGTCGTCAGAGTCGATGTCGACCTCGCCGACCTCGTCGGCTTCGGGCATCACCGCCACCGTGCAGGCAGACGTGTGGATGCGCCCCTGCGCCTCGGTCTCGGGCACGCGCTGCACCCGGTGCCCGCCCGACTCGAACTTCAGGCGCGAGTACGCGCCGTCGCCGGCGATTCGAACGATGACCTCCTTGTAGCCGCCGAGTTCGGACTCGCTGGCCGACAGGATCTCGGTCTGCCAGCGCTGCCGCTCCGCGTAGCGCAGGTACATGCGCAGCAGTGCCCCGGCAAACAGCGCCGACTCGTCGCCGCCGGTGCCGGCGCGGATCTCGAGCAGCACGTTGCGCTCGTCGTTCGGGTCCCTTGGCAGAAGCAGCCGCTGCAGCTGCGCCGCCTGCGCGTCGGCGCGCGTGGCGGCTGCGCTCGCTTCCTCGGCGGCGAACTCGCGCATCTCCGGGTCGGCGCGCATCTGCTCGGCGGCCTGCAAGTCGGCGACCGCGCTCTTCCATTCGTGGAAGCAGGCGACCACCTGCGACAGCTCGGCGTGCTCGCGGCTGGCGCGACGGAACGCGTCGAGATCGCGGGCGGCATCCTCGCTGGACAGCAGCAGGTTGACTTCGGCCAGGCGGCGTTCGAGCTGTTCCAGCCTGGCCTGCATCGAGGCCTTCATGCCCCCTAGTCCGATGCGGCGGGTGCGTCGTCGTCGGCGGCTGGCGCGCGCAGCGGCGCGACTGGGCCGATTCGATCCGGCAACAACTGGTCGATGATCGGCAACAGGTGCTCGCGCTGTGCGGCCGGGCCGTGCAGCAGCGCGGTCGGGCCGTGCAGGAACTTCCCGGTCAGCGCGTGCGCGAGCTGCTCGATGACCTGGTCGGGCGCTTCGCCGCGCGCCAGCGCCCGCCGCGCGCGCTCCAGTTCGGCCTGCCGGATCGCGTCGCCACGCTCGTGCAGCGAACGGATCGCAGGCACCGCCTGGCGCGTCGACATCCATTGCATGAATGCGTCGACCCGCGTTTCGATGATCGCTTCGGCCTGCGCGACGGCAGCGCGCCGGCCCTCGTGGCCTGCAGCCACCTGCCGGCCGAGGTCGTCGACCGTGTAGAGGAACACGTCGTCGAGCCGCGCGACCTCGGCCTCGATGTCGCGGGGAACGGCGAGGTCGACCATGAACATCGGCTTGCGCCGGCGCGCGCGCGTGGCGCGCTCGACCATGCCCAGGCCGATGATCGGCAGCGAGCTGGCGGTACAGGAGACGACGATGTCGAACGCCTCGAGTCGGCCGGGCAACTCCGCCAGCCGCAGCGTCTCGGCGCCGAATCGCTGTGCCAGCCGCTGCGCCCGGTCGAGCGTGCGGTTGGCGACGACGATCGCCTGCGGATGCTGGGCGGCGAAATGGGTGGCGCAGAGCTCGATCATTTCGCCCGCGCCGACTAAGAGCACGCGCGTCTCGCGCAAGTCCTCGAAGATGCGCCGCGCCAGCCGCACCGCCGCCGCGGCCATCGAGACGGAATGGGCGCCGATCTCGGTGGTGCTGCGCACCTCCTTGGCGACCGCGAACGAGCGCTGGAACAGCTGGTGCAAGTGCGAGCCGAGCGCACCGGCTTCGTGGGCGACGCGCGCCGCTTGCTTCATCTGGCCGAGGATCTGCGGCTCGCCGAGCACCATCGAGTCGAGCCCGGCTGCGACGCGGAATGCATGCCGCACCGCTTCGCCGTTGGGCAGCGCATACAGGTGCGGCTGCAGACCCTGTCCGTCGAGATCGTGGCGACGGTCGAGCCATCCGGCGATCGCGACCTGCGCGTCGTGCGGCTGGCGCGTCGCGCAATAGATCTCGGTGCGGTTGCAGGTGGAGAGGATCGCGGACTCGGGGGCGATCGGATAGAGCCGCTGGCGCAGGTCGGCAAGCGCCGCGCGCAGGGTCTCGCCCGGAAACGACACACGCTCGCGCAGACCGAGGGGCGCGGTCTGGTGGTTCAATCCGAGCGTGAGCAGGTGCATAAGGGCTTGAATATTATCGGATTCCGGCGCCGCCGGCTTGATCGACATCACCTGGACCCGCAGGCCGGGATGCCATTGCGCAGGCAAAGGCGCGGGCCACGGGGCGGCCCGGGGCGCTGGCCGGGGCCCGCCCCAGGGCTTCGGCTCGGCGGCGGCAGCATGCCGGTGCTTGCCCCCGCTGCGCGGGGGTTCCCTGCGATGCTCGCCGCGCCGGCCCCGCCGCGCGACCCCGAGGCGAGCAGCGCAAGGGGAGTCGGTGCGCAGCACCGACCGCCGTCGTCATCGCCCCGCTGCCGGCCCCCTCTCCGGCCCCCGCGCGCGCCCGGACCGCATCCGGCCGCCGCCTGCCGCGACGCGCGCCGCGGTGCGGTACGAAACCGGGATGCACTCAGCTCGCGTGCGCGCCCAGGAACAGCCGGTAAGCCGGGTGCTGGCTCTCGTCGCGGTGAGGGTAGCCCAGCGTGGCCAGGAACTCGCGGAACATCTTCTTCTCGCCGGCGGGCACCTGGATGCCGACGAGGATGCGCCCGTAGTCCGCCCCGTGGTTGCGGTAGTGGAACAGCGAGATGTTCCAGTTCGGGCTCATGCTGGACAGGAAGCGCATCAGCGCCCCGGGCCGTTCGGGGAACTCGAAGCTGTACAGCAGCTCGTTGCGGGCCAGCGGCGAGTGGCCGCCGACCATGTGACGCAGGTGCAGCTTGCCGAGCTCGTCGTCGGTCAGGTCAAGCGTCCTGAAACCGGCGCCCTCGAAGGCGCCGGCGATCTGCGCCGCCTCGCCCGGCCGCGAGATCTGGATGCCGACGTACACGTGAGCCTGCGTCGGATCGGCGATCCGGTAGTTGAACTCGGTGACGTTGCGCGGGCCGATGGTCTCGCAGAAGCGGCGAAAGCTGCCGCGTTCCTCGGGGATCGTCACCGCGAACACCGCTTCGCGCTTCTCGCCGATCTCGGCGCGCTCGGACACGAAGCGCAGCCGGTCGAAGTTCATGTTCGCGCCGCAGGCCACCGCGACCAGCGTTTCGTCGTGCAGCCGTTCGCGCTCCACCCAGGCCTTGAGGCCGGCGACCGACAGCGCGCCGGCCGGCTCGAGGATCGAGCGCGTGTCCTGGAACACGTCCTTGATCGCCGCGCAGATCGCGTCGGTGTCGACCAGCACGATGTCGTCGAGCAGCGTGCGGCACAGCCGGAACGTCTCCTCGCCGACCTTCTTGACTGCAGTGCCGTCGGAGAACAGTCCGACGTCGTGGAGTTCGATTCGCCGACCGGCCCTGATCGAACGCGCCATCGCATCCGAATCGGTGGTCTGCACGCCGATGACGCGCACGTCGGGACGCACCTGCTTGACGTACGCGGCGATCCCGGCGGCCAGGCCGCCGCCGCCGATCGCGACGAAGATCGCGTGGATCGGCCCCTGGTGCTGGCGCAGGATCTCCATGCCGATCGTTCCCTGCCCGGCGATCACGTCGGTCGT
>Ga0209476_10000213_pt1 | contig 39645 bp, 27 predicted proteins | sample KloWWTrecipitate_FD_187179 | JGI IMG/M metagenome (GOLD analysis project Ga0209476, IMG submission 187179) | Active sludge microbial communities from Klosterneuburg, Austria, studying microevolution and ecology of nitrifiers - Klosterneuburg... | ecosystem: Engineered > WWTP > Aerobic digester... | reverse complement strand
AGATGTTTGTGCTGGGGCGCGGCCTGGGGCTGGCTGCCGCACAGGAAGCGGCGCTGAAATTCAAGGAAACCTGCGGCCTGCATGCCGAAGCGTTTTCGTCGGCCGAAGTGAAGCACGGGCCGATGGCCATCGTGGGCCCGGATTTCCCGGTGCTGGCGTTCGCCCAGGACGATGACACCGGCGATAGCACCGCCGCAGTGGCGGCAGAATTTCGCAAGCGCGGTGCGCCGGTGTGGCTTGCCAGTAGCGGCGAAGCTGGCCCGGGCATCCTGCCGCTGCCGGTGTCCCCGCATCCTGCGCTCACGCCCATCCTCACCGTACAAGCGTTCTATGCGGTGGCCAATGCACTGTCACTGGCGCGGGGCTTTGATCCGGATGTCCCGCCGCATTTGAACAAGGTGACGGAAACGGTATGAGCACCTTGGTCTTCCACAACGGTTCCATCCTTACCGAACGCGGCTTTGAAACCGATGCCTGCGTGCTGGTGGAAGACGGCCATATCGTTGCCGTGCTGCATGGCCCGCCACCGGCCAGTGGCAGGCACATCGACTTGCACGGTGGCGCTTTGGTGCCCGGCTTCATCGACGTGCAGGTCAATGGCGGTGGCGGCGTGTTGTTCAACAACGAGACCAGCGTCGAAGCACTGGCCGCGATTGCGCGCGCGCACCGCACGTTCGGCACCACCGGCATGTTGCCTACCTTGATCAGTGACGATGCCGACGTCATGCGGCGTGCAATTGCCGCCACCCACGACGCCATCGCGCAAGGCGTGCCGGGTATTTTGGGCATCCATCTGGAAGGCCCGTATCTGGCCTCCGCACGCAAAGGCACCCACAACGCAAACAAGTTCCGGGTACCGGATGCCGATGACATCGCGATGGCCACGGCGCTGGATAATGGCGTCACCGTCATCACCCTGGCCCCCGAATGCGTGCCCACACACGGCATTGCTGCGATGGTGGAACGTGGCGCGATCGTGTGTACCGGCCACACCGCCGCGGATTACGCGCAAACCCGCGCCGGGCTGGAGGCCGGCATCACCGGCTTCACCCATTTGTTCAACGCGATGACCCCGATGCAAGGCCGCGAACCCGGCGTGGTGGGCGCAGCGCTGGACGATGCCAACAGCTGGGTGGGCGTGATTGTGGATGGCGTGCATGTGCACCCGGCCAGCCTGCGCGTGGCGATTGCGGCCAAGCCGCGTGGCAAGGTGGTGCTGGTGACCGATGCGATGCCGATGGTGGGCAGCGATGACCCCGGCTTTGATCTCTACGGCGAAACCATTACTGCAGTCGATGGCGTGGTACGCAATGCCGCCGGCTCGCTGGCCGGCAGCGCACTGGACATGGCCAGCGCAGTGCGCAATACGGTGCACTTGCTGGGGCTGCCATTGGAGGAAGCCTGCCGCATGGCCGCGCAATACCCGGCCGAATGGATTGGCCTAGGCCATCAACTGGGCCGCATCGCGCCCGGCTACCGCGCTGATTTGGTATTGCTGGATGCCGATGTGCGCGTGCAGCGCAGTTGGATTGCCGGGCTGGAGTAAACCTCATGCGTGACGGGCGTGCTGCCCGCCGCGCTGGTTCACCCAGAAGCCCACCACCGCAACCGCCAGTACGATCCCTTGTGCAAGCAAGGTCTGCCATGTCGGAAACAGCCCCAGCCAGTCGATCCGCGGCGCATTTACGATGCCAAGACTCACCCAGCCTGCTTCCTGCAGTGCGGCGACACCCTTGCCGGCCAACACCACCGCCAGTACCGCAATCAGGATTGAACTCCAATTGAAGAATTTGCCGATCGGCAGGCGCATGCCAAGTTTCAGCAATCCCCACGCAATCAGCGTCAACACCCCAACACCTGTCGCCAAACCGCCAACAATCGCGTGCGCATCTTCTGGTGTCCACATCGCCGCATAAAACAGGATGGTTTCAAACACCTCGCGATACACCGCCACAAACGCCAGCACGAACAGGAACAGCATCGAGCGCCGCCCCAGTGCTGCCGACATGCGTTCCTGCAAGTACTGCTGCCAACGCCCGGCCAAACTCTTTTGGTGCATCCAGATACCCACACTCAGCAGCACCAGCGCCGCAAACACCGACGACACGCCTTCGGTCAGCTCGCGATTGGTGCCGCTGATATCAATCAGCCAGGTGGCCAGCGCCCACGTGAGACCCCCCGCCAGCAGCGCCAACAACCAACCTGCATGCACCCACGGCAGCGCTTCCCGGCGTTCGCTGCGGCGCAGGAAGGCAATCATGCCCACCACCACCAGCAATGCCTCCAGACCTTCGCGCAACAAGATCGTGAAACTGCCCAGAAACGCGGCAGTGGCGTTGCCGCGTGTTGCATGCAAGGCCGCATCGGCACGAGCAAACAGACGCGATGCATGCGCGGCATCGGCTTGGATCACGGCGAGTGCTGCGCCCACTCCAATGTCAGAACGCAACTGGCCCATCGCGGTTTCAATTTCGCGTAGCAAACCGGCATCACGCGCCGCCAGCATGGGCTCTACCGGCTCCACACCCTCCAGATACGCCGACAGCGCCAGCGTCGCCGCACGCCTGGCATCGCCCTGCGCATAAGCATGCAGCGTTGCCTCGAGTTGGCGACGCACATCCAGCGTGGCCGGTGCGCTGGCCGGCGCCGCCAACACGGCAGGGTGCGCACGCAGGTAAGCGGTGATCGCCGCGGCCTGCTGTGTATCCAGCATGTGCGCCAGTTGCGCAGGGCTGCTGCGCGATAGCGCGTCCAGCGAAGGCAACGCACCCCGCAAGGCCGCATCGGTTGCCCATAGCCGCTCACCGGCTTGTTGCTGCCGGCCATCAAACGCCATGCCGCCCACATAAAACGCCAGCGCCCAACGCTGCTCGTCACTCAGCTGCGCAAACGCGGGCATCGCCGTGCCGCTGACCCCATGGCTGATCGCTTCATACAGCGCCAACGGACTGCGCTGGGCGGCGCGCAAGGCGTCGGTGAATGCAATGGGTGCCGGATCGAGTTTGACCCCTGCAGCGCCATCGCCTGCCCCGCTTGCGCCATGGCAAGCCGCACATTGCGCCGCGTACAGGGTGGCGGCTTCCTGCAAATCCGGCGTCTGCCTGGGCGCAGCCACCACGCCATAAGCGGCCAACACCTCATTTGCCAAGGCGTGTGCGGCACTGGCCACGACGTCGCTGGGCGCATGCTGCGCCACCAACTGCACAAGTGCATCACTCTGCTCAAGCAGGGCTACCCGTTGCGGGTTGTCGGCCAAGGCGGCAATGCGCGCGCGTGCAGTGACGGAAAACTCGCGCATTTCGGCATATTCGCTCTGGCTCACCACCTTGCCGTTGACCACGGCCTTGGTGTAATCCACCGCGATGTAGTCCAGCAATTGCCACGCCTGCCGCGCATTGCCGGCACCTTGCGGCGCAGCCACCACGCTGCCGCAAGACGCCAGCAGCAGCACTACCAGCAAACGCCGAAGCCACCGACTGCACATGGGCCTGCCCAGCAAAGGAAAGCATGCAGTTTACAGCGGATGGGAATCATTCGCAATTAAACGCATGATAACGCACGCTCCTCCCTTGCCGTCTGGCCGCCCCGTATTGCATGAAACATCACGGGGACCGGCCAGCATCACGCCAAGATCACGTACCGGGCGGATTCAGCAGTTGCAAGCTTTGCTGCAGAGGGTAAATGCCGTCACCCGGCAGGGCATCCGGGCTGCCTGCTGCCATCAGCTCATTGCGCACCCACGGGATGACGCGAATGGTGGGATCCGGGATGTAGCTTTCCCACTGGCCGGGCTTGGGTTGCGTGGCTCCCGACAATCTGAAGTCGACAGGCACGCGGACGCGCCAGAAATTTTCGTTGGCTTCCTTGCCTGTTGAAGGCGGGATAAAGGTCCACTGCTTGGCCGCAAGCACGGCAGCCCGACCAAACTGCTTACGCAGTTCATCCATTTGCTGATCGGTGCCAAGCGAACGCAAATTGACTTTCTCAACGTCAACCTCTTGCACATGCCCGTTACGATTAATACCTATCACGAGATAGGCAATACCTTGCCCACCAAGTTGTAGTGCACCACTTGGGTACATCGGCGGTTTCAATCTGTTTCTACGAACAATGCTGGTATCGGGGGCATCCTTGCCGCTTTGCTTGTCACTGGGTGGGCTAGCCTTGCTTCCAAACCACGTTCCAGCAAGCCGCACGCTGATACCGCCGTCTTCTTCCTGATTGGCAATCAGGCGCAAGCTCATCGGCGCCTTGGCGGTCACCACCTTGCCATCCACTTCCACCGGCTTGAAGCGCCAATGGGTAATGGCGTTGTCCAGGAATTTTTCCAGGCCCTCACCCAAGCCTTCCTTGCTCTCCAGCGTGTAGGACTGCACCGCGCCATCGGGGGCAATCACAATCGTGCCTTTGACCAGCAGGCTGGATTCCACCAGCTTTCTATTACCGCGGGCAGTGCCGGCATCGGCAGGGTTGCCTGCGCCTAGCAAGGCCAGCCCCAGCAGCGCCCCCAAAACGTATCGCTTCATGCACCTGACCCTGGCATCCATATGGATCGAGATTATCGCGTGCTGGCCACACCTGCCGTCAATGTCCTGTCCGGCCGGTTGAACCTGGCCTGCTAAAATACCGAGTCTTTGCTCGAACGCCCGCTTGGCATTTGTACCTGAACGCCAAACGGGCATTTGGATACAAACGCCGCCCCTGCGCGGCGTTTTCGTCGTTTCCGGAGTCCGTCATGACCAGCACCGCCGAACTGTCCTCGCCCGAATCCGCCAAGTCGTTGCTCACGGCAGACACGCTGGATACCGACTACACGCTGGACGACAAATACCGCCGCATCGAAGGCCGGATTTATCTTTCCGGTGTGCAAGCCCTGGTGCGCTTGCCGCTGGTGCAAACACTGCGCGATGCGCGTGCAGGCTTGAATACCGCCGGCTTCATTTCCGGCTATCGCGGCAGCCCACTTGGTGGATTCGATCTTGAATTGTGGCGCGCCAAGAAACATCTGGAAGCGGCCAAGGTGAAGTTCACCCCCGGCCTGAATGAAGACCTAGGCGCCACCATGGTCTGGGGCACCCAACAGCCGGGGCTGTTCCCCGGTGCCAGGCACGACGGCGTGTTTGGCATGTGGTACGGCAAAGGCCCGGGCGTGGACCGCTGCGGCGATGTGTTCAAGCACGCCAATGCCGCGGGCACCTCGCCATTGGGGGGGGTGTTGGCGCTGGCGGCGGATGATCACGCCTGCCGCAGCTCGACCTTGCCACACGGCAGCGAGGACGAATTTGTCAGCGCGATGATGCCGATCCTGAATCCGGCCGGCGTGCAGGACATTCTGGATATGGGCGTGCTGGGCTGGGCGATGAGCCGCTACACCGGGCGTTGGGTGGGCTTCAAGACGATTGCCGAAACCGTGGAATCTTCTGCGTCGGTGGATGTGGATCCCTACGCGCAGCAGATCGTGTTGCCGGGGGATGCTGATTTTGCGATGCCCACCGGCGGCCTCAACATCCGCTGGCCTGACCCGCCGATGGAACAGGAAATGCGCCTGCATCGCTACGCGGTGAAAGCCGCGCAAGCGTTCGCCCGCGTCAACACCATCGACCGCGTGGTGCAAGACTCGCCCAATGCACGGCTGGGCATTGTCACCACCGGCAAGAGCTATCTGGATGTGTTGCAGGCGCTGGAATATCTGGGTCTGGATGAAGCCGTCTGCGCCGATATCGGCATTCGTGTCTATAAAGTGGGCATGACGTGGCCGCTGGAGCCGCGCGGTATTGAGGCATTCGCACGCGGGCTGGAAGACATCTTGGTGGTGGAAGAAAAGAAAGCCTTTATCGAGCGCCAAATCAAGGAACAGTTTTACAACTGGCCGGACAGCTGGGGCCCGCGCCCGTCCATCGTCGGCAAGTACGATGAAAGCGGCGAGTGGATTTTGCCGTCCACCGGCGAATTGACCCCGGCCACCATTGCCAGTGTGATTGGCCGCCGCTTGCAACGTTTTCATCGCAGCGAGCAAATCGACGCAGTGCTGGGTTGGATTGAACGCAAAGAGGGCGAACTGGCGCTGCCGCGCGCCAACTTCCCGCGTGTGCCCCATTACTGCTCGGGCTGCCCGCACAACACCTCCACCAAGGTGCCCGAAGGTTCGCGCGCACAGGGCGGTATCGGCTGCCATTACATGGTGACGTGGATGGACCGCAGCACCGACACCTTCACCCATATGGGCGGCGAAGGTGTGACATGGGCGGGGCAGGCGCCATTCACCGACACCCGGCACATTTTCCAGAATCTGGGTGATGGCACCTATTTCCACAGCGGCTCACTGGCCATTCGCCAGTCGATTGCCGCAGGCGTCAACATCACCTACAAGATTCTCTACAACGATGCGGTGGCGATGACCGGCGGTCAGCCGGTGGACGGCACCCTGACCGTGCCGCAGATCGCCGCGCAGATGCGTGCCGAAGGCGTGCAGACCATTGCGCTGGTCAGCGATGACATCGACAAGTGGACGGATCCTTCGATCTTCCCGAATGGCGTGAGCTTCCACGACCGCCGTGATCTGGACGCCGTGCAGAAAATGCTGCGCGAGGTTCAAGGCACCAGCATCCTGATTTACGACCAAACGTGCGCCACCGAAAAACGCCGCCGTCGCAAGCGTGGCAAGTTGGTGGATCCGCCCAAGCGCGTCATGGTCAATTCGCTGGTGTGCGAAGGCTGCGGCGATTGCGGCGTGAAAAGTTTTTGCGTGTCCGTGCTGCCTAAAGAAACCGAATACGGCCGCAAGCGCGCCATCAATCAAAGCGATTGCAACAAGGATTTCAGCTGCGTGGAAGGTTTCTGCCCCAGCTTTGTCACCGTGCACGGCGGCAAGGTGCGCAAAGGGAGCAAGGTCAATGCCGCCGAGCGTCTGGCCAACTTGCCTGCACCGCAAATCCGCAGTGACCTGGCGCAGCCGTGGAATATCCTGATCACCGGCGTTGGCGGCACCGGCGTTGTGACGATTGGCGCACTGCTGGGCATGGCCGGCCATCTGGAAGGCAAGGGCGCGACCGTGCTGGACCAAACCGGCTTGGCGCAAAAAGGTGGCGCCGTCACCACGCATATCCGCATCGCCAAAACGCCAAGCGATATTCACGCGGTGCGCATTGCCGCCGGTGAGGCCGATCTGGTGCTGGGCTGCGACATGGTGGTGGTCAACGATTATTGGGTGCTCTCCAAAATCCGCCCCGAGCGCAGCAGCGTGGTGATGAACACCTATGAGGCGATGCCCGGCACCTTCACCACGCGCCCGGACATGCAGTTCCCGGCGGCCGATATCGTCAAGGCCGTGAGTACCGCGCTGGGCGGCGGCGCACCGCTGCAAATTGATGCCACCAGGATTGCCAATGCCTTGATGGGCGATGCGATTGCGGCCAATCTTTTCATGTTGGGCTATGCGTGGCAGCAAGGTTTGGTGCCGATTTCATTCGCTGCCTTGATGCGCGCCATCGAGCTCAACGGCGCAGCGGTGGAGATGAACAAGACGGCATTCGCGTGGGGCCGTTTGGCGGTGGTCGATTTGCCCGCCGTGATCGATGCCGCCGGCATCGTGCGCAACACGCCCACCGCCGCCGAAGCGAAGGCACATGTGTTGCCGGTGCTGGGCGCGACCGCCAACGATGCCGGCGAATCGGGCCTCACCCCCTTCGCCGCCGATCTGCGTGATGGCGATGCGCTGCGCCATGTGCCGGCCACCGGCGCGGGCGAAGCCGCCTTTGCGCCACTCGACGATGCCCACCTGTCGCGCTCATTGGATGAAGTCATCACCCGCCGTGCGGCTTTCCTTGCCGACTATCAAAACGCCCGCTACGCCAAACGCTATACCGATTTCGTCAGCAAAGTGCGCGCTGCAGAATCGGCCAAGGCTCCGGGCAGCAGCGATCTGTCGGAAGCGGTGGCACGCTACTTCTTCAAACTGATGGCGTACAAAGACGAGTACGAAGTGGCGCGCTTGTACACCAGCGGCGACTTCCGCAAAAACCTGGAAGCGCAGTTTGAAGGCGACTACACATTGAAGTTCCACCTGGCCCCGCCGCTGTTGGCGAAGAAGAATGCGCAAGGCCAATTGGTGAAAAAAGAATACGGCCCGTGGGTGTTCACCGCGTTTGGCGTGCTGGCCAAACTGCGCGGCTTGCGCGGCACGCCGCTGGATATCTTCGGCTACAGCGCAGAACGCCGCAGCGAGCGCGCACTGATTGGCGAGTACGAACAGACCGTCACCGGTCTGCTGGCCAAACTGGATGCCGGCAACGTGGATCTGGCGGCCGATATCGCCAGTATTCCCGAGCACATTCGCGGCTTTGGCCACGTCAAGGAAGCGCATTTGCACAAGGCCAGAGCGCGCCAGGCCGAGTTGCTGAAAGCGTGGGACAACCCGTTGCGGGTGGTGCAGGTCTGATCCGGATTCAGCCTGCCTGAGCAAACGGCTGCGGAGGCCTGCACGGTGCATGCAAGCCTCCGGAACCTGGTTGCCAACGCCGCACCGAGCCGCAGCAGCGGCCCGGTGCATCGATGATTACTCCAGCGCTTTGCCGCCCAGCTTCCAAGTCAACTGCAGGAAGAAGCTGCGCCCCATGCTGTCGAACCAGGCGGTGTCGTAGTACGGGTAGCTTTCCCAGGTGGCGTCCTTGGGCGGCATCTTGTCGAGCAGATTGTTGACGGTCAGCGAGACGCGCAGGTGATCGTTGATGTCGTAACGGGCGTTGCCGTTGAAACGCCAGCTCGCCTGCGTCCAAGCCTCGTTGGCCCAGTTGGGGATGCGGCCCACATAGTTGCCGAACAGGCCGGCGGCCCATGCGTTCCTGTTCCAGCTCACGCCCAGATTGCCCTTGGTGCGCGGAATGGTGACATCGGCGAAGCCGACATCCAGCATGTCCTCGGTCGGATCGCCCGGACGCACCTGCCGGTCATGCCGGCGCACCCAGGTGTAGCTGCCGCTGAAGCGGAAATCGCCGGCAGTGGCGGTTTGCAGGCGGTAGTTGGCGGTGGCGTCGACACCCGAGGTTTTTTCACTGGCAATGTTCACGGGGCCGAACAGGACGCTGGTGATGTCGCCATTGGTGTTGCGGACCACCCGGGCCTTCACTTCCGTGCAGGTGGGCGAATTGCCATCGACGGTCTTGCCGTTGGCGGTCATGCCCAGCCGGCAGTCGGCTTCGGTGGCGCGGATCCATTCCCGATCCAGCACCTGCACCTGGTTCCTGACCTCGATGGCGTAATAGTCCACCGCGAGGTCGAAGTTCGCCGTAGGCGACCACACGAAGCCGCCGGTGAACGATTTGCTGGTTTCCACATCCAGCGCCATGTTGCCTGTGTAGACGTCGCGGGTATTGATGTCCCAGGTGCCGTCGTCATAGCAGTCGGCATCGCTGAAGCCCTCCGCATCGGGGTCGATGCGGCACTGGTAGTAGTCGGTGGAGATCTTGCGGTAGTAGTCGGAGCCGGCGAACAGGTAGTGCATGTCCGGCGCACGGAAGCCGGTGCCGTAGGAACTGCGTACCAGCAGGGAATCCAGCGGACGCCATTCCAGGCCCAGGCTGTAGGTGAACTTGCCCGGATGCTGGCCGCTGTAGCCGTAGCGGTCATAGCGACCGGCCAAGCTGGCCTGCAGGCTGGACAGCAGCGGCATGCGCAGTTCGCCGGCCGCACTCCAGCGGTCGCGGTTACCGCGGCCATCGCCGTAGCGCGGACCGAAGTAGGTGGAATCGGTCAGCGCCAACGGGTCGGGATTGATGCGATAGGACTGTCGGCCGTATTCGATCACCCCGGCAAAGCCCACATCGCCTGCCGGCAGCGTGAACAGCGAGCCTGTGTTCGCCGTGAAGCTGACATTGTCATTCTCGGCCTCGGGATGCCAGACCGACATCGTCGAAATGGATGCAAACTGCGCGGGCGTCAGCGGGGTGAACAGGCGCGAATAATCCGGGTTGTAGATCGCGTAGCCGTCCTCGTCGTAGCCCAGGCGCGGGCCCAGGAAAAATGCGTTGGCGGCGGCGGCCAGGATGCGCGGCATCTTCACCACGGCCTTGTACTGCGAATGGTTGTAGGCGGCTTCCCAGTTCCAGTCTTCGCCGAAACCACCCTTGAAGCCGGTAGTGAGCGCGAAGGTCTTCTCGGTGGTGGTGTTCATGCGGTTCTTCAGGCCGCCGACTTCCTCCGGGGTGAACTGCCGCTGCCAGAGCTCGTAGCGGCCGATGCCTTCGTTGTAGAAGATGCTGTCGTCAACGTCGGTCGAGGCGGGGTCGAAAAATGCCCAGCCCATGTGGTCGCTGGCGATGTTGCCCCAGCTCGAGGTCAGGATGTTGCCGTTGGTACCGGTCAGCAATTCCACTTTCTGGTGGCCGATCTGGGTGTCGGCGAACCACGACAGATCGTCGTTGATATGCAGCTCGAACGAGCCGTAGGCGGTGGCGCCCTTGCGGCCATTGGTGATGGTGCGATAGGCGATGGCGCGGTCGCTGCCGCAATAGGCGCGGTTGCGGGTGTCCACCGCCAGCACCGTGGTGCCTTCATTCAGACCAGCCATTGCCGCGCAGCCGTCGGTCGGTGCGGTGCGGTTGCTCTGGGCGATCATGCGCGGCAGGCGTCGGCGCGCTGTCGGTGCGTCGAGGGTGGAGTCCTGGATGTCGCGGTCGGTGCCCCACAGCGGCTTCTTGTCGATCAACTCCAGGCCGACGATGCCGCTGAACGCGCCGCGCTCGAAGCCGCCGGTCAGGTTCAGGTTGTGGGATGCACCGCCACCGCGCTCGGTATCGCCGTAGCGATAGTCGATGGTGATGCCGTCGGTGGATTTCTTCAGGATGAAGTTGATCACGCCGGCCATTGCGTCGGAACCGTATACGGCCGAGGCGCTGCCGGTCAGGATTTCCACACGATCGATCATCCCCAGCGGGATGTTGCCGATGTCGGTGAAGTTGCTGCGGCTGTTGAGCGGCAGCGGAAAGTCGGCGATCCGGCGGCCGTTGACCAGCACCAGCGTGTGGTTCGGGCCGAGGCCACGCAGGTCCACCGCCTGCGCGCCTGGGGTGGACTGCGCGCTGGTGGTGTTCTGCTGGCCTTGGGTATAGCCGTTGTTCTGGCTGACCGAGCGCAGCACGTCGGGCACCGAGGTGAGGCCGGCGGCCTGGATTTGCGCGGATGTGACCACAGTGATCGGTGCGGGGCCTTCCACCTGCGCGCGCGGGATGCGCGAGCCGGTCACCTGCACCGATTGCAGATTGGTGACGGGTGCGTCAGTGGCCGCTTGCGCGGGCTTGGCCGCAGGTACGGGCTTGGCGGCGGGAGCTGCAGGTTTGGCGGCCGCTGCTGGCACGATCAGGACCGCGCCGGAGGCATCGCGCTGGGCGCGGAAGCCGCTGTTTTTCAACAGCGCATCCAAGGCCTGCGGCGAGGCGGCTTGTCCACTCAGGCCGGCGCTGCGTGCGCCTTGCAGCTGATCGGCGCGGTACACCAGCTGGGTGCCGGACTGGCGCGCATACGCATTCAGTGCCGAGGTCAGATCACCGGCGGGAATATCCAGGCGGGGGGAGGTTTGTGCCTGTGCAGCCAGCGCTGCGGTGCAAGCCAGTGACAACAACAGGGCGCGGAGCGGGCGTGATGGTTTCATGACGAACAGTTTCCCCAAGGGCACTCGACATGGTGCCGTTACAAAAGCATGACGAACGATGACCGAAAATCCCGCCCCGTCACTCTCAACGTGATGACAGGGTGATTTGTGTGGGCGTGGCGGCTGCGCGGACCGGGAACCCGGCTTCCAGCAGACGCACAAAAGTCTCTTCGTTATCCCAGCGGAAGCTGCCGCCAATGCGCAATGCCCCGGCCTCGGCATCGGCAATTCTCAATTTGCGCGTGTTGTAGCGATTGAACTCAGCCACTGCGTCCTGCAGCGGGGTATCCCGGAACACCAGCCAGCCATCACGCCAGCCCAGCAATTGGCCCGCATCGGCCACGCCCAGGCTGCGGACCAGCACGCTGCCATCATGCACCAGGGCGACGCTGCCGGCCGGAAGCAAGGATGACGGGGAGGAATGCCCGTCGGTGCTTGGAGCATCCAGGCGCACAGTGCCTTCGGTCACGACTACGCGCAGATCGTTCTGGTCGCGGCGCACCGAGAAACGAGTACCCACGGCCACCGCACGATAACCACCCACCGCCACCGCGAACGGACGTTGTGGATCCTTGGCCACTTCGAAAATGGCTTCCCCCTGCACCAATGCAACGTCGCGATGCGCACGTGCCAGTTGCACATCGATGCGGGTGTTGCTGGCAAGGATTGCGTGCGATCCGTCGTGCAGCGCTTGGGTGCGGATTTCGCCCACCGCACTGCGATACGACGTGGCATCCACATGGGTGTAATTGCGCCAAGCCCAACTGACCAGTACAGCGCAGCAACCGGCCAATACGGCCATGCTGGCGACTGGGTGCAGCCGGTTGCGTGTGCGCGACTGCCGGGTAGCAGGGCGATGCAATACGGCGTGCAGCATTTGTTCGCGACGACTGCCGGCAGGGGTCTGCCAGAACCCGCGCGGTGGCGGCCCCGATTGAGTCCAGCCTGCCCCCAGTGCTTGCAAGCGGTCAGCTTGTTGCCAGTGCGCCTGCAGCCGCAGCAATGCCACGCGATGCCGGGTATCGGCCGTCAGCCACGCCTCCAGTGCCTGCGCGTCTGCGGCAGACCACTGCGCGCTGTCACGTTGCGCCAACCAGTCCGCAGCGCGGGCCTCGATGTCAGTCTGCGTGGTGCTGAACATCATCGGAGTTCACGGTATGGGCAAAAAGCGGATGAGTGCCAGCTGCCGCAGACAGTGCATCGGCGAGCAGGCGCATCCCCTTGGCGATGTGTTTTTCCACGGTCTTCTCGCTGATTCCAAGACGCTTTGCGACTTCTTTCTGCGGCAGCTCCTCTACCCGGCGCAACCAAACCACTTCGCGGCAACGGTCGGGCAGCTGATCAAAGGCAGTCGCCAGTCGTCGCAACGATTGCCGGCCGCCACACCAGCGTTCCGGTGACACCTCTTCTATCAGGACGTGCGAAGGGTCGAAATCACCCATCGGCTCGATCGAGACCACCTTGTTGCGGCGCAGGCGGTCGGTCATCAGGTGGCGGGCGCTGGTGAACAAGAAGGCTTTGGGCTGGGTTGGCAGCACTTTTGCCGCCGCTTCATACACCCGCGCATACAGCTCCTGGCGTAAATCAGGAACCTCATCCGGGTGCGACCAATGCCGATGCAGGTAGCGCAGCAGGGCGGTCTCGTGGATCAGGATTTGGTTGACGAACCAGTGGTCGAGAGGAGCCTGTGTCATGCCTGCACGATAGCGGATTGCGCGCGCAGTGGGCGGGGGAAAATGCCTGTACCTTCGTCTACTAGGGTATTGCCAATATCAAGAGGGGTGTGACGATGAAGCGATTTGCCGGCTGCTCGATGTTGCTGACAGCCTTGCTGGTGCTGATGCCCGCGTCACCGACACGGGCCGCCAATGTCGATCATTACGTGATCGGGGATGTCAAAGCCAGGACCCCCGGCAAGGTGCAGCCAGGCCTGCTGCTGATGGGTGGCGGGGATCGCAATTTCGACGCCATGCATTGGTTCATGCACAAAGCCGGCAATGGCCATATCGTGATTTTGCGGGCATCGCTGGGCGGCCAGATTGGCGAAGAATTTTTCAACAAGGTCGGCGGCATCCAATCTGCGGAAACCTTCGTCTTCAAGGATCGTGATGCGGCCAGTGACCCCAAAATCCTGGCTGCGATCCGGCGCGCCGATGGCATCTTCATCGCCGGTGGTGACCAGGCGCGGTATGTGCGTTATTGGCGCGGCACGCCGTTGGCCAAAGCGCTGAACGACCACGTGAAAGCCGGCAAGCCGTTGGCTGGTACCAGTGCCGGTTTGGCGATTCAGGGCGAGTATCTGTACGGCGCGATGGATGGCGGCAGCATTACCAGCCCGCGTGCATTGGCCGACCCGCTGGGTGATAGCAATACGATTGAAACGGGCTTCCTCAATTTTGCCTTGTTGGAGGGCGTGATCACCGACACCCATTTCAGCGAGCGTACGCGGTTGGGTCGGCTGGTCGCGTTTTTGGCCAAGAGTGAGGAAATCGCAGGCCGGCCATTGATTGGTCTGGGTGTGGATGAACGTGCCTCGGTGGCGGTGGAAGCCGATGGCACGGCGCATGTGTACGCCACCGCCAAAGGCGCAGGTGCCACCGTCGTGCATGGTGGTTTTGATCGCAAGCAGGCCGAAGAACATGCGATGCGTTTGGATCGTTTGTGGGCCGTCGGGGTCGACAGTGGTTCGGTGCTGCACCTGCCGTCTGGCGAGGTAGAAAAGCCCTCGTTTGCACGCAATTACGCCGTGCGCGATGGCGTCCTGGTGGCGCTGGATACACCCACCCTGGTGCTGCATGGTGGTGCCGGCGTGGAGCCGGGTGATTTGACCCCGCAGGAAGAAGAGGATGCGCGCAAGGCGATGGAGAAGGCGCTGCGGGCAGGGTTTGCCAGATTGCAAGGCGGTGCGTCGTCAGTGGATGCGGTGGCTGCTGCCATTACGGCGATGGAAGACGCGCCGCAGTTCAACGCCGGGCGTGGCGCGGTATTCACCCACGATGGCCGCAACGAGTTGGACACTTCGATCATGGATGGCACCAGTGGCATGGCCGGTGCCGCCGCTGGCCTGCATCGGGTGAAGAACCCGATCCTGCTGGCGCGCGCCATCATGGAGCATTCCAAGCATGTGATGTTGATGGGAGATGGCGCGGAAGTTTTCGCCAAGGAGCAGGGCATCACCTTGGTGGATCCGGCGTATTTCCGTACCGAGAAGCGCTGGAAGGCATTGCAGGATGCACTGCAGGCAGAGGCCAAGGCACAGGCCTCGAATGTCCCGCTGGTGCTGCCCGGCAAGGCGTATTTCGGCACGGTGGGCGCGTTGGCACTGGATGCCATGGGCAATCTGGCAGCCGGCACCTCGACCGGCGGCATGACCAACAAGCGCTATGGCCGCGTGGGTGATTCGCCGATCATCGGCGCGGGCACCTGGGCCGATCCCGGCTGCGCGGTCTCCAGCACGGGTTGGGGTGAGTTTTATATCCGCGATGCGGCAGCCCATGAAATCTGTGCCCGCGTGCGTCTGGCCGGCGAGCCACTGCCCAAGGCGGCCAACGACGTGATCAACAAGGACATCCCCAAAGCCGGTGGCGATGGCGGTGCGATTGCCTTGGGGGCCGATGGGGTGATGAGTTTCCCGTTCAACACCGGCGGCATGTATCGCGGCTGGATCGGCAGCGATGGCGTGCCGCATGTGGCGATCTACAAGACCGACAGCTTGCCGATGCCGGGGCAATGAACTACCGCTCCGAATGCCCACCCTCGTCGTGGGCACGCGGAGCCAGCAGTTCGGGTTGGATCAATTCGACGAAAGCCCGCGCCTGCGGGCTCAAGAACTTGCCTTTGCGCATCACGATGCCGTAGCTGCGCGAGGGAAACCAGCGCGCCAGTGAGCGCGTGGCCAGCCGCTGGCGGTCGGCTTCGGTCAGACAGATCGCAGTCACAATGCTGATGCCGAGCCCCATCGCCACGTATTGCTTGATGACCTCCCAGCCGCCGACTTCCAGTGCCACCGTATAGGGCACGCGGTTTTGCTGGAACACCAGGTCCACCAGCCGATACGTGGTCAGGCGTTTGGGCGGCAGGATCAGGCCGTACGGCGATAAATCTTCCAGCGTCAACTCACGCTTGCCGGCCAGCGGGTGGTCCAGCGGCATGATCAGCATCGGCTCAAACCGATACACCGGCGCATAGCTGAGGTCAGCCGGCACATCCAGCATCGAGCCCACCGCCAGATCCACCGCGTCGCTGCGCAGCAAGTCCAGCCCGCTGGCGCCGGTCACATTGTGCAGGGAGAGCCGCACGTCGGGGTGGCGTGCACGGAACGCCTCCACGATCCCCGGCAGCAGATAGAGGATGGTGGAGCTGCCGGCGGCCACATTCAATTCACCGGCATCCAGCCCGCGCACCTGCTCGCGGAAGCTGGCGGCCAGCCCGTCCAGCCCTTCCACCAGCGGGCGCGCCATCTCGTACAGCAGATCGCCTTCGCGGGTAGGGGTAAGCCTGCGCCCGCTGCGCTCGAACAAACGCACCCCCAGTTCGCGCTCCAGCGCCTGCAGTTGCAGGGTGACAGCCGGTTGGCTGAGGAAAAGTGCTTCCGCTGCGCGTGATATCGAGCCCAGGCGCGCCACCTGACAGAACGCCCGCAGCGGCTTCAGGCGGGAGCCTTTGTAAGCAAAGCGCAGGGCTGCAGGGGGTGTTTTGGGCATTTATTCTAAATGTGTATTTATTTTTCTTATATATATTATTGATAAATCTAGTTTGTCAAATACAGCACGCTGACGGATGGTTGGCTTCCCCACAGGAATTCCGGAGAAGTCGATGTCCGCAGTGCTGCAAGCGCGCCCGGGGCAGGGCGTTGTCATCACCCATCACCTGCCAGGGCAGGAGCGCCTGTTGCCAGCCACCGCGTTGGAGTTTCTGGCCGACCTGCACCGTCGTTTCGAAGGCGAACGGCAAGCGCGCCTGAGCGCCCGCCGCGCCCGCCAGCAGGCGTTTGATGCCGGTGCGCTGCCGGATTTCCGTGCCGATACCGCGCACATTCGCCAAGCCGACTGGACGGTGGCGCCGACACCGCCCGCCTTGCTGGATCGCCGCGTGGAAATCACCGGGCCGGTGGATCCGAAGATGGTGATCAACGCATTGAACTCGGGCGCCAATTGCTACATGGCCGACTTCGAGGATTCCACCGCGCCCACCTGGAGCAATCTGCTGACGGGGCAACAAGCGCTGCGCACGGCGATTGCCGGGGCACTGGTGTTCGAGGCCGGCGGCAAGCGCTACGACTTGCGCCCGGAGCGCGAGCAGGCGGTGCTGCTGGTGCGCCCGCGTGGTTGGCATCTGGACGAAAAACACGTGCTGGTGGATGGCACGCGGATTGCCGCAGCGTTGTTCGATGCCGGCCTGTTCTGTTTCCACAATGCGCATGCGCTGGCCGGCAAGGCGCGTGGCCCGTATTTCTACCTGCCCAAGTTGCAGTCGATGGAAGAGGCCGCGTTGTGGGAGCAGGTGCTGGCCGCCATCGAGGCCGCGCTGGGCCTGCCGCATGGGCAGATCAAGGTGACGGTGCTGATTGAAACCCTGCCGGCCGCGTTCGAGATGGACGAAATCCTGCACGCGCTGAAAGACCGCATCGTGGGGTTGAACTGCGGGCGCTGGGACTACATTTTTTCCTACATCAAAACCTTCCGCCGGCACCCCGACAAAGTGCTGCCCGAGCGCGGCCAGGTGACGATGGCGCAGCCATTCTTGCGCGCCTATTCCGAATTGCTGATCCAGACCTGCCACCGCCGCGGTGCGCATGCGATGGGCGGCATGGCCGCACAAATCCCGATCAGCAGCGATGCCGATGCCAATACCGCCGCACTGGCACGCGTGCGTGCCGACAAATTGCGCGAGGTGACTGCCGGCCACGATGGCACCTGGGTGGCGCACCCGGCGCTGATTCCGCTGGCGCGTGAAGTGTTCGATGCGCGCATGCCCGGCCCCCATCAGCGCCAAGTGGCGCGTGACGATGTCAGCGTGTCACGCGATGACTTGATCACGCCCTCGCGCGGCACCATCAGCCGGCAGGGCTTTGAAAACAATGTCGAAGTCTGCGTGCGTTATTTGGCCGCATGGTTGGCCGGCAATGGCTGCGTGCCGATCCATCACCTGATGGAAGATGCCGCTACCGCCGAAATTGCACGTAGCCAGCTGTGGCAGTGGCTGCACTTTTCCGACGCTGGCAGCGAGCCGCTGTCGTTGGACGACGGCACCCCCGTCGATTTCGTGCTGCTGGAGCGTGCCTTGATTGGCCTGCCGGCGCGGCTGGCCGCACAACCCAACTTGCCCGGTGCCGGCCACGTCAGTGAAGCCATCGGCATGCTCGACCGTCTCACCCACGCCGAGGAGCTGGCCGAGTTCCTCACCCTGCCCGCGTACGAACGCATCGATTGATCCGCGCCATCCATCTGCCAATCCCACGAGGCTTTCCCATGAAATACCATCTGCCAACCGCCGAACAACTGAAGCTGGACTGGGCCAACAACCCGCGCTGGGCCGGCATCACCCGCAGCTACTCCGCCGAAGACGTGGTGCGCCTGCGCGGCACCATCCCGGTGGAGCATTCCATCGCCCGTCACGGTGCCGAGAAATTGTGGAAGTCGCTGCATCACGAAGATTTCGTCAACGCATTGGGCGCACTCACCGGCAACCAGGCCATGCAGCAGGTCAAGGCCGGCCTGAAGGCGATTTATCTGTCGGGCTGGCAAGTGGCCGCCGATGCCAATGGGGCGGGCGAAATGTACCCCGACCAGTCGCTGTACCCGGCCAACTCGGTGCCGCAGGTGGTCAAGCGCATCAACAACACCTTGCTGCGTGCGGATCAGCTCAGCCATGCCGAAGGTGACAATTCCATCGACTATCTGCAGCCGATCGTGGCCGATGCCGAAGCCGGTTTCGGCGGCGTGCTCAATGCATTCGAACTGATGAAGGCGATGATCGAAGCCGGTGCCGCAGGGGTGCATTTTGAAGACCAGTTGGCCTCGGTGAAGAAGTGCGGTCACATGGGCGGCAAGGTGCTGGTGCCCACCCGCGAGGCGGTGGAAAAACTGACCGCGGCCCGTCTGGCTGCCGACGTGATGGGTGTGCCGACCTTGATCGTGGCGCGTACCGATGCCGAAGCCGCCGACCTGTTGACCTCCGATGTGGATGCCAACGACCGCCCGTTCTGCACCGGCGAGCGCACCGTGGAAGGCTTCTACAAAACCAGGAACGGTTTGCAGCAGGCGATCAGCCGCGGCCTGGCCTACGCGCCGTATGCCGATCTGGTGTGGTGCGAAACCGGCAAGCCGGATCTGGAATTTGCGCGCAAATTTGCCGAAGCCATCCACGCCAAGTTCCCCGGCAAGTTGCTGGCTTACAACTGCTCGCCCAGTTTCAACTGGAAGAAGAATCTGGACGACGCCACGATTGCCAAGTTCCAGAAAGAAATCGCGTCGTATGGCTACAAGTTCCAGTTCATCACCTTGGCCGGCTTCCACGCGCTCAACTACGGCATGTTCGATCTGGCGCACGGTTATGCGCGCCGGCAGATGAGCGCCTTCGTCGAGCTGCAGGAAAAGGAATTCGCGGCCGCCGAGCGTGGCTTCACCGCGGTCAAGCACCAGCGCGAAGTGGGCACCGGCTATTTCGATGCCATCACCCAAACCATCCAGGGCGGGCAAAGCTCGACGGTGGCGCTGAAGGGCAGCACCGAAGAAGAACAGTTCCACGACACCCGCGCAGCGGCGTGATGCAGGTCAGCCGCCCCGCGCCCGGCATCGCAGCCGGCGCGGGGTGCTTGCCACACGGACATGAATGCAGTGCTATCCTGCCGCATTCGTGCCATGGGGGCGGTGGACATGAGCGCACGCGTAGTCGTGCCATTGGAAAGTGCAAGTAGTCGGCTGGAGGAATTTCCTTCGGCCACCTCGGTGCTGGACGATGCCGAATACGCGCTGTTTGCGCAGGTCGCCAAAACCCGCAAGTGTGCTGCCGCCGAGGTGTTGTTCCGGCGCGGCGACCACGGCGCCGAGATGTATGTCGTCGCCAGTGGTACCGTTGAACTGGACTTTGGCGATGACCTGGTGCGCAAGCCGCTGGGGGTGGGCGAGTTCTTTGGCGAGCTGGGCTTGTTGATTGGCGATCATGCGCGCAGTGCCCATGCGGTGATGACCCAGGCGGGTGTGCTGCTGGAACTGGGGCGCGATGAATTCGACCGTTTGGCCGACCGCGACCCCAAGCAGCTGGCCAAATTCCTGCGGCGCGCGATCATGCGTGTGGTGTGCAATGAGCAGGCCCTGATCGGCCGCCTGCGCCGGCGCAATCTGGAATTGCAAAACACACTAGATGTGTTGCGCACGACATCGCTGCAACTGGATCAATCCGAAATCCTGATCCGTACCGATGAATTGACTGGGCTGACCAACCGGCGCGGCTTTGTTGCGCATGTGGAGCAGGCCCGGATGGCAGGCAAGCTGCCCGACAGCGTCCTGATCCTGGTCGATTGCGATCGTTTCAAGGAAATCAACGATGGCCACGGCCACTTGGCCGGCGATCGTGTTTTGCAAAGCGTGTCGAATTTGTTGCGCGCGGTCTGCGGTCAGGACGATATCGCCTGCCGCCTGGGTGGCGACGAATTCTGTCTGTTGATCCACGGGCACAGCCGCGACGAAGCCGAGCGCATCGCCGGTTACATCGTCGAAAGTGCGCGTATCCTGCAGCGGATGCATCAACGGCCACCACAAATGACCACGCTCAGCATCGGTGCCTGTGTGGTCGCGGCGGATGCCGAAATCGCATGGGAACACTGGTACAAACAAGCCGACCTTGCGCTGTATCGCGCCAAGCATCAGGGCGGTGATCGCGTCGAGTGGCAGGATTGAGGCTGCCTTGATGGACAGCGCCAGCAAACCGCAGGTGCGCACGCTATTGCTGACCGACCTGGTGGACTCCACCCAATTGGTCGAGCGCATCGGGGATAGCGCCGCTGCCGCACTGTTTCGCAGCCACGATCGCATCGTGCTGGAGTTGCAGCAACGCTGGCGCGGGCGGCTGATCGACCGCAGCGATGGCCTGCTGTTGATTTTCGAACGCCCCATCGACGGGCTGGGCTTTGCCTTGGACTATGCCCGCAGCCTGCGTGACTTGGGCCGCGAGCTGGGTTTGAAGCAGGCCTTGCAAGTGCGCGCCGGCCTGCATGTGGGCGAAGTGTTGCAATGGGAAAACAGCCACGACGCGGTGGCGCTGGGTGCCAAGCCGGTGGAAGTGGAAGGCTTGGCCAAACCCTTGGCGGCGCGCTTGATGAACCTGGCGCGGCCGGGGCAAATTCTGCTGTCGGCCACCGCCGAACCGCTGGCGCATCGCGCCGCGCGCGAGTTGGGTACGCGCGGCGACACCCTGGTGTGGAAAACCTACGGCCGCTGGCGCTTCAAAGGCCTGCCGGAAGCGCAGGAGGTGTTCGAAGTGGGCGAGCCCGGGCTGGCCCCGCTGCGGATGCCGGCGCATACCCCCAAGGCATGGCGGGACCTGCCGCTGTGGCGGCGGCCGGTGGCTTTGGCCGCCGAGGCACTGATGGCGGCCGGGTTGGCATTTGGCGTGTGGTTTTTGATGCACCCGCAACCGGCGATTGCATTTGCCGAGCGCGATTGGGTGGTGGTGGGCGATCTGCGCAACCTGACCGGTGACCCGCGTCTGGATGAGTCGCTGGAGCAGGCGTTCCGCATCAGCCTGGAGCAGTCGCGCTACGTCAATGTGCTGTCGGATCTGAAAGTGCGCGAAACGCTGGGCAATATGCAGCGCAAGCCGGATATGGCGGTGGACCGCGCGCTGGGTTCGGAAATCGCCCTGCGCGATGGCGCACGCGCACTGCTGCTGCCCACCGTGGCCGAAGTGGGTGGCCGCCTGCGGGTCAGCGCCGAAGTCATCGACCCGCGCACGCAAACCACGGTGTACGCCGTGATGGCCGATGGGCGCGGCACCGAATCGGTGCTGGGCTCGATCGACCAGGTCACCGACCAGTTACGCGGCAAACTGGGTGAGGCGTTGCAGAACGTGCAAAAGACCTCGGTGCCGCTGCCGAATGTAGCCACCCCCAGCCTGGATGCGTTGAAGGCGTTTGCGGTGGCACGCAGTATCGTCAACACCACGCAAAACCGCGAACAGGCATTGGGCTTGTATCGGCGCGCCTTGCAGCTGGATCCGCAGTTCGCGCTGGCGCATGCCGATATCGCGCGGCTGCATGCATCGCTGGGTGAGGTGGCATTGGCTGATGCGGAGTGGCGCAAGGCGCTGGCGCTACCGCAGCGGTTGTCGCCGCAGGAGCGCCAGATGGTCGAGCTGATGTTGGCCCAGCACAGCGGCCCGCAGGCTTATTTCCGCAAGGCCCAGGAATATCTGGCGCTGTACCCGGACGACTACCGGACCATGGCGAGATTGGCGACCAACCAATGGCATCAGCGCAATGATTTCCGGATGGCGGAGGCGTTGATACGCGGTACGTTGAAGCCCCAACATGAAAGCATCGCCCGTTCTCGTTACATGCTGGGCGTCTACTTGCTCGGACAGGAAAAATTCGACGCGGCATTGTCGTCCTTTGCTGCGGCAAGGAGTGGTGGCTTCTCGGCGTGGGGCGATTACTACGCGCTCGCATACGACGCGCGCGGCCAGTATGCGAAGGCGGATAAGGTCTATTCGGAAAGCGCCAATGGCAGCAGCGGGAGACAGCGCGATATCGCAGTGGTGACATGGTTGGGTCGCAAGCAATGGTCACAGGCGACGGTGTCTGCACGGAGCTGGCAAGCAGATGCAGAAGCCGCAGGCGATGTGCTGGAATACCTGCGCGCACGCGCTGCTATCACCAGTGCGGATGTGCTATCCGGACAGGAAAATGCCGGTCAGGCAGTGCAGGACTTGTTGGTGGCGGTGAAGGCCAGGGGCGCAGATGGCGATGCGCTCTATCCGCCCATTTCCACGGAACTTCGGCTGTATGCGGGTTTGCTCGCAGCATCCCGAGAAGACCGTGCGACCGTGGCGAATCTGCTGCGGCAAACAGAGGGTAGTCAGGTGGTACGCGACTATCCGACAGTGGGTCAGCTTCGGCAGGTGGTGCTAGCGGAGCAGGAGCGCATGGCGGGCAAGCCACAAGAGGCGCTTGCGCGCTTGCAGCCATTGGCGCGGCAGGAGACCGCTCTGGTGGTGGTGCATTGGGCTTTGATGCGCGCGGCATCGGCAGCGGGTGATGCAACGCTGGTGCAGGAGCAAGCCAAATGGCTGGCTGAACATCGCGGTCGCATCTATGCAGAATCGACCACTAGCGAGGTATTGCGATTCTTCAATGCCACGCTGCCGGCCGCAGGAAAGGTGCCGTAGCAGTCGGGTGTACCGGCGCTACGGCTGTTTCACTCAAGTACCTTTCTGCATCGACAAGACGCATTCGGCAGACTGAATCTGCGTCATTGCGCTTTCGAGCTTGGCTCGTTGCGACTTGATTTGCTCCGGTGATGCCAGTGACTGCCCAGCTTTCAGTGCCAAGCATGATGTTGGATCGGTATAGCCCAGCGAGCGCAGTGCTTGCTCCGGCGATTCCTGGAACTGTTGCCGAAACTCGTCGTTGCTTTCGAGATTGTCCAGAAGCTTCTTGACCAGTTGCGGATGCAGACCGGCCGGCGGGATTTTGTCTTGTGCCACGGAATTCCCCCTCGGTGAATGGAGCGTGGACAATAGCACCCAAGTGTTTAGAGGGAGTGTGCAATGCAGGTTAGGCGCTGTGCGACGGTGTGGCTGGAGCCGCGCGAGTTGGCGAGCTTCCAATTGGACGATCTGTTGACCGGCGGCACCGGGGTTGTGTCGCGCTTGGCATGGTTCGCGCATGCGCCGCATCTGCCGGCGGCAGTTGAACTGGAGGCCGCACATGTGCCGCTCTTGGGCGCGCTGGGTGCGCTGGACTGGATCGAACGCGACGGTCTGGATGCGCAGTTTGGTGCCGATGCAGTGGACACACTGCTGGCCGACGGGTTGCTGCAGGCACAGCCGCAAGCGACGGCAGAAGTGAATGACACCGGCTTTCGCGCACAGGGCTGGTATCCCGCATCGGCGGTGGCGCATCTGGCCACGCGCTGGCAAGGCGTGGATGGGCCGGCGGGCATGGCCGAGCAAAATCTGGACAGCAATGAAGGCTTGTTGCAACAACATGGCGCGCCGCCGCCGTGCGAGTCGCCAGTGCTGGATGCAAAGGCCGCCGTGGCGTTGCCGCGCAGCGTCCGCGACGACTTCGATCATCTGCTCGACAGCCGCGCCACCTGCCGCAATTACGACCGTGCTGCCGGCGTGCCGCTGGCGACTTTCTCGCAACTGCTGGCGCGTGTGTTCGGCGCGCGCGGCATGGGCCATCCTGCACCGGGCTTCGATGTGGTCAAGCGCACCAGCCCGTCCGGCGGCGCGCTGCATCCCACCGAGTGCTATCTGATCGTGCAGCGGGTGGAAGGCATCGCGCCTGGCCTGTACCGCTACCGCATCGACGGCCACGCGTTGCAACCGGTCACCGCGCAGATTGCCCCGCCGCAAACCGGCGATGTGGGCACCCACGAATTGGGCGAAGCCGCGCCACGTGCATGGACGGCGGAGGCCTTGCGCGCGTTCGCACGCATCGCGGTGGCCGGGCAAGACTTCTTTGCCGACGCGCCGGTGCTGTGCATCCTCGCGCCGCGTTTCCATCGCAATTTCTGGAAATACCGCAACCACGCCAAGGCCTATCGCGTCTGCGTGCTCGACGTTGGCCATCTGTCGCAAACGCTGCAGCTGTGCGCCACCCAAGCTGGTCTCGGGCCGTTCGTGACCGGTGCGATCAACGAGATCGACATCGAGCGTGCGTTCGGCATGACCGGTTACGCACAAAGCCCGCTCGTGGTGTGTGGCTTTGGCAAACGTGCCGCGAGCTTGGTGGAATCGGAGTTCGATCCCAACCGCAAGCTCTGGCCGCGCTGAGGAAGGGTGGCTCAGGCCGCTTGGCGGGCGCTGCCGCGCTCCAGTTTGCGATAGCCGATCGCCTCGGTCAGGTGCGGGGTGTCGATGGCCTCGCTGCCGGCCAAGTCGGCGATCGTGCGCGCGACCCGCAAGATGCGATGCAGCGAGCGTGCCGACAATTGCAGGGCATCCACCGCGCGCTCCAGCAATGCAGAGTCGCGCGGGGTCAAGCGGCAAAACGCATTGGTCTGCGCTTGGTCCAGCTGTGCATTGGCGCGTTCGCTGCGCGCAAGTTGGCGCGTGCGCGCCGCCAGCACGCGGCTGCGCACCTGCGCGCTGGGCTCCCCGCAGGGGCCGTCGGTGCGCAGCTGGGTGGGCGGCAGACGCGGCACTTCCACATGCAAATCGATGCGTTCCAGCAATGGCCCGGAAATACGCGCACGGTAGCGGCGGATTGCCTCGTCATTGCACAGGCAGCGTCCGGACGGGTCGCCGGCCCAGCCGCAGGGGCAGGGGTTCATCGCGGCCACCAACTGAAAGCGCGCCGGAAAATCGCAATGCCGCGCCGCCCGGCAAATAGTCACACTGCCAGACTCCAGCGGCTCGCGCAGCACTTCCAGCGCATGCCGGCTCCATTCGGGCAGTTCATCCAGAAACAGCACGCCGTGATGCGCCAATGAAATCTCACCGGGGCGCGGATCCGCGCCGCCACCCACCAAGGCCACCGCACTGGCGGTGTGGTGCGGGTTGCGAAACGGGCGTTGCCGCCAACGCGCCAAGTCCAGCCCGCGGCTGCTGGCCGAGGCAATACTGGCAGTTTCCAGCGCTTCGGCTTCGCCGGGCTCGGGCAGGATGCCGCACAGGCGCGAGGCCAACAGGGTTTTCCCGCTGCCGGGTGGGCCGACCAACAGCAGGTGATGATTGCCTGCGGCGGCAATTTCCAGTGCGCGCCGCGCCTGGGTTTGCCCGCGCACATCGGCCAAATCGGGGGCTATGGCGGCCACGCCGGGTTGCGCTTGCGCCAATGGCAAGGTTTTGCGCGCCTCCAGGGCGGCACACACTTCCAGCAGGGTGCGTGCGGTGCGCACTTCCACCGAGGTGGCCAGTGCGGCCTCGGCACCGTTGCCGGGCGAGACCAGCAGGCGGCGCTGGCAACTGCCGGCGGCCAAGGCCGCGGCCAGCACGCCGTCCACCGCACGGATTTCGCCGGTCAGTGCCAATTCGCCCAGAAACTCCCAGCCGTCCAATGCCTCGCAAGGCAATTGCCCACTGGCGGCCAGGATGCCCAGCGCGATTGCCAAATCAAAGCGGCCGCCATTTTTGGGCAGGTCGGCAGGCGCAAGATTGATGGTGATGCGGCGCGCCGGAAATTCGAATTGCGCGCACTGAATCGCCGCACGCACGCGGTCTTTGGCCTCGCGCACCGCCGCTTCCGGCAAACCCACAATACTCATCGCCGGCAGTCCGCCGGCCAGATGCACTTCCACCCGAACTTCAGGCGCACGCACCCCTGTCCGCGCACGGCTGTGCACGATCGCAAGACTCATGGCGGCGCTCCTTAGTGGTGGGCGCTGTCGTTGCTGCTGGCGCAGGACTCGGCCAGTTCAGCCAATTGCGCTTCCAGTGCGTCGAGCTTGTCGCGGGTGCGTGCCAGCACCGCGCGCTGCACGTCAAATTCCTCGCGGGTCACCAAATCCAGCTTCCCCAAACCGGCCTGCAGTACCGATTTGAAATTCTGCTGCAATTCCTCGCGGCCTTCGCGCAAACCCGGCGGGACCAGGCTGCTGAGGCGGCGGGCAAGTTCATCGAGTTGCGATAAGTCGATCATGTGGGGTTGGCTCATGGCGGGTCTCCTGCGGGTGTGTGCAGCATGGGCAAGCATGCTTGCCGCTGCCATCAGTGCAGGCCGCATGCGGGGGTGGGATTAGTCCGCAGCGCACGTGCAGTATGCCTTGCGCCGGCAGGTTATGCTCACGCTACCGAGCAGGAGATGTGGCAATGAAGATGGTGATGGCGGTGATCAAGCCGTTCAAGTTGGACGATGTGCGCGAAGCGCTGGCCGAAGCGGGCGTGGCCGGCATCACCGCCACCGAGGTCAAGGGCTTTGGCCGCCAGAAGGGGCACACCGAGTTGTATCGCGGGGCCGAATACGTGGTCGATTTCCTGCCCAAGATCAAGCTGGAAGTGGCGGTCACCGATGATCAGGTGGAGGCTGTGACGGAGGCCATCATCAAGTCTGCCGGCACCGGCAAGATTGGCGACGGCAAAATTTTCGTATGGGATTTGGAGCGCGTGGTGCGCATTCGCACCGGTGAGCTGGATGGCGATGCGCTGTGAGCTGCGCCCAAGCCCTCGTCTTGCGGATCAACTCCGATGAGTGCGCCACGCGCGCACGCCGGCATGTACCGCCAGCACGATGGCCCAGCTCAACCACAGCGTCCACAACACATGTGACAGAAAGTGCGCGCCGCGCATCTGCTGCACCAAGCCCATCGCCAGGATCAACCCCGAGACCGCAAGCCCAACGGCCAGACTGACACGCGGTCGCGCTGGGTAAAAGAACACCACGAACGCCAGCAACCAGCTGCCTGCGGAGACAAACCCGGCCGGAAAGCAGTGGCCGGGCTGTGGAATGGACGCAAGCAACGCGGCAAATGGATCGTAGTAGGGGGCATGGCCGCCATAGCGGTCGATATCCCACGGGCAGTGCATGGGACTCAGGCGCTTGCCGATACCAATCAGCAACGGCACCAGCAACGCCGCGATCGCCACCACCCGCCAGCGCAGTGCATCGGCGTTACGCCGACGCTTCCATGCTTGCCAAATACATGCCAGCGCGGCGATGTTCAGGACATAGCGCAACCAGGTATGGATCAGGGTGCTTGTCCACCAGGCATTACGCAGCGGCCATGCCTCACCGGAGGCCGAGAACCAGGCATCTTCCAGTTGCACATCCAGTGCGGTCAGATGGAACAGCAAGGCAATGCACATGCCGGTGACCGCCAGCAACAGGATGTGTTGCCGATAAAACCGGCTCCAGACGATTGGCACGGAATGCACCTGGCTCAGCTCACGGAAAGTGCGCCAGTATGCGGCAGATGGCATGCGAAGAGTGCAGCCAAGCTCAATGCTCGATGCGGTTGCCACCGCTGTGTTTGGCCCGATACAGCGCACGGTCAGCGCGTTGGATCAGTGCGTCGCTGGACTCGCCATCGGCGCGCACTTGCGCAGCGCCGATACTCACGCTGACCCGCAGACCGGGGTCGATACCGTCAAAGTGCAGTGCTTGCGTGGCTTCGCGCAGACGTTCGGCCACTGCCAGGGCTTTGTTCAAATCGGCATCCAGGCACACCACGATGAACTCCTCGCCGCCGACGCGGCCCAATGGATCGCGATTGCGCAGCTGGGTTTGCCAGGCGCGGGTGACTTCGCGCAAGACCTGGTCACCGGCGGCGTGGCCAAAGCGGTCATTGATCGATTTGAAACGATCCAAATCCAGCATCAACAGCGACATCGGCAAGTGCTGACGCTGCGCCGATGCCAATGCGCGCACGACTTCGCGTTCGATCCCGAGGCGATTGGCAATCCCGGTGAGTGGATCTTGCAAGATCAGGTTCTGCAACTTTTTGGAGCGTTGCCATTGCCGCCATGCCATCGAACACAGCAAGGCCAGCAACAGGAGTGCAAGCACGATGGCCAGCCACTGCCAATGGCGCACGCGCTCAAGTGCATTCAGTTCTTGCTGGCGCACGTCGGTCTGTGCGCGCAGCTGGCGATTTTCGAAATCAGTACGCCGAATCGCGTCCTCGAATGCCATCATCTGGTTTTGTTCAAGCTGCATCTTGTCGCGCAGCTTCATTTGCAGCGTATGGAATTTCTTGAAGTCCTGCAGTGCGGCGGCAGGCTGGCCCAAGGCCTCCTCGCTGGTGGCCTGCGCTTGATGCAGCTCGGTCAGATAGCGCTCGTTGCCATTGGCCTGCATCAAAGGCAAGGCCTGCTGGTAGCGTTGCAGAGCTTGCGCATGCTGGCCCTTGGCGGCCAATGCCCGCCCGGTGAGCAACAGCAGCATGTCGATGCTGGAGTTGTCCTGATCCACCAAGTAGCCGGCGCGGGCTTGCTGCAATGTCGACAGTGCGGCATCAGGCTTGCCCAGCAGGATCTGCGCCTCGGCAATGCCCGTGCGTGCGGCATTCACACTGCTGGTGTCGGCGTGTTGCTGCGCAATACTGACCGCTTGCGAAAAGGCGGCCAGCGCTTTGTCCGGCGCAGACGTTTCCAGTCGCAAATAGCCTAGTTGCAACAGGTTGGTGGCCTCGGCTTCGGTATCGCCTTTGGCGTGCGCGCGCTGCTGGGCTGCAGCGAAATAGCTGGCAGCGCGATCCCAGTCGCCCATCCGGCGGTAGGCCACCGCCATGCTGAACATCAGCGGATTCACTTCCTGGGTGATGCCGGCTCTGCGAAAGGCGGCGCGGGCGCGCTGAAAGTCCAGCATGGCCTTGGCCTGTTCACCCAGCAACGAGAGCAGGTCGCCGCGCATTTCCAGTGCTTCGGCGAGCAGCTGGGGCTCTTGGCGTTCCTTGAGCAGGTGGATGGCGGTATCGATTTCCGGCAACCCCTGTTGGCTGCCGTCGAGCAACATGGTGTAGGTTGCAAGGCACAGACGTGCGCGCGCTTCCGATGCCACGTCGGCAGCGCTGTGCGCCAGTTGAACTGCTGTCTTGGAATAGTCGCGGCCGCGTTGCGCGTCCTTCCATTGCAGGCTGTTGCAGAACACCGAGCGAAAGCGGATATCGCGTGCCGGGTCATTGGCAGGCAGCAAGCTGCGCAGACGCACGAATTCCGCTTCGATGCTGGCACTGGGGACGTCCAGGAATGCAGGGCCATTCAACTTTTGAAACGCGGCATCGAAGGCGTTGGCATTGCCGGTGGGTGCTTGCGGGGACGCCGTTGCTGCGGTGCACGCCGCGACCGGCCACGCCAACAGCGCCGCCAACAGGCTCAACCGAAGCGACACCCATCGCACGGTAATGACTCCCCACTTTTGGAACAACAAGCCAACCTAACCGGTTGGAACGAGTCTTGAACGTGTGAGCGGTCGCAATTTCTGGAGTTGACCGGCTGGCGGTACTCAGCCCGCCAGCGCGTTGGCCACAAACGGCGGCAGGCTTTGCGCGCCCGTGTGCAGGTCGGCGGTGTAGTACAGGGTGGCAAAGCCCTTGCTGCGGGCATCGTCGACGCGGAAATTGAAGTCGGCGTCTGCGGCTTTCTTCGCCATGGTGCAGCTCCACCAACCGGTGGGGTAGCAGGGCTGCGGGAACGGCAGGGTCTGGAAGGACTGGAAGCCGGCCTTGCCCATTTCCACGCGCATCGCCTTGATCAGGTCCAGCAGCACCAGCGGCGATTCGCTCTGCTGGACCAGAATGCCGTCGTCTTTCAGTGCGCGGTGGCAGCTGGCGAAGAAATCCTTGTTGAACAACCCTTCGGCCGGGCCCACCGGGTCGGTGGAATCGACAATCACGATATCCACGCTGCCCGGCGCGCAGTTGGCCATGTAGGCGATGCCGTCGTCCCACAACAATTCGGCGCGCGGGTCGGCATTGGATTCGCACAGCTCGGGGAAGTATTTCTCCGCCATCCGCGTCACCTGCTCGTCGATGTCGCACTGCACGGCCTTTTCCACGCCCGGATGGCGCAGCACCTCGCGCAGCGTGCCGCAATCGCCACCGCCGATGATCACCACGCGCTTGGGGTTGGCGTGGGTGAACAGTGCCGGGTGCGCCATCATTTCGTGGTACAGGAAGTTGTCGCGGGTGGTCAGCATCATCGCGCCGTCGATCAGCATGACGTTGCCCCAGTCGGTCGACTCAAAGATCTCGATCTTCTGGAACGGCGACTGCACCTCGTCCAGCTTGCGGGTGACGCGGAAGCCGATCGACGAACCGGCTTTGTCAAAATTTTCGTGCAGCCAGGTGGCGTCGGTCATGGCGAACTATCCTTTGGAATGGTGCTTGGGCGCGGATTGTAGCGGGAATCGCCCAAGCGCCCGGTTATTCTGGCCTCAGTTTGGGCTGCCGGCATACACGGCAGGCCCGCCATCCTGGTGTTGCAAGGGAGTTCCGGCAGTGGATACAGCAGCGTTCGATAGCCTCAGTGCCGCCCAGTTGGTGGCGGCAGGCAGCCGCAAATGGACGGCGTTTCCCGGCTGCATCGGGGCATTTGTGGCGGAAATGGACTTTGGTCTGGCGCCGCCGATCCGCCAGGCGTTAGATAAAGCCATGGCTGATGGCCTCACCGGCTACCTCACGCCCAAATTGCTGCAAGACTTGGGCGAAGCCTGCGCGCAGTGGCAGTTGGCGCAGCACGGCTGGGCGATCCGTCCCGATGACGTCAACGTGATGCCCGATGTGCTGAGCGCGCTGGAAGTGGTGCTGCGGCATTTCCTGCCGGCGGGCACGCCCGTCATCGTGCCGGTGCCGTGCTACATGCCCTTCATCCCGATTTTGAACTGGGTGGGCAACCCGGTGATCCAGCTGCCGATGCTGCGCACGCAAGACGGCTGGCAGATGGATGAAGCCGGACTGGACGCCGCATTTGCCGGTGGCGCCGGGCTGTTGCTGCTGTGCAACCCGCACAACCCGATTGGCAAGGTCTATACCCGTGAGGAATTGGCGCGCATCAGTGCGATTGTGGACCGCCACGGCGCACGCGTGTTTTCCGATGAAATCCACGCGCCGCTGGTGTTCGAAGGGCAGCAGCATGTGCCATATGCCGCCGTGAACGAGGTGGCCGCAACGCATGCCATCAGCGCGATCTCAGCCTCGAAAATGTGGAATCTGGCCGGCTTGAAGTGCGCGCAATTGGTGCTCACCAACGATCAAGACCGCGCGCGGTGGCGGCGCATTGGCCACCGCGTCAACGATGCCACCGCCACCTTTGGCGTGATCGCGCACACCGCCGCATGGGCGCAGGGCGAGCCGTGGCGGCAGCAGGTGCTGCCGTATTTGCAGGGCAACCGCGATCTGTTGACCCGGCATTTGGCCGCGCACCTGCCGCAGATTGGCTATCTGCCCGCACAAGGCACCTATCTGGCATGGCTGGATTGCCGCGCACTGGCGCTATCACCCACACCGCAGGCGTTCTTCCGCCAGCACGCCCGCGTGGCAATGACCGACGGCGCTGATTGCGGCGACGGCGGGCAGGGCCATGTGCGGCTTAATTTTGGCTTGCCACGACCCTTGCTGATGCAAGCACTGGCGCAGATGACGCAGGCGGTGGCGGCTTTTTCTTAGGGTGAGCCTGAGTGATTCCTGTCATTTCGGGACAAAATTCCGTCATCTCGGGAATAATTTTGCCGTTCCGGAAATAATCCCGTCATCCCGGCGAAAGCCGGGATCCAGCCCTTTTCAATTCAATGCATTGAAAAATGGGGATGCCGCCCGGCCGTAGTACGCATCAGCCCTTACGCCGCCACCGCATCCACTTCTTGCGCGGTGTGTGTTGCCTGCGCCCGTTCCGGGCGTATTTCCTGCACCACCTTGCCGCCGTGCATCACCAGTACCCTGTCAGCACTGGCAATGGTTTCGGGGCGGTGCGCCACAATCACTTTGGTGACATCCAATTGCTTCACAGCTGTGTTGACCAGCTGCTCATTGGCCACATCCAGATGGCTGGTGGCTTCGTCAAGGAACAATAATTTCGGGTTGCGATATAACGCACGTGCCAGAATCACGCGCTGCTTTTGTCCACCCGAAAGTGAGCTGCCCATATCGCCAATCAGGCTGTGGTAGCCCATCGGCATCGCCATGATTTCGGCATGCACAGCGGCCATGCGCGCGGCTTGTTCCACCCGTGCTTGATCGAGCTGCGTATCAAAGAAACTGATGTTGTCGGCCAGACTGCCGCCAAACAGTTGGTCATCCTGCATCACCGCGCCCACGATCTTGCGGATATTGGCGGGGCCTACTTTGTGCAAATCCAGCCCACCGATGCGGATGCTGCCTTCGCTGGGTTTGAGCAAACCCAATAGCAGTTTCACCAAAGTAGTTTTACCGCAACCCGATGCACCCACAATGGCCACTGATTCCCCAGCCTCAATGCGCAAGCTCAACGCCTTCAACACCCACGGCTCACCGTCGGCGTAACGAAAACTCAGATTCTCTACTTCGATGGAGGCCTCATGCGGTGCAGGCACTTCTGGTAATTGCTCTGCATCTTCCGGCGTGGTCAGTACGATGTCGGCCAGGCGTTCGCCGTGCAGGCGCAACATGCGGAACTCAATACCTTTGTCGATCAGCGCGCCCATGCGCTGCGCGAACTGGTCTTTGTAAGCCAAAAACGCAATCAGCATGCCCACCGAAAACACATTATCAAGCGCCAGCAGCGCCCCAATCCAGATCACTGCGATGCGTTCAACGCCAAACACCAATTGGCTGGCGCTGTTAAAGCCCAAGCCCATCTGCGCAATGCGCACATCCTGATTAACCGTGTCCACCATCAGGTTGTCATACGTGCTGCGGCGCAAGCCTTCAGCACCCGCCAGTTTGACGCTTTGCATGCCGCGCAGCGATTCCAGCAGATGAGTTTGCTGCTTGGCAGAGGCCACCAGTTGCCGTTCGGTGCCATCGCGCAACGGGCGATAGGCCAGCAGGCGGATACCGGCATACAACACCACGGCCAGCAGCGTGACGCATGCAAGCTTCCAGCTATAGACCAGCATCAGGGCAAACGTCACCACTGCCATCAGGCCATCGATCAATGCTTCGACAAAACTCGTGGTCAGGGTGTGCTGAATGGCTTGCACCGAAGCCATGCGCGAGGTGATATCCCCCAAGTGGCGTTTCTCGAAAAAATCCAACGGCAACCGCAACGCATGCGCGAACACATTGCCCATCCACTGCACACCCAATCGTGATGACAGATACACCACCGACCAGCCGCGCAACAGGCCAATGCCAATTTGCAGCAGCAGCGCCAACCCAAAGCCCAACCCCAGCACCGTCAATAAACTCTTGTCGGCGGACACCAAAACCTGATCCACCACCCATTGCATGAAAAATGGCGCCAGCACCACAAACACCTGCAAGGCCACCGACAGCACCAACAGTTGTCCAAGTGTTCGCCACAATCCTGTTACGCGCCCCGTCAGCTGGCGCACAGACACCGCAGGCGCTGCCTTGCGCGGCGTGAGCGCGGTAGTTGGCGTCAGCTCCAGCGCTACCCCGGTGAAATGGTCAGACACTTCGGCAAATGAAAGTGTCCTCTCGCCGATGGCGGGGTCAAGAATCGTGACCTTGTTGCGCCCCACCTTCACCAACACCACAAAATGGTTGAAATCCCAGTGCAGGATGCAGGGCAGTTTCAATTTTCCCAAATCGTCCATATCCAGTCGCAACGGGCGGGTAGAAAACCCCAGTTGCTGGGCAATATGGATGATTTGGTTGAGCTTGGCGCCTTTGAGAGAAAGCGGGAAACGTTGGCGCAACTCGGCCAGCGAAAGTTGCAGGCCATGTGCGCCCGCCACCATTGCCAGTGAAGCAAGGCCGCATTCGGCGGCTTCGGATTGGGCCATATTCACGGGCGAATTTCTGCATTTACCTGTTGTCTTTCCCGCTCACGACGATTAATCACCATAAGCATAACAACTATTTTAGACGATTGGGTAGTCATGTAAACGTATGAATAAGGCAAGATTAACCGACTAGATATCCGAAATACGCATGGAAATAATCATTCATTGTGCACGAACGTTGAGGCAAGTTGATCTTGTCTAGCCCCCTGCAAGCTTAGTAGGAATGCCTGAGCTTCCTGTGCATATTCGCCAAAATTCAACCCAAATTTTTCATAGCGATTAGAGAACTTTTGGGGGTCTAGAATGAATTGTACGAACGCATCCAGTAGCTGGATTTCTGGATTTATGCTTTCGATCCAAAGAAATTGCCCCATTGAATTAACCTCCAGAAAAACATATTCTCCGTTCTCTGCGAAGATCATATCGATGCAGCCAAACCAAAGTGACAGGTCATTCATTAGGCGCGCACACCTAGTCATCACTTCGTGAGGCAAGCTTACTTCTGTCAGCTTGATGTCCGGGTTGTTTTGCGCTGCTCTCCAGTCAATTTGAGCGTCGGGAATATCCTGGGAGTCGATTCTTACTGCAATCGCCCTTCCTCCCATCCATATGATGCGAAGTTCATATTTTTTCTCAATATACTCTTGGAAGATTCCCGGAGTCAGTTGCAGGACTGAGTCTATTGGGAGATCGTTAGGCCCAACCACCGAGGTATAGCCAAACGCAACACTCGTACCGGATTGCCAGATGGGTGATTGGTAGGGCTTGTATATCGCCCTGGATCCATCTGGAAGCGAGGACATGAAGCCACGGATACGATCTGGGTCGTTGGACAGCAGTGTTCTCGGAAATCTAAAGCCCACCTTGGCGGCACAATGGATTTGGTTGAGCTTGATCTCAGCATATGCTGTCTCGCGGAATCCGTTGACGCAGACTAAGACTCGTTCCGCTAGACAATAAAAAGCCTTAACGTGCTCCTTCGACTCATTGATTGCCATGTCGATATCCGCTGGGTGTATGCGATCGCGTGATATCTTGGGGGATGGCCGTCTTCTGCACCAAAGAGTCGAATAGTCAGCAAGATAGTTGCTCCCGCTCAAGTGTTCCACTACGGTTGTTTTTAGATCACCACCGGTTAAATCCATCGACAATCGAGCGCGCTCAGGTATATCGCCCATTAAAAGAATGTCAGCCTTATGTCCCAGCTCTCGGATAGCCAGCATTACGCAGGCTGCGTGAATGTCGCTTGGCTCCGTTGTGATCAGGATGGAATTATTTTTCATTCTGAACAGATGCCTCCTTATGGTTCATGCTGATCGCATTCGTGACATTATTCTGAGAGACATCAGAAGTCTCGCTGGCGATCACATTATTTTCCTCGTGCCAGTAGTCGGCATAGCTCGCTACTTTGCTTTTCAACAAGGGGGCTCGTGCCCATTTGCCCAACGGGCACGACGCAATGCGCAACTGAACCTTTGCTCGCATATAGCACGAGCACTTCGTGCAAATACGAGGAATGGAAGCTGAGATATGCTCGCAAGAGAAGCATGTGTGCAGTCGTTCCGCGGCAATTTCCTTAGTTGTAAAGAGCGCCATGGTTTCCTAGTGGATTTATCGTGTGATTAAATTCCATATTCGGTATGGACATCTAATCATGAAGTTATTGCGATTGGCTTTCCCGCTTCGAGTGAAGCCATTCCATGGAAATGTACTTGCTTGGTGGTCTCGTTTTGCCAAATATTATTTTGGCCCCACAATGCCTAGTGCCGTCCTTTCGGCATCAGTCACCACTCCTTCAGCGACAGGGGCTTGGATTGCCTTTCCTGTTTTGGGGTCTCTTATGTATTGAGTTCCGTACCATTGCGGTTGCTTTTTCATGGTTAGAATACGATCCCACGCCGCGGCGGCTATCCATTTATATTTCGCCTTATCGGGGGCCAGCGTTGCGGCAATCACGCCAAGGGAAAACGCAAGGCGAATATCATCGATGCTTTCGCCATGTTGCATGATGAAGGCTGCGTGCCAGTAGTCTTCCGGTGAATTTATTTCTCCGCGTGAAAGCAGTCCTTTTGTTTTTTTGACGCGAATAGCATCCTGGGCCCACACCTTGGCCCCGGCAGTCTGTTGATCGCGCGCCGGAAGCTTCATAAGCGCAGCGCGCTCCGCTTGATCGGCGTCATACAAACTCGTCAGCGCTTGGTTGTTCGGTGTGCCTCCACTGCTTTTTACATCACGAGTCAGTGCGCTTGTAGGAAAAAAAAGTAGCGCGAGAAAAATAGCGGACAGAATGCGATTCATATTATCTCCAATCCAGTAAAATCTCGGGCATTTCCAATGCCCGAGATCGCGAATACATAGCGACAATCCATCTATCAATCGCTGCAATAATCCACGCCTCCTGGTGAACATGTGCAGCCCACACAAGTGCCAGGTCTTTGTGGCGAATTGCTCCCGGGTCTTAGGGCCCCACCTGAAACCTCCATCAATTCATCGATACTCAACTCGCGTGCGAGTTGGCGCGCCAAAACACGTTCATTTGAATGATCCATCGTCACTCCTAGCTGGTTTTGCTTGACATGTTCCCCATGCCTAGGTTTGCCAGCACAAGCTGGCAATTCGTCGATTCAGCCGCTGCCCACCTTCCCCCTGAGCGAATACAGCGGTTCAAACACCCATTCAATTAACTTGCGCTTTTCACCCAGCACATCGGCTTCCAGCAACATGCCCGGTTTGAGTAGTTCCGGTTTGCCGTAGGCGGTGATGGCTTGCTTTGCCAGCCGCACGGTGACGCGGTACAGCGGTTCGCTTTGCGTGGCGCTGCCCAGCAGGGTTTGCAGTTCGCCTTGGTTGAGTGCGCTGCGGCTGATGCGCGCCACCGTGCCTTGCTGGTGACCGAACTTTTGATACGGGTAGGCTTGGTAGCGCAGCAGCACGGTGTCGCCGGGCTCGATAAACCCGATGGCGCGGCTGGGTACGAGGAGTTCTGCTTCCAGCTTGCCATCGCCGGGCAAGACGCTGAGCAGGGGCTGGCCCGCCTGCACGGCTTGGCCGGGTTTGACCAACTGGGTGGCCACCACACCAGCCACCGGGGCGCTGACCGCCAATGCGCCGCGTGCTTCGGTTTCTACTTGTTCCTGTTCCAGTGTGGCCAAATCACGCTGAAAGCCTGCATCGCTGGCTAGGCGCTGGCCCGGCAATTCCTGCCGCGCCTGTTCTAGCTGCGCCAGATTGCGGCGGGCGGTGGTGGCCTGGCGCTGCATGGCTTGCACATTGGCCACGGCTTGCAGCCATTGCGCTTGCTGCTGGTTGACTTGCAGCGCGCTGACGTACTTGTCTGCCTGCAATTGGCGCAAGCGTTGCAGGGTTTGCTCGGCAATGGTGGCCTGCGCTTGCTGGGTGGCAATTTCTTGCTGGAGCTGGGCCAGTTCACGCTGGGCGGCGATGCGCTGTGCAGACAAGCCGCCGGTTTGCGCATCCAATAATTGGCCTTGGGCGCGGTGTGCGTCTTGCAAGCCTTGTTCGCGACGCTGCAAGCGCTGGGTCATCGCCGCCGTGGTGTCGCCTTCGCCCACGGTGGCACGCGGCAAGTTGATCACGGCCAAGGTTTGCCCACTGCGCACCCGTGCGCCCTCGGTGCTGCCCAACTGCGCTACAACGCCAGTGGCGGGTGCCAACACGGTGGCTAAACCTTTGGCGGGCACCAATTGCCCCGCTACGGTGGAACGGCGTGTGTAGTCTGCGAACGTCAATAATGCGCCAATGGCCAGCGCCGCTACTGCGGCAAACGCCGTCAGCACCCACAGCGCCAGTGGTTGCGCCAATGCAATGCCGCCCAGCCAGCTGCCGCGCTTGGCATCCAGTGCTTGTTGGCGGAAAAGCGGTTGCGACACGTGCGCCCCATCACTCTTTGAGTGAGCGCACACTGGCAAACGCCACAGGCAATACGCAACTGTTTGGAAATGTTAATAGCGCTGACATTATTGCCGTGCTTTCAGTAGTCAACAGCGTTGCAGGGGCTTGATGTTAGTGCTACTGAACATATTCCAATTTGGAATGTTGATATTCATTTATGTCATGCCCCCCCCCTGCTGCATATGCAGCAGACTATCGCCCGCAGGGGAACCCATCGCAGGAAGCACATCCGATGCCGGAGTTGATAGGCCAGCGCATTCAACAGGCGCGTGCGCGTAAAAAACTGTGCCAAGCCGATTTGGCGCGCATGCTTGGGGTTGGCCGCAGCGCGGTGGCCAATTGGGAAGGTGGAAGCTGCGCCCGCCCCACGCTTGAGAACCTGACCAAAATTGCTTTGGCCACCGATTGCGGCATTGATTGGCTGGCCACCGGGCGCGGCACCCCAGCGGAGGAGCTGTTGGTGCTTGAGACCGATATCGTTTATGCGCCTGATGAGCGGGCGCTATTGAAGGCCTACCGCCGCAGCAGGCCGGGTGCGCGCAGGTTCATATTGCAGCTGGTGATCCAGCATGCCGACAACGAGCCGTCGGGGCGGGTTTGAAACCCGTCTATGCGTTAGGTGGCTGCCGCACAGGCAGCCACGGCGCGGGGGGCCTACAATGCGCATCCTTTCTGTGTCGCCGGTAGTTCGCCATGCCCGATTGGTCACAAGACCTTGCCCGCAAGACCTACTCCATCCCGCATTGGTCGGATGGGTATTTCGATGTCGATGCGCAGGGCCGGATTGCGGTGCGTCCGCAGCGGGAAGGGCCAACCATTGCCTTGCCCGAGGTGGTGGATACGGCGATGGCGCAGGGCGCGAAGTTGCCGATGCTGGTGCGCTTTCCGGACATCCTGGGTGACCGGCTGCACAAACTGCAGGCGGCGTTCGCGCAGGCGCAGACAGATTGGGGGTACACCGGCGGCTACACCGCGATCTACCCGATCAAGGTCAACCAGCACGCTGGCGTGGCCGGCACCTTGGCCAGCCATCGCGGCGAAGGCTTTGGCTTGGAAGCCGGCAGCAAGCCGGAACTGATGGCGGTGCTGGCACTGTCGCGCCCGGGCGGCACGATTGTGTGCAATGGCTACAAAGACCGCGAATACATTCGCCTGGCGCTGATCGGGCGCAAGCTGGGGCTGCAAACGTTCATCGTGATCGAGAAACCCTCCGAGCTGAAATTGGCGCTGGAAGAGGCGGAAAAACTGGGCATCCAACCCGGGTTAGGCGTGCGCATGCGGCTGACTTCGCTGGGCGCGGGCAAGTGGCAAAACAGCGGCGGCGACAAGGCCAAATTCGGGCTGGATCCGCGCCAGTTGCTGACCTTGTGGAAAGAGCTGCGCGATGCCGGTATGGGCGATTGCTTGAAGCTGCTGCACTTCCATATGGGCAGCCAGATTTCCAACGTGCGCGATATCGCCGCCGGCATGCGCGAAGCCACCCGCTACTTTGTGGAGCTGACCAAACTGGGTGCGCACATTTCGCATGTGGATGTGGGCGGCG
>Ga0209476_10000212_pt1 | contig 39826 bp, 29 predicted proteins | sample KloWWTrecipitate_FD_187179 | JGI IMG/M metagenome (GOLD analysis project Ga0209476, IMG submission 187179) | Active sludge microbial communities from Klosterneuburg, Austria, studying microevolution and ecology of nitrifiers - Klosterneuburg... | ecosystem: Engineered > WWTP > Aerobic digester... | reverse complement strand
GATGCGTGACCGACCGATGATAACCGCTCCGCAGACCTCAGCGATCGGGGCATTGTGCCGCTATGTATCAAATGTCGAGACCAAGAATTTTCAGCCGGTAAACATCACTTTTGGGTTGATACAAGAACTTCCGCCCGAGCTTCGCAAGCAGTACCGAAAGAAACGCGAACGGCATATATTCCAGGTCGAGATCGCTCTCATGGATTGGGATGAATGGATAACAAATGTCGCAGTATCGTGAATTGGGCTTATGGACTGCCGTTACGTTGAGGTTAAAGACTTTAAGTTTTTATGATCCGAACCGGTTCGCTAAAGCGATCGGCAATACAAAATAATAGAAATGGAACCAACGCTAATATTGATGATAGTTGCGATCTGCGTGGTCGCAATAATGTACTCGTCAGTTGGACACGGCGGAGCGTCGGGGTACTTAGCGGTGATGGCGTTTATGGCCGTTGCTCCGGAACTGACTCGTCCGACAGCGCTCGTGCTAAATCTATTTGTGGCGACGATCGGGACGGTGCAATTTTATCGGGCAGGGTATTTTTCGTGGCGGCTGTTTTTACCATTTGCGGCCGGCTCGATACCGATGGCATTTGTCGGCGGGATGATACATTTGCCGACGGACGTATATAAGATCGTGCTCGGCGCCGTGCTGTGTCTGGCAGCGATCAGACTCGCGGTCAATCTCAAGGGCGACGATAGGGTGAAAGAACCGCCGATCATTGCGTGTTTGCTGATCGGTGCTGTGATCGGACTGCTGTCGGGAATGGTCGGCGTCGGCGGCGGCATATTCCTGACGCCGATATTACTGTTGATGCACTGGGCAGAAACGCGGGTCGCGGCAGGCGTATCGGTGCTGTTCATTTTGGTCAATTCGGTCTCGGGCCTCGTCGGGCAGTATTTCAAAGGTGCACTCAACGGTCTTCCGGCCGAGGTCTGGATATGGATCGCGGCAGCAGTTGTCGGCGGCCTGATCGGTTCGACACTCGGTAGCAAGAAATTTAATTCGATGATGCTACGGCGCGTGTTGGCCGTTGTGCTGCTATTTGCGGGCGTAAAGTTAATTTGGGCGTAGGCAAATATTAAGGTCGTTTAGTAATCCAATAGTCGGCTTAATGAAGATATTAATTTCGACATTGTTATTGTTGGTAACGGCAGCATTTGTTTCGGCCCAATCGGGACGTAATAAACCGAATGAGACGCCGACGCCAACGCCGGCTACTCGATCGGCGACAGGTTATATTCCGACCGAAGCAAAGCTGCCGACCTCATTGCCGACGCCTACCCCAAAACCGAAGGACGATCCGGATATTATAACGGTCGACTCGGCATTGGTTCCGATACCTGTTTCGGTGACCGACGCATCGGGCAGGTCAGTTACCAACCTAAAACTCGCCGATTTTGAATTACAGATCGACGGAAAACCGGCTGAGATCAGCGAACTTACTCGTTCCGATTCGCCTATCAGGCTGGCAATGATATTTGATAATTCGTCGAGCGTGATGATCGCTCGTGAATTTGAAAAGGAGGCGGCCGTAAGGTTTTTTAAGAGGGTGATCAGGCCCGGCGGCGATCAGGCAGCCCTATTTTCACTTTCGGATTATACGAGGCTCGAACAACCGCTGACTCGCGACGTCTCTCTGCTGACGCAGGCGATAAGGATGTTTCCCGAACCAAAAGGTGCGACCGCCTTGCTCGATGGGATCGTGAAGGTTGCCGAATACCTCAAAGCCGCTGAGGGCCGCCGCGTAGTCGTGATCGTCTCGGACGGCGAGGACACTTATAGCGATATCAAAACCACTTTGGAATCCGTGATCAAGGAACTGCAGATCGCCAATTGTCAGGTCTACGTGGTCAAGACCAAGGAATTTGAGAATTTTAAACGGACGGGACTCCGCGGCGGCAATGCCAATATTCGATCATTAACGGCGGAGCGGCGAATGCTCGAACTCGCCGCACAGACCGGCGGAGCGGTCTATTCGCCGATCGACGAAGATGAAATGAACGCCGCCTTTTCTCAGATATCCGCAGAGCTTTCGCAACAGTATATACTGAGTTATTACCCCGACGATGACGGAAAGAATACTAGTGACCTGCGCCTCATATCTTTGAGCATAAAGGGCAAACCCAACTTTACCGTGCGAACACGTAAGGGATACTATGTGGGGAAAAGGCCCTAATGCTTAACGAATATCTCACGCAATTTCTGCAGCACCTTAAATACGAGCGCAATCTCAGTCCGCATACGCTGCGAAACTACGCGAGCGATCTCGAGCAGTTTGGCGACTACCTTTTTCGCGTCGAAAAGCGTGCGGACATTCCCGTCGAGCAGATCGACAGGCTAACGATCCGCGAATGGATGGCCGGATTGCACGAAGATCATAAGAAGACATCGATCGCACGTAAATTGGCGAGTTTGCGTACTTTCTTCCAGTTTTTGGTTCGTGAGGGCAAACTCGAATCCAATCCGGCAAAGCTCGTAGCTACGCCGCGGATCGAACGCAAACTGCCGAACCATCTCTCGATGGAGGACGCCGTTCGCTTTATCGAAACGCCGAACGTCAATACCGATCTTGGCCGCCGCGATCGCGCAATACTCGAATTTTTGTACGCGACCGGCATCCGCGTCGGCGAACTTGTGAGCATCGATCTCGGGGATATCGATTTTCGCGAACGAATGGTACGCGTCACCGGTAAACGCAAAAAGCAACGGATAGTGCCCTTTGGCGAACCTGCACTGCAGGCGTTGATGAATTACCTCGAGAAGTCGCGACCGGTGTTTCTAAATGAATGCCCACTAACGACCCGTGACCCAAATGCTGTTTTTCTGCACCGTCGCGGCGGGCGCCTGACGACGCGTTCGGTGGGCCGAATGATCGACAAGTACATCAAGCTGTGTGCGGATATTCACGACATCTCGCCGCACTCATTGCGGCACACATTCGCGACGCACCTGCTCGACAGCGGCGCCGACCTTCGCGACATTCAGGAACTGCTCGGCCACGCACGGCTCTCGACCACCCAGATATACACGCAGGTGTCGATGGAAAAGATGATCGATGTTTATGACAAAGCTCATCCGAAAGCGTGACCTTCCGGGTCGGCAAACTAGGTGAAAAGGGCAAGTCCGAAAACATTGGTCCTGACTTGCGTGTTAGAATGTGCAGTCCATTGTCCGCATCGATCGACTGTATCCTAAAGATCCGCTCTCAAATATGTTGTTTGCCTATCCGAGAGCGTTTCAACTAGAATTCAAGAAAATATCGTTTTTCTAATTTCAAATATATGAAAAAAATCCAATGGCTGGTGGTCGTAATGCTCGCGGTTTCGTCCGGTGCGTTCGCTCAAGACAAACTCCTCACGGTGGATGACATCTTTAGTCCCGATGCGGCAAAACGAGTGCGATTTGGCGGTTCGCCGGCGTCGGTGCAATGGTCGCCGGATGGTAAGTCGTTCAAACAGGTGGTCGCAGGCCGATTGATGCGGGTTGATGCGGTCAGCGGACAGATGGCTCCATATTTTAACAGCGGTGCTCTCGTCGCCGAACGTCTATCAGCGTGTAATAGAAATCTTCCATGGATCCCGCCACTTGTCACTTGGTAAGAACATATGAAAATCAAAGATTTAGGCGACGTAATTGCGGTAAGGCGTTTTAAGTTCGAATCCAAACTAACAAGCGAAATCATCGTCGCTATCGGTAAACCAATGCCGTTTCCAGATTCCGATGACTACTATGTGCCATACCAGATTAAAGGAATCGGCGATGAACATATAAGGTTTGCTGGGGGAATTGATGCAGTCCAATGCTTGCAATTGGTCATGAAAATCATAGGGAGCGAACTTTGGGTGATCAATGAGCCACTTACGGAGAAGATTATTTGGGACGGAGATGAGAATGGTAGTTTGGGCTTTCCAGATTAGCGGAAAGCAGAAAAGTAGGGTGAGGAATCGGTCTGGCCGGTCTCTTTTTTTGCGGTTTCGGCCCGGCCGCAATGCAACCATTTTCAAATCTCAGAGCATCACACGCGGTAGAAGCAATAAACTGTAAAAACCCCTATAAAATTTAGAGGTAACCGTGATGCAACGGAGAATTCTGCCATTGTTCCTAGTGCTATTGGTCTGTTCATTTTCGGCGGCGGCGCAGACGGTGATCGAGTCCGAGTCAAAAGTCGTCGTCCGCGACCGGATCGCCACTGCCAATATTGTCGTAGCGGGCAGTAGCGACTTAAGCGGAATAACCTCATCAGTCGAACTGATCGACCCTGCGGGTACGGTACGTGCTCGGGCATCAAAATTCGTTGTGACGGATCTTGGCGGAAAACAATCGCTTAGTTTTGAAATGGCGGTCACTGACATACTTTCATCCGTCAAAGACGACATCGCTTGGTACCGTCTTCATTACACCGTCGGCCAAGCCTCCGGGATCATCTCAATGTCACAGATGATCGACGAATTGTTCGAGCTACGGATCATCGCGAGCGATAATCTCCTTACGGGTATGTCGTATCGAGTTCGCGTACGTGCCGTTAATCCGTTTACCGAAAAGCCGGCAGTTGGCGTTCGGGTCGATTCGACGGTCGCTCTTGAACTGGCGGGCGAGGGCGAGCGAAAGTTGGAACTAAAAGGTTCGGCCGTGACCGACGCGGACGGTTTCGCGGTGGTCGATCTCGCGATCCCGACCGAAGCAAAACTTGCCGGCGAAGGAGAAATAACGGTAATTGGCCTCAAAAACGGCATCGTTCGCGAGGCCAACGAGAACCTGAATGCACTTAAAGAGGATGTTCAGTTCCTGACGATGACGGACAAATCGATCTATCAGCCGGAACAGTTGATCAATATTCGCGGGATCTTGATGAAGGGCGGCGAGTCGAAGACCGTTGTTGCCGACAGCGAACTCGAATTTAGGGTGCTGGACGAGGACGACACTGTTCTCTATCGGGAAAAGACGCGTTCCTCCGCATTTGGTATCGCGTCGATAAGCTGGCGGATTCCGGCAAACGCCAAACTCGGCGACTACAAGATCGAGATCAGGGATGAAAGCGGTGAACAGATCGGAGCCCAACGAGTGCGCGTCTCGCGCTACGATCTTCCAAATTTTGTGGTCAACGCCAAACCGTCGAAGCCATATTATCTGCCCGGCGACCGCGAGGCTGAGATCGAGATCAATGCGGACTATCTTTTTGGCAAACCGGTCACCGGCGGCAAGGTCCGCGTCGTCGAGGAAACGAGTCGCGAATGGAATTACAAAGAGCAGAAATACGACATCGACGAGGGTGATGTCCGTCAGGGTTCGACCGACTCTCAGGGAAAATTTACGGCGAGATTTGACGTTAAGAAAGCCCTTGACGGTCTCGATGAAGATGACTGGAGAAAATACAGGGACATCAACTATGCGGCCTATTTTACGGACTTGACCACCAATCGAACCGAACAGCGGCGTTTCGACATACGCGTTTCGCGCGAACCGATACACGTCTATTTGATCGGCGCCACCAACGATCTGAACCCGACAATGCCGATCGACGCTTATGTCTCGACATTTTACGCCGATGGCACGCCCGCCGAGTGTGATGTCGAGGTCAAGATGGGCGTCGAGGACAAGGGTAATCCGAAAACGGTCGAGCGCATACGCACTAATTCATACGGAGTCGGCAAGATCACGATGGACCGTCCGAAGATCGGTGATCCCGATGATGATCTTGAGTACAAGTTGATCGCCAAGGATAAGGACGGCCGCCAGGGGACCGCCAAAGACGACATTTCATTTGACGAAGACGAAGCCGCGATCCGTCTCGAGACCGACAAAGCGATTTACAAGCCGGGTGAGACGATGTCGGTAAACGTCAGTTCGACGCTGAAGACGGGACCATTATATGTCGATATCGTTAACGGTTGGTCGGTGGTCGAGTCGCGCTTTGCTCACCTCAAAGACGGACGTGTGGAGTTGCAGATACCGTACAGCGATAAGTTCAAAGGCGAGTTGAAGATCGTCGCTTTTGCCGAGGATACAGATGACGACGTCGTGAGCGGTTCACGAGGAGTCATTTTCCCCATTCGCGAGGGTATTAGCGTCGAAGCGACATTTGATAAGGATATCTACAAACCGGGCGAAGAGGCGACGATCAGTTACGGAGTCCTCGACCGCCTCGGCACAGCAGTCGAGTCTGCCCTCGGCGTCACAATTATCGACCGGGCGGTTGAGGAACGTGCACGGACGGACTCAGAATTTGGCGGAATCTGGAGTAACTACGCAGGCTGGCTCGGGTATGGCAGCGGACTGGGGGCAGTAAACGTCAAGGACCTTAACGAACTTGATCTGACCAAGCCGATCACGGACGATCTGCAATTGGTTGCCGAGGTGATCCTGCACGACAGCTATTACAAGCCGAATGTTTTTCACAGCAATAGCTATTTCGACGAGGCCAAAAGCGTCTTCAGCGATCGCATCACAAAGCAGTTCGAGCCCGTCGGTGCGGCCTTGAAACTCACATATGAAACTGCGAACTATCGGCACGCGGTAGATCTCGAGAGTTTCGAGGCCATACTTCTGGAGAGCGACATTCGTTTTGGTCAGATGCTCGACCCGTGGGGTGTCGCGTACCGTGCTAAATTCTCGGTAGAAAAGGCCCGCGACATTGTCACGATCGTCTCGGCAGGACCGGATAAATCATTTGATACCAAAGATGATTTTACGGCATTCACGACGGGATTCGATTATTTTAAGGGGACGGGAGAGGCGATAGATAATGCCGTAAAAAGCTATCACGCGCGGACCGGCAGTTTTATTCGTGACGAAAAGACGTTGTTCGCCGAACTCGGAGTTTCCGGCCTTGCGGATAGATTCGGCAGGCCATATCGGATAACTTTCGATGCCGAGCGGCGTTTCTACCGTTTTCAGATCCGGAGCGGCGGCAGTGACGGCAAATTTGAGAAATATGATTGGGGCGGCGACGATTTCACGGTTTGGACCAATCTGATCGACTATTTCGTCGACACAGAAACCAAGATCGCCGATATCCAGCGTTCGCTGCGTGTGATACCGATGAATGAGACCGATCTCCGCTCAACCCTTTTGGCCGGCGGGATCGATTTTGGCGGACTGCGTGACGGGTTTGGCGATCCACTCTATATTGTGACTCAGCAGAGATCACGTTATTGGGACAAGGTTACTACCGAATCGGTACAGAACTACGGCGAAGACACAAAAACGGATCGACGAAAGGTGACGCCTGTGACGCAACAGGTCATTGAGTTTACGATCAGGAGCAACGGCCCGGACCGGAAGCAAGGGACGTATGACGACCTGACGCTAATGCAGATCGTCCACGTCTTGTCCGAGCAGGGAAAGGATGATCCGAAGCCGATATCGATCATTCGCCCGATCGCCTACACGGCATCGACGGGATCGATCGCGGGTACAGTGACCGATTCGAACGGTGCTGTTATCGCGTCCGCGAAAATAAAGGTCACTAATGTCGCCACGAGCATAGATCGCTCCGGCACCTCGAATGCGGAGGGCAACTATCTTATAACCAGCCTTGATGCCGGTACCTATAAATTACGCGTTTCATTCGACGGTTTTAAGGACTCGGTGATCGAAAATATTCCGGTCAAGGCTAACGCGACGGCAAAAGTGGACGTAACGCTCGAAGTCGGGTCGGTCAGTTCGGCCGTTGATGTGACGTCCGGCGGCGATCTGATGATGGAGACATCCAGTTCGGCGGTATCCACTACGGTCGACGGAGCACAGGGCAGCACACTTAACTTCTCCGCTCTACTTAAACTGAAGCCCGGCACTGTGCAGACCGCCAAAGAATCGTCGACCCCGCGGTTGCGTGAGTATTTTCCGGAAACACTTGTCTGGCAACCGGAACTTTTGACTGACAGCAACGGTAAGGCTGCGCTCAAATTCAAAATGGCGGACAACATTACTACGTGGAAGATGTACGTGATCGCATCGACAAAAAATGGCAAGATCGGCGTCGCGGAGAGTTCCGTGACCGCGTTTCAATCGTTCTTTGTCGATCTCGACCCGCCAAAATTCTTGACTGTCGGAGACGAGATATTTCTGCCGACACAGGTCCGAAACTATACACAGACCAAACAGCGGGTCGGGGTCAAAATGGATGCGGCGAACTGGTTCACATCGCTCGGTGCCGGAACCCAGCAGATCGAGGTCGGCGCGGGCGAGTCGAAAAATGCGGTATTCGGCTTTAGGGCAAACATACCTGTCAATGGCGGCAAGCAGCGTGTGACCGCAACTGCAGCGAGCGACGCCGACGCCATCGAACGACCGGTCACCGTCAGGCCCGACGGTCAGGAGATAGTCCGGACCGATTCTAAGATCGCGAGCGGAACGCAGCGATTCGACCTCACATTTCCAAGCAACGCGATAACGGCCACGCAAAAAGCAGAGTTAAAGGTCTATCCAAATCTCTATTCGCACGTGGCCGAGTCGGTCGAGGGGTTGCTCGAACGTCCGTACGGGTGCGGTGAGCAGACTGTATCATCGACATACCCCAATCTAATGTTGCTCAAATTTGCAAAGCCCGGTTCGCCGATCGCCGTCAAAGCGCAAAACTACCTGCAAAAGGGCTACGAGCGATTGCTCGGCTATCAGGCCGCAGATGGCGGATTTACGTACTGGGGCGGCAAAGACACGTCGGATGTCGCCCTGACGGCGTACGCAATTCGATTTTTGAATGACGCTGGATCGCAGATAACGGTTGACGATGATGTGATAAAACGCGCTTCGACGTGGCTGATAAAGCAGCAGCGTGCGGACGGGAGTTGGGCGAAAAGGTACAATTGGGAGACCGCCGAAGATACCGGCCGGACCAAGATGATCACGACCTACATCGCTCGCAGCCTGGCGATGAACAAGGACGCCGACAAGTCGGTGCTCAAGCCGGCACTCGACTATCTGCGGGCACGCAATAACGAGATCGACGAACCGTACGCACTGGCATTGTACGGGCTTGCATCGCTCGACTCGGGCGATCGTGCGGCGGCCGAAGATGTCGCTTCACGGCTCGAATCGATGGCGATCAGCGAGGGCGACGGCGTCTATTGGAAACTCGAGACCAACACGCCATTCTATGGTTGGGGAACTGCCGGGCGGATCGAGACTACGGCTCTGGTCACGCAGCTTTTGATCAAAGTGCGGAAAGACAAGCCGACAGAGCGAACGGCGGAACTGATCAGCAAGGGTACGATATTTCTGCTCAAAAATAAGGATCGGTACGGCGTGTGGTACTCGACGCAGACGACGATCAACGTGCTCGACGCGTTTTTGGCGGCGATCGGCGACGCGAAAACAATTCAGGCACAACGACTCGAGATCACACTCAACGGCCAGCCGTTCAAAACCGTCGATGTCGCCGCCGATCGCATCGAACCCGTAATTTTTGATCTGACCGGCAAGCTCGACTCGGCAACAAACGCGATCGAGGTCCGCACGACCGCATCTGCCCCGATGATGACGCAGACGGTCGCGACGCACTATATCGAATGGAAAGACGCGGATCTCTCAGCCCGTAGCGTTAACCAGTCAAGGGCGTTGAAACTCGACTACCAATGCGATAAACAGGCTCCGGCGATAATGCAGGAGGTGAATTGCACGGTCCGCGCGGAACGCGTCGGTTTTCAGGGTTACGGAATGCTGCTGGCCGAGATCGGGACCCCGCCGGGAGCGGACGTCAGCCGGGAGTCGCTGGAAAAGGCCATCGCCGCCGACGGATCGATAAGCCGCTACGATGTGTTGCCCGACCGCATCGTGATCTATATGTGGTCGCGGGCCGGCGGAACGAACATCAACTTCAAGTTCAAGCCGCGTTATGGTGTGAATGCAAAAACTCCGGCATCAACGATCTATGATTACTATAACCCGGAGGCTCAGGCCGTGGCTCCGCCACTCCGATTTACGGTGAAGTGAGCCGTAACACGTCGCCGGGCGTATCGATGTCGAACGCAGCTTCCTCGATCGTGACAGAGTGCACTTGGTCGGGGTGATTTCGGATGAGCAGGCGAGCACCTTTGTCGCCGCTAAGTTGCCGCAGTTCGCCAAACAGTTCGCGGGCGAAAAGGGCGGGGACGCCGGCAGTTTGATCGTATTTCGCGGCGGTGATCGGCGAGCGGTGGAGAGTAAAGCCGCGGACGAGCCGGTCGATGTGTTCGGCGGTGACGAATGGTTGATCGCAAAGCGCGATGACGACGCCGTCCAATTCCGGCTCGGTATTTATCAAACTTGTCAGTCCACACTTTATCGACGAACTCATTCCCGTCTGCCAATTTTCGTTGATTGCCGTGTGGATCTCGAGGCCCGCAAGTTCAGCGTTCGCCGCTTCGAAGTCGGCACCGAGCACGACGACAATGGACCAGCAAGAGGTCTTGGTGAGCATTTCGGCCGTGTGCCTGAGCAGCGTTGTGCCGTGAAACCGCAGAAGCTGTTTGGGCTGCCCAAGACGGCTCGACCCACCGGCGGCAAGCAACATCGCTCCGATCTTTAACTCGCTATTGTCGATCATAGATCGAGCCCTTTCGGTCGCGCAGGTGACTGCCGCCTCTTTTTTTCAAAACACTCTGAATCTCGGCGGCGATCGAGAGTGCGATGGCCTCGGGCGTGTCGGCACCGATGTCGAGCCCGACCGGAGCGTATAGCCTCGCAAGCTGGTCTTGGGTAAAAATCTCGCCGGCGGCGGCGAGTTCCTCAAGTAACTGTTCAGTTCGGCGTTTTGGGCCAAGGGTTCCGACGTAAAATGCGCTCGACCTAAGCAATGCCGGCAGTATCAAGCGGTCGCGGCTGTAATTGTGCGTCATTATTACGGCGGCCGTAAGTGCGTCAGCGGTTATGACGGGCGATCGGTCCGGCTGTTGCTCAACGAGTATTTGAGCCTTTGGGAATCTCTCGGCGGTCAAAAATGCGGGCCGGTGATCGTAAACCGTAACTTGCCAGCCCAGTTCCGCTGCGATCCGGACAAGCGGTATCGCGTCCGTTCCGGCACCGAAGAGCAAAAGAGCTATCGGCGGCAAGAGATCTTCGGAGGCGACGCGGCCTTGATACGCCGCCTTCATCGCGGCGATTATTTCACTGTCCTTGCCGATCAACTCGAGTTTGATCCGGACCACGCCGCGACAGCCCATATTGAGGCTGAAGACCGAGGCCTCGTTTTCGGTCGTGTCGTAGGTGAAGATCTCAGATTGGCCTGTTTCGAGGACGAGTTTTGCACGCTCGAGGACGTCGGCCTCAAGGCAACCGCCCGAGACCGTGCCGGCTGTGCCGCCGTCGGGCAAAATGAGCATTCTCGCTCCCGGCAGACGGTACCCCGACCCGATTACCTCGATCACGGTCGCAAGTACGGCGCGCTGTCCCGATTCAAACGCGGCAACGCGGTCTAAAATATCGCGGATCTCTTTCATTTATTCGGGACACGCAGCACCGGCGTCGATCCATTCATTCAACTTCTTTAAGAAATCAGCCTTACTGAGCGGAGGTGTCGAGCGGCCGTTGCCCGGATCCCAGGACCAACCGACGAGCGGGTCGGTCTCAATGTGCTGTATCGACTCTTTGAGAGTTTTGCGATTTCCGTTACGGGCCGGATCTTTCAACTGTTGACAGAGTCCGGCGGCGGTGATCCCCTGAAACACCATTTTTGTATCGGCGGGCGGCATATGCCAATTGGGGGCGCCCGGCGGCAGACCGTCCCCGTCCATATTCTCGGCCTGATGGCAGGTGGCGCACTCCATTCCGGCGACGCCCTTTCCGTCAGTCCCGCGCTTTACATCCTGATCGTGGATACGATGTTCGTCGCCCTGCGTCGGGCCATCACCCGCGGGATGGCAGTTAGAGCAGCGTGCGGAGAAAAAGACCTTGACCGCCTCGTTGAATGCCGCACGAGCCTTGATCGGATCATCGGCAGAGGCAGTATTTGTCTCAATGACAGTTGACGCCTCGACGCGCTCGATGCGTCCCGAGCGGCCCAGCGACGCATATGCGGTGACGGAAAATATCGCCGCTGCGATAATTGTGATCTTCAGGGTCTTTCTATCCACACTAAGCTCCGGAAATGGAATCTTCACTTATGACTTTTTAAGCTCGTCCGGTTTGATCGGCAGACTCCGGATACGCTTGCCGGTTGCGGCAAATATCGCGTTGACGACCGCCGGTGCGATCGGTGGAGTGCCCGGTTCACCCACGCCGCCGTGCGGTGCCGTACTCGGAACAAGGTGGACGTCGACTTTTGGCATTTCGTTCATCCTGAGCGGCTTGTAGTTGTTGAAATTTGTTTGGACGACCCGTCCGTTCTTGATCGTGATCTCGCCGTATAGAGCGGCCGAAAGTCCGTAAACGATCGAGCCTTCCATCTGGGCGGCAACGGTATCCGGATTGACGATCTGGCCGCAGTCGGCGGCACAGATGACGCGATCGACCTTAACCTTGCCGTCAGAGCCGACGGTCACCTCAGCGACCTGAGCGACGTAGCTTCCAAAACTCTCAGCTACGGCGATGCCGCGGCCCGAACCAGCCGGCAACTTACTACCCCAGCCGGCTTTTTCAGCGGCGAGCTTTAAGACTCCGGCGTGACGCGAATTTGGTTCGAGTAACGACAGACGATATTCGAGTGGGTCCTTGCCAGCCAAAGCGGCTAGTTCGTCCATAAAGCACTCGACCGAAAAGCCCGTGTGCGAACTACCGACGGAGCGCCAGAACCCGACCGGAACGCCGGTATCGACACGGATCCAGTCACATTGAAAATTCGGGATCTTGTAATCAAGATTGTGTGCTCCCTCGAACGACGAATCGTCGAGTTGATCGTCCTTAAGGTTAAACCCGAACGCCTTGCCGGCCCGGGCCATAATTGCGTCGGTCGCAAGTCGATGGTGCCAGAAAACAGGTTTCCCGGCCGCATCGATGCCGGCTGCCATTTTGTTGTAGACTGCCGGTCGATACACATCATTCTGCGTATCGTCCTCGCGGGTCCAGACCACTTTGACCGGCTTGCCGGCCGCCTTTGAAAGCAAGGTGGCGTCAATGACGTAGTCAACCTCGAAACGCCGGCCAAAGCCGCCCCCGAGCATTGTCGTGTTGACCTTGACCTTTTCGACCGGCAACCCGGCAGTCTTTGCGACAGTTCCTTGAACGATCATCTGGGCCTGTACCCCACCCCAAACCTCAGCCCCATCCGAACGAACATCAGCCGTAAAGTTCATCGGCTCCATCGTTGCGTGGGCAAGGAACGGAGCGTAGTAAACGGCGTCGATCGACTTTGCGGCCTTCGAACGTCCGGCGACGACATCGCCGACCTTTTTCGCCTCAAGTCCTTTCTTATTTGCCTCAGCATCGATAAACGATCTCATTATCGTATCGCTCGACACGGCCGACATCGGACCGTCATCCCACGTTACCTTGAGCGCGGTGCGTCCTTTTCGTGCCGCGACGAACGAATCGGCGATCACACCGACGCCGTAACCGAGCGGTACGACGTGCGTCACGCCCTTGACGGCCTTGGCGGCAGCGTCGTCAACCGTCTTGACGGTTCCGCCGATCACCGGCGAGCGGAGCACAGTCGCGTACAGCATTCCGGGCACCTTTACGTCGATGCCGAAAATCGCAGTTCCGTTGACCTTCGCCGGTGAATCAAGCCGCTTGACCGCCTTGCCGATGTACTTGAAGTCCTTCGGGTCTTTTAGTTTGGGTTTGTCGGATGGCGAGATCTTGGCGGCAGCCTCGAGCAGTTCACCGTAGGGAACGCTTCGTTTTGAGGCGGCGTGGATGACCTTGCCATTCTCAGCAGTGCAAGTGTCGGCGGCGACGCCCCACGACGCGGCGGCAGCCGCAACTAGCATCTCTCGGACCTGAGCAGCCGCTTTTCGGAGCGGTGCAAAAAATCCCTTTACGCTGGAACTGCCGCCCGTACCCTGCATTCCCATCGCAGGATTGAAAAACGCCTTGTCGGCCGGGCCGTGCTCGAACGACACATTTGCCCAGTCAACTTCAAGTTCGTCGGCGACGATCATCGGAAGGCTGGTCATCACGCCCTGTCCCATTTCGGACTGCCCGACGACCACGGTCACTTTGCCATCCTTTGCGATCTTGATAAATGCGTTCGGCTTAAAATCAGCCGCGGGTGCGGCGGGCAAGCCAAATCGCTCCTCTGCCTTGGTTCGGTTCGGCATACTTATGCCGAAGACCAAGGCTCCGCCGGCTACGATGGTTGCCTTTAAGAATGAACGCCTATCGAGCTCTTGTTTGGTGGTCATCTTATTTACCTCCGTTGATCGCGGCTAGCTTGATAGCGGCACGGACACGATTATAAGTACCACAGCGGCAAATAATGCCGTTCATCGCCTGATCGATATCGGCGTCGGTGGGCTTAGGTGTTTTCTTGAGCATCGCCGCAGCGGCCATTATCTGGCCGGACTGACAGTAGCCGCATTGCGGTGCATCGGTCTCGATCCACGCTTTTTGCAGCGGATGGCTCGAGTCGGGCGACAACCCCTCGATCGTCGTAACTTCCTTACCGACAACCGAACTTATGGGTGTCACGCACGACCGTCTCGCCTCGCCATCGACGTGGATCGTGCACGAACCACACTGAGCGATGCCGCAGCCGAACTTAGTGCCCGTCAATCCGAAATCGTCACGCAACACCCATAACATCGGAGTGCTCGGATCCAGATCGGTCTCATACACCTTCTTATTTACGGTGATCTTTGTCATAGAATTAGCCTCACATCGGTCTGTAAACTATCCGCATCTTATTCGAAATTTGAGATGAATAGAATTTTATCATTTTCGTGACGAAATTATTCAAAATACCGCACTATTATTCCGCTGAGTCGTCAATGACGATCTCAGAAAACTCGGCATTAAACTGGTCACGCGGTAGCGAATCGATCTCGCCACGCACCGGACGAGTGCCGACGTTTGAGCGGAAGTTGCCCGCGTCGTCATATAGCCGGCGATATTGGGCGGAGTTGCGGATGACGCCCTGGACGTAGCCTTTTGTTTCCTTAAAAGGGATCGCTTCGACAAATTCGTCCATCTCGGCGGGCAGTGTCGCTCGCCACTGAGGAACGCGGCCCGGGCCGGCATTGTAGGCGACGGCGACGTACTCGATCCGGCCAAATTTAACGAACTGATCCTTCATATACGCCGTCCCGAGCTGAATATTAAGCTGCGGTTGGTAGAGTGATGTTGCGGTCACCTGTGCGGTCTTTGAGACGTATTTCCGAGCCATCGTTTGAGCCGTAGGAACCAACAACTGCATCAGTCCAAACGCGTTTGCCGGCGATTTCGCATTCGGCGTGAAAACCGATTCCTGACGGATCAAGCCGGCGACCTGAAATGCGTCAAGGCCGCGTTCGCCCGCCCAGTATTTGATCTCGCTCCAATTGACCAGCGGATAGAATATCGCCCACTCTTCGCGGCCCATCTCCTCGGGGAACATCTGAGCGTAATCGGGATAACTTGCCCGCAGAGCAAGAAACGCTGCCGTATTATCGCCCTTAGATCGGAAATGACGAGCGAGGGCCATATTGATCCGTGGGCTATTTCCGGCGGACTTTTTGGCCTCTTGGAGCTCGTCAAATGCCCAGTCAAAAATCCCTACCGAACTAAGCTCATCGCTCTTGTCGGCCAGTGCGACGGCCTTCGCTGCGGCGGTTTCCCCGGCAACGGTGACTGTCTTAAGATTCGCAACAGCACGAGCTATCAACTCATTTGGAGCGACAGTCGTGCGGCAGTTGCCTTGCGCCTTCATCGATGACAATCGGCCGAGTGCCAGATAGCCGTACCAATTTGCCGAGTAACGATAGCTTACGCCATCATAGAGCGAGCACGCCTCGGCTAACTTCCCAAGGCGTTCCGAGTCGCGTGCGGCCCAATATCCGGCCTTGCCGCGATTGGTCGTATCCTTGTCAGCGTAGCGTGCCAGGTGGTCGATGAACATCTGCGAAGATATGGCGAAATTGCCGCTCTCGTGCTGAAACCATCCCGCCTCAAATTGTGCGGTGGCAACCTCGATGGCATTTGGAAATGCAGCGACCGCAGTGTTGAAATAATAGCCCTCGTCGGTCCGATTTCGAGCGTCGCGGGCAGCCAATCCGGCATCGATCAACGTTTTTGCGACAAGCGTTCCCGACGGATAATTCTGCTTCATCGCATCGACAGTCGATCTGAGCTGCGGCCACATCTTTGCCTTGGCATAGCCGAGAGCAAGTTGGCGATAGGCATCCTCACGCTCCTTTGCCGTGAGAGCGATCGCGGCGAATACGCTCTGCGCGTCCGCCATTTTCCCCGTTTGAGCGATCGCTTCGATACGACGCACCGCCATCTTTGTTGAATAAGCGCCTGGATAACGTGTGGCGAGATCGGCAAATGCCGACACCGCATCGGGGAACGACTTGGTCGACATCAGGCGTTCTGTCCGTGAGGTCAACTCATCGGCATCAACGGGCGTCAATGGTTGAGACAATGCGGTTAGCTTGGCCTCTGCCTCTTTTGCGGCGGCCGAACCCGCAGCGTAGAAATATGTCCGGCGGTAATATTTCACCGCTTCGGCCGGCGAACTTTGTGCTTCATACGCCTTTGCGGTCAGGAGCAGAGCGTCTGCGTCATCCTTTTCGCTCAATTGGATCAGGAACGGCGGCACTTCGACAGCACGACCCGCGGCGATCGCGGATGCCGCCCAGAGCAGTCTGGCGTCCCGAATGCGGATCGAATCCGGAAAATCCTTGATCAACTGAGCCAGAACGGACATCGCCTCGGTATGGCTGCCTGCGTTCTGAAGCGATCTACCGCGTAGCCAAAGAGCCTGGTCGGCGATCTTGGTTTTCTTCCTGAAAACATCCGAATCGAGCAGCGTGGCAGCTCCGGCAAAATCATTTGCTTCAAATCTGATCCGCGCTCGAAGGAATCTCGCAAGTGCACCCGTCCGCTTGCCGGCAAAGCGAGACTCGATGTCCGCTACAACACCCTCGGGCGGAAGCTTGCCGCTGCTTGCCATTTGCCGCAAGTTTGCCAGAGCCTGCTCCTCGGTCTGCTGGGCCGAGCACGCTGAAACAAAGAGCGTGAAAATAAAAAATATTGAAAGTAGGATAACGGGGAATGACTTGTGATTCTGCATTTTAATAACGTGGTCTCCAAAGAGGTATATGAAAAAGCGGAAAGCGGCGGTGGCCAATGGCGGCAAAAAAACTTTCCAAACACGAAATTCTATTATACGATATTGCACAAATCTACGGTGTTTGGCTCTCCTCAAGGACTGATCAATATGAAAATTTGCGTATTTTTACTCGCTGCGACCTTCTTTGGCACCGTGGATATTTTTGCTCAAACCGCTGTATCCACCGCAACGCCCGATACAGATGATGTAGTATTTGGGACGCGATATGCCCGCCGACAAACATTATGCAGATCGTCGTGACCGAAAACTCGGCTGGGAATAATGGCTGTTCAGCATCGCAGTTCATTCAATTTGAAGTTGTGGAATAGAAGGTAATAAATGATCTAAAGCTAACATTGATAATTTTTAGCCAGTCCGGTTCCCAAGGAGGCAAATTATGAAGCGGTCTTCTCTCTTCGTCTTCGTTCTCAGTTTGCTGACTGCAGCAAATGCACAAACGCCCCAACAATCACCAACTCCTTCGTCGGCGACTAGCGACGACGTAGTTCGTATTTCGACCAATCTGATCCAGCTCGATGTGACCGTCACCGGCAAAAGCGGCAAACCCATCAGCGACCTTTCGCGTGACGAAATAAAGATCTACGAGAACGGCAAACTCCAAAAGATAAGCAGTCTCTCCTTTGTCCCGGGTTCAAAGCCTCCCCCGGATAATGAGATCGCAGAGAAATCTTCGTCCCCCAACCCACTTCTGCCGCCAACAACGTCGATTTTACCCGCTCAAGTAAGACGGACCATCGCAATCGTCGTTGATGACGGACATCTCTCATGGTCGAGCGCCTTTTTTGTAAAGAAAGCCTTACGAAAATATGTCGATGAACAGGTGCAGGACGGCGACCTCGTCGCTTTGATTAGAACCGTCGGCGGGATAGGTGCTTTGCAGCAGTTTACAACCGATAAGCGGTTGCTCAGGGCGGCGGTTGAGAACATTAAGTTTTATCCGCAACTAGGTGGTTGGGATATTTTTGGCTCCTCGCCAACTCCAGAGGAAGAAAAGCTTCAATCCTTCCGTAACGAATATTATTCTTTCGGAGCGTTTTATTCGCTTGCATACGTTATTGCCGGATTGAACCAGATGCCGGGTCGGAAGTCGATCGCCTTTATTTCCGACGGTTTCATGCCACCCGGCGGATGCGGCAAACAAAAGGTGACCTTTTCGTCAAGCGAATACGAACGAGCCCAACAAAATGTGATCGCGTTTGCCAATCGTTCGTCGGTCGTGATCAATACGATTCAGGCCGCCGGTGTGGAATCGCCCGGCGTTACGGCGGCTGATGTTATTCGTAGTCCAACGGTGGGGCCCGGCGAAACCGATTCGATTTTATGGACCCGGCTGGCCTGTACATCTGAACGCCAACGACCGTTAACCATTCTTGCCGAAGATACGGGTGGACGAGTGATCGTTAACAACGATATAGCGAAAAGCATTCGTCGGATTCTCGATGACCAAAGTTATTATTTGGTCGCTTACGAGCCGGATGAAGAAACATTTGATCCAAAACAACGACGTTTCAATAGAGTTGAGGTCAAAGTTTCGCGTCCTGGCGTAAAAGTCCGGTCGCGGAGCGGCTTTTTCGGCTATACCGATGATGCGACGGAGAAACCAAAATTACCTCAAAACTCGTCGCTGCTTGATGCTCTTCTGTTACCGTTTGCAAAGAACGAGATTTTTGTGAGAATGCATGCTGTTTACGCTGCTGATGGGGATCGTAAATCGTATGTGAAGACATTTGTTACGGTCAACGGGTCCGATCTTACATTTGAAAAGCTACCGGATAATAGATACAAGACTTCGTTTGATATTGTTGCGATAACGGTTGATGCGAGAGGCCGTTTGCTCGATGAACGACCCAAAAATTACACGCTGACGCTCGGGGAACAGGAACATACAAATATTCTGGAACGCGGACTTATAACGACGTTTCTCGTGCCAATTCCAGGCCCAGGCGGGTTTCAGGTCAGGCTTGCGGTTCGGGATGTTTCGTCGGAGAAAGTAGGGTCGGCTAGCCAGTTTGTTGAAATTCCCGACCTTAACAATAAGAAACTTGCCTTATCTGGCCTAGTGCTCAGTGCGTCTGGCAGCGATGAGTTGTCATCGGCAGGTGGAACCTCTGAGGCTCTGAGAGATACGTCTCTCAGACAATTCAAAGCAGGTTCTGTCCTGAATTTTGGATATCAGATCTTCAATGCGAGAATCGACAAGGCTCGACGGACAGATCTCGGGGTGAAACTAAAACTTTACCGCGACGGAAAAATCATAAGCGATGGCGGACTCGTCCCAGCCGCGGATCTGGTTGATGAGAGCAATGGCATCTTTTCTTCGAAGGGGTCGGTGCGTCTTAACAAAGATTTGCCCCAAGGCGACTATTTGTTGCAGATCGAGTTGATCGACGCCCTATCTGGTAACAAGCCGAAACCGGCCATCCAATTTCTACAATTTGATATTGTTGAATAGATTTTTACAGTAAGAAAGCATCCAAAGCGAAGATTTGTATCTTGGCTGTTAGAAAAATGAGAAAACTTCTGCTCGCTACATTTATATTCGGCTCGTCGGTCGGAGTGTTTTCCCAGGGCGCCGGACCAACTCCGTCCCCGACGCCACCAGCGGACGGCGACGTCGTCAAGATATCGACGGCGTTGATCCAACTGGATGTAACGGTCATCGACGGCCGAGGCAAAGTGGTCAGCGATCTCAGGCCGAATGAGGTCGAGATATTCGAGAACGGCGAAAAGCAGAAGATCACTAACTTTTCGTTCGTATCGTCGATCAGATCGACCGTGCAGAAACCTATAATGATCGACAAGAACGCGGTGCCGATACCTCAAGCGGTGCTTCGGCCTGAACAGATCAGGCGAACCTTTGCACTGGTTGTCGATGACCTGTCGCTGTCATTTGAGAGTGCGTATCAGACGCGTCGGGCATTGAAAAAGTTTGTCGATGAGCAAATGCTCGACGGCGACCTGGTTGCGATCATACGGACCGGTGCAGGCGTCGGGGCACTGCAGCAATTTACGTCGGATAAACGCATCCTCTATGCCGCGATCGAGCGCGTTAAGTGGAATCCGGTCGGCAATGGCGGGATCAGTGCGTTTGCACCCATCGAACCGACATTTGCCGAGATGACTTCGGCGGCGGCGGGCGATGAACCCGACTCCGAGGAGGCCGGTAACGCAGCAAATACCCAACGAGCTTTTGATGATTTTCAAAGTAGTGTTTTTGCTACGGGCACGCTCGGGGCACTCAAGTATATCGTCCAGGGAATGTCGGAATTGCCCGGACGCAAATCGGTCATTTTGTTTTCGGACGGATTCAAGATCTTTGAGCAGGATGAGCACGGCTTTACTCAGGGTGGGCGTGTGGCTGAGTTTCTGCAGGAACTCGTGGATGTCGCCAATCGGTCGTCGGTCGTTTTTTATACGATAGATGCTCGGGGCCTGCAGTACACGGGTTTTACCGCCGCCGACCAGATCACTGACACGAGTGCCGAATCGATGAATGCCAAAATGGCGGCCCGGCGCGAGCTTTTATCCGATACGCAGGCCGGCCTCGCTTACCTCGCCGAGGAAACGGGCGGAATTGCGATCAAGAACAATAACGATCTGTCGGGCGGGGTCAGTCGGGTGCTCGACGACCAGAGTTACTATCTGATCGCGTACGAACCGGACACCGACACCTTTGACGCAACCAAGCGTAAATACAACAAGATCGAGGTCAAAGTCCTCAGAAACGGACTCACGGCACGATATCGCAGCGGTTTCTTTAATGTCGCGGACAAGGTGGTGTCAAATACGCCTGTCAGTCAGACTCCGCTTGTGCAACTGCAGTCCGCTTTGACGTCACCATTTGCAGTAAACGGCATATCGCTCAGGCTGAACGCCCTCTTCGGTTTCGATGCAAAGGCCGGGCCATATGTCCGTTCGCTGCTGCATATAGATGGAAAAGACCTGAAATTTACCGATGAAAAAGACGGTACAAAGAAAGCTATCTTTGACGTTTGGGCCGCAAGTTTCGGTGACAACGGCCAACCCGTCGATCAGATCGGCAAGTCGTACACCCTGATCGTAAAACCCGAAACATATAAGAAAATGATCGGCGAAGGCTTTGTCTATCACTTTACTTTTCCTGTAAAGAAGCCCGGGGCATACCAATACCGAGTGGCGATCCGTGATACTCAGGGCGAAAAGATCGGCTCGGCGAGCCAGTTCATCGAGGTTCCAAACCTGAAAAAGAATCGCGTCACCCTTTCAAGCCTCGTCCTCGAGAGTCTGACAGTCGCCGAGTGGCAGAAACTGGCAGATCCAAACGGCGGCATTGTGCAGGCCGATGCGATGACTGACACCGCGATCCGCCGTGTCAAGCTAAATACGGTTTTGAGGTACGGTTACGAGATCTACAACGCTCGGCTTGACGGGTCGAAACACCCCAACATACAGATCAAAATACGTGTTTTTCGTGATGGCAAACTGGTGCTGGACGGCCAACAACTTGCGCTCGATCTGCAGGGTCAGACCGAAATGGAGCGTTTGAAAGCATCGGGTGCATTGAGCCTCGGCGGAAAGATGCTGCCCGGCGACTACATTTTGCAGGTGATCGTAACGGATAATCTTGCACCGCAGAATCGGCGGCTCGCGACTCAATATATTCAGTTTGAGGTCGAGCTCTAGCTTTTTTCTTCAATGTCACAGATGAAGGATTGATCAACGTCAGGAATGTAAGCGGGATTTTTGGGATTCCGAAACGCGATTGACAATTTTCCGGGGGGGGGGGAGTATTCTGGTCATAGATTTCCAATCGGATTGCTATCAATATTAATGGACAGACGGATTTTCCACATCAAAAACTTGCTCTCCCAAGACTTGGGCCGCTCGTGGTCGGTCGAGGACATGGCTGCAGAGGTTAGAATGTCGGCCACCAATCTTCATCGACTTTTCAAACAGGCGAATGACGGTGTCACTCCAATGGCCTTTCTCAATGAACGGCGGTTAGAAAGGGCTGGCGAAATGCTTGCTGATTCGAACTGCTTCCTACAAATTCAAGAAATCGGCTACCATGTTGGTCTGACAAACAACAGCTATTTCACCAAGGACTTTAAGACGAAATTTGGGGAGACCCCAACCGAATTTCGAAAACGTCATTCGGAAATTCATCAGTCCACGCCGCCGGAATGACACCAATGATAGTTTTCCGCATTTAATGATAGTTATCGACAACAAATAATCGTTGACTCACCTCGTTTGAAAAGCCAGACTTTGTTTGTATAAACACTCGCAATTCGATCGACATCTGAATCGATTAGGTTGATTAGCTATGGTATTCGAAAACGGAAGAAACAGGCTCGATTTAATTACCAATATATTGACGATCATTGTCGCCGTTGTATTCATCGCGATGGCAGTTCAAAGGTACGCCCTTCCAGCTGAAACGAGCTTAAAAGCCCCGCCACCCGGCAGGGCTATTACCTTCGAAAATTTCGACCCGACCGCGAGCAATAGAAACGTCCTACTTGTTATGATGAAGGGTTGCCGATTTTGTGAAGAGAGTATGGTTTTTTACCGAAGCCTGCTTGAGCAATATCGCGGAACTGGTGTCAGATTCATCGCTGTATTTCCACCGAACGGCGAAGATTTGGATGGCTATTTGATCCAGTACGGAATTACGGGCATGGACGTTAGGTATTCAGAGCTTTCGGGAGTAGACGTTCAGGGTACACCGACAATAATTGTCACAGATGAGAGTGGAATAGTTACAAAATCGTGGGTCGGAAAGCTATCAAAGGAAAAAGAGAAGGAGGTCATTGCCTTCCTAAATTCCTAAACACTGCAATGACATTTTACATGTTGTTAGAGTGGAAAAACTTAAACGTTAGATCAGGAGAAAAAGCAAAATATGAAGAAACTTAGATTAGTAGTTTTGATTATGTTGTTAACGGGCGGACTATCGTCGTTCAAGGCAAACGAGCCGGCCTGTGTTGACCAAGGCGATGACAATGGGCATTGTCCCAAACACGCCGCCCGACCAGATGGTTGCCCATGTTGCTCTGAGAATCATTGTATAAGCGGGTATTGCAACGGTTCCAACCATTGTGCGACGCGCTGACGGTCAGATTTCGTCAGATTTGAGGTAAGACTGATCAATTGAGTCCCATATGGTCACACACGATCAGTGAAATTGTCCTTAGAAAGAGGTTCGCATACGCCAGATAGCGAAATCTCAACACTGCTGTTTGCATGTAATTCGCGAATAGATCGACGCCGGCGGCCGATAAGGTGGCCGGCTTTTTCGCAATAAATATACGCGATTGGGAGTAAATCGCTGGAGATTTACATTGCGAAGATCACTAGGCGTATAATTTTTAGGTATACTCGGTGACGTTTGACTTACGAAATTTGGGGACTAGCATTTGCCAGACGTAGCTATGATATTGGCGGGGAAGGTTTCAAAATGAAATGGAAAATTCGAGATTATGTCTTTCTGAGTGCACTCTTACTTGCTATATTTGTTTCCCCTGGCGACCTTTCTGCACAATCGACGAATAGAGAACTAGCTCAAGTACAGTTTCTTAAGTGGAAGACACGCGTAGACGGCCTTTCGAAAGAGATTGTCAGCGAGTCGTCGGCCGTTTCTGAAAATGAGCGGTCGCTCTATTTTGCTACGCTTGCGAAGATCTGGTGGAAGGCAGATGAAAGTGAGGCCCGAGTTTATTTTAAGAAGGCGGTGGACAAATTGCTTAGCGGGTTACGCTCTGACGACAAGGCTGACATCGCAAAGAAAGTCAAACTCGCCCAAAGGACCGTCGAGATACTAAGTAAGCTCGATGAGAAACTCACTCAAGAACTAGTCGTGCAGATCGCAAAGGTAGTTGATAATGATTCGAACGTGCAAGGGGGAAAAGAAGATCCGGAAATGGCGGAGCTATATGTCGCTCTCGGGCTTCAGATAATCTCGATAAAACCGGACATTGCGTTGGCGTGTGGCATCGATTCGCTCAAATATGGATTTGCCGGAGCGTTGCCGCAATTGATCGCAGAACTGAATATTCTAGATCCGTCTAAGTCTGGTGTTCTCTATAGTCGAGCTATGGTGAAGGCACGTGGGAACTTCTCGCACACGGCAATCCTGTTTGAGGCCAACATCGCCAAGTACATGTTTGACGTGTATGGCCCGAAGGGGTTCTCAGAGTCACTTAAGAAAGACTTGCTCTCAAGATATGCCGATCACGTCGCGGCCGCCGCGATCGACGAATCCGAACGACCGGTTCGCTGTTGGATCGCGAACTTTGCTCCGTCGATAGTTTCTCGAGTTGACGAATATTGGCCGGGGCTTTCGATTACCTTCAGACAGAACATCCAGACATGCATTCCGTACATATCCGAAACGTACCAGGCGTTGGCCCGCGGGGAAACAAACGTCGATCAGCCAAACAGTGTAGACGAGTTAGTGCGGGCGGCGAAAGTCACGAATGATAAGATCCTCAAGGTCCGGTATTGGCGCGATGCACTGTCACGACTCGAAAATGAGAAGAAATATTCCGAGATAATGTCGCTGCTCGACGGAATTGACGGGGATGACCTTAAAGCAGTGGCCCCAGTCGTTTGGAATGACTGGCGGATCGGTGCAGCTTTTGAAGCGGTTATCGTATCGGTGGATGCAAAAGACATGGCTACGGCCTACCGTATCATCGACCGGACTCCGAAGGTGATACGCTCGGAGCTGCGATTGCGTATTGCCAGGAAGTTAATGCCTTCGGGCACTGACCAGTTTTATGTGGAAAACCTGGATGAGTTGCAGAAAGAGATAGGCTCTATCGAGCAGGCGGACAAGGATGCGGCTCGGTTTTACCGAATACTCGCTGAACTCTACTTCAAAGTTAGGCCGACCGAATCCGAAGCGATGTTTCGCAACGCCGTGAAGTTCATAAACAAGGCCGATGGCGACAATCCTGATTTCGAGAACGATAAGGACTGGGCCCCGTGGATGGACTATGTACCGATGTCCGCCGAATTGCTGGATTTCGACGAATCGAGCATTTCAAGTTCACTCAATAACTTAAGCTCGCGTCGCAGCCGCGTCAGACTAAAGCTTGGCCTTCTTGAATCGAGTCTAAAAAAATATGTTGACGCTAAGAAGACGTTCGAAACCCTGAATAAACAAAAAAAAGATTTGTAATCAAGTGTTCTGGCTCGGATGCTCGGTGTTGGTTCTTAGACGTCATATACTGAGACTAATTTCTCGAATTTCATTCAGGTGTGGTAGGCATTCGCTTGCCTATAGAAACGCCCATCATTAACTGTAGAATCCTCACGCGAGTTTAGGCGGCTTTCCTAGACTTAAACTCGATAGATCGCACATATTAATTTAAGCCAATTGCTTCGCTGATTGTCTCGATTGTGAGTACTTGAAAGCGCTTTATTCAACGCATTTTGTCCGGCATTCGTCGGCTACAGGTGAATGTCGCGGAAGGTATAATCGTGCTCAAATGGGGCCTAATTTTATTAGTGGGTGAATTCTCGCCGCTGAACTTCATCCATTATTTGTCTCGGGTTCGCACAGTATTGATTAAGTGGCATTTGAGTACGAAGACTTTCACATTCTTGAGAAACGAAATTAGTTCTCGTCGATTTTCAGAGGAAATTAGGGGGGGCATGATTTAAGGGGTCTTTGGATGCTCTAAAACTTACGATTGCATTTTCCCGCGGCAATCACTAACCTAGTAGCTTTCCGGCTATGTTAAAGATCAAAAACGTCGAACTTATCGAGATCAATCTTCCGATGGTCCATTTTTTTGAGACAAGCTTTGGCCGAACGTATGAACGCCGTATCATTTTGGTCCGTGTCGAAGATGCGGAAGGCGGAGAGGGTTGGGGTGAGGTCACTTGCGGCGAGTCGCCGGGATATTCGGATGAATGGACTGATTCCGCTTGGGTCACGGCCGAGAAGATACTTGCGCCGTTGGTGGTCGGCAACGAAGTTGAGTCGGCGGCAGACGTCTGGAACCTTATGAAATGGGTTCGCGGGCATCGAATGGCAAAGTCCGGTATCGAAACGGCCTGCTGGGACCTCGAAGCAAAAAAGCTCGGAGTCCCGCTCTGGCGGCATCTCGGCGGCGTCAATCAAACCATCGAATGTGGCGTGTCGATCGGTATTCAAGACTCGGTTGCCCAGCTTTTAGAAAAGATCCGAGTCGAAGTCGACGCGGGCTACAAACGCATCAAGATCAAGATCAGTCCGCGTTGGGATTATGATGTGATCAAGGCCGTCCGTGCGGAATTTGGCGATATTTTGTTGATGGGCGATGCGAACTCGGCATACACGCTCGCGGATATCGATCTGCTCAAGAGCCTCGACGAATTTAACCTGATGATGCTCGAGCAGCCACTTGGGTACGACGACATCGTCGATCACGCAAAATTGCAGGCACAATTAAAAACTCCGATCTGCCTCGACGAACCCATCAAATCACCTGACGACGCACGCAAAGCCATCGAACTCGGTTCCGGCAAGATCATCAATCTCAAAAACGGCCGAGTCGGCGGCCACACGCAGTCAAAGCTCGTCGAAAAAGTCTGCCGCGAAGCCGGAATGCCCGTCTGGTGCGGCGGTATGCTCGAGAGCGGTATCGGCCGCGCCCACAACGTCGCCATCTCAACCCTCGCCGGCTACACAATGCCCGGCGACGTCTCCGCCTCAAAACGCTACTGGCACGAAGATATCATCGAACCGGCGGTCGAGGTTTCGGCGAACGGAACGATCACCGCGTCTGATGCGCCGGGGATTGGATTTGAAATTAGGCGGGAGAAAATAGAAAAATTGGCAGTCCGACGGGTCAAATTGAGCTGAGTCGAGCATTTATTATGAAGTTAGTCGCTTTAATGGTTGCTGTGTTTGTGGTCTCGGCGCTTAGCTGTGGATATTCCCTTGCAGAGAATAATAGTAGGCCATCTCTGCAGCCGGAATCTCAACCGACGCCGGAGCCGGAACCAACGAAACCACCAATTCCGATTGAGATTGCCCGTTTATCCGCACTTCAACTTTGCGATCGATTGGCAGACATAAAGATATTACCGACCAAAGATCCAACGATTACCGATCCGATCTACGAAGCTCTAATCTCTAAGGGCAACAGTGCAATTCCGTGTCTTATTGAACGGATTTCCGATAAGCGGAAGATACCCGACCCGAGGTATTCAGTCCCGCACTGGCAACACTACGCGATAGGCGACACCGCCGTTTTCATATTGCTCCGTATCATCGCGGGGGGCGACGATTTGCGTTGGGAAAAACTAATGAAAGAAATGCTTTCCGCGAAATACAGCGAAGAGTGGAAAACTAACGGCATCTACGCGTATTTCAATTACGTTTCAGAAGCAAAGAATCGGAAAGTACTGCAACGTTGGTGGACGAAGTGGTTAAAAGACAATAAATAATGGGCAATTCAGAACCAAACAAGATCATCTTTTCGATGGTTAGTTTTGGTGGATCTTAAGAGTTGCTGTTGGAAGCACTTACATTGGCCAGAAGATCGGCATCAACAGCATTACAACGAAAAATAGGATCACTGTCAGCGGCAATCCTACTTTTACAAAATCTCGAAAATTATAACCGCCGGGGCTCATAACGAGGACATTGACCGGATGGCCGAGCGGCGTAATGAATGCCATTGAGGTTGCAAGGGCAACTCCCATTGCCATTGCTCGCGGGTCGGTGTGCATTTGCAAAGCGATGTTTATCGCCATCGGGCCGACTATCGCAGCGACCACGGCTCCATTGATCACTTGCACAAGTGCAACGGTCGTGATGAATAGCCCCGCGAGCAGCAGCATAGGGCCGCTGTCGCCGAGGGTGGACACGATCTGCTGAGCCATTAGAGCGGCGGCATTGGACTTAGTAAGTGCGACGCCCATCGGCAGCATACCGGCGACCAGAAAGATCGTTCTCCAACTGATCGAGCTATACGCTTGATCGGTCGTCAGGATGCGGGTCAGCATCATCATCAGAGCTCCGCCCAGCATCACTGCTCCGACGATATCCGGAAACGCGATGGCCAGGATCAATGTGGCCACAAAGATCATCAGGGCCGCACGGCCCTTGCCGGGAACCGTGATCTCGCGTTCCGGTCCATCGATAAATAAAATAATGTCAGGGTCGCCGGCCAGCACCGCCAAGCGGTCTCGCGTTCCCTGCAGCAGCAGAGCATCGCCAAATGCCAGTTGGACATTGGCAAGGTCCACTACGATCTGGTGAGTGCCGCGCCATATCGCTAGCACTGAGACGCCGTATTTGTCACGAAAATGGGTCGACTGCAGCGTTTCGCCGATCAACCGCGAACGCGGACTGAGCATCGCCTCGACGACTTCTACCGTTCGCGATTCGAGGTCGTGCTCGGTCCACTGAGCTTTCGGCACAAATTCCATTAGCGGCTCAACATCACGATTTCGAAAATCGGATTCATTTCCCTCGAGCAGGAGCGTGTCGCCTTTTTCTATTTCGGTTTCGGGCGTCAGTGCCAAGAGGCGCTTTTTGCGGCGCTCGATCCCGACTACGCTGACTCCGAAATCCTGCCGGAGAGCGCTTTCGTTCAGCGATTTGCCGATCAGAACTGAATTATCCGGCACTTTAGCCCGGAACAGGTTTGCGCCGAGGTTATAGGCGGAGATGAGGTCGTTTGCCTCTTCCCGATTGGGAGCCATCGACTTTTCGATCATTGATTCGCCGGGCAGCAGACGTCTTCCGACGAACACCATATAGGCGATGCCGACCAGTACGATCGGTATCCCGATCGGAGCAAAATCCATCAGGCTAAAGCCTTCGATATTGTTATCGTGGAGAACTGAATTGATGATGATATTGGCGGTCGTGAGCAGCGTCGCCGTGCCGCCGAGAATCGTGCCGAAGGCGAGCGGCATCATCAATTTTGATGTCCGCACCGACGCCTTTTTGGCCGAACCCGATACCGCCGGGAGCAGAACGGCGGCCGCGGCGATGTTGTTCATAAACAGCGATAGAAACGCGGATGCCAGCATTACCAATACCGTAAGCCGCAACTCACTCTTGCCCCCGAATTTGAGCAGGAGATTGCCGACCTGTTCGGTCACGCCGGTTCGCTGCAGGGCGGCCGCGAGTATAAATATTGCGAGGATCGTGATGACGGCCGATCGGCTAAAACCGGAAAACGCCTCTTGCGGCGTCAGAACCCCCGTGATCCCGAGTGCCACGACTACAAGCAATGCCACGAGGTCGGGCGCTATCAGGTCGGTAATGAAGAGCACCAGCGAGACGGCGAGGATGATGAGAGTAATTTCGAGTTGGTAGGTCATTGCCCCAAATACACGATTATACGTTCGCGATTGAAGTAATCAAAGTCGGCAATCATAGCCGCGTTCTTTTACTGCATCGCAATTTACGCTACAATCTAGGTTTTGACTTTTTCAGTCGAATCGTTCTGTTACGACGATCAAAATATGAGCAATCCGGAAACAAATAAGATCATCTTTTCGATGGTCAAGGTATCAAAGTTATACGACAAAAAGGCGGTCCTCAAGGACATCTATCTCTCGTTCTTTTACGGAGCGAAGATCGGCGTCCTCGGGCTGAATGGAGCGGGTAAATCCTCGCTGCTGCGCATAATCGCGGGAACGGACAAGGATTTTAACGGCGAGATCGTGTTTTCGAAAGGTTATTCTGTCGGCTATCTCCAACAGGAACCGAATCTGGATGAATCAAAAACGGTCCAGCAGATCGTCGAAGAAGCCGTCCAATCTACGGTCGATCTTCTTAAGGAATTTGAGGAGATCAATGGCAAATTTGCCGAACCGATGGACGATGATGCGATGAACGCATTGATCGAGCGTCAGGGCGAGGTGCAGGAAGCACTCGATCACGCTGACGCCTGGGACCTGGACTCGAGGCTTGAGATGGCGATGGAAGCACTTCGCTGTCCTCCGGCGGACACGATCGTCAAAAATCTGTCGGGCGGTGAAAAGCGCCGCGTTGCTCTGTGCCGTCTGCTGCTGCAAAAGCCGGATATCCTTCTGCTCGACGAACCGACCAACCATCTCGACGCCGAAAGCGTGGGCTGGCTCGAAATGCACTTGCAAAAGTACGAGGGAACGATCATTGCCGTGACGCACGATCGATATTTCCTCGACAACATTGCCGGATGGATCCTCGAACTCGACCGCGGCCAAGGAATCCCGTACGAAGGGAATTATTCGTCGTGGCTTGAACAAAAGAGCACTCGGCTCGCTCAGGAAGAGCGAAAGGAAGACAAGCTGCAAAAAACGCTCGAGCGTGAATTGGAATGGATCCGAATGTCGCCGAAGGGCCGACACGCCAAGTCCAAGGCCCGTATTAATGACTACGAGGCGATGGTGGCAAGCGAGTCAGAGAAACACGCAGATGACCTCGAAATATACATTCCGCCGGGCCCGCGGCTTGGTGACGTGGTCATTGAGGCTCACAAGGTATCAAAGGCGTATGGCGACACGGTTTTGTTTGAAAATCTCGAATTCACCTTGCCGAAAGGCGGTATTGTCGGCGTCATCGGCCCGAATGGTGCGGGTAAAACAACATTGTTTCGCCTGATCACGGGTCAGGAAACGCCCGATTCCGGGACCTTTAAGGTTGGTGAGACCGTCAAACTTGGCTACGTCGATCAGTCACGCGACAGCCTAAATGCCGAAAAGAACGTCTTTGACGAAATATCCGACGGGCTGGACAACGTAACCCTTGGGACACGTGTGATGAACGCCAGGACATACGTCTCAAAATTTAATTTCTCCGGTGCCGATCAACAAAAGTTTGTCGGCCAGCTCTCAGGCGGCGAACGCAACCGCGTGCATCTTGCGAAAATGCTCAAGACCGGTGCAAATGTCCTGCTACTTGATGAGCCGACCAACGATATCGACGTCAACACAATGCGAGCTCTCGAGGAAGCCCTCGAAAACTTTGCGGGCTGCGCGGTCGTAATAAGTCATGACCGTTGGTTTCTGGATCGCATTGCGACGCACATCCTCGCCTTTGAGGGTGACAGCCACGTTGAGTATTTTGACGGCAATTACAGCGAGTACGAAGCGGACCGTAAACGCCGTCTCGGCCACGATGCCGATCAACCGCACCGGATCAAGTACCGGAATTTGACGCGTGCCTGATATGGCGGGCCGCGTCGAACGAGCCAAAGTTGAATGAAGCTAAGCTTTTATTGTTTATGTCTTTGTCTGGCCGCGTGGGGTACATCCTGCGCGTCAAATGTCGAGGCACCTAAGGCCCAACCGGATGCCGCGACAGCCGCCCAAACGCCGGAACCGAGCCCACAGCCCACACCAAAGCCCGCGATCCCGGATCTTCGGGCCGAACTTCTGGACGGCCGCAACAAGACTACCGAATCGCCACTCGGCAAGTTTGATTTTAAAAACTTCTCATATCCGCTTCCGCGAGGTTGGCAAAACCCGGACGGCAGCGACATCACGTTGGTCAATGGCCGGCGACAACCCGTCGTTGTAGACGTCGGTGCCGAACCGACAGACGAGCAGCGAATGGTCGCTAAGGCCGAACGACGTATTGGAATGACGTACGTTACCACAAAATTCCTGGACGTAAATAACGATGGTGTGGACGAAGCCCTCGTTATACTTAAGATCGAAACTGCCGGGTCGGCGATTCCGCAAGTCGTCTACGTCTATTCGTGGAAAGACGAAAAACCGGATCTGATCTGGACATTTCGTACGGGCGACCGGGCCGACGGCGGGTTGAAAGATCTGCGAGTTGAAAACGGATTGTTTGTTATCGAGCTCTACGGCCAGGACCGATTCGTGCTCGGCGAGACCGAGACCGGCAAGATCGGTGATGACATCGAACAACTCTGTTGCCCGACTCACTTTAGCCGCTCGAGTTATAAGTGGAATGGCACGTCATTTTTGATGCAGGGAAAGCGTCTGACATTTAGCGTTGCCGACCCAAACTCACCGCCGATCGAGAATATGGCCGATATCGTCAACGCAAAAGCTAAAGCTAATGCTAAAAAGTAGTCGCTTTAGACTGGTTCTGGCAGTCATCGACAATGCAATGTGTTTTCGGTGATCTTCCGATAATATCTTTCGGCCAATGAACCGATAACATCGGATAAGTTCCGTGCTGCGGCCACCATCCCTTTACAATTCCTTCTCGCTTAGCTTTCGCTAAAGACGCTCGTCCGGGGTCGCATACTTCGATCTCGACCGAGTCCCCGGACGCGGAAATTCGAGCATTCCAAGATCAGCAAAATGCGAAATAATTCGCGCTCGTTCCTTACCTGCATACGCCTTCTAAAATTGGTAAAATAAGAACACTATCTTCGTACGGCAAATTAAATGCTGATCAACCGAGGTTCGTCACCGACTTTTTCACATTCAATCGACTTTAGGCACGCGGGTTGCTCAATTAAAGGATTGGAGGGCAAAAATGGAAGCTAATTTTCTCGATCGAATACAGTTTACATTCACGATCACATATCACTATCTATTTCCGATGCTGACGATGGGCCTCGCTCCGCTTATCGTTATTTTTAAGACACTCGCTATTTATAAAAAGGACGAAAAGTGGAATGAGGTAGCCCGGTTTTGGGGAAAGATATTCGGCATTACTTTTCTATTCGGAGTCGTGACCGGCATACCGATGGAGTTTCAGTTCGGCACGAATTGGGCCGCGTTCTCCAAATTTGCGGGCGGCGTTATCGGCCAGACACTCGCGATGGAAGGGACATTTGCGTTCTTTCTCGAATCAGCGTTTATCGGTTTATTTCTATTTGGCGAAAAGCGACTTGGCCAGGCCGGGCATTGGCTTGCGGCGTTTCTGCTATTTTGCGGCACCTGGCTCTCGGGTTGGTTTATAATCGCGACCAATGCCTGGATGCAGCATCCGGTCGGTTACGAGATCGCTCCCGACGGTTCGGTCCAACTTACTGATTTCTGGGCACTTTTGCTAAACAAATGGGCGGTCTATGAGTATATGCACAATATGGGCGGAGCTCTGGTCGTTGGAGCATTCGCGGTGTCCGCCCTCGGAGCCTTTTACATTCTTTCTAAGAAAAAGGCCGAATACGGCAAGATGTTTCTAAAAGTTGGTGTTACAGCAGGTGTGGTGGCGAGTATCTGGATGCTGTTTCCGTCAGGCGATCTGCAGGGCAGAATGATCGCCGAGCACCAACCGGTCACGCTCGCCGCTATGGAGGGATTGTTTGACACCCAACACGGAGCACCGCTCGTGCTGATCGGCCAACCGGATATGGAAAAGCAACGCCTCGATAATGCGATCCATATCCCAAATATGCTCAGCTTCATCACTTACCAAAGCTGGGATGCAAAGGTCCGCGGCCTCAACGAGTTTCCTAAAGACCAGCATCCGGACAATATTCCTCTGCTGTATTACAGCTTTCACATAATGGTCGGCCTAGGCACTCTATTTATCGGGGTGATGGTGCTGTCAGCGTTTTGGATGTGGCGCGGTTGGCTCTTTGATGCGAATTGGCTGTTGTGGATACTGATGCTCAGTTTTCCGCTGCCTTTCATCGCGAATACCGTCGGTTGGATGGTTGCGGAACTCGGTCGGCAACCGTGGCTGGTTTATGGGCTTTTCCGCACCGAACACGGCCATTCACCGTTGGTCTCATCGGGAAATGTTCTCTTTACGCTACTGGGTTTTCTCGGTATGTACACGATCCTGTCATTGCTATACATATTTCTGATCCTTCGCCGGATCGAACACGGAGTCGACGAATTGGGCACAACCGCTAAGGCTGAAGCCGGATCGGCCGGCTACTAAGGAGGAAGGGGAAATGGAAACCATTTGGTTCATGATCGTTGCTTTTATGTTGGTCTGCTACGTCATCCTCGACGGTTTTGACATCGGCGCCGGGATCATACACTTTTTTGTCGGCCGCGATGAGCGCGAGCGTGCCGCGGTCATTCGCTCGATCGGCCCGGTGTGGGACGGCAACGAGGTTTGGCTGCTCGCTACCGGCGGCACACTCTACTTCGCTTTTCCGCAGCTCTATGCGGCCGGTTTCAGTGGGTTTTATCTGCCGCTGATTATGGTCCTGTGGCTGCTGATATTGCGTGCCGCCGGGATCGAACTGCGGCATCAACTCGACAATCCTTTGTGGACGAGTTTTTGGGATTTTATATTTTCAATGGCCAGCATTCTGCTCGCAATATTCTTTGGTGCAGCCCTCGGCAATGTGATACGCGGTGTCCCTCTGGACGCTACGGGTTATTTCTTTGAACCGCTCTTTACCGATTGGAGTACGACCGGTTCGACCGGTATTCTCGATTGGTTCACAGTCCTTTCAGGCGTCGTCGCCTTCGTGGCACTCGCAGTTCACGGTGCAAATTACGTCGCTCTCAAAACCGAGAACGAAATGAACGAGCGGGCCCGCCGGGTGGTGTCGCTCGGATGGTACGTACTCGTTCTCGTTACAATTTGCAGTCTCGTGGCAGTTATGTACGTTCGGCCCGAAATACTTGATAATTATTACGCCTTGCCGATCGGTTGGCTGATCCCGTTACTGGTAGCCGCGTCGCTCGGGGCAATGAAATACTTTAGCGGAAAAGGCAATGACAAGTTTGCGTTCCTTGCATCGTCCGTTTACCTCGCGATGATGCTAGGCGGTGCCGTTTACGGCCTGTACCCCAATGTGTTGCCGGCGATCGACCCTCAGCACAGTCTCACGATAATGAACTCCAAGGCGGGCAATTACGGCCTGACCGTTGGATTAATATGGTGGCCGATCGGCATCATCATCGCCCTCGGCTATTTCACATTTCTCTTCCGCACATTCAAGGGCAAAGTCGCTATGGATGATACGCATTGAGAGCAAGTAAGGCTCCATCGTCACTAAAAGGGCGGTCCGCTTGGGCCGCTCTTTTTTTTGATCGCATTAGTACTTTATTATATAAAGTACTTGACAGATGCAACTACTTGGAATATTCTGCGTCTACTATGGCAAAACTAAAAGCTATATCGGTCGACAAAACGCCTGCGAGCGGCACCGTTAATATCAGTGACCGAGCGATAGACAATCTCGCCTATATTCGCGAAGCGATGGAACGCTCGACCGCCTTCACGGCAGTTCCGGGCTATGGCGGAATGCTTATGGGGGCTACGGCGCTTGTCGCCGCGTATATTGCCGGTACGCAGGTCTATTTGGTTGACTCGCTTTGGACTTGGTTTGTTGAGGCAGGACTTGGTTTTTCGATCGGATTGCTGGCAATGTGGCAAAAATCGAGGATTGACAAGACATCACTTCTGTCGGCACCGGCGAAAAAGTTCGCGATGAGTTTTGCGCCTCCGCTGATCGTCGGCGTGATTATTGTTCTAGGGCTCTGGCGTTTTGGACATTACTACGAAATGGCTCCCGTCAGTATGCTCGCGTACGGAGCGGCGGTTGTCTGCGGAGGAGCGTTTTCGGTTCGGGTCGTGCCGATGATGGGCTGGTGCTTTATCGTTATGGGTGCGGTCGCGTTCGTTCTGCCGACGAGTTACGGAAACTTAATGATGGGAGCTAGCTTTGGCCTGCTACATATTGTTTTTGGGGCGATCATCGCTAGGCGTTACGGGGGATAGTTCTGAAACGCGCGCCGCACATTCGAAAGCGTGAGAATCAGTAGCTCCTATTACGCCGAAAGTGGCGGTGCAGGCAGGCTGCCTGCGATGAGACGGAAAGATATGGCAAAGAATTTAGCGTTGAAAAATAATGACGGACCTCAGGGGCTGCGGATCGAAAAGGCCGCCGGAGATGTTTCGAACGACCTCGATAAGGTCATTCACGAACGAATGCGGCTCGGCATCATTAGCGCCTTGGCGGCAAATGACAAGTTGAGCTTTACCGAGCTAAAAAACCTGCTCGCGACAAGTGACGGTAACATCAGCGTCCACGCCCGCAAACTCGAAGAGGCCGGCTACGTCACACTAGAAAAATCGTTCCGCGGCCGCATCCCGCTGACCGAATACGCAATAACGAGTGACGGCCGTAGGGCCCTCGAACGATATCTCGATCATATGGAAGCTCTTATTAAATCGACGAAAGGTAAGAGCCGCGAACGGTAGCGATCGGTGTTTCGGAATGATCCGCGACACTGACGAATGCATATACGCTAATGGAAACAACTACACCAAGAATAAACAGCGTCCTATTCGCGATCTGCGGCCTCGCCTTCGTCCCGCCTTGTCTTTTTTTTACCTGGTACACAGTACGGCTGATCTGGCTGAATCTCACGAGGGAGGATGCAGCAGCTTACCGCTCGTTTGGAATGCTGATCGGGGCAATCGCCTTTCCGCTCGCCGCAATTATCTTCGGCTTTATAAGTTGGTATTTCATTAACAAAGCTCGCAATGGCTTTAGAAAAAGATGAACAAACGTACTAGATCGGGCCTGGCGATCATCCAGGTTGCAGTTGTCCTAGGGATACTTGGCGACGTTCTCCTGCGGCAGACGCCCTGGGGCTTGAACGTATTACTTTTTAATCTCGCGTTCGCCGCGAGCCTGTTCCTATTGCTTCGCCGTCACGCACCTGAGCGGCTTACGGCTCAAACTTATGCACTGCTCGGGGCACAGGTGTTCTTTGCATCGATGTTCGTCTGGCGTGATGCGACCGAGTTGCGAATTGCTGATACGTTTGCCATCATCACGATCCTTGGCGTAATGTTTTTGCCTACCCTAAAGATCCCGGCCAGGGTGGCGGGCGTTTTCCAATATGTGATCGGTGTGCTGTGGGCGGGCATTAACGCGTTTTTCGCGACCGGCGTTTTGCTGGGTAGCGATATCAGTTGGAACGACCTGCAGATCGACGGCCGAAAAAAATACTTTGTATCTGTAGCGCGCGGCGTATTGATCGCGGCCCCGCTCATTCTTATTTTCGGAGCTCTGTTTATGGCGGCGGACGCAGTCTATGACGGATGGGTTCGCACCACGCTCAATGTCGACCTCACCACACTATTTTCGCACGGGATAATGTTCACTCTATTCACCTGGCTAACAGCGGGCTATTTTCGCGGAGCTCTTTTTGCGGGAGTAGCAGCCGCCCCGGAAACCTCGCTTTCGATCTTACAGCCCGCGGCATCGGCGCGAAGCGAAAGCAAGGTTGACCGTTTTCGTGCCGAATCAGGTGAGTACCCGGTCGTTTTGCCGGACGGTAAAACGGTGGTCGAACATATAAACACGACAGATGAGCACGCGGCGGGAGAACTACAGTCGGAGGCGTCTGAAGCTGCCGGACCAAAACAACCTGCATGGTCCTGGGCGAATATCGATAACTCGATCGTCCCCGGATTTACGCTCGGCCCGGTCGAGGTCGGCGTGATACTCGGTCTTGTCAACCTGCTCTTTATCAGCTTTGTTATCTTTCAGGTCCCGTACCTTTTTGGTGGTATGGAAATGGTGCAGAATACTCCGGATTTCAAGCTTGCGGAATACGCTCGAAGAGGTTTTGGCGAACTCGTCACGGTCGCGGCCCTTGTCCTGCCGATGCTGCTAGTTTCTCATTGGCTTTTGAAGAAGGAAAGCTCGGCGGCAATTAAGCTATTTCGGGTGCTTGCGGGCATCCAGATCGCTCTTCTCTTCGTGATAATGGCGTCGGCCGTTCAGCGACTTGTGTTATTAACTGGCAACCTCGGCTACGGTATGACAACCGTTAGATTGTACCCGATGATCTTTATGATCTGGCTGGCGATCGTATTCGTATGGTTCGCAGCAACGGTGCTTCGCGGAGCCAGACAGCATTTCGCCTGGGGAGCACTTTGGTCAGCATTCTTAATACTCGGTGCGACACACATACTGAATCCGGACGCATTTATCGTTAAGACGAACATAGCACTAATGCAGCAGGGGCGAGACTTTGATGCCTTTTACAACTCAAGTCTTAGCGATGATGCGATCCCGGTGTTGTTGGAAAACTTGTCGCTGATGTCGCTCGATGATCGTTGTGAGGTAGGCTCCGGACTTCATTATCGCTATCGACAACTCGGTAAATCGTTCGACGTCCGGTCGTATAACCGTTCGAGCGGCAACGCCTATAGACTCTTGGTCGCAAACGACCCGATGCTGCATCAAACCGATGGTTGTGACGAGAGCTTCAAAAACGATAAACCCGCCACCTCGCCCCCAGAGTGATTTCAATGGTAAAATCATCCGGTGAAACGTGACCTTGTCCGTGAATATTTAAGTTACTGTCGGGTCGAAAAGGGCTTGGCGGCAAACTCGATCGCGAGTTACGAGAATGATCTGTCGCGTCTGAGCGAGTGGGCGGACAAGAACGGGCACGACCTTTTGCACTTGGACCGCCGCGATCTGCGTGAATGGCTGATCGATCTCGGGGCAGTGAAATTGTCTGAGAACTCCAAGCGGCGAATGATCAGTGCCGTTCGTGGTTTCTATAAGTTCCTGATGTTCGAGGGACACGTCACGAAAAATCCTGCCGAAGACTTGGCTGCACCTCAAAAGGGATTCTATCTGCCGCGATTTCTTAATCAAAACGAGATAGAGACACTGTTGGAATTTCCGGATGTGTCGACCCCGACAGGGCTCCGGGACCGAGCGTTACTGGAGTTGATGTACGCGTGTGGGTTGCGTGTATCCGAGGTGGTTGATCTGAAATTGCAGGACCTCGATTTGGACGGAGGCATTTTGACTTGCACGGGGAAAGGGTCAAAAACGCGAAGGGTTCCGGTCGGATCGAGTGCGATCGAATGGGTCAAAACATACATTGCAGCTCGGCGAAAGATCGAAAATATTGATATTGATCGACTCTTTATCAACCTTAACGGTTCGCCGCTCACACGTCAGGCGATCCATCTTGTGATCAAGAGCTACGCCGAAAAATGCGGTTTTGTCGGCGTATCACCGCACACATTGAGGCATTCGTTTGCCACACATCTGGTACAAAATAATGCGGATATCCGCTCCGTGCAACAAATGCTCGGGCACGCCGACATTTCGACGACGCAGATCTACACACACATCACCAGCGCCCAGCTCAAACGAAACTACGAACGCTTCCATCCACGCTCGCGCGCCAAATAGCGCGAAAAACAAGCACTTTCGCGCTTGCATAGTGTCAAAGTCTCCGCTATCATTGGAAATTTGCTAATTGGCTCAAATAGCCGTTGGCTGTGACAAGAAAAGGTTTTGCATGGGTGGTCGAGCGGTCAAAGGCATCGGGCTGTAAACCCGACGGATTAATTTCCTACGTAGGTTCAAATCCTACCCCATGCACCATTAGTTATAGAATTGAAGCCTCTTAAGAGGATTCAATTGGAGCGGGCGGGAGTAGCTCAGTTGGTAGAGCGTCAGCCTTCCAAGCTGAATGTCGCGAGTTCGAATCTCGTCTCCCGCTCCAAAAGTTTTACGAATGGGCCCAAGTAGCTCAGGGGTAGAGCGCATCCTTGGTAAGGATGAGGTCGCGGGTTCGAATCCCGCCTTGGGCTCCAGGCTCTACTGTTTTATTGGATTATTAAAAGAGGACGACTAAAGAGATGAGTAAGGAAAAATTTGACCGCAGCAAGCCGCACGTAAACATTGGAACGATCGGACACGTGGATCACGGCAAGACGACATTGACGGCAGCGATCACGAAAGTGATGTCGAAGCACAATGCAAAGATGACGTTTCGCT
>Ga0209476_10000211_pt1 | contig 39911 bp, 38 predicted proteins | sample KloWWTrecipitate_FD_187179 | JGI IMG/M metagenome (GOLD analysis project Ga0209476, IMG submission 187179) | Active sludge microbial communities from Klosterneuburg, Austria, studying microevolution and ecology of nitrifiers - Klosterneuburg... | ecosystem: Engineered > WWTP > Aerobic digester... | reverse complement strand
TGGCCGAGCGCGTTGACCACGCGGCCGAGCATGGCATCGCCGACGGGCACCGACAGGATGCGGCCGGTGGCCTTGACGGTCTGGCCTTCCTCGATCTCGAAGCCTTCACCGAGCACGACGGCGCCGATGGACGACTCGTCGAGGTTCAGTGCCAGACCGATGGTGCCGTCTTCGAACTCGAGGAGCTCGTTGACAGCACAGTCGGGCAGGCCACTGATGCGGGCGATGCCGTCGCCGACCTGGGTGACACGGCCCACAGTGCGGGCCTCCAGCGAGGGCTCGAAGCCATCGAGATTCTTTTTCAGCGCTGCTGCGATGTCGCTAGCGCTCAGTGTGAGTTCAGCCATGTTCTTCGTTGCTCCGATTGTGCGCCTGTTAGAGGCGGGACTTCAGCTGGTCGATGCGGGTACGGACGCTGCCGTCGATGACGGTGTCGCCCACGGTTGCGACGAGGCCGCCCAGAACGGACGGATCGACGACGACTTTCAAGTTGACCTGTTTGCCGGTGGCGTTGGCCAGGGCGGCCGCAAGGCGGGTCTCCTGGTCGGCGGTGAGGGCCACTGCCGTGCGCACTTCGGCGACTTCTTGGTGTTTGGCGGTGCTGGCACGGGCCACGAGCAGGTCGACGATGGCGGGCAGGTCGCGAGTGCGACCCGAACCGACAACCATCGAGATCAGCTGTGTGGTGGTGCTGGTGGCCTTGCCGCCGAGAAGATCCTCGATGATGGCTTGGCGCTTGGCCGGTGGGATCTGCTCGTCGCTGAGCGCAGCGCGTAGGGCATCGCTGCCCTCGAAGCTGCGGGCGAAGCGGAACAATTCGTCTTCCACCTCGTCGATGTTGCCTTCGGCGCGAGCGATCTCGAACAGACCGCGTGCGTAACCTTCGATGCGGTTGTCGCTCATGCGCTTGCTCCGACTCGTGCGATGAAGTTCTCGATGAGTTCCTGCTGGGTGGCGTCGTCGAGCGAGCCGGTGACCACGTGGTCGACGGCAGCCGATGACAGTCGGGCGATCTCGGCGCGTAGTTCGTCGCCCACCCTGCTGTTGGCAGAAGCGATGTCGGTGACAGCCTTGGCCTCTACCTCGGCCACTTCCGTGGCCAGGCGAGCCCGGCCATCTTCCAACACTGCGGCAGCCTGGGACTCGGCGTCGCTGAGCAGGCGTGCCCGCTCGGCGGCGATATCGCCCTTGGCGGCACGGATGCCGGCGGCCTCGGTGGACGCTGCAGCCTTGTCGGCAGCAGCGGCGTCGAGTTCCGTCTGGATCTTGGCTGTGCGGGCTGCGAACGCCTTCTTGATGGGCGGGCCACCGAACTTGTACAGCGCGAAGAAGATGATGAGCGACGCGAGGCTGCCGTAGATGATCTCGGCGGCCTCGGGAAGGATCCAGCTGTGCGTGGTGACATGGCCGTCGGCGTCGGTGACGATCTCCTCGGACATGACGCGACCGGCGATTCGACCGGTGGTGGCAACAATGCTCAGGATGCTCATCGTGCCATCACCTCGCTGACGACCTGGTCGACGACGGCAGCAGCCGGGCGTCGGCCGGTGGCCAGCTCACCGGCGCGGCCGGCGACATCACTGACCGCAGCGTGGATCTGGTCGCGGGCAGCGGCGCGGACGCCCTCTGCCTGAGCCAACGCGGCGGCACGGCGATGGGCGATGCCGACGTTGACCTCGGCCAGCTTGGCATGACGCTCGGCTTCCAGAGTGACGCGTGCAGCGTCGACGACACGGGCAGCTTCGGCCTTGATGCCTGCAAGCTGCGCCTCGTAGTCGGCGACTTCGGCACGAGCCGACGAACGCTCGGCGTCAGCAGAATCGTGCGACGACTGGATGCTGTTGTAACGGGCATCCATGCCTCTCTTCACCTTCGGGAAGAGCACGAACCGCATCAGCAGTGCGAACACGATGAAGGAACCTGCGCCCCACGCGAGCTCTTTCACTTCTGGAATGATGGGTCCCGGATCCTTGCTCACGGTCTCTGCTGTACCAGTTTCGTCAGCAGCGATGAAGTGAGCCGAAGAACCGTGCCAATGAATGGCGGGGAGGTGTACGACGGCGGAATGCACGTCAGCTCCTTCGGATTGAACGGACAATTGCGAGACGGCTCAGAGACCGATGAGGATGAAGACCACGAAGCCGATGAGGGCGAGTGCCTCGGTGAAGGCGATGCCGAGGAACATGGTGGTACGCACCATGCCGGCTGCTTCTGGCTGACGAGCCATGGCTTCGACGGACTTGCCGACGAGGTAACCAATGCCGATGCCAGGTCCGATGGCGGCGAGGCCATAGGCGAAACCGGCCGACGTGGCAGCTGCTGTGGCCTTGTCGGCGTCTGCCTGCTGCTGGTCGAATGCGGCGCCGATGAGGTGGCTGAATGCTTCCATTTTTCTATTCTCTCCTGAGAGGTTCTGGGTAGTGGAGACTGGCTAGATGTCGTGAAGTGAGACGGGTGAATCAGTGTTCGGGATGTGCCGCGCCACCGATGTACACGGCGGTGAGGATGGTGAAGATGTATGCCTGCAGGAACGCCACCAACACCTCGAAGGCGGTGAGGAAGACGAGCATGAAGAACGGCAGGATGGCCATCGGCTTGAGCAGGAACTGCGACGTCTCGGCGGTGACCAGGGAGCTCGTGAGCAGGGCGAAGGTGACGAGCAGGATGTGGCCGGCGAGCATGTTGGCGAACAACCGGACCATCAGCGAGAACGGGCGCACGAGGATGTTGGAGATGAACTCGATGGGCGTCACCAGGATGTACAGCGCCTTGGGCACGCCAGGCGGGAACAGCGTGCTCTTCAAGTAACCGCCGAGCCCCTGGTGCTTGATGCCGACACCGTTGTAGATGACCCACACGAGCAGGGCCAGGAACATCGGGATCGCCATGCGAGCAGTGGCCGGCATGTACAGGAACGGAATGATGCCCGGCACGTTGCAGAGGTAGACGAACAGGAACAGGCTGAGCAGGAAGGGGGTCCAGCCGAGGCCGTCCTTGCCCATGGTCTGCATCACGATGCCGTCCTCGATGAATTCCACCGAGGTCTCTGCCAGGTTGCGGACGCCCTTGGGTGCTTCGAGTGCGTTCTTGCGGCCAGCGAGGAGGAAGATCAGCGAGCCGATCACGGCGGCGGCAACCGCGATGAGGGCGACCTTGTTGAAGGTGCTGAACAGATCTTTCCAGCGCAAGATCGAGTTGATCTCTGGGAAGGAGAAAGCTTCGGCGATCACGTGGTGTTCCTGTGGGTTCGAGTCGGGCAGGTGCAGTTGAAAAGGGTGTTACGAGAACGTGTTACTGGCGAGCGGGCTTGAGCCCGGGGTGTGCGAGCGAGAGGGCAACGTACTTCATCTCCCAGATCAGCAGACCAAGGTGCGTCACGATGATGGTCGTTCCGAGTGCTGGAAGTGAAATCCATCCGGCGTCCTTCACGAGAAACACTGCGAGAAAGATGAGACCGAGACGGATGAGATACCCGAACAACACGGCCCCCATCATGAGACCGAGGCTGATGCGGGCAGTAGTGGCCACGAGCGTAGCGGCCAAAGCGAAGTTGACAAGCACAATCGCGATTGCATAGGCACTGCTGTACGCGCCGTTCATGCCCCAGATGAAGCCGCAGACGACAATCATCACTGGCGCGACGATCAGACCGCGCCGAACCATGTCTTTGGTGACAGCGACTTCCGGAGCCGGCCCCGAGAGTGCAGTCGTTGCAATCATGGCGTCGCTCACAGCGCCTCACCCTTGATGCCCGTGTCCGCACCGGCGGTGTCCACTTCGACGATCTTGTGGCGGGGCTGGGTCTGAATGCCCGCCATCCGCTCGGCCTCGTGCACCTTCATCTGGGCTGTGTACTCGAAGTACATCTTGACGAACTGGCCGGTCACACTGAGGATGACGAGGCCGATCATGAAGGCTGGGCGCGTGTCGAGCCAGCGGTCGAGGACATACCCGATGCCGAGGAACACGAGCACCACCAACGCGAAATCCATGCCGCGGCCCAGCGTCTGGCCGGACTGCTGGTGCTCAGCGATCTTGCGCTGGTCGGGCAGGAGTTTCAAGGGGGCGTTGATTCCTCGGGAAGCGTGCCGGTTGCATCATTGCAACGAGCTTGTGAACGCGCACACAATGTAGTCGATCGCGCGACCCCTCGTGCAAACCCGGGGAAAGTTCGAGAGATCTACGCCCGCCGTCGGCGAATCTGAGGGTGCAGGATCGTGTACAGGACCAGCCCGAGCATCGCCGCACCGATCGGTATGTAACTGACGCCGCTGCCGGTGAAGACCGGATAGAGCACGAATGCCGAGAGCAGCGCCGTCCAGGTCCACAAGATGAGCACGCTGCGCCGCTGGCCGTGCCCCATCTCCATCAGTCGGTGATGGAGATGCTTCTTGTCCGCCGACGCCACACCTTGGCGGCGCGCAGCGCGACGCAGGATCGCGAACAGCGTGTCGAGAATGGGCACGCCAAGAATGAACAGCGGGATGATCAGCGGCGCAAGGAAGAAGTAGGTCTGGCCGCCGGGACCGGCATTGAACGGGTCGGCGCGACCACCGACCACGCTGGTACTGACGGCCATCAACAGTCCGAGCAAGAGCGCCCCACCATCACCCATGAAAATTCGAGCCGGGTTGAAGTTGTGCGGCAGAAAACCCACGCAGATACCTACCGCGAGAATTGCAACGAGCGAGCCGATGTTGGGCTGGACGATCATTCCGGGGATGTCGGCGAGATGTTGGCTGTAGAGGAAGAAGGCGCCGGCGCCGATGGCGACGATGCCCGCTGCCAGACCGTCAAGACCGTCGATCAGGTTGATGGCGTTGGTCATCCCCAGCAGCCACAGCACCGTGATCAGCGGCGCCCAATCGCTGCTGAGGACGTACACGTCGAGGAACGGAACGCGGAAATACAACATCTGTACGCCGTAGTAGACGAGGATCGCACCCGCTGCGATGGTGCCCATGACCTTTGCCGGGGCCGAGATCTCATGGATGTCGTCGATGAACCCGATGAGGAAGATGGCAGTGGCAGCGAATAGAACACCGCGTGGCTCGGAGAAGTTCGCATACAACGGATCGAAGACATCCATCAAGCGCGATGCGGCAAAGGCAACGATGAAACCGATGAACATTGCGATGCCACCGACATTCGGTGTGGCAACGGTGTGAACTCTTCGATCATCGGGCTCGACCACCCACCTCAAACGGCGAGCGACCTTGCCGACGATGGGGGTGGTCACGAATGTCACCACCGCGGCAATGGCACCGATCAGCAGATACGACCCCGTGCGCGGCATCACGGACGCCGAAGTCGAGGGTCGTGCGACTCGAAACCCTGATGGCCGAACCAGCCCGCCACCACCACGGCAATCAAGAAGTACAGGGGCAGAGACAGTGACGTGCTCGCCGCGTGACGCAGGACTGCAACGACCCAATCGACGTAGGGAACGAGCGGTATGTGCAACGCATCGCCGTTGTCGTTGAACGACTTCACCAACACATGACGCTCGACGTAGAACATCGCCATCACGACACTGACCGCGGTGATGGCAATTGCAAGGACGGCGGCCTGGACACCAGGACGACGCATACCGGCAAATACCCCGTAGGCAACGACGACACCGAATAGCGGAACCAGGTAGGCCTGAATGGAGTTCGTTCCGATCACCACCAGGAACCATGCCACTCTGGCCAGCACACCCGCTGCGACGCCGAACAGCGCGCCCCGAGGTAGCGAGCGCTCGGGCCCCGTTCTGTCAGCCACGTTGCTCACGAGGAATCACTGTAGCGATCAGGCGTACGCGGGGAACCGCGCACAGAGCGCTGCCACATCAGCCTTGGCCGCCATGACGGCCGCGGAGTCAGCCCGGTCGCGCAGCACGCGAGCGATCAGCTCGGCGATCACCACCATCTCCGGCTCCTTCATTCCCTGCGTAGTCACCGATGGGGTGCCGATGCGAACACCGCTGGTCACGAACGGGCTGCGCGGATCGTCGGGGATGGTGTTCTTGTTGAGAGTGATTCCACCCTCGTCGAGAACGGCCTGAGCTTCCTTGCCGGTGAGGTCAGCATCGAACGGACGCAGATCGACCACCATCAGATGGCTGTCGGTGCCACCGCTGACAAGTCGGAAACCCTTGTGCACCAGGGCCTCGGCGAGCGCGCTGGCGTTCTTCACGATCTGTTGCGCGTAGTCCTTGAACTCCGGCTGCATGGCCTCGTAGAAGGCGACGGCCTTGCCGGCGATGACGTGCTCGAGCGGGCCGCCCTGCCAGCCGGGGAACACCGCCTTGTCGATCGCGGCGGCGTACTCGGCCTTGCTGAGGATGCACCCGCCTCGTGGACCGCGCAACGTCTTGTGGGTGGTGAACGTGACGATGTCCGCGTACGGCACCGGATTGGCGTGCGCGCCGCCGGCGATCAGCCCCGCCAGGTGGGCTGCGTCGAACATGAACATCGCGCCGACCTCATCGGCAATCGCCTTGAATGCAGCCGGGTCGAGGCGACGCGGGTAGCTGGTGGTGCCGGCAACGATCAGCTTCGGGCGGTGCTGCAGTGCGATGTCACGCACCTCGTTCATGTCGATGCGCTCTTCCCCCTTGGTCACCTTGTAGGGCACGAAGCGATACATCTTGCCGCTGGCGTTGACGGGCGAGCCGTGGGTGAGGTGCCCACCGTGATCGAGGCTGAGACCCAGCACCGTGTCGCCGGGCTGCAGGATGGCCTGGTAGGCGCACATGTTGGCGTTGGCGCCGCTGTGTGGCTGCACGTTCGCGTGTTCGGCACCGAACAGTTCCTTCACGCGCGAGATCGCCAGCGATTCGATCTGGTCGACGATCGCGTTGCCGCCGTAGTAGCGCTTGCCCGGCAGACCCTCGGCATACTTGTTGGTCAGCGCGCTACCCACGGCACGCATCACCGCCGGCGAGGTGAAGTTCTCGCTGGCGATGAGCTGCAGGCCGGTGCACTGACGCTGCACCTCGGCATCGATGAGGTCGAAGACCTCCGTGTCGGGCTTGGTGTCGCTGGGGAACGGCATGTCAGAACTCCGTGTTGTCGTTGGCGTTGGCGGCGCTGGCGGATTCGTCGCGCTCGATCTGCATCACTTGCTCGACGCGGCGCAGGTGGCGGCCGCCTTCGAACTCGGTCGTGAGGAACAGTTGGAGGATCTCCTCGGCGAGACCGGTGCCCACCACACGACCACCGATGCTGAGCACGTTGGCGTCGTTGTGTTGGCGAGCCATGCGAGCGGTGTACAGGTCGTTGCACAGCGCGGCACGCACACCATGCACCTTGTTCGCTGCCAGCTGTTCGCCCTGGCCGCTACCGCCGATGACGATGCCGAACAGCGCGTTGCCGTCGCGCACGGTGCGACCGACCGACGCGCAGATCTCCGGGTAGTCGACCGGCTCGGTGCTGTGCGTGCCGTGGTCGAGCACGTCGTGCCCACCGGCCTGCAGGGCGCCGATGAGGTGTTGCTTGAGTTCGAACCCGGCGTGATCCGAGCCAATCGCGATCAGTGACATCACAGCGAGTGTAGGTGACACCAACGCCCCCAACCCCCCGTCGCGCCCAGCGCGTTTGTGTACTTTGCTCGCTCAGCGACCGAAAGTACACGAACGCCGGGGAGAGCCGGTTCGCTGGCGGACGCGGCCAGTTCGTACCCTGGCCAGATGTCGCTCGACCCCCGCACTCCAGTCCTCATCGGCGCCGGCCAGTTCGTGCACCGCGCCACCGGCTTGGACGATGCACTCGACGCCTCTGCACTGATTTGCGAGGCCATTCGCTCGGCTGCCACCGATGCCGGGCTTGGCGAGGTGCCGAACCCCGATTCGGTGCGGGTGGTCGGTCTGCTCAGCTGGAAGTACGGCGACCCGGCGTGGGTGGTGGCGAACCAACTGGGGCTCGCCCCCCGCGAGACCGCTGCAACCACGATGGGCGGCAACAGCCCCCAGACGCTGGTCAATGGCACGGCGATGGAAATCCAGCGCGGCGAACTGGACCTGGCCATCCTGTGCGGCGGCGAGGCCTGGCGTACGCGGATGCGGGCTCGCAAGGCCGGCGTGGAACTCGATTGGCCAACCGCGCCCGTTGAGCAGACACCTCGCCTGTTGGGCGAGGACCTGGAGATGAACCACCCCATCGAACGGGCCCGCAACATCGTCATGCCGGTGCAGGTGTATCCGATGTTCGAGACGGCCATTCGAGCGGCGGCGGGTCGCACGGTCGAGGAACAACAGGTGCTGAGCAGCGAGCTCTATGCGAAGTTCAGCGAGGTTGCGGCAGCCAACCCCTACGCCTGGATCCGTGAGGCGAAGACAGCCGAGGAGATCCGTACCCCTTCGGCCACCAACCGCATGATCGGCTTCCCGTATCCGAAGTACATGAACTCGAACAACGATGTCGACATGGGTGCGGCGCTCATCATGTGCAGCGTCGAGAAGGCAGAAGCGTTGGGCGTGCCGCGCGACCGATGGGTGTTCCCCCACTCCGGCGCGGACTGCCACGAACACAACTACATCAGCAATCGGTGGAGCTTCGCGGCGACGCCTGCGGTGGAGCTCGGCGGACGCCGCGCACTCGAGTTGGCCGGTGTCGGCATCGACGACATCGAGATCATCGATCTCTATTCGTGCTTTCCGTCGGCGGTTCAGCTGGGTGCACAGAGCCTCGGCATCTCGCTGGACCGTCAGGTCACCCGCACCGGTGGGCTCGCCTTCGCCGGCGGCCCGTGGAACAACTACGTGATGCACGCGATCGCAACGGTGATGAACGACCTTCGCGACAGGCCCGGTGCCAAGGGCCTGGTGTGGGCCAACGGCGGGTACGCCACCAAGCACTCGTTCGGTGTGTACAGCACCACCCCCCCGACGTCGTTCCAGCACGCCTACCCGCAGGACGAGATCGACGCGATGCCGCGCCGCGAGCTCGCAGACCGCGAGGAGGCACAGGGCAGCGCGACGATCGAGGCATACACCGTGATGTTCTCGCGTGAGGGCCGTCCAGACACCTCGTTGGCCGCATGCCTGCTGGCCGACGGGCGCCGGGCGTGGGGCACCTCATCGGACGATGCCCTGACCACAGCGATGTGCGAGGGCGAATGGGTCGGTCGTGCTGTTCAACTGGACTCAGACGGCACACTCTTCAGCTAACGACACTCTTCAGCTAACGACACTCCAGCCAGACATCCCCGGGTTGCATGGTCCGCGGCGGAATGGATCAGGTGTGCTCGGCGCGTTGCTCCACTTGGGCCGTGAGCGCAACGAACTCTTCCCACCAGTCCTGCTGGACCACATCGTTGGGCTCTGCCACGGCACCCGCGACGATCGTCGAGAACAACCGAGCCATGAGCCGTACGAAGGCGGATTCGCTCATCGTGACGGTTTCGTAGGGGTTGTACACGTGGACGATCGGCACGACCTCGTCGTCTTCCTCGTCGTCGTCTTCCTCGTCGTCGTCGTCTTCCTCTTCGTCGTCTTCGTCGTCTTCGTCGTCTTCCTCGACGTCGTCGGCGTCGTCGTAGCCGTCGAAGTTCTCGTCGTCCTCAGCACCGAAACGGAAGCCGCTGTCGTTCGAGTCCCTGCCGGTGTGCTCGACGACGCCCTCGGCGAAGAACACCAGAGCGGACAAGGAGCTGCGCGAGAGAAAGCCGCGCAGCATCACAGCGCCAGGGAACTCCGCAACGGTGGCGTTGGTGTACTTGGTGGGCACACCCGGTACCCAGCTGATCGTGATCGAATCGATCAGGGTGTCGTCAATCATGTCGTCCATTGTGTCCCTGTCACTCGATGAAGAAGGTGTCGACGCCGGCACCTCCGTTGTAGTAGCCGGCGACCTTGCCGCCGTCATTCGCGACGCCGGCGAAGTTGGGCGTGGCCGGGTCGAATGTCTTGGCGCGGATCGAGTTCCAAATCGCCTCGTTCGCGTAATCAGCCCACTTGGCCGGCGATGCGGCAAGACCCTTGATGACGGTCTTCTGCTTCGCCCCGGCACCCAGCTCGGCCGTGTCGTCCTTCTTGCGCAGGCGGTATTCCAGCACAGTGACTCCGGCCGGCTTGGCGATCGCCGTCTCCTTGCTGATCTCGCCGAGCGTCAACGTCAGGTTCTCGAGCGCTGGCTTGGTGACAGTCTTCTTGCCCTTGGTGGTGGTGACGGTGCTCCCATCCGCCTTCGGCTTGTTGTACGTGCCGGACTGAGCAATGGCGGCGCGGAAGTTGTCCTCGTCATGACAACCCTTGATCTGCCCACCCTCGATCTTGTCGACGTCTTTGATGTGGTCGATGGTGGCCGAGTTGGCACCGACGAACGTCTTCAGGAACGCGGCATTGCCCTTGTAATGAACGAACACGTCAGCCGTGAGCAGCTTCACCTCGGCCAACTCTTTGAAACGAGCCGTGCCGATCGCGTTGACCAACGCTTCGACGTCAGAGTCGGAGAGAGCAGCGCGCAGATCGTCGATCGCGAACGTGGCGGGCACCAAGGCAGGCAAATCCTTGGTGATGAAGGCACTCTTGGTCGGGTCGGGCAGCCGCCGCAGAATGCTGCGCTGCGCCGAGCCGCTCTGCTGCACCACATGCGTCAACTCATGGGCGAGCAACTCTTGACCTGACCTCGATGAGAAGTCGCGAGCACCACTACCGAAGAAGATGTCGTTGCCCGTCGTGAACGCCTTGGCCTGGATCCGCTGACTGAGATCCTGTGCATCTGCACCAGAGTGAAGACGAACGGCGGAGAAGTCGGTACCGAAGGCCTTTTCCATCGGACCCCTGATCGACGAAGCCATCGCCGAACCGCCGCTGCGGCGGGCGGACTGGACGCCCGCCTCCACACCGTCTGACACCTGACCGCCGTCAAGACCGACATCTGGAGTGGACCGACGGACCGCTGCCGGGGCGACTCGCCGCTGAATGCCATCAGCGGCGGAGGGCGCGGAGCCACCCATCGTCAGGCGCTGCATCACCTCGGCCGCCACGCGGTCGGCTTCGAGCTCGTAACTGTCACCGGCTGGCCCGACGTTCATTTTGCGTTGGATCGTGAGACGTGCCGGCGCGGGCGTGGCAACCTGATGCGCCGGCGGAGCGAGCAACTGTTCCTCGGGTTCAGATTTCGCAGCCACTGACCTTCCGATCGCACGATCGGCCAGAGCACGTGCCGACCGATGCGACCATAGTAGACCGGTCGCGGCCGGCGGAGGTCCCCGCTGAGCCGTTCGTGAGGGCGTTCACCGGAAGTGGACGCGGTGGCTTCACACCCCGACGCTGCAGCCAGCGATGGTGGCAAGCTGTGCGGATATGCCGTCCACGCCGCTTTCCGTCATCGTCGATTGCGACCCTGGGCACGACGATGCCATCGCCATCCTCGTCGCCGCCCAGCACACCGACCTGCTCGGTATCACCACCGTTGCCGGCAATGCTCCGCTGGACGCCACGACACGCAACGCGATCATCATGCGCGATCTGCTGCAACTGGACTGCCCCGTCCACTCCGGAGCCAACCGCCCACTGACTCGACCGCCGCGGCACGCCGACTACGTCCACGGCGAGAGCGGGATGGATGGCGCGGACCTGCCCGAGCCCAGCGGTCCGCCTGCCAGCCGCGATGCCGTCGGCTTCATCATCGATACCTGCCGCGCGCAGGAGGGCATCTGGCTGGTACCCACCGGCCCGCTCACCAACATCGCCCTCGCACTTCGCGCCGCGCCCGACCTCGCCAGTCGCATCGGTGGTATCTCGTTGATGGGCGGCGGCACGTTCGGCAACCGCACGGCCGCTGCCGAGTTCAACCTGTGGTGCGACCCTGAGGCGGCCGACATGGTGTTCTCGTACGGTGGCCCGCTGATCATGGCCGGCCTCGATGTGACACATCAGTTCCAGGCGGTGCCCCACCGCGTCGACATGATCCGAGCGCTGCCCGGCCGGCTGGCGGCGGTTCTCGCGGACCTGTTCGAGTTCTTCAGTGGTACGTACACGTCACGGCATCACCACATCCTCGGCGCACCCGTGCACGATCCGATTGCGGTGCTGGTACTGACCCATCCGCATCTGTTCGAGCGCAGGCTGGCGCACGTACAGATCGAGACCCAGGGCCGCCTCACCGCGGGTATGACAGTCATCGACCAGCGCGACCTGCGCGAGGTCCCCGACGCCAACTGCGACTGGATCACGGGTATCGACAGTGACGCGGCCTGGCAGATCATCGTGGAAGCCGTCCGACACTCCCCGACCTGACGTCGGGCACCTACGCTGCGCACCATGCGTGCTGTCGTGATGAAAGAGTGGCAACTTCGAGTCGACGACATACCGGACCCTGTGCCGGGCCCGGGCCAGGTGCTCACCAAGGTGCTCGCGTGCGGCATCTGCGGCAGCGATCTGCACATGTTGCGCCACGGCGAGGAATCGAGACGGCTCACCGAGGAGCTACAGGGCGACGCCCCGCCCGCGGCGATGGCCATGAAGATGTTCGAACCCGACGCCGACACGGTGATGGGTCACGAGTTCTGCTGCGAAGTGGTCGAACTGGGCCCGGGTTGCAGCAACCTGGCCGTCGGCGACGTTGTCGTCAGCCTGCCAGTCGCATTCGACGCCGACGGCGTGCATCCGCTGGGCTACTCGAACCGTTACAACGGTGGCTACGCCGACCTGATGGTGTTCAACGAACTCACCGGCATCAAGGTGCCCAGCGGGCTGCCGGCCGAGATGGCTGCGATGACCGAGCCACTCGCTGTCGGTGTCCACGCGGTTGCGAAGAGTCGCATCTCCGGCGGCGACAGCGCGATCGTTCTCGGCGCCGGCCCCGTCGGGCTGGCCTGCGTTGCAGAACTTCGGATGCGCGGGATTGGCCCCATCGTCGTTGCCGACTTCTCCGCCAAGCGTCGTCAACTGGCCGAATTGCTGGGAGCCGACGTCGTCGTCGACCCGCGCGAGACACTCGCCATCGAGGCCTGGCGCAAGATCGACGGAGTACGTCCACTGGTGATCTTCGAGGCGGTCGGCGTGCCCGGCATGATCGAGCAGGCCATGCGGATGGCACCCAAGGACGCTCGCATCCTGGTGGTCGGCGCCTGCATGCAGGAGGACCGCATCCATCCGATGTTGGGCATCGGCCGCGAGCTCAGCATTCAATTCGTACTTGGTTACGACCCGATGGAGTTCTCCGGTGCGCTGCAGGCGATCGCCGACGGCAAGACCGATCTCTCCCCCTGGCTCACCGGCACCGTTGGTGTCGACGGCGTGCCGCAGGCGTTTGCGGACCTGGCCGACCCCGAACACCACGCCAAGATCCTGGTCGTCCCCGGCACCTGACCCTGCTCCCCCCGTTCTTTACGTAAAGTCTGTCGGGCACTGACCTGGGCCTGCGAGTTCTGGGTCTTGACACAAAGCCGGAGCAGCAGCAGATGAGCGACACCTTTCCACGCCAGTTCGCACGCACTCAGCGGTTCACGCTCGGCGACCCGCGAACCATCAGCGTCTCCGACGATGGGCAGCGAGTGGTGTTTGCGCGCAGCCGCGCCGGCGACGACCCGGTGAACTGTCTGTGGGTGCTCGATGTCGCAACCGGTGAGGAACGTCTGGTCGCCGATCCGGTGCAGCTACTCGACGCGGTCGATGACGAGGCGCTGCCCGCAGAAGAGCGGCTGCGACGCGAGCGCATGCGCGAGGGGGCCAGCGGCATCACCGCCTACGCCACCGACACCGCTGCCACCGTCGTTTCGTTCGCACTCGCCGGCAAGTTGTACGTCGCCGGCTTGCTCAGCGGCCGAGCGCGCGAACTGACAGTTGACGGCCCCGTGTTCGACCCGCGACCGGACCCTGTGGCCACCCGCGTCGCATACGTCTGCGGCCGCAGCCTGCGTATCGCAGAACTCGACGGCAGCAATTGGGAATTGGCCGGCGACGAGCACCCTGACGTCAGCTGGGGAAGCGCCGACTTCATCGCTGCCGAGGAGATGGGGCGGTATCGCGGCTATTGGTGGAGCCCCGACGGCGCAGCCATCGCGGCCACACGTGTGGACGTCACAGACGTGCAGCACTGGTACATCAGCGACCCGGCCAACCCCGACCAGCGACCCAATGAGGTCCGCTACCCCGCGGCAGGCACCGCCAACGCCGAGGTCACCCTGCACGTGCTGGCGCTGAACGGCGGCAGCACCGAGATCGTCTGGGATCGCGACACCTACCCGTACCTGGCCGGGGTGCAGTGGGCCGACGAGCAACGCCTACTCCTGACGGTGCAGTCACGCGACCAGCGCTCACTGATGGTGCTGGAGGCCGATGCGGTCACGGGTGGTACCGAGCCGCTGTTCGCCGACGGCGACACCGCGTGGGTGGAACTGGTGCCTGGCACGCCTGCGCAACTGGGCGACAACGAACTGGTGATGACGGCCGATCGTGACGGAACGCGCCGTTTGATGGTCGATGGTTCTGCCGTGACACCCCACGACATGCAGGTGCGCGCTGTGGTGGCAGCCCACGACGACGAGGTGCACTTCCTCGCCAATCCAATCGATGACGCCACGGTGCAGCACGTCTGGAGGTGGCGCACCGATGGCACGCTGACCGCCCTCACCGACGAACCGGGTATCCACACGGCAACGGTCGGTGGCCCCACGGTCGTGCTGCGCAGTGCAGTGCTCGACGAGCCGGGAGCGGTCACGTACGTCCTGGATGGCCCGGTCCTCGTATCTGTCACGCAACATCCGCTCGTGGCCCCGAACGTCACCATTCGCCACTACGGCGAGCACTCGCTGGCCACCGCAGTGCTGCTGCCCACCGGTCGGTCCGCCGGCGACGACGGCCCGCCGCTGCCGGTCCTTCTCGACCCGTACGGGGGCCCGCACGCACAGCGCGTCCTGCACTCCCACAACGCGTATCTCACCTCACAATGGTTTGCGAACCAGGGCTTCGCGGTCGTGGTCAGTGACGGTCGCGGCACGCCTGGCCGTGGTAGCGAGTGGGAGCGATCGGTTCATCGCGACCTGGCGACGCTGCCGCTCGATGATCAGATTGCTGCACTGCAGGCTGCCGCCGCCGGCTTCCCGTTGGACCTGAGCAAGGTCGCCATCCGCGGCTGGAGCTTCGGCGGCTACCTTGCAGCGCTGGCGGTGCTGCGTCGGCCCGACGTGTTCCACGCGGCCATCGCCGGCGCACCCGTCACCGAGTGGCGCCTGTACGACACGCACTACACCGAGCGCTACCTCGGCGACCCCACTCGCGACGACACCGCCTACGCGACCAACTCGCTGCTACCGCTGGCAGATCAGCTCACGCGACCGCTGCTGCTCGTGCACGGCCTGGCCGATGACAATGTCGTGGCCGCGCACACGCTGCAGTTGTCGAGCGCGCTCTTGGCCGCCGGCAAGCCGCACGAGGTGCTGCCGCTCGTCGGCGTCACGCACATGACCCCGCAGGAGGTCGTGGCGGAGAACCTGCTGTTGCACCAACTGAACTTCCTGCAGCGCTCCCTGGGCCTCACGCACTAGGTTGCCACCATCATGAATCAGCGTCTGAAGGATCTGTACACCCACGTTTCGGTGCATGCCACCGCCGACCGCGAGCACGAAGCAGCCATCGAACTGTTGCTGCTGGTGATGATGGCGGACCGACACATCTCCACCGACGAAGTCGACGAGATTCGTAACATCAGCGACGACTCCGGTTGGGAGACCGACACATTCTCGTTCGACCAGTACATCGGCCCGGCCTCCGCCCGAGTACGTGCTGCTCTGGCGGACAACGGAGTCGAGGCATTGCTCGACGACATCGACGCACGCGTTGCCAGCACGGTGTTGCGCGCCGCGCTCTTCAGCGCCGCACGCGACGTCGCCGGCGCTGACCATGTGGTCGACGCCGACGAGGAGTCACTGCTTGGCCAGATCGCAGCCCGCTTCGACTGATCGGTCGCCGAGCCGGCTCCCGATCCCGAGGCCTAGATGATTGGCTCCAAGGGGTCAGTGGTCGTAGGCGGTGAGTGATCGTAGGACTGGCTGGTTGGTGTTCTCGTTGTGCCAGATGGCGGCGGTGAGTGCGAGGAGTCGTTGGAGCACGCGGGCTGTGATCCCGGCGAAGCTACGCGCTGCGTGTCGTTCGAGGTCGAGTTGGGCTTTCAAGGTTTGGTTGATCGACTCGATGATCTGTCGGAACAGTCGTAGGAATTGTTTGCCGGGGCGTTCGCGTTCTTTGCCGAGGGTCGGTCTGATCAGTGTGGCCCCGTGGGTGTTGAGCATGGTTTCGAACTCGATTGAGCGGTAGCCCTTGTCAGCGATGACGGTTTGGCCGTGCCGGTTGGCGAGCAGGCCCGGTTCGATCTCGAGCATGTCGCGGGCGATGACACGTTCGTCGTCTTTGGGGCTGGACAGCGCGAACGTGATTGGTAGCCCGGATGGTGTGGCGATGAGGTGCAGTCGGAATCCCCAGAAGAACCGTGAATGCGATGAGCAGTACCCGTAGCCGGCGGCGCCGGCCAGGTTGGAGCGTTTGACGGTCTCGCGAGAACGTGCGCATTCGACGGGTGTGGAGTCGATGACCCAGATGTCGTCGGTCCAACTGGTGCAGGCGGTGGCGAGCAGTCGGGTGACGCCGCGGAGCATGTCGACGGCGCGGCGGAGGCGTTTGTTGTAGCCGGCCCGGTCGGGGATGTAGGGGAACAGGTGACGCAACGAGACCTGGGCGTGGCGGATGAACCGGGCTTCGCTGGTGTAGCCGAGCAATGCTTGGATCGCTGACAAGGTGATGAGTTCGGCGTCTGACAACAATGGGGTGATCCCGATCTCGGGTCGCTGTGGGACCAGGTCGGGTTGGTGACCAACATGTCGTCGACGGTCACATAAGGTGCAGTCGCGAGGGCGTCCAGGTCAGCGTTCATCCGATTCCTCCAAGATCTGGGTGTATCAACACCGCAGATCATGGACGCCTTCGCACCGATAGTGGTGGATTATCGCGCGGACCGCGCGTACCCCTTGGAGCTAATCATCTAGAAGTCGCCCCCGGCGTCGTTGAACTCGTCGAGGTAATTGACACCACCGCAGGTCGCCTGGCCGTAGTCGGCGAGCGCCGGGTCACCAGCGGTGAGCGAACCCGGAAGTGGGGTTCCAAGGACCAACGACTGAGCGCCCTGGCGCTCGATACGGAAGTCGGTGGTCGTCCAGGTGACCTCGTCGACAGTCGACGCCTGCAGCTTCACGAGGAACTGCGAGCCGGCCGCGCCGTCGCAGCGGACGCCCGACAGCTGACCGATCGTGCTCGCCGTCGGCAGCAGGAACGGGCTGGCGACGCCGTCATCGAACTGGAAGGCGCACCCGGCGTCGGTGACGCCGAAGACACCGAGGTTGTAACCCGATGAACTGACACCGACGATGGCCAGAATCTCCTCTCGGTTGCTGACTTCGGCCAGCCCGAGGCCGAAGTCGACGTCAACGGAATCCATGACGGCGCCGAAGCCGACCCCAAGGTCGCCCAAGGCCACCGAGGAGGCCGGACCACCGGCGATCTCGGTGCGGACGAACCAATCGAGTCCGCCACCGACCGGCTCCGCCCACGACACCACCGTGTCGGCGACGCCGTCACCATTCCAGTCGCCGCTCGCATTCGCGAACGAAATCGCATCAGCCGTGGGCGCCGTCGCAGAGGCACACGTGGGGGGCGCCGGAGGAGGCGGGGCCACCGTGCTTGACACCGACGTGACGGGCGGCAAGCTTGTTGTCGCGGCGACGGTGGTGGTCGTCTCTGGCGTCGTGGCCGGAGCAGCGAGCGTGGTGTCGGACCCGACGGTCACTGCGGTGTCGGCCGACGAGATCGATTTCGAATCGCTGCAGGCGACGGCAAGCACGCCAAAGGCGGTGCACGCAACAACCGTGACTGCCGTGCGAATGGTCATCGAGCGGGTGGGACAAGTGCGGTGCGACATGGGTGGCTCCTCGTGAGTAGAACTTGGTTACAGGTGGTGAGCACCCGATGCCGAGGATCTGTCACTTTCTTCGGCCGATCGCAATCCGATCGTGGCCGGCAAGGTCTTCCCGTACCTGCACATCCGCAAGGCCGGCCGCGGTCAACATGGCTGCGACTGCGACACCCTGGTCGGTGCCGATCTCGAGCACCAGCCATCCGCCGGGCCGCAACCACACAACTGCCCCCATCGCGATGGTGCGGACATGCGCCAGGCCGTCATCGTCGGCGTAGAGAGCCACTGCCGGCTCCCACTCGTGAACCGATCGCTCGACGGCCGGATCGCCGTGCGCGATGTACGGCGGGTTGGAGACCACCAGACCGAGGGTGCCCATCAGCGAGGACGGCAGCGCTGCGAACCACTCGCCGTGGCCGAACTGCACCGCGGTACCGGCCATGCCCAGCCCAGCGGTGTTGGCGCGGGCCACGTCGAGCGCGTCGGCCGACACGTCGGTCAGCCAGACAGCAGTTGAGCCGCGCGGCAGTTCGAAAGCAAGTGACAACCCGAGCGCTCCACTACCCGTGCCGAGGTCGGCGACGGGAATCGGCCGATCGGGCCACTGCACCACAGCCGTACGGAACAGGTCGAGTGCAACCTGTGCAACAAGTTCGGTCTCGGGCCGCGGGATCAGTACCCGGCGATCGACCAATAGATCGAGGTGGCGAAACGACCAGTGACCAAGTACGTACTGCAGCGGCTCGCCCGCGTTCCAGCGGGCCAACATCGCGTCGTGGTGCGCCATCGAGCGTTCGGTCACGAACGTGTCGAGCGCGTCTGTGAACTCAGCGCCGAATGCGCCACTTGCCTCCTCGCACAGCCAACGAGCCTGCGGCCGCCCAGTGAGGCCGGCCGTCTCGTCCCACAGCTGGCGCCAGGTCACCGTGCCGTCGACGCCCACCGCTCTCAGTCCTCGCCGGCCAACTGCCGGGCCCGCTCCTCGGCGGTCAGCGCGTCGACGGTTTCATCGAGGTCGCCGGCGAGCACATCTTGCAGCCGATAGATGGTGAAGCCGATGCGATGATCGGTGAGGCGGTTTTCTTTGAAGTTGTAGGTGCGAATTTTCTCGCCACGGCCCCCACCGCCGACCTGCGACCGTCGCTCAGCCGAGGCGGCTGCCGACTGTTCGTCCTGAGCCAGCTTCAGCAACCGCGCCCGCAGTACGACCATCGCCCGCGCCCGGTTCTGAATCTGGCTGCGCTCGTCCTGCATCGTCACCATCACACCGGTCGGCTTGTGCGTGATTCGCACGGCCGAGTCGGTCGTGTTGACGCTCTGTCCGCCGGCGCCGCTGCTGCGGTAGACGTCGACGGTGAGGTCCTTGTCGTCGATCTGCACCTCCACCTCTTCCGCCTCGGGCAGCACCAGCACCGTCGCCGATGACGTGTGGATACGACCTTGGCTCTCGGTGATGGGAACCCGCTGCACACGATGCGTACCGCCCTCGAACTTGAGGCGGCTCCAGGCGGTGTCACCGTTGATCATCATGGTGACCTGGTTGACGCCGCCGAGATCGCTGTCGTCATGGTCCAAGACCTCGACGGACCAGCCCTTCGCGGCAGCGAACGCGCGGTACATGTCGTACAGGTCGCGCGCGAAGAGGTTGGCCTCCTCGCCACCTTCCGCCCCACGGATCTCCATGATGACGGCACGCCCGTCATTGGGATCCTTGGGCAGCATCAGCAGGCGCAGCTCTTCTTCCAGCTCGGCAAGCTCGCCTTCTGTCTCGGTCAGCTCGTCCTTCAACAACTGCCGTTCGTCCTCGGTGGCGACGGTCAGTAGCTCACGTGCGGCCTGCGCGTCGGCGGCGCGTACGTGATAGCGGCGAACGCAATCGACAACGGGGGTCAGGTCCTTGTAGCGGCGCGTCACCATACGCATCTTCGCCTGATCGTTGACGATCTCGGGGTCGGACAAGCTCGCCTCCAGCGAGACGAACTCATCTTCCACGGACTTCAGTCGATCGAACACCGGTGACAGAGGTTACGGCGTCAGCCGACCGTGAGGACGGTGAGCGGCGGAGTCGCCATCGCGGCCAGGCGGCGCTGCACGTCGAGCGCATCGCGGGCGGGCAGCACCACCAGGCAGTCGTCCACGCCTGATGCGACCCGGGCATCGATCGCGTACGGGACCAGGTCGAGGTCGACACCGCTGGAACACACGACGACAACCGAGCGACCGTCGATGGTCGCGAGAGCAACGCACGGGATCGGGTCCTTCACGTTCGGGCGTGGAATCGGCGGGGCCATTGCCACCACGGAGGAAGCACCGATCAGCTCGGGCTCCGCAATCAACCGTGTTCGCAGAGCTCGCTCCTGGGCGAGCATGTTGAGCGGGTGACGCGGGGCACCGGGCCGGCGATGCGCGCTGACCGAGCTGACCACGTCGGCCAGCGCCTCGGTGGTGGGGCGGTTGCCGTGCAGCATCTGGAACGCTTCGCGATCGTGGGCACCGACACCGACCTCCAGTCGCACCTCATCGGTGTAGGCATCGGTCACCACTCGGCACACTTCGAGGCCGTTCACCTCACCTGCCAACACCCCATGTTCGACCACCGGCAGGGCGCCGCCGTCAGCAATCACGTCACTCAGGACCTGATGCTCACCAGGCACGGCCGGTGCCACGGGCAGCGGCTCGGCGACTGCGGGCAGCAGAATTCTGCCCTCCACGTGCCACACGTTGATCGGATAGTTGAAGCCCTGTGCACGACGAGCCAGCGTGCCCGTCGAATGATCAGCCAGGACGTGTAGCTCCGCCGCATCACGTCGCAGGGCCCACGCAAGTGCCGCTCCGAGGCCGCGCTCGGGCCGCTCGTCGAGCAGTACCCACGCGGCAGTCCCCGCCAGCAACGCGGCGCCACCGCCGAACTCGCCGACCTCGGGCAACTCGCCGTCGGCGACACCAAGATGATCGCGCACCAGCGCTCGCAGCTTGATGGCGTTGAGTTGTGAGCGACGGGTCGGCTGAGTCATCGGTGAACACGATACGGCGCACCGTTGACGACACGAGCGCGAGCTATGCCGTGAAGTACCCGACCACATCGACCAACACGTCGGTGCTGCCCTGCCCGCAGACGACCATGATCCTGCCATCGGCGCCGACGCGTGCGATCACACTGTTGGCTCGGACTCCGCCAGCCGCCAGGTTCAGGTTCGAGGCGTTGGGAACACCCGAGCCGCTGGGGTACACGGTGAGATACGTGTCGGAGGACGGAGCGACCGCCGTGAGGTTCACCTGCACGGCGGCAACCCCGGTTGCCGGTAGACCGTTCGCTCCCGAGATCTGCACGGACAAGGGTGTGCCGCCGACACGAGCCTTGGCCGTACCGATCCCTGAGCGCGTGTCGATCACACGACGCGGGGACACCGGCAGGTAGCGGCCGCTCGTACCGGTGAGGAAGTAGCCGGCGACATCGACCAGCACATGGGACGAGCCGCTCTCGTTACGGATTCGAATCTTGCCGTCGGGCCCCAGCTTGGAAATGACCAGGTTCGCCACGGTCTGGCCGGGCCCGGCATTGAGCGACGAGGTCGTTGGCTGGCCTTCTCCATTCGGCCACACGGTCAGGAACGTGTTGGCGGTGGCACCGACGACGGTCACGTTCAACACAGCCGCAACGCAGATTGCCGGTACACCGCCGCGACCTGTCACCTGCAGGTCGAATTCTGCACCGGGGCCGAAGGCACCTGGGTGGCCGCCGACATCGCCTCGCGTGTCGAGCAGGCGATCGGGCACCAACGATGTCAGCGCCGTGGTGTCGGCCGTCCCCTCGCGGAAGTACCCGACGAGATCGGCAAGAACGTGTGCGCTGCCGAAGCTGTTGAACAAGCTGATCGAACCGTTCGCGCCGACGCCGATCACCGCCAGGTTCGGGACGGCCGCGTTGGCCACGACGTTGACATTCGAGGTCGCGGGCATTCCCTCCCCGGCCCGCCACGCAGTGAGGTACGTGTCGGACGTCGCGCCGGCCCCGGTCAGGTTGACGACGACCGCCGCCGCGTCCGCAGGCACACCGTTGAGTCCACGCACCGGCAGGCTCCACGTCTCTCCCGCACCGAAGGGGCGATCGTGACCGCCGAGCGGCCCACGGGTGTCGAGGATGCGTACGGGACTGAGGGGCACGAAGCCCGTAGGAGCGCCCGGCGGTGGGAACGTGGGAGGGGCCACGACCAGTCCGCCGGGCGGGCCACGGAACACATCGAACTGCTCGTAGTTGGCACCGAGCACGGTGCTGGCCCCGCCGCCCATCCAGCGGTCGAGCACGGTCGCATAGAGCGAGTGGAAGTCCACTGTGGAACCCATCCGGTCCCACCTTTTGAGACCGACGAGGTTGGGTTGCGCGCCGTACAAACCACCGCGAACCGAGGGACCGATGATGAAGTGGTTGTTGGTGGTTCCGTGATCGGTGCCGCTGGAATCGTTCGACCAGCTGGTGCGCCCGAACTCGCTGTAGGTCATGATCGTCACCCGTGACCGATACTCCGGGAGCAGCGTCGCGAAGAACAGTTGCAACGAGTTGTCGAAGTCAGCCATCAAGGCGGTGAGGTCTGCGGGCTCGCTGGAGTGGTTGTCGAACCCGTCCTGGCCGGTGTCCAGCACTCGAATCCCGAGGTTGGCGTTGATCAGCCGAGCGACAACGGTGAGCTTCTTGGCCAGCTGGCTGTCGGGCAACTCATCGACGAAGATCGGCGCGACCTGCTGGCCCACGTCGATGACACCCTTCAACGTCGTGGCGATCGAGTCATGCCACTGGCCGCGACCAGACGGTGTGCTCGCGAACGACCGCATCGAGTCATACATCCACTGCAACTGCTTGTGTTGGGCGTCGTTGGGTTCGCCGCCGAAACCGACTCCCCACTGCGGGATCGCGATACCGCGTTTGTTGGCACCGATCAGGTGCAGCGGAAGGCCCTGCCCAACTGTTGCGGCGCGGAACGGATCGTCGCCGCCGAGTCCATCCAGCCAGCGGCCGATCCACCCGGTACTCGGTGTGCCGTTGCCGGCCTTGCCGTACATCCACAGCGCCATCGAGGTGAAGTGGCTCAGATCCGGGTTCGGATAGCCGACACCTTGCATGACAGCAACCTGTCCGGCGTCGTACAGCGACTTGAGGTACGCAAGGCTGGGGTGCAGGCCGACCTGACCGTCGAGCGGCAGAACCGAACCTGCAGGAATCGCAATTCCACTGTGCTGTTGGTAGTACGCACTGTTCGTGTACGGCACGACGATGTTCAGGCCGTCACTGCCGCCGAACTGCCCGATCAGCACCAGAATGCCCTCGTTCGCCCCGACCGGAGTGGTCGCGTACGCCTCGCTGAGGTGGCCCGGCAGAAGGCCGTTGCCGAATGTTTCTCCGAGACCACCGGCCAACACACCGGCGCCAACGCCATACCCCATCATCTGGAGGAACCGACGACGATCCATGCCCTTCGGGTCGTCGGGGTTGTCAACGGCAGGAACGGTGAGGAGACGAAGGGCGTCGGCTGTGGAGATATCGGGGTCGATCATCGGTCGTCGTCCTTCAGGCCATGTGGAATTCGGGAGTCATCATTGCCATCGTCAAGAGGTTGGTGGCCTCCCACCAACCGACGTAGGGCTCATGGCCTACTTGTCGCTGGACGGTCACGTAGTTGAGGAGCGCGTTGTAGCTCGTGGCGCTCAGCGTGAGGCCGAACTTCGCGGCCACGAAGTCGACCGTCTCACCGGGCGGTCGAATGGTGTTGTCGGGCCGCTTACCGACATTGTTGGCGTTCGACTTGCGCAGCCGATTGCTGGCACTGCTCGCGAACTCGCCGCGCGATCCGAACACGCTCGTATTCACCCAGTAGCCGTTGGTTTTCCAACCAGCCACGTTGGGAGGGTTGAAGGGCACCTGTCCCATGCCCTCCACATACCACTGCGGGTTCATGGTGCTACTGCGGTAGGTCGTGAAATAGAAGAGGTTGACGATGAACTCCAGCGGGCTGCGCACCAAACCCTGTGTTGCAGTGGTCGAGTAGAACTCGTCGCTCATCAGCATTGCCTTGACCCACGGCTTGATCGCCATGTCGTTGTCGAAGAGCACCTGCGCGAGTGCGTCGATGGTGGACTGTGATGGGTTCTCGTAGGCGAAGTGCTCCCACAGCTTCTTGCTGAGGAACTTGCACGCCACCAACTTCTTGGCGGTGTTCTCCTGCAGGAGATAGTTGATGATGTCGGGACCGTTCCAGTTCCTCATCGGAAGGACGCCCATGAACGACTTCGCCGCGTTGTCGTGGTTTCCCGACCGGAACTTGTAGAGGTACGTGTTCCAGTCGATTCCATGACCGGTCCAGGCCGCAGCGGCCGCGGCCACATCGTCCTCCGAGTAGTTCGGCTGGCCATTTTGGTCGACGGGACCGAGCGTGAAGAGTTCCATCAGTTCGCGGGCGAAGTTCTGGTTCGGCGACGACTTCTCGTTGTCCACGTTGTCGAGATAGAGCAGCATCGCGGGCTGCAGCGCCATCGTCTGGGTCATCGTGCGAAAGTTGCCGAAGGCAGAGTCGCGGAACAGACGATTCTGTTCCAGCATCGCCGTCTCGTTGTTGACCTTGTCCCAGCTGCTGCAGAAGTGACCGTGCCAGAACCACGCCATGCGTTCCTGCATCGGCTTGGGCGAATCGACCATACGGTCGATCCACTGCTTCACCGCATTGACCCACTGGTAGTAGCTGTTGCCGTCACCGGTGTGGACCGGATCGGCGGGGAAGGCCACCGGGCTGGTGACGTTCAAGATGTTGTCGACTGCGTCGTTGCGGCTCAGAGCACCCAGCTCGGTCAACCGGTTCGGGCGGGCCACGTACTCCGTACGGCGCAACAGATGCGCAAGCTGCACTGAATCCACGTCGACGACTCCCTCACGATGCTCGAACGGAACCCGTTCGATTCTTCTGTTGGTTATCGCCCGCCACGTAGAGCGACTGAAGCACTACGTAACGAAGAAACTGTAACACTTTCGGCATGCTCGGGTCTGTGTTTCATCAAAACGACCACTGCCCGGTCACATGGACCGGGCAGTGAACGAATTCTCGATGCGAGCAGTGCTGTGGCGCCGGGGCGCCGACGATCACTTGCCCTTGCGCTCGCCGTAGCGCTTGTTGAAGCGCTCGACGCGGCCACCGGTGTCGACCAGCTTCTGCTTGCCGGTGAAGAACGGGTGGCACTCGTTGCAGAGTTCGAGCGTCAGATCGGTGCCACGCGTGGAACGCGTGGTGAACGAGTTGCCGCACGAGCAACGCACGGTGATGTCGGTGTACTTGGGATGGATCTCGGTCTTCATGGCATTCTCCGAAAGAAGTAGGCGAGTGAGTGTAGCGGGGGTTCAGCCGACGCACTCCGTCGTTTGCTGACGCGATGGGTTTGCTGTGAGTCGCTCACAGGCTGGGCTGTTTGCCGATCTCGTTGAGGAACTCGTCGTTCGTCTTGAATGTCTTGAGCCGGTCCATCAGCAGTTCCAGGCCGGGTGCGGCGTTGCCACCCTCGGCGAGGCCGCTGAGCACTCGACGCAACTTCCACACCTGCTGCAGCTGCTTGCGATCGAACAGCAGCTCCTCGTGGCGGGTACTGGACGAATCGACGTCGATGGCCGGGTAGATGCGACGCTCGGCCAGACGGCGATCGAGGCGCAGCTCCATGTTGCCGGTGCCCTTGAACTCCTCGAAGATCGCCTCGTCCATGCGGCTGTTGGTCTCCACCAGCGCGGTGGCCAAGATGGTGAGCGAGCCACCCTCCTCGCAGTTCCGAGCAGCACCGAAGAACCGCTTCGGTGGGTACAGCGCACCGGCGTCGATGCCGCCCGACAGGATGCGGCCGCTGGGCGGGGCAGCCAGGTTGTAGGCACGGCTGAGACGGGTGATGCCGTCGAGGATGATGACCACGTCGTGGCCTTCCTCGACGAGACGCTTGGCCTTCTCGAGCGCGAGCTCGGCTACGTGCGTGTGCTCTTCGCTGGGCCGATCGAACGTGCTGGAGATGACCTCACCTTTGACGGTGCGACGCATGTCGGTGACTTCCTCGGGGCGCTCGTCGATGAGCAGTACGATCAGCTTGACCTCGGGGTTGTGACGCTCGATCGCGGTCGCGATCTCCTTCATCACCGTGGTCTTGCCGGCCTTGGGCGGCGAGACGATGATGCCACGCTGACCCTTGCCGATCGGCGACACCAGGTCGATGATGCGCACGGTCATGTTGTGCGGATCGTTGGCCGTGGAGAGCACCAACTTCTTGTCAGGGAACAGCGCCGTGAGGTCCTCGAACTTGCGGCGATTCCTGGCCAGCTCCGGGTCGTTGCCGTTGATGGTGTGAATCTCCAACAGTGCCGGATTCTTCTCGTTGCGGCCGGCGGGGCGGCTGAGGCCGGTGACGTGATCGCCCTTACGCAACCCGTACTGGCGGGTGAGCTTGACGGGGATGTACGCGTCGTCGCGTGACGCGAGGTAGCCGTTGACGCGCAGGAAGCCGTAACCCTCCTCGCGTAGGTCGAGGTAGCCCGAGACCTGCACTGGTTCGAGGTTGAACTGGTCACTGCCGTCGCTGCGCTCGCCGCGCGGGGCACGGTCGCCTCGCTCCGGGCGGTCGTTGCGCTCACGCGGTTCCTGGGCAGCGTCGGGCTGACGGTCACCGGGTTGTGCGCCGTTGACCGGGGCGCCTTCGCCCGTCCGATTCTTGTTACGACGGCGGCGGCGGCGACGTGCGTTGCGGCTCTCGCCGTCACCCTCGCCTTGGCCATCGCCATCGTCGCCCTCTTCGTCGTCGCTTTCGTCGTCGGACGACTCATCCGCCGCCGAGCCGCCGGAACTGTTGTCCTTCGCGCCCGTGGCAGAAGTGGCGGCGTCGGCCGCGTCAGCGTCTGGCGCCACAGGGTCGGAGTGGGCCGCCGGCGGCGCTGGCTCGTCGGCCTGGGCGGCGGGGGCCTGACCCACGCCAGTGGTCTCGAGGATCTTGGCGATCAACGTGGCCTTCGCCGCCCGAGCGGTGGTCTTGATGCCCAATGCTTGGGCGATGGCAAGGAGTTGATCCTTGTCCTTTGATTCGAGCATGGACTGCTCGAGTGCTTCCGCGGCCACTGGCCACCTGCTTTCTGGGAGGAGACACGACCCTGTCGGCGCCCAGCAGGATTGCTGAGATCACCGGCGGCCCCACCACCTGGAGATGCGAGACACCCTGCGCCGTCAGTCACCACACATGAATGGTGGGAAAACCGGTTGCAGCTGGGCTGTTCGGGAACCCGAACGAGCTGCACTGTAGCGATCGCCGACGCCGGGGCGCAACGTCTACTGTCGCCATTCATGACAGAGAACAACTACCCGCCGCCCGGTTTGCCGCAGCCGCCAACAGCAGGTTTCGGTCCACCAGCGTCAGGCCAAGGACCGCCGCCACCTGCACCTGTGTGGGGATCGACACCGATCGCGGCCCAACCAGCCTCGACGGGTGCCTTTGCCCCGTCCATTTTTCGAGCCATCCTCTGCGGCCTCGGAGGCGCTGTCGTCGGTGGCGCCATCTGGTACGCGCTCGTATTGCTCACCGACCGCCAGTTCGTGTACGTGGCCATCGGGCTGGGGTTCGCCGTTGGCTACTCGGTCAGTTGGGGTGCCGGCAAAGGCGGTCCGACGTGGGCCGTGTTGTCCGCACTCATCGCAGCGCTCGCCGTTGCCGGCGCGTACTACTACATCAATCGACACCTCATCATCGTTGGCGGCGAGGAGCTGGGCATCGCATATGACGTTCCGCTGATCCCCACCTTCGACGAGCTGAAAACAGTGCTGCGTATCGGCTACGAAGCCGACGGCAGTCAGTACTTCTTCTCCGGCCTGTGCGTCGCCGCCGCCGCATTCTTCGGTTTCAAGGGTGCCCGCTGAGCGGTCCGCCGCTAGTCGAACGCGGTGGCGACGAAGTCCTTGATGACGGTGAGGTCGTTGGGGAGCACGGTGAAGTGCTCAGGAAGGTGGAACAGGTCGGCCAGGTGGGCCGGCAGCGGCGGACGGACGCCCGTCGCACGCTCGACGGCATCGGGGAACTTCGCCGGGTGCGCGGTGGCCAGTGTGACCGTGGTGCCGTGGAGCGTGCCGGCGGCGCGCAGCTTGGCGACCGCTCCCACGCCGACCGCGGTGTGCGGGTCGAGCAGCATTCCCGAGTCGGCATACGTACCAGCGATGACTGCAAGCGTCTCGGCATCGTCCAGCCGCGCCGCTTGCAGTCGTCCCTCGACGAACTCGGCGCGCTGGTCCGATTCGATCGACAGGAGCCCGCTGGTGCGAAACCGCAGCAACTGTTCGGCCGTCATGCCACCGTCGCGACCGTTCATCTCGAACAGCAGTCGCTCGAAGTTCGACGAGACCTGGATGTCCATGCTGGGGCTCAGTGACGGCACCACCGGCGCCGCGGTCATGTCGTTGTGGTTCACGAACCGCTCGAGGATGTCGTTGGCGTTCGAGGCCACGACGAGCTGGTCGATCGGCGCCCCCATGCGACGGGCGATCCAGCCGCTGAACACATTGCCGAAGTTGCCGCTGGGCACGCAGAAGTTGACGGGCCCCGCAAGCAGGTCGGTGGCGGTGATGTAGTACACGATCTGCGCCATCACACGCGCCCAGTTGATGCTGTTGACCGCGCTGAGCTGCATGCGCTCGCGGAACTCGACATCGTTGAACATGGCCTTCACCATGTCCTGACAGTCGTCGAACGTTCCCTCGACGGCGACGACGCGCACGTTGGGTGACTGCACGGTTGTCATCTGCTTGCGCTGCACATCGCTGGTGCGACCGTGCGGATAGAGAATGACGATGTCGACGTTGGCGCAATCCTTCACTCCGTCGATGGCGGCCGAGCCGGTGTCGCCGCTGGTGGCGCCCACGATGGTGACGCGCTGACCGCGAGCGCGCAGCACCTCGTCGAACAGCCGACCGACCAACTGCAGGGCCACGTCCTTGAACGCAAGCGTGGGGCCATGGAACAGCTCCTGTACGAAATGCTGGTCGCCGATCTGTACCAACGGTACTACGGCAGGGTGGGCGAAGGTGGCGTAGGCCTCGTCGCACAGACGCTGCACGGTCACTGCCGGCAGGTCGTCGCCGATGAACAGCTGGACGATCTGGGCAGCCCGCTGTGCGTAGGTGGCGCCGGGCACCAACGGCGGCAGCGCAGGCCACTCGGCGGGGACGTACAGGCCGCCGTCAGTGGCCAGGCCGGCCAACAGCGCCTCGGTGAAGCTCAGCTCGGGGGCAGTGCCCCGGGTGGAGACGTAACGAACCGAACCCGACACCTCAGCCGCCGATCACGCGCAGCAGGCCGCCGATGTTACGCACGACATCGAGGTCGCGTAGTTCGCGCACCGTGGCCTGGACTGCGGCCTCGCGGGCGGTGTGGGTGATGAAGACAAGGCGCGCGTCGGGCGCATTGCCTTCCTGCTCGGCTGCGCGAATGCTGACCTCATTGCGGGCGAACACGCCCGTGACCGCGTGCAGTACGCCCGGCTTGTCCGCCACATCGAGGCTGAGGAGGTACTCGGCCGACGTCTCGTCGATGGGCAGGATTGCTGCCCGACCGAAGGAGCCCAGCGCGCCGTGGGTGCCGTTGGTGAGGTTGACCGCAGCGTCGATGACGTCGCCGAGCACGGCGCTGGCCGTGGGCGAGCCACCCGCCCCGCGGCCGTAGAACATCAGCGAGCCAACCGCCGCGCCCTCGACGAAGACTGCGTTGTAGCTCTCGCGCACGCTGGCCAACGGGTGCGTGAGCGGCACCATGGTGGGGTGCACGCGAACACCGATGGCACCGCTCTGGTCAGCCTCGGCGATACCCAACAACTTGACCACGTAGCCCAACCGCTTGGCCATCGAGATGTCGGCGGCGGTGATGTTGCTGATGCCCTCGTGGTACACGTCGCCGGCCACGACCCTGGCGCCGAATGCGATGGTGGCCATGATGGCAGCCTTTGCCCCGGCGTCGTAGCCCTCGACGTCAGCGGTTGGGTCGCGCTCGGCGAAACCGAGGGCCTGCGCCTCGGCCAGCGCCACTGAATAGTCCGCACCCTCCTCGGTCATCTTGGTGAGGATGAAGTTGGTGGTGCCGTTGATGATGCCCATCACCCGGGTGATGGGCTCGCCACGCAGGCTCTCGCGCAACGCGCGAACGATGGGGATGCCGCCGGCAACCGCTGCTTCGAACAACAGGTCGACGCCCGCGTCGTCGGCGACGGCGAACAGCTCGGTGCCGACGTTGGCCAGCAGTTCCTTGTTGCCGGTGATCACCGGCTTACCGTTGCGTAGCGCCGTGGTGATGAACTCGCGGGCCGGCTCGATGCCACCGATGAGCTCGACGATCACGTCGATCGTGGGGTCGTTGACCACAGCCATTGCGTCGCGGGTGAGCATGCCTTCAGGCAGCGAGATGTCGCGCTCTTTACTGAGGTTGCGCACGGCCACCGACACGACCTCCAGCCGAACGCCGGTGCGAGCCTCGATGGCAGCCTGCTGCTGCGCGATGAGCGACACGAGCGGGGCGCCGACATTGCCGCAACCCAAAACACCGATTCTGATGAGCTTCACGCCGAGCAGGTTACGAGTTCGACGGCGGTGATGCTCGGGAGTAACAGCGCGTCAGAAGTAACGGCGACGTGCAACCAGTGAGACGGCAACGCCAGCGGCCACCAGCGCGCCGCCGATGACGAGCCCACCAGTAGAGGACTGACCCGTGGCCGGCAGCGATGGCTCTGCAGCCGACTGCGCACGAGGGGGAGCGGCCATCACAGCCACCTCGGGTGCGTCGCACGAGACTTTGACGGCAACAGCGGCATCGATGCCATCGACCACGACCGGCACGGTGAACGCACCATCGGCAAGGTCGGTGAACGTGATGGCCGAGACGGAGGCAGCGGCAACAGCGATTGCCGAGTTATTGCCCGATGCTGGCTCGGTGACCTCGAATACGGCCTCTTGCGAGGCCCTTTCGTTGACCAGCGTCAGGTCGAGCACGCCGTTGTGATTGGTATCGCACTGCACGTCGGACAGGACGTACGCCCCGCCATCGGCGGCATCGACGGCCGGCGAGGTTGCCAGCAGCGCAGCGCCGAGCCCCAGCGCTCCCAATGTCCACCGCACCCGCTGCTGACTCGTCCGCCTCATGGGTCGTACGATATTCCTCAAGGCGCGCCACCGATAGGGGTCGGATTCGAAATGAGTCAAATGGCCTACCCGCACCATCCGTGACGCCTCATCACGGTTCGTGGTCGCGTCGGCACCCTCCGCCCCATTGGCCCACCCCACCCATGCGAGTGCCACGCCACCTCTGCGAGTCGCCGAGGTCCGTAGGAGTGGGTACTCGCACCCCGGGGTGTGAGTGCCCACTCGGATGCCTCCGCCGCACTCCGACCGACGGCGTGGCACTCGCACGGGGGGTCTTGCACTCGCACGGGGGGTCTTGCTTGGGAGGGGTCAGCGGGGGTGTTGGCGTTTGACGCCGGCGACGACGTCGTCGAAATGCGAGCGCGACAGGATCGCTCCTTCTCGACGGACCTTCTTGGGGTCGATGGTCAGCAGTCGTTCCAGCTTGGCGTAGCTCGGCCGGCCCTGGCGGTCCCATGAGCCCGTACCAACGGCAACCTGTGCTTCGTTGTCGTGCTGCTTGGAGGTCAGTGGCACACCGACCAGCATCGAGGCGCGACGGCCCACGATCACCACCGGTCGATCTTTGCCTTGGCTGGGATCTTCCTCGTAGGGCACCCAGGTCCACACGACTTCACCGGGGTCGGGGTCGCCGTCCATTTCCGGCGAGTACTCGAACACCACGGAGGTGTCGTCGATGTCGCGGGCCGGCGCATGGCGTGTCGGTGGCGTCGTGGACTTCGCCGGCTTGTCAGCGGTCGACAATTTGCGGAGGAACTCCAAGATCTGTTCGATCAGCCCACGTCGCATCGCACCAAGTCCTCATACGTCTCGCGCCGCACCACCAACCGGGCATCGCCACCACGGGCGAACACCACCGGAGGGCGGGTGAGCTTGTTGTAGTTGCTGGCCATGCTGTGGCCGTACGCGCCGGTGACGGGCGTGGCCAGTAGGTCGCCGATCGCAACGTCGGCAGGCAGACCGGCATCGAAGATCAACACGTCGCCGCTCTCGCAGTGCTTGCCGACCAGGCGTGCACGCTCGGGCCGCTCGGCGGCGACAGCACGCGGCAGAAATGCCTCGTAGCCGCTGCCGTAGAGCACCGGGCGCGGGTTGTCGCTCATCCCGCCATCGACGCTGATGTAGGTGCGTACTCCGGGGATGTGCTTGACGGTGCCGACCGTGTAGACGGTGATGGCGGCACCGGCCACGATGCTGCGCCCCGGCTCGACGCACACGTTGCTGCGAACTCCGAGGGCCTGGCAGGCATCGAGCAGCACGTTGCCCCACTGCGTGATCGACGGTGCTTCTTCGCCCTCGACGTAGGGAACGCCGAGACCGCCGCCCAACACCAGTTCCGGCAGGTCGAGCGGAATGGCGAACCCGGCCATGACCTCGGCCGCCTTGGCGAAGTTCGACGCCTCGAACACGTTGCTACCGATGTGGCAGTGCACGCCCTCCAGTTGCACGCTGGATGATCGGCGCATGCGATCGATGGCGCGATGTGCATCACCGTTGCCCAGGTTGAACCCGAACTTACTGTCGTCCTGCCCGGTGGCGATGAACTCGTGCGTGTGCGCGTGCACCCCGGGCGTGATGCGGGCCAGCACCTTGGGCGCCGGCAGCCCTTCCGCGTGGAGAGCGTCGAGACGGTCGAGTTCGTCGAAGCTGTCGACGACGATGTGGCGCACGCCCTCGGTGATGGCCATTCGCAACTCGGCGACGCTCTTGTTGTTGCCGTGGAATGCCAGTGCGTTGGCCGGGACACCGGCACGCAGGGCCACGTACATCTCTCCACCACTTGCCACGTCGAGGTGCATACCCTCCTCGTACGCCAGCCGTGCCATGGCTGTGCACAGGAACGCCTTGGTCGCGTAGAACGCTCGGCCGGGACCGAACGCAGCAACAGCCTCCGCGCAACGCGCACGCAGGTGCGCCTCGTCGTAGATGAACAGCGGCGTGCCGTACTGCGCGGCAACTTCGCCGACGTCGCAGCCACCGATGGCAAGTGCGCCGTTGGCTTGCACCTGCGCAGTCATCGGCAACAGCGGCAGCGGAACCGGGTTCACATGCGCTCCGGCGCATCGATACCCAGCAACGACAGACCCTGCTCCATCACCCGAGCGGTGAGGTCACACAGGGCCAGGCGACTGTCGCGACTGGCTTCGAAGCCGTCCTTCAGTACCGGGCACGCCTCGTAGAACGCGGTGAACGCCTGCGCCAGGTCGAACAGGTACGTGCACATACGGTGCGGACTGAACTTGTCGACGGTGTCGTGAACCGCTGCGTCGAACTGGAGCAACTGCAGCGCCAGCGAACGTTCCTGCGCCTCGCCGATGACGGTCGCGGTGGACCGAACCGACTCCCGATCGACATCGGCCTTGCGGAAGATGCTGCAGATGCGGGCATGCGCGTACTGCAGGTACGGAGCCGTGTTGCCCTCGAACGCCAGCATCCGATCCCAGTCGAAGATGTAGTCCTTGATGCGGTCGGTGCTGAGGTCGGCGTACTTGATGGCCCCCATACCGACGGCGCGGCCGACAGCCTCCTGCTCGGCTCGAGGCATGTCGGGGTTCTTGTCGCGCACCGCGATGGTGGCCCGCTCGACACCTTCGGTGAGCAAGTCCTGCAGCTTCACGCTGTCGCCACTACGGGTCTTGAACATCTTGCGGTCGGCGCCGAGCACGCTGCCGAACGCGACGTGCACCGCACGCGCCGGAGGCACCAACCACCCGGCCATCTCGGCGACCTTGAACACCATCGCCAGGTGCTGCGACTGCGGCGAGCCCACCACGTAGACCAGCAGCGTGGCGTGAAGACGCTCGACGCGGTCGATCACACACGCCAGATCGCTGGTGGCGTAGTTGAAACCGCCACCGGTCTTTTGCACTATCAGCGGCAGCGGCTGGCCCTCACGATTCGAGAAGCCCGGCGGAAACACCACATCGGCGCCTTCGCTCTGCTCCATCAGCCCGGCTGCATTCAAGCGGTCGAGCACTGCGGGCATCGAGGCGTGATACGCGCTCTCCCCCATCGTGTCATCGCTGGTCAGCAGTACTCCCATCTCGCGATACACCGCACTGAAGTAGTCGCTGCTGGCATTGACCAACTGCCGCCACAACTCGATGGTCTGGGGGTCGAACGACTGCAACTGCACGACCCGCTCGCGGGCGCGGGCCTTGAAGCCGTCATCACTGTCGAACTTCGCGCGAGCTGCTTGGTAGAACGGGTTCGGGTTGGCCATGTCGACGACCACGTCGCCACCATTCTCGGCCTGCATGTCCAGTAGGTGCTCGATGAGCATGCCGAATGGAGTGCCCCAGTCGCCGATGTGGTTCTCGCGAATGACCGTATGACCGGCGAACTGCATCAGCCGCACGATGCTGTCGCCGATGACGGTGCTGCGCAGGTGGCCGACGTGCATCTCCTTGGCGACGTTGGGGGCCGAGTAGTCGACGACGACTCGCTCGGGTGTGGTCGCGAGTCGGACGCCAAGGCGCGCGTCCGACGCCGCTTGCGCCAGTTGTGTGGCCAGGAACTCGGGTGTGAACGTCAGGTTGATGAAACCGGGGCCGGCAACTTCTGCCGAGCTACAGACGTCGGCGAGCATGCCAGTGGCCAGGACGGCCTCGGCGAGTTCACGTGGGTTACGGCCCAACTGCTTCGCAAGCGCAAGCGCTCCGTTGGCCTGTGCGTCGGCGCGATCGCTGGAGCGCACGACGGCGTCGATCTCGGCAGCGGGCAGGCCGGTCACGGCAGCAAAGGCCTCGCACAGTGTGGCGGCAACGGTGAAGAGCGGATCGGCCATGGACGTTCGATCGTACCTGCCTCTCAGCGCCCCCAGCCGTTCCGTTTTGTCAGGACGTTTGCTGGCGCCACTGGGCCCAACAGTCGCTGCGCATCTCCGCTTTCCACTGCCTGCGTCATCAACGGATAGATGAAGTCGCTGCCTGGCCGGCCGAGCTGCGGTGCTGCGCGCAGCGCCCGCAAGAGGTCCTCAGGGTCGCCATTCGCGCGAGATGACCCTTGCAAGGTGATGCGGCTGGGCGGCAAGCGAACGAAGCGGCCAGCACAGCAGCGTGGTGGGCACGCTCGGGTCGCGCAGCAGCAGGGACATTCCGATCGGCCGGGTCAGGAGGACCATCGACTGCAGGCGGCGGCGACACCGGATCGCCGGCTTCGGAATCGGTGATCTGCCGTGCAGTGGTGGTGTTCATCATGGGCTGTACTCTCCACCTTCAAGTTCGGTTGATGTCAACCACGAATCTGGAGCACGTTGATGGCGATCCCCAAACCCCCAAAGGCACTCCCCGAGCTGCTCACCATCGGCCAGCTGGCAACCCGCGGTGGCATCGCTGCGTCGGCCTTGCGCTTCTATGAGAGCCAAGGCCTACTGCACACCATCCGGGTCGATCACAACCAGCGCCGTTACCACCGCGATGCACTGCGCAGGGTTGCCTTCATCCGCGCCGCACAGACGGTGGGGCTGAGCCTGGAGGACATCAAGAAGGCGATGGACCGTCTGCCCGAAAGCAGTACGGCCACGCACGCCGATTGGCGGGCCGTATCCATTGCGTGGAAAGCACAGCTCGACGAGCGGCAGCGGCTGATCGAGCGGATGCGTGACGACATCGAGTCGTGCATCGGCTGTGGCTGCCTGAGCATGGAGCAGTGCATTCGGTACAACCCCAACGATTCCGCTGCGCTACTCGGTCATGGCGCCCAGTACCTGAAAGGTCGCACCCCCGCGGACGCGGGCGTCGAGGTCTAGCTCACCCAACCCCTGGCCGCGTGAGTGACATTGGTCGCTATCGTGGCCGTGCCCGCTCGGCGTGTCCGAGTGGGTCCCCGCCCTCGTAGCTCAGGGGATAGATCGTCGGCCTCCGGAGCCGAAGGCGCAAGTTCGAATCTTGCCGAGGGCACTGTTGGTGACGAGATAGGGCTGGACGGTAGGGTCTCGGCCGTGATGCGACGTCTCGCCCTTTCCGCTTGCGCCCTCGTGGTAGCGGCTTCATTCTCCTCGTGCAGCTCGGTCGACGGTGGCAACACGGCGGCTGAGGTCAACGGGCACCGCCTGACCAACGATCAACTCGCCACCCTCGCCGGCGACTCCACCGACGGAGACGTCGTTCGCACGACACTCACCACGTGGATCGAGGTGGTTGCCGTCACCGACGACGCGACCGGCCTGGACACCCCTGCGGAGTTGTCGTCACGCAAGATGACGGCGTTGCAAGACCTCCTCGAAAAGTACGGTGATGCAGGCAAGGCCACATATGAGCTCGGCCTGAACGGCAGTCCGCTGCTGTGCCTTTCGGCCATACCTCTGGCCGACTCGGTCGCGAGCGCCAAGGTTCTCGACGATCTCGCGACCGGCACGTCGTTCGCCGCAGCAGCCAAGACGTACTCGTCCGACGAGACACTCGCCGCATCCGGTGGGCTGGTGAAGTCCCCCGAAGGTGCCGAGTGCATCGCTGGCGACAAGTTCAATCCGGCGCTCCTCGATGCACTCGCGAAAGCTGGCGCCGCCGTCGGTCAGCCGATTGCAATCACGCTCAACGGTGCCGAGGTGGTCATCCAGCTGCGTCCGTACGACGAGCTGATCCTCAGCGACGCCGAACGTGTGCAGCTGTCCGCCAACGAGATGGGTGCCGCGATCCACGACACCTACGCGACGGCCAAGATCAGCGTGTCGGGGCGGATCGGGTCGTGGGACAAGGAGCAGGGCATGATTCGGGCTACCGGCGCACCGGTCGTCACCACCGCTCCCGTCACGACCGGGTGAGCACCCCGCGCGTCACTGTCGTCGGCCTCGGCCCCGCAGGGCCTGAATACGTCACCGTCCACACGCTCGCCGAAATCGCCCGGGTCCCTCACCGGTACCTGCGCACTGCCCGGCATCCATCCGCTTCATTTGTTCCCGACGCGGTCACGTTCGACGACGTCTATGAGACTGCTGACACGTTCGCCGACGTCTACAGCGAGATTGCCGATCGGCTGGTCGCTGCCGCCGTCGAGCACGGCGAGGTGTTGTATGCGGTCCCCGGTTCGCCGCTGGTACTCGAGCGAACGGTGCGGTTGCTACGAGCCGACACGCGCATCGAGTGCGTGACGCATCCAGCCATGTCCTTCCTCGACGTCATCTATGCGCGCCTCGGCATCGACCCGGTCGAGGCAGGTGTCAGCTTGATCGACGGGCATGAGTTCGCGACCGCAGCCGCTGGGCTGGCGGGCCCGCTGCTGGTCGCCCACACGCATGCCAACTGGGTGCTCAGCGACATCAAGTTGGCCGTGGAGAACGCGAGCGGCGACGAGCCGGTGGTGATCCTGCAACGGCTCGGCTCACCCGACGAGTTGATCACGCACACGACGTGGGCAGAACTCGACCGCACCGTCGAGGCCGACCATCTCACCAGCATCTACATCGCCCATCTGGCGTCGCCCGTCGGAGCAGAAATGGTGCGTTTCCACCAGCTGGCGCGCACCTTGCGCGAGCAGTGCCCGTGGGACCAGGAGCAGACACATCAGTCGTTGGTGCGCTACCTGCTGGAGGAGACCTACGAGGTGGTCGACGCCCTACAGGCCCTCGACCCCGACGATCCGAGCACGGACGACGACCTCGTCGAGGAACTCGGTGACCTGCTCTACCAGATCGAGTTCCATGCGACCATCGCCGAGCAGGAGGGCCGCTTCACCATGGCCGATGTTGCCCAGGGCGTTCACGACAAGCTGGTGCGGCGGCACCCTCATGTGTTCGGCGATGTGGTTGCCGAGGATACGAACGCAGTGCTGTCCAACTGGGATGCGATCAAGCAGGAAGAGAAACAGCGCACCTCGATCTTCGAGGGTGTGCCGCACTCGCTGCCGGCACTGAGCTACGCCGACGCGGTGCAGCGCAAGGCGGCGAAGGTCGGCTTCGATTGGCCTGATGTCGAGGGCGCGTGGCCCAAGGTTGCCGAAGAATCGGCGGAAGTCCGGGCAGCAGCAGCAGGCGATGACGAGGCAGCGGTGCACGACGAGTTGGGCGATCTGTTGTTCGCGGTCGTCAACGTCGCACGCCACCTCGGCGTCGAGCCCGAGTCCGCATTGCGAGCTGCCACGCTGAAGTTCCGCGGTCGGTTCGAGCACGTGGAGATGCTCGCTCGCGAACGCGACATCACACTCAAGACCGCCGGACTTGCCGTTCTCGACGCACTATGGGATGAAGTGAAGGCCGCCGAATAGGCCGCTCGGAAACATCGCGGTCAGCGGCTGCGCAAGAAGTCAGGAAGCTCGCCGCGCTCGTTGTGTGCCATGTGCCGACCCGAGCATGCCCGATCGAATGACGACATTGCTTGGTACAGCGCCAACACCTGTATGCCGCAGACACACATGTTGCCGAGCGCCATGACGTTCAAATATGAGTCGCCCACTGTTTTCGCGAAGAACTGGGCCAGCAGGTTGGCTGCCACGGTGACCCACGGCAGCACGATGACGAACAGCCATGGACGCTGCGAAGCGCCGATCACCCCAGCCGCCCGGCGGTATGCCTCGAGGATGAGAAAGTGCGCGACAACCGTTATCACGATCAGCGCAGTCACCACCAGCGCTTTGCGGGTGCGTTCGTCATCCCCGTAGCTGCTGGTCCGCAGGGTGCCCACGAGCAGGACTGCACAGCCAGACATCAGCACGATCAGCAGCGGCGCAAAGATCGGCGAGACGGTGTAGCGCGCCTGCTTACGGGCATTGAGGGCTGCCGCTGTTGTCCACCACAGCCAGCCGAGCACCGAACAGGCAACGACCGAGGCAACGACCGCCGTGGCGACCGACCGACCACGGTCATCGAGATACCAGTTGGTGCCATCCAGCTCGAGATGGCCCTGACGCTCCAGTATGAAACCCACCAGCGGCGACCCGAGGCCGGCCAGAAGGCCAGCGATCACCATCGTGCGGGGCAGCAGCGTGTGGTGCAGCGAGCCATTGTTGGCCTTGTTGAAACCAACCACGATTCGACGCTGTGGTCGGCTGACGATCGGCTCGTCCGTGACCGGAATGGCACCCGAGGTGTCGCCGGGGGCGCGCGTCGGCAGCGACGGCTGGGCGGGCAGGACCGAGGTACGGCTCGGCTCGGTCTCGCTACCCCTGCTGAGGGTCGCGGCAAGCAACTGGTACGACTCCTCTGCGATTGCATCCTCCACGTGAGGTCTATCGGCCGCGAGGGTCCCAGGTTGAGCGGGTTCTTCATGGCGAGCGGTCACGTCAGCGAACCGCCCGGTGTCCGGTCATGAACGAGGGCAGGCCATCAGCATCGCCGAGCGACGCTTCGACCGCTCGACACGCGTGGTCGAAGGAGGCCATTGCTTGACAGATCGTCAACCACGCCCAGAGCCACAGCCCCAACGGAACCAGGGCGCCGAACACCGCAATCTCGCGGCTGCCAGTGTTCGCAGCGAGCATGAAGGAACCGAACAATGACAAGGCCGAGAGCCACGGGATGCAGATCAGTCGAGTCCACAAGGCCGGTTCGGCCTTGATGGCTCGGGCCGACTTGCGCAGGCTGAAGAGCACACCGTAGGCGCCCCAGACATAGGCCACCGCGAAGACGATGTAGAGGATCGTTCGAGGCCCCTCAGCCACAACTGTGGCTGCGACGAGGGCGGCAACTGCGACGAGCACTGCCATCGGCAGCATCCACGGCCAGCCGGCCTTGCGAGTCTTGGCCTGAGCGTTGAGAGTGGCAGCAACGACCCACCAGCCCCAGGCGAAGATCGGCAACGCGAACACCAAGAACGCAATCCCGACCGCCCAGTTCATCATCGTCGGGTCGAGTTCGTAGCCGGCGACCTGCTCGCTCGACGCACTGAAACGGGCGGACTTGGTG
>Ga0209476_10000210_pt1 | contig 40078 bp, 37 predicted proteins | sample KloWWTrecipitate_FD_187179 | JGI IMG/M metagenome (GOLD analysis project Ga0209476, IMG submission 187179) | Active sludge microbial communities from Klosterneuburg, Austria, studying microevolution and ecology of nitrifiers - Klosterneuburg... | ecosystem: Engineered > WWTP > Aerobic digester... | reverse complement strand
GCCGCATCTCGAGGCGACAAAGGGAAATATTGTCAACGTATCGAGTGTCGCCGGTACGCGCTCCTTTCCGGGTATTTTGGCTTACTGCGTATCAAAGGCGGCGATCGACCAATTGACACGCTGCACGGCACTCGAATTGGCGCCAAAGGGCGTCCGGGTCAATGCGGTAAATCCGGGCGTCGTAATTACCAACCTCCACCTGCGGGGCGGGATGGATGAGGAAAGCTATAAGGCATTTCTGGCTCACGCTAAGGAAACGCATCCGATCGGCCGCCCCGGCAAGCCCGAGGAAGTTGCTGAGTTGATCGCATTTCTGGCTTCGGACAAGGCCGGTTGGATCACCGGTGCGACGTATGAGATCGACGGCGGCCGCGGACAAACCTGTGCCCGTTGACGACTAATATTCAATTTCGGATTTGATCAATGAAGATCCAATCGTTGCCAAGCACATTTGAAGCGGACGGTACTGCCGCCAAGCGGCAGCATTCATCGTGTCTCGTGATCGACGACCGGGTGGCCATCGATGCCGGATGCCTCGCGTATGCCTGCAGCGATCTTCAGCGTTCGCAAATTCGCGATGTAGTCATTTCCCACGTTCACTTAGATCATATCGCCGGTTTGCCGCCATTCATTGACGATCTGTACTCAACATTGACGGAACCCGTCCGCATACACGCATCGAGTGAGATGATCGCCGCCCTCGAGGAACACGTCTTCAATTGGACGATATACCCGCGGTTCTCCGAATTGACCAATAAATACGGACCGGTGATGGCGTACGTGCCGTTTGAGAATGGAGTCGGGTTTGACACTGCACACCTGTCGATAATGCCGATCGCGGTAAATCACATACCGGAAAGTATGGGATTTATCGTTTCCGACGGAACTGTTTCGATCGGCATCACGGGCGATACGGCGCAGACTGATGATGTTTGGGCAAAGCTCTCAGTCGAGGACTCACTAGCCGCAGTATTTGTCGAGTGTGCGTTTCCGGATGAGTTAGTTGATCTGGCAGGCGTTTCGCATCATTTGACGCCGTCGGGCCTCGCACGGGAACTTACGAAATTCAAGCGTCGCGGCGTGCCGATCTATGTGGTCAATATCAAACCGATGTTTCACGAACAGGTGGTCAGCGAACTGAATGCCCTCGGTATCGACGATGTGATCGTTGCTGAGCCTCGACGCATTTATCAATTCTGAGGCTCGTTCGCCTTATCCCGCAAAAAGTTGATCGCTTCGAATGCTCCCTCGCGATGTTCGCCAAGGAAATTTTCGAGAATAACGCGGCCATTCGGCATAACGCTCTCGATACGGAAAGTGCGTTCCTCACGTAATTTCCCCGGCATTATCTCGGCACGAAATGTGACGAGCATTCCCTGGCGGGCCCACACGTTCGTGGACTTATTTTGCTGCTTGCGTCTATTAAAAAAGCTCATTGTGATCGTTAATCTTCCGTTTCAACGGGGCGCTTGTATTTAACTTTTCGTTCGGCGGGATGGATCTTGATCTCCGGTTTTTCTTTTCCGAGTTTCTGTGACGGTGGGGCAACCGGCTTTCTGATCGAGTCAAAGACCGCGGTTTCGCTTTTTTTCTTTTTTTCCCGTTTTGCCATTACGTGATTATAGCAAAATGCATCGGGCCCGAATTCCCACACCTGCAGAAATAGCGTTATTGCTTCGGAATTGACAATATTTAACAAAGAATTCACTATTAGAGGACGTAAATTGTCGGTCAAACGGTCCTATCGGTGCGGTTTTGAAAGGGAATAAGCCTATCTCGAAAATTCGACAAAGTGGTGCGGTTGAAATGTCGCCGACGCGTCGCCCGATGTGGCTGCCGGCTTCGAACTACTATGCTTTGACGATGGCCGTGGTGATCGCATTCTTCTTTCTGGTATGGGGAATTCTGCACGACGGCGGCGATGAAACGCCCTGGATATCGGCCGGGATCGGAGCAAGTGCGGTGCTGTTCGGTGCGGTCATTCTCAGAGAATGGGTGATGAGGCGAGCCCGAAACCGTTACGTCACTGCTCAGCGAAATTTTGACCGAGAACTCAGAGAAGTTTATTCGCGACTCGGCAACGATCGAGATTCAGAAAAACTAACGCTTGGCCAGAACGAAGCGATCCTTTCCGATATTGCCAAAAAATCGAGTGCTGCCAGAACGCTTGGTAAATTTTCGGCCACGCATCGCGAAGTATTTGAGTTGTGCGGCGACTATCTGGCCCGAAACAAACGCGAACTCTCGTTGATCGGTACGGGTTCGCCTCGGCTTGTACCGCTGCGTAAAAGCCGCGACAGAGTTCGCGAATTTCATCGTTATCACGTCCTGCAATGGGCGGAGATAGAGGCGAGGGAATTGACGCAGGACGCGAAAAGCCGTGCCAAGTTTTCGGAAAAGGTTGAATCCGCTCAGGCGGCGATGAACGTGATCGACTCGGCGATGAGCTTTTACCCGGCGGAACCTGCGTTGATCGAGTCGCGCGAAGTCATCGTTGAACTGGTCGCTTCGATCAAAGTGGCCCACTGGGTCGAGCGCGCTGAGCGTGCGGCTTTCAAAGGCGATTATAAAGAAGCCCGCAGTCATTACCGCGACGCTTTGTTCTATCTGGGCCGCGATAATATCAGTAACGAAGACCGCGACATCGCGGCAGATCATATAAATACGGCGATCGAACGACTCCGACAGCTTGAGCAAGATTGAAGTCACGCTCGAAAGACCGTAAGATGGTCTCCTGAGTAGTTGACGATAAATACTACAATCCGATTAAAAGATGATTTCCCAACGATGCCCCAAATGTCATAGCGATCGGATCAGGCGCGGATACCGTCCCACGCCGTTCCTGTCAAAATGCATCTTTCGTTACAACCTTTTGTGCGACGGCTGTAACTGGGAGTTTTTCGGCTTTGCCGTGCCCGGTACGGTCAGCGCACGCCCGACGAGAAAGAAGCCAACAAAACGCACAACCCCACAGCGTGACTAAAGTCTAGTACCATTTAACACTGAGTCGCGAATGAGATCCCGAGTCAATCTGAAGCATTTGAGCCGGATAATCGCCGTTGTCGGCTTGGGGCTGACCTTTGCATCAATGGCCACCGTCTCGCGGGCACAATTGTCGCCGACGCCGACGCCGACGCCTGAACTGGTCCATTACGGCGATCTGATCGACCTCGACGTCGAAGGCGGTTTCGAATTTGACTGGCGGGGGCGACTAAATCCCGAAGGATTTCTTGACGGACTAAATACATACGGTGATCCGGTTTACGGACTCTGCCGGAGCGAGTCGGACATAGCGGCCGACGTGGTAAAAGTATATAAGCGTTTGCTGCGTGATCCGGTGGTGATCGTACGCGTGATCGATCGGTCGAATCGAGCGGTCGCCACTATCGATGGAGCGATTAAATTGCCGCAGCGATTTCAGATGCGGCGCCCCGCAAGGCTTTTAGAGCTGATCGTGCTGGCCGGTGGAATTACTGACGACGCCGGTGGTGAGATACGTTTATTTCGCCCGCCAAATCTAAGCTGTGTCGGGTCGAAGGCACCTACGGGCAACGCGGGTGTGGTCGAGGTCATCACAATTGCAGATCTTTTAAGTGGAAAATCGGCAGCCAATCCGATCGTTAACAGTGGTGATCTGATCACGGTGCTTGGCACGACTCCGATCTACGTGATCGGCGGTGTCAATAATCCGCGAAACATCGGTGCCCGGACAATAATGACCGTGACGAGGGCGATCGCCGCCGCCGGCGGACTGGCGAAAGAAGCTGACACGCAAAACATCGTCATATTTCGGCGCGACGGTGGCGAAACGCGTTCGATCGACGTCGATATCGACAAGATCGCGGCGGGAACATCGCCTGATATCGAATTGCGGCCACTCGATATTGTGGAAGTCGGCCAAAAAGGGAGCGGAAAGCGCAGTTATCCGCCCGTTCTGACAGGAACACAGACGAAGGCTCTGCTGACCCTGCCGCTCAGGATCGTCGAATAGCCAAAAGCTTGTAAATTCAACTATACTTACGATTTTGGTTGTCAACGGAGTGTGACAATCATATACTTAAGCGTTATGGCAAAAAAAGAACAAAAAATCAGCCGGCGAAAGTTGGCTCTTCTTTGGGCAGTATTGGTCGGCATTGTGGTCGGCGTGCTCATCTATTTTGAGCAGATCTCAGTGCTCTATGTACTCGCGACGTTTTCACTTACTGCTCTATTGCTTGTTGTGGCCTTTGCGGATCTCGAAAACATAGGTTTCGATCAGGGCGAATAGTTTTCGGGCCACGATCTTAAGGATGGCTATCTTTCGCAAATATCTTGTAATCGGCTTTGCCGTACTCGTAGTCGCCCAGACTGCGTTCGGCGAACCGTTGGGAACGATACCGCAAAAGAAATTACGTTGGAACACGGAAACGATCCGGATCGCGATCTCGCGGTCACTCGTCTCGGCTGCCAATATCAACGGTGCCGACGCCCTTGACGCCGTGGAACGCGGTATTCGGGTGTGGGAAAGCCGTTCGGGCATCAAGTTTGACATCGTGCTGACCGACGGAGAGAGCTCAAGTGGGCCGGGTTTTGCGGGTGATGGTGTGAATCTGATCACTGTTGCTCCGAATGCCGAAAATATGCTTATTTTCGGCCGGAATGACCTTGATGCTGCTGCGAAAACACGCATATTTTACAACCGAAAAGGTTCTATCACCGAAGCCGACATCGTACTCAATCCGACACAACAGTTCTCGACCGATGGAACGTACGGGGCATTTGACCTCGAATCGACCGTCACACACGAGGTCGGCCATCTGCTCGGCCTGCGCCATTCTAACGTCGTTGGGTCGATAATGTACCCCACGACGGCAAGGAACGGTTCGCTCGGCATCCCCGGCGTTTTGGTTAGAGAGATCGCTGAGGTTGACGCGGCGAATCTGCGTGAACTGTATTCGCAAGCGGACAGCAGCACCTGCTGCGGTACGGTCAGCGGCAGGCTGTCGGCGACGCCGAAGGGCGTGCCAGGGACTGAAATATGGGCGGAGGCCGGGGACGGGCGGGTCGTTGCTGAAACGACAGCCGTGCCGGACGGCACGTTCAAACTGGGCGGGATCGACGCGGAAACTGTCTCGATATTTGCACGGCCGTCAGGGCGAACGACCGAGTACTCGATCAACTCGATCGGCGAGATCAAATTCGGTACGGTCGAAGCATCCATCTCCAAACGGACCAAGCGCCAGAATCGCGGATTTTCGATCGTTGCACTCGGGCTGAACGGATTGCTCAGCGATTCTGCCCTGAGAATGACGCCGGGGCAAACGTACAATGTGATTATGGGTGGATATAAGCTCAAGGCAGACGGCCTGAATGTTTTTGCCACTTCGCCGTACTTTTCCATAGACCGCTCGACCATTCGCGATCTGGAATATGGCGATGGGATCACGGCGATCAGCTTTGATATCACCGTCAATGAGGCCGCTCCGATGGGAAACTATTCGATCTTTGCTGCTGACCGAACAGGAGCGATCGATGCTCTTGTAGGCGCAATGACGGTCACTGCCGGGAATGGGCGATAGAGCAGAGTTATTCGGTACATTTTTTACGAGGCGTCAGGTACAGATTGTTTGCTTTTTGATATTGATTGTGCATAATCAGGGTTGTTCACCCCCCAAAAGGTGAACATGTTACACGCTGTGAGGACGTGTAGCGCGAGGGCGACGGTGTGGGAGACGTCGCCCTCTTCTATTTCGACCGATCAGGCGTTTCACCGCTTGACCTCTTAGTATAACGGCGTAGAATCATACATTGGTTCAGCCTAGTAGGTGACAGAAGGGTTTCACTTGATCAATTGGTGATTATAAACTCTACCCGAAATATGCCGCGGCCGGTTACGGCTCTGCGGTATTTTTGATTTTGGTTATGAAGACAGTAATTCAAGGGCGTTTCAAGAAATGGCTCTACAGCGGTAGCGTCGCTGAGATGGAGGGGCCATCGGAGCCTGAGGGTCGGCATCAGCAGCACTCCTGGTGGAAGGTGATGTGTCTTACCGGTGTCGACTATTTCTCGACACTCGGATATCAGCCCGGGATCGCCTTTCTAGCGGCCGGAGTGCTATCGCCGGTCGCCACACTCGTACTGGTGCTTCTGACGCTGTTCGGTGCATTGCCCATCTATAGCCGCGTTGCCAAAGAGAGTCCGAAGGGCGAAGGCTCGATCGCGATGCTCGAGGCCCTGCTTTCACGTTGGAAAGGCAAGCTATTCGTCCTTGTACTACTAGGTTTTGTCGCTACAGATTTTGTCATAACCATCACGCTTTCGGCCGCCGACGCTACGGCCCACATTCTCGAAAATCCATTTGTAAAAGTGACTGTACCGTTCCTCGATCACCCGGTGATTGTGACGTTGGCGTTGCTTTTGGGCTTGGGATTGGTATTCCTGAAGGGTTTCAAAGAAGCGATCGGCATTGCGGTTTTTCTGGTCGCGGTCTATCTGATGCTTAACGTGGTCGTGATCAGTGTCGGGCTGTTCGAGGCATTCAACCATCCCGAAATGATCACGGACTGGAAAACGGCATTGTTCGCTACCAAGACCAGCGGTGGCTATAGCGGAATTTTTGTGATCGTTGGGCTTTCGCTCCTAGTATTTCCCAAACTTGCGCTCGGACTCTCAGGGTTTGAGACCGGCGTTGCGGTTATGCCGCTCGTCAAGAGCCCGAACCGGATCGCCAATACCCGCAAACTGCTGATGACGGCGGCGTTAATAATGAGCGGAATGTTGATCGCCAGTAGTTTCGTCACCAGCGTGATGATCCCGGCAGATGAATTCTGCCCGAAAGTTTCGTGCGGTGCTGCGGCAGGTGAACACGGAGTTCCGCTGCACTGTGCCTGCAGTCCGGAGCAGGTCGAATCGAGATTTGTAAAACCGGCGGGCGAAGCTAACGGCCGAGCACTCGCATATATCGCACATCGTTATATGGGCGATGTTTTTGGCACATTCTATGATCTCAGCACGATCCTGATCCTCTGGTTCGCCGGTGCTTCGGCAATGGCCGGACTGCTTAATATCGTACCTCGGTATTTGCCGCGGTACGGTATGGCACCCGAATGGGCGAGGGCGACACGACCGCTTGTGCTTGTTTTTACCGGAATTTGTTTTGCGGTCACGTGGTTTTTTGAAGCTAACGTCGATGCCCAGGGCGGTGCGTATGCAACCGGTGTATTGGTGCTAATGACCTCAGCGGCGATAGCTGTGACACTATCGGCACGGCGGCGACATAGCCGTTGGACGTTGGGATTCGGTGCGATCTCGGCTGTGTTCGTTTATACGACGATAACTAACATAATCGAACGGCCGGACGGCATCAAGATCGCTTCGATGTTCATTTTTGGTATTATTGCGGCATCATTCATCTCACGGGCGATGCGCTCTACAGAGATACGGATCGATAAGATCGAACTGGACGACGCGGCCAAGGCATTTCTGGACGAACTCGACGAGGAAGGCGAGTTTCGTATCGTGACGAACCGGCGTGAGACCGGCGACGTGACGGAATATCGATTTAAGGAGCACGAAAAACGCGTCGATAACCATATTCCGTCGTCTGATCCCGTACTGTTTTACGAGATCGAGCCCGGAGATTCGTCCGAATTTAAGGGCAAGCTGTTTATTCGCGGCGTGGATATCGAGGGCTACAAGGTACTGCGTACGCAGGCACCTGCCGTGCCGAATGCGATCGCTGCTTTTCTGCTGTACATCCGCGACACCAAAGGCAAGATACCGCACGTGTACTTTGGATGGAGCGAGGGAAATCCGATAATGTACCTAGCCAGATATATTTTGTTTGGCGAAGGCGATACGGCACCTGTAACACGAGAGATCCTGAGGCAAGCTGAGTCCGATCCGGAAATGCGCCCCAGCGTGCACGTGGGCGGTTAGAGGCGGTCAGGCACCGGAGCCTTTGCCCGATTCCGTTTGGTTAAGAAAGCAAGCACGGCAATAGATCGGCCGACCCTGTGACGGGTAGAACGGCACCGTCGTTATGATCGAGCAACACGCACATTCGGCGGCAACCTCGACGTAGCGCTTGTATCCGGTCGCCTGAGCATTCTCGATCGCAGCCAGACGTGCATTCTTTAACTTTTTACAGGGTTTGCAGCGTTTCGGGGGATTCTGGAGGCATTTGTCGCGATAAAATAGCTGTTCGCCGGCCGTCCAGACAAACTCCCTATGACAGTCGACGCAAGGTATCGGCTTATCGTCGAACTCAGTGGTCTCCCTAACTATTTTCGGATCGGCGTCGTTCATAATCGCTGATCAACTATCGTCATTGCCGCTATTTTGAACTAAAGCGGCCGAGTTGAATGCGCCGGCGAGACCATATTGCCAATTGACGCTGGCGCGAGTTTTTCAAGGTTGATGGAAATGACATTACAACCAAGCGAATATCGTGTCAAGCAAAATGGTAATACGGGGCGAGTGAAGTAGTATCGAATTATGAGAGTTTTAGTGATCGGTTCGGGCGGACGCGAGCACGCGATCTGCAGGGCATTCAGCACAAGCACGAAAATCACCAAGTTGTACTGTGCAAACGGTAACGCCGGTATTGCACAGCTTGCCGAGTGTGTCGATATCAAGCCGGACGATATTGCCGCTCTGACGGCTTTTGCCCGTGATCGCTCGATCGATCTGACATTTGTTGGCGGAGAAACGCCTTTGGCGTTGGGCATCGTCGATGAATTTGAAAAACACGGATTTCGGATCGTCGGCCCGACCGCCGCCGCCGCCCGTCTCGAAGCCAGTAAAGCCTTTGCCAAGGACTTTATGGCAAGGCACGGGGTTCCGACGGCCAAATACGTGACGGCATTATCACCCGCGGCCGCGGTATCGGAACTTGTAAGCGGTGCGTTCGGCGATGAAAATGTCCCCGTCGTGGTCAAGGCGGACGGGCTTGCGGCCGGAAAGGGCGTCGTCGTTGCCGAAAATCGGGCTGTCGCAATCGCCGCCATAAATGAGATGGCTGATCTGGTCGGAGCACACGCAGCCGAAAAGATCGTGCTGGAAGAGTGTATGTTCGGCAGGGAAGTGTCGCTGCTGATGTTTGCGGACGGCGAGGACTTTGCCCTTATGTCACCGACCCGTGACCATAAGCGAATCGGCGAAGGCGATACAGGGCCAAATACGGGTGGTATGGGCACGTTTACCGACGCAACCCTCTTGACCCCCGATCAATTGGCTTTGATCGCAGATTCGATCATTGGGCCGACGCTGCGAGGTTGTCAGACGGAAGGGTTTCGCTTTCGCGGAATATTGTTTCTCGGGCTAATGCTTACCGACGGCGGGCCGAAACTGCTCGAATACAATGTGCGCTTTGGTGATCCGGAAACGCAGTCGATCCTGATCCGGCTGGAAACTGATCTGATCGATATATGCGAAGCGATGATCGATGGCACGCTCGGCCAACTGGAGATCTCTTGGCGCAAGGGTAATTCGGCTTGTATTATCCTCGCCGCCCAGAATTATCCGGCAAAACCGCGAACCGGCGATCTGATCTACGGCGTCGCCGAGGCAGCAGCGATGGAAAATGTAGAGGTATTTCACGCAGGGACGTCGGCCTCGGCCATCGGCGAATTTTATACCGCAGGTGGGCGAGTACTTGGGGTAACGGCAACCGGCGACGATCTTACGTCGGCACTAGCCTCAGCCTACGCCGCCGCCGGGAAGATAAAATTTGAGGGAATGCAGTTTCGCAGGGATATCGGTAAGTAGCCGGGACACGATCGGCAGCTTTTTGCCAGTCAGGCCTTTCTGACCGCATCGGCCTTGCGTTTGAAATCTTCAGCTTCCTTTGTAAGCCCGTTTTTAAGGCAGAAAACCACTAATTTATCATACCGGGCGGCCTGATCGGCGTCTGAGAGCCAACAGATCTTCGCGGTGCACTCCGGACAAGCGTCTATCGGGCGGCGGTCTGTTTCGCCGAGGTGATTGGTGCCGCTCATCACGCACTCGTACTTGGTGCAGTGCCGCATCGAAAACATATGTCCGCTTTCGTGTGCCGCGATCTTGAGTGTGCGGCGTAGAAAAGTGGCAAAGTCGGCATTGTCGTCCAGACGGGCGAGCGACCAGACACCGACGCGATTCTCCAGGCTTGCTTGGCCAAAAACGTACGACATCGACGCATCCGGAAAGAGGTCGTCCGGCGTAAAGGCAATCAGTGCCGCCGCGTCGGCGGGTAGCATGGGTTTCAGAACGTCGTCGAGAATATAGCCGGATCGGATCTGCTCAACTTTGGTGTAGGGATTTCGTCGAGAGTCCTTGATCCGAAGCGGCCGTTTGATCGCGTGCGACGGCAGCATCTTCACCGACAGATCGTAAAATGCCTCGATATATCCCGCAGAAATATCCACGATCTTTTTCTGCTGCGGCGTAAAAGTGCCGAGCGGCAGAACGTAGATCGTATGTCGCTCCGTAGTCGGTTTTACCGGATCAGCATCCAGATACTCCTCAAATGTCTGGCCGGGTTCGTTGTGCGAGGCTAGCCAATCGAAAGATTCCGGCTTTGCCATCGTCTTAAAGAATGGAGCGATCTTAGGGAGATTATCGCGGAGCTCCTTGCGTTCCTTTTTCGCCTCACGGGCCGCGGCCATATTTGACGCCGGGGTATCCTCAGGTGTGTAGCAAGAAGTTACGAGAAGAGCGACCAGAAAAGTAATTACAAGTACACCGAGAGCACGACGAGTCAGTACCACCTGCGGTAGCGGGCGAAGTTCTGCTGAGGCTTGCAAGCGACGAGTCCGTACCACCTGCGGTAGCGGGTGGGGTTTTAGCTTTGCAGATCTAATCAAATTTGGGTAATTCATCTCCTTGACCCTTAAGGACATACTCGACGGCATTGAAAATATGGTCGTCGGTCCAAAGCCAGCGTTCACTCCCTTTGTCCGCCCAAGGTCTTCTATCCGATAGCCAAAGTCCGGACTCCCTAAGGCATCTTGTTGCATTTGCCTTAAATGCGTTTAGAGCGACCGACGGCAGTTTTCCGGCGGTTGTGGTCACTACGTGAATATGGTTGGTGCGGATGTTAGTGGCGTACAGTTTCCATTTCCTCCGCTCGCAAGTATCTCTAACTGCCCGTTCGACAGCATCCCGACTGGCCGCATCTAGCCGAACGGGCCGCTGCTTCATTCTATTCGAACTTATCACTTTCCAATGATCGTTCGCCGCAATCTTTGCATCGCCGTAAATGTTATTACGCCGATCGATCGATCCGCGCTCGTCGCCGTGAAGCCAAGTTCCATAACACCGGAATGTGATCAAGAAAGCGAGCGGGTGGTTCGAGTCGTTCCACATATGCAAACAATCACATCCCCACCCGCTACCGCAGGTGGTACTGACACGTCTCGCTATTTCGCAGGCTGATACGCCTTAGCCCACTCCAGAAACGCTCCGAATTTCACGTTATTCGCGTCAAGCCACTTCATCGCGTCCTCTTTGCCGCTGATGTACAACACCATATATCCAAATGATTCCAGGTGCCCGTTCTTTTTGAGTTGTGTCAGAAACGGAACATACTCCTTTCCGATAAACGTCGATTTGAGCTTTTTATCTTCGGACAAAAGACCGATGACTGTGCCGACGGCATCCACGAAGATCTGATTTTCGGTCTTGTTCTTGTCCTTTTCGTCCTTAAAAGTGGTCAATGTTCCCAAAAGCAGATCGTACATCCCAAAATCGCCTTCGTCCGTCGGGGCGTTCAGATCCAAAAATATATTAATGCTTCCGGTTTTGGGGTCCTTGCCCGCGGGTTTCAGCACATCGGTGAGGATCGAGGCCGCCGTTTTGGCACGCTGGGAATTATATTCAAGTGTCAGGAATCGGGCTGCGGCAACAAACGAGGGGATCTTGTACTTTGTCCCCTGATAGACCACCGACAGTAGATAGTGCGGGCTCGCGTACGAAAAATTGGTCTCGACCGATTTCTTTAGTTCAGCTCGGGCTTCCGCATATTTCTTTTGCCGAACAAGTGTGACGCCGATGTTGTAGTAAACGCTCGCGAGATGCCGGGCCATTCCGATGTCGCCTTTGAACATACTTTCGGCCTCACGGTAAATCTTTAGGGCATCATCGCTCTTGCCGACGTCATCGAGGCAGTTTGCCATTATCGAGTAAAACATCGCGAGTTCGTCGGACTTATATTTGGCTCCGACATAGGCGGTTTCCATTGCCTTTTCGCGGTCACCTTTGGCGTATTGACTGAGTGCCTTTTCATACAGGGCGATAGTCGCATCGGCATTGCCGGCAAGGATCTTATCGTATTGGGCGATCGCGTCATCGTACCGTTTGGCGTCGTGGTGAACGATACCGGCGTTGAGTATCTTGGTTTCCTCAGCGGACAGCGGCGCAGACAAAAGCGTCGGTTTGGGCAGCTTTTGTGCAGTCACGGCCATCGCCAGGACACAAACAGCGAGGATCAGGAAAATTAGCTTTCTCATTTTTCGGACTCCTATAATCAAAAGTTTGGGCGAGCATTAACTAAGATGCCATAGATCTGAAAAAGTTCCCACCACGGAAAAATATCAATAATCGGCGACCGATGCCGCGTAGCTGTCAAAATTTCTCCGCATTTCGGCAAGCGAGTCGCCGCCAAATTTCTCTCTCATTGAGTTTGCGAGTACGACGGCTAGCATTGCTTCGGAGATGACTCCGGCGGCCGGAACTGCCGTGATGTCTGAGCGTTCGAAGGCAGCGTCGCTCGTAGCCTTTGTGTCTATATCGACCGAGCTGAGAGCTCTGCGAAGTGTCGATATCGGCTTCATATAGCTTCGAACGCGGAGTTCCTCGCCATTTGTGATGCCGCCCTCGAGGCCGCCCGCACGGTTCGTCGGGCGAGTGAACCCGGATGCGTTATGGAATATCTCGTCGTGGACCTCCGAGCCAAGCTTACCGGCGTTAGCGACTCCGGTGCCGATCTCAACGGCCTTGATCGCGTGTACGGACATCAGTGCCTGAGCGATGCGGCCGTCCAACTTCTCATTCCAAGCGGTGTGCGAACCGAGGCCGACCGGCAACCCTTTGGCGACGACCTCAACGATGCCGCCAAGCGTGTCGCCCACTGTTTTGGCTTCGTCGATAAGCTTGATCATTTCGCTCTGGCTCAAATCGTCAACGCAGTTTAGCGGGGAATCGGACGGAATAGCGACTATCTCATCCCACGAACGCCAAAGGGGGACGACCTGGACGTGGCCTAGCTTGATCACGTGGCTACGGACCTCCGCCCCAAACGCCGCAAGCAGCTGTTTGGCAATGGCACCGCAAGCGACGCGGGCCGCCGTTTCACGCGCCGACGCCCTTTCCAAAATATCACGGAGGTCGCGTGTCTGATATTTTTGGCCGCCGGGCAGATCGGCGTGGCCGGGACGCGGTCGCGTCACGATCCGAGGGTTTTTGGGCTGTTCATCAAGCGGTTCGGCGGACATTACGTCTTCCCAATGGACGAAATCGTCATTTTTGATCATCAGGGCGATCGGCGACCCAAGCGATTTGCCGTGACGGACGCCCGACAGTATCTCGACGCTATCGGTCTCGATCTTCATACGTCCGCCGCGTCCGTAACCCTGTTGCCGACGCCAAAGCTCGTGATCGATCGCGGCAACATCGATCGGCAATCCCGCCGGGACGCCCTCGACTATCGCAACCAGAGCCTTACCGTGTGATTCGCCGGAAGTTGTAAATTTGAAGAACATAAGAAGTATTTATCGCAGATCGACGCCACTAAACAAAGACGGTTCGGTGATTTACAACTATTCTGTCACATCAGCCTTTATCAGCGTTAACTTCCGTTTTAAGATCTTCACGCTGGACCGCAAGTGGCACAGACTTTTTCTTAAACACGATCAGACCGATGCTGCCTATGATCAGAATCCCGCCGAGGATGGTCTGGGGCGGCAGCACTTCGTCAAGAAAGATCCAACCGATCACCACGGCTAGCAAGGGCGTGACCAGCGAGATCATCATCGCTTTGGTCGATTCGATCTTGCCGAGCAACCAATAATATAGCCAAAATGCAGCAATTGTCCCCACCAGAGAGAGATAGAGCACGCACACGACCGCCCGCCACGTCCAATGAAACGACAGCGGGTTGCCCTCGGCCAAAAGGCTGTATATGAGGATCGCCGGTAAACCGCAGATCATCTGGCAAAAGAGCAATGACGCCGGATGAAAGGCACCGCCCTTGGCCTTGACGAGGATCGACGCCTGAGCCGCCGCGTACGAACCGATGACGACGCCAACACATCCGAAAAAAGCTAGAAGGCTCTGCACCTTGAGTTGGTCGTAGAAGATGACTCCGACTCCGACGATACCGACGATGACCGCAAATACCTTAAGCCTTGTGATACGTTCGTTCGGCAAAAAGACCCACGCCAGTATCAGCCCGAAAACAGTGATCATCGCCTGCAGCACGGCTGCCAAGCCGGACGTGATGTGCTGTTCCGCCCAAAAGACCATACTGTAATTTACCGAAAACTGAAGCAAGCCGGTGATAGCGATTAGACGCCACTCTCGCCACGTCCGCGGCAATATGATCTTTTGAAATCGGATCACAGCAAAGAGTACGATCACCGACAGCAAAAACCGCGATGCCGCGAATGCGATCGGCGGCAAGTCTTCGAGGCCGACCTTGATAAAAATCCAGGTAGTGCCCCATATCAGACACAGAATTAGCCAAACTATAACGGTTTTCATTAGTCGCGGGTATAAAAACTCAGGGTCGTCTCGCCTTGTTTGAGCAGGCGCCAGCGACGCAGGCTGCCGACCTCTTCGGGTACGTGTTTTTTAGAATGATGTTCGACGACCACGATTCCGCCTTCGTTGAGCAATGTCGAATTATGTCCGAATTCGTAAATGACGATCGCGTAGTCAGATTCATACGGCGGATCAAAGTAAGCGATATCCCAACCGGTCGGATGATCGCGGCCGGCAAAATTGTCGGCTTCGAGGCCGAGGATCTCGGTCTGTGATTCCGGCACACCGAGTTTGTCGAGGTTTTCTTCGATCAGTGAACAGGACTTTTTCGAGCGATCAACAAACGTTACAAACTCAGCACCTCGCGAAAGAGCTTCGATCCCGACCGCACCCGTTCCGGCACAAAGATCCAAAAATCGAGTTTCGTCGTCGATCCGTGGAGCCAATACGTTAAAGAGAGTTTCGCGAAGCCTGTCGGAGGTTGGCCGCGTCTTGCTGTCGGTGGGGCTCTTTAGAACGCGGCCGCCGTAAATACCCGAGATCACTCGCATAGGTTAAAGTGTAGAAAAATCGAATTGTTAGGGCAAAGCCGTCGTGCAAATGAGTTAAGCAATGGTCCCAAGTCGGACCTTTTTGTCGGTCCGGGCGATCCTGATCATTGTCCTCGTCGCTTCTGAGTCGGGATGTTCATTGAGAAACGTTTCGGCCTCAGATCGGGCAGCGATCAGAATGTCCAGATCCCGGACGATGTTGCCGATCTTAAAGCTCTGCAAGCCTGACTGCCGCGTGCCGAGAATTTCGCCTTGTCCTCGTATCTCGAGGTCCTTTTCGGCGATCTTAAAGCCGTCGGACGTCGCTTCCATAATTCCGAGCCGTTGCTTTGCCACTGCCGTCTTCTTAAAGTCCGTCAGCAGCACACAAAAGCTCTGATCGGCTCCGCGTCCCACGCGTCCACGCAATTGATGCAATTGCGAGAGCCCAAAGCGCTCAGCGTGCTCGATGATCATCAGCGATGCGTTGGGGACATCGACGCCGACCTCGATGACGGTGGTCGACACGAGAATGTCGAGTCGGCCGGCGACAAACTCACGCATTATCTCTTCCTTATCGGCGGACTTCATCTTGCCGTGCAGAAGCCCGACCGTGTATTGAGGAAATCGATTCAAACGAAGGTCGTCATACATTATAGTGGCGGCTTTCAGATCTAATTTCTCTGACTCCTCGATCAACGGATAGACGATATAGACCTGACGTCCGAGTTTGATCTCGCGTTTGATACCCTGATAAACGCCTTCGCGTTTGTCTTCGCCGACCACAACAGTTTTGATAGGCGTTCGGCCGGGCGGGAGCTCATCAATTATTGAAACGTCGAGATCACCATAGACAGTCATCGCCAGTGATCGCGGTATCGGCGTCGCGGTCATAACCAGAATGTCGGGGTTCATACCGCTTGCGGTGAGCTGAGCACGCTGAAGCACGCCGAAACGGTGCTGTTCATCTATCACTGCCAGTGCGAGGCGGTCAAAACTGACCGCGTCCTGAATGATCGCGTGCGTGCCGATGACCAAGTCTATGTCGCCGGCGGCGAGATCCGCGTGGATCTTTCGCTTTTGTGCGGCTCGCGTACTGCCGACGAGCAGTTCCACTCGATATCCGGTATCGGCAAAAAGTTTAACGGCATTGCGAAAGTGCTGTTCGGCCAAAATCTCGGTCGGAGCCATCAATGCGGTCTGATAGCCATTTTCCATTACTGCAAAGATCGCTAAAAACGCGACGATGGTCTTACCACTGCCGACATCGCCCTGGATCAGGCGATTCATCATAGAGCCGGACTTGAGATCGCCAAAGACCTCGCCGACAACGCGTTTCTGAGCGCCGGTGAGGGCGAATGGCGTGATGTTCTTGAGCCGGCCTTTCATCGCCTCACTGACCTCGATCACGGTGGTTTTCGTTTCCCGCCGACGGCCGCCGCGGAGTAGCTGCATAGAAAATGTAAGCCAAAAAAACTCGTCGAATATTAAGCGGCGTTGAGCGGCACTGCGAAACATCTCGTACTCGGCGATAGTCGAACTCTCCGGCGGAAAATGGATATCTGCAACTGCATCGGCACGTGTGATAAGGCTGTGACGATCGCGAACCTCCAATGGCAATCCATCCGCGATCGAGCCTCGATCAAGCTTGGCGAGGACGCTATGCACTATCTCACGAAGGCGTTTGGTCTGGAATGGCCCTAGTTTGCGGTACACTGGCACGCGGCGTGCGGTATGCACGGTGGCAAACTCGGGACTTGCAATATCTTCGTCGAGTTCGTCATTCTCGTCCGGGGTTCGTTTGATCTTTTTGGACTTGGCCGCTTTGTCGGGAAAAAGTTCGGTCCCCAAAGCGGGAAGTATCTCGAGTTCGTCGGGCTTTGCGAGTTTTAGAGCGAATGTTCCTTTACGTTCGTCGAACTCCCAGAGGCCGTAAGCTACAAACCGAGTGCCTCGTGCAAATCGCTCGGTGTAATACTCGAGTATCGCCTTGGCACTCCGGCCCGATATAAACCATTTTACGACGACCGGTTTACAGAGTCTCTCGGCATCTCCACCCGTGATCTCAAAAATAAAGAGCGGTGGTTTTCGCGGGTCGCGGTTGCGGCCGACCTGCTTGCCGCCCGAGCCTCGTACGTATATCTCAACCGCTGCCTCCATTCCTTCTTCGAGTTTGTCGATCGAGATAAAATTTGAACGGTCCTCATAGCGAGCGGGATAGTAATTGAGCAGATCTTCGACCGTGACGGTGTTAACGTCGACCTTTGCCGCAACACCGGCGACCGCAACGGCGAGTTTACGTGCCGTTAGAGCGGACAATTTTCCGATGCCGTAATTATGCAGGTCAATAATTGGTGTTGAGATGGTCAGCCCCATTGAGCGAATTTTAGCACAGAGGTGGCTTTGCAAAGGACTTTTTTCAGCAACGAGATCGGGGCCGCCGTGGCGTTAGGGATCGTTCGCGAGTGGCCGAATACACCAATGCGCGAAAAGAAGGGAACACCGGTGCCGACGATGTAGGACAAACAAGCGTGACCGGTCGGTGATGGCGGACAAAAGGTCGCCTATCGAATTTGAACATTCAGATCAATTCGATGATCTTTTAAATTATCGCTTCCAATACCAGCAGTAACTTTACGGCTGCCAGAGGCCGCAACATCGCGATTTATCCAAATCGATCTTTTTTGTCACACTCGAGCTGATTCGCGGGTTATAGAATCACTGAAATTCACCGAGTGATGTTTTGATCTAACTCTGCGAATCGGTCGACTATGCCGTTTTCGTCTACTTTTGGCTTTAACCGTCAATGGTAAATATCCTTCGTCAAAAACTCCGGGATGTCGGGCGACACGCTTCTTGAGTTTCCGCGGTGTCGGTGTCGCTGATGGGGATACGCTTAATTTCGCTTCCGTTGGACTTGGTTCGAAAGCGAACAATCCGAAGGAAAATGCTGCAATGATAGCAGCCAATGCCGCTCGATTTACTATTTTCATTCTCTCACCTATTAGCCTTAAAGACGTGATTCCTAAAATGCCGTTAGTATGACGCAAATTCGTACAAGTTGGCCGAGAAATCTGGCCGTTTTGGCCGGAGGACTCAATCATTGCCGTAGATCAAAAATCCTCAATTTGCGACGTCTATTCTGCAAAATTGCTGATCAGCTTTAACTGCGACCTTAGCACTATAACGTAAATCATTTTTCGGTAATCCAAAAACATAGATCAAGCTACGGTGCTCCGGAAGTTTCGTCCAGGTTGGGGGAAGGTATCGAGTTGAGAAATAAGGTGTGGAAAATAAAAGAGGCTGTCCGGTAAGGACAGCCTCTCGATACAAATTTGGCGATAGAACTATCGGAGCGAGACTCCGACGCCGCAGTGAACCTAGCTTAGTGCGTTCACGTGTTTGGTCAGCCGCGACTTGTGGCGGGCTGCCGTATTCTTGTGGATTATCCCTTTGTTTACCGCTTTATCGATCAGCGAAACAGTCGGGAAAAGCAGCTCGGTGCTTGCCGCCTTGTCGTTGCCGGCAACGGCTCCGCGAAGCTTTTTGATCGACGTGCGCAATTTGCTGCGATTGCTGCGGTTGATCTCTTTACGTTTGGCATTCTGGCGAACGCGTTTCTCTGCTGATTTATGATTAGCCATCTTTATTTCCAGTCAGTTAAGACAAACTCCAAATTGTATAGACCGTGAACATATTTGTCAAATGCCGGTGGGCGTACGAATGATCACTTTTCGAACTTCAAAACAAGAGTGTGCATAATGTCGACAAATAGGGCGACGATCGGCGGATACATAAAGAACTCAGGCTCGAATTCGGTCGAGAACATATCCGGATAGATCTGCGACATAAATGTTACCTGAGTTCCGATGAGATAGCCGATGCCCAGACAAATCAGAAAGCCGGCGATCAACACTCCTACTGTTAATATCCGTGAATATGGCTTGTGCGTGCGTTCGGCACCGTCGAGGATCGAATCGTGAATATTGTCTTCGGCATCCGTATATCGAAGAAAACCGTCACGGGCACGTCCGCCGAGGTGGATCAATCCAATGACGAAGAGCGAGACCATAATTATCTTTCCGATAACGCCGGTCGAGATGAATATCATAGGCCTCAAGGCCGTCGACATCGCTGCCGCTACATAAAGGCCGACGATCGGATAAATGACCCGTTGGAACGCCAACGCCTCGAGCCGCTCCTCGGCCAGCATTCGGTCGATGATGTCGTTATATCGCTTTTCGTAAACCATCTGCCGCCAACGCTTTGCGTGTCGGTTGCCGGAGGTGAAAACGCTGTCATCCGCGCTCGGGTCGCTGTATTGGATGTCCAGTAGTCGGCGATCGTAGAGCGCCCGATCCTTCGGATTGCCCAGTACCTCGTAGGCCTCGGCGATGGCGGCAAACCTCAGAGCGGTCTCCTCGGAGCCATCCTTGGAGTCGGGATGAAGCTTACGGGCAAGCCGCCGATAAGCGGACTTGATGTCGGCCTTGGACGCCTGCGGCGAGACTTTGAGTATGTCGTAGTAGTTGACCATCGAACGAAGCGGGTGTGCCGATCGCAAATTTTCCCGAAAAGACGGCTGAGCCGCCCGGAAAAACAAATTGTAACACGGCCGACCGTAGGACTTCGTTACGGAGTATCTAAATCATCGATCTGCAAACTGATCGGGAAAGCTCCCGCGATCTTTAGCAGATCGACGACGCGGGCAACCTTGCCATATTCGATGGTGCTCGGAGCTTTGACGAATACAGTTCGCTCGATCCGATCAGCAAAGGGTCGATCGGAGTCATCGGCGTGGCTTTCCGAAAGGGAACCATTTGCGGCCCTGGCCGTAAAGGTCTCACGGAGACGCTCGATCATCTGTGCCGGGTTGTCGATGCTTCCCAGACCGGTCTCTTTGTTAAGCCGCAGTCCGCCGGTGCCGTCAACCGATACGACGAGCGTATCGGGGTGCGGGCGAACTGAGTCGTCCGAAATCGGTTTCGACGGGATGCGAGCCTTGAAGCTACTTGGACGCATCGGCGTTACGACCATAAAAATGATCAGCAGGACGAGCAAAACATCGATCAGCGGCGTGACGTTAATGATCGGACGGGTCATTGGGTTCCTCCTTCGAATTTGGTTCGATGAAGGGTTAGACACCGGTCTGAGCAAAAAGTTCCCGAGTTCCGGTTCACTCGGGAATTAGCTCGGCCCCGAGCGCGTCGAGCAAAGCCGAGGCCTTGGTCAGTGTTTCGAGGTATTCGCTTTCGGGTTCGCTGTCGATCACTATGCCGCCGCCGACGTTAAAGGTGGCGATATGATCGCGGACGACCATTGTACGGATAGCAACGCTCAAGTCGAGTGCTGCGGTTATTCCAAAAGAGTCATCGGGCACGCAATAGCCGATTGCACCCATCGAAAGCCCTCGCGGCCCTCGTTCGATCGAGTCAATTATCCTCATTGTGCTGATCTTCGGAGCTCCAGTGATAGAGCCGCAAGGGAACATCGCTCGCAGGATATCAGACGGCTTGATATGCTGCCGAAGCTGTCCTGAAACCGTCGATACCAAGTGAAACAGCGACGGATGTTCTTCGAGATCGCAGATCTTTTCCGCGGTCACACTGCCAAATTTACATATTCGGCCGAGATCGTTTCGCAAAAGGTCAACGATCATTGTATTTTCTGCACGGTCCTTGCCGCTAGAAAGGAGTTCTTGCCGCAACGCCGCGTCCTCGTCCGGGTCGCTCCCGCGTGGCCGCGTGCCCTTTATCGGCGAGGTCGTGATGCGCCGATCGCCAAAGGTCGATCGGAAAAAGCGTTCGGGGGAACCTGAAATGACAGTCGAGTTGCCGCGTGCAAAAAATGCCGCGAAAGGTGCCGGATGGCGTTTGCGAAGCCGCTTAAAGACCGTCTGCGGTGACGTGGCGTCGGGCAAACGACACGTTATTCGATGCGTCAAATTGGCCTGATAGGTGTCGCCGCAGCGGATTTGTTCGCGGATCGCTTCGACCGCAGTGTAATACTCAGCCTGCGAAATATCCGAACGTGCCGAACATTTTTCAACTCTATCGCTAATTTCGGTCTTCGCGGCACTCTGCAGTATCTCGGCACGCTGCTCATTACCGGCAATATGAGTTCGGCCGGTGTCATAGTCGTGGATGATGAGAGCGTCAAAGCGTGCGATAAAAATTTGGGGTTCGGCCGGATCGCTCGATTCGACGCCTGTACCCTGGAGTTCGCTGCCGAGATCGTAAGAGATCGAAAAGAAAGAAACTAGTTTCGGTTCGGCCAGCGATTGGTCAAATATTTCAAGCGAATGGTCAGCGGAATCGCCGGCGATCTCGCGAACGTCGGTCGGTGTAATACCTGCGATCAGTAAATGCGATCCGAGGTGACCGACACCGCAACTGTCGAGGATACATACGACGCCTGACTCGGACAGCGACAGCAGTGCATTGGTAAGGTCCGCGCTGTCGATATCCAATTCGAGCATAGAAGTGATTTTATCACGTAACAAAATTTCACTCTGGCTGTATTTTCGCGTACTATGTTGCCAGTCCAAAACTCAAAAATATGAACTCTGAGATAACCGAACGGCAAACACTAATTCGCGGCTTGGGCCTGATCGCCGCGATATCGGTCATTATCGGCAACGTGATCGGCACGGGCGTTTTTCTAAAGGCTCGTGTGATGACGTGTAACGTGGGCAGTCCCGAATGGGTCTTGCTCGCGTGGATCGCCGCCGGGCTGCTCTCGCTGGCCGGTGCACTGACCTACGCCGAATTGACGGCGATGAAGCCGGAGGCGGGCGGGGAATATGTATTCTTGCGGGATAGCTACGGTAAATCGTCGAGCTTTCTATACGGATGGATGCAGATATTTATCGCTCGTCCGGGCTCTCAGGCTGCTGCTGCCGTTGCATTCTCGATCGGACTAAACGATTTTCTAGATAACAAGTTGGCAGCGACCCTGACCACGCTCCACCTTGGCGGCACCACATTTGACATCACCACGCTCCAGCTTGTGTCGGTAATGGTGATCATCATCTTTACCACTCTCAATTGCGCGTCGGTGACCCTGACCGGACAGATCGCTACGGCTCTCACGTTTGTAAAAATGGCGTTGATCCTCTTTGTGTCGGTTGGGGCGTTCGTGCTGGTCAGCGGTAATTTTGGACATTTTTCGATGCTGAACACCGGTGGTACGTGCGAAGGTGTTGCGGCGGCGGTTACGGTCGGTTCGCCGAGTTACTCGTTCTTTGGCGGCTTTGCGGCGGCGATGCTTGGTGCATTGTGGGGCTATGATGGGTGGAATAATCTGACGTTTGTCGCGGGCGAGGTTAAAAACCCCAATCGGAATATACCTGTGGCGATCATCGGCAGTACGATACTTGTCATCGTCCTCTACGTCATCGCGAACGTAGCCTATTTTTACGTCCTCGATCCGACTGCGATCGCGTCGGTCTCCAAGAATTCTTCGGTCGCAAAGGTCGTTGTGAGTATGTTTTTTGGCGGAAATGTCGCCAGCATCGCAACGGGAGCCGCGATCGCGTTTTTCACAGTCGGGCTGATGCTCTCATCGCTTGGTACGCTTCATACGTCGCTAATGGCTGGAGCTCGCGTGCCATACGCGATGGCAAAGGACCGCCTTTTCTTCGGCACGTTTAAGAATCTTTCGGCAAATCACGTTCCGGTATCGTCGGTACTGTTAATGGGCGTGATAGCCACGATACTGGCTTTATCGGGTTCATTCGACATCTTGACGGATTATGTTGTCTTCGGTTCTTGGGTTTTTTATGCGCTGGTCACGTCATCGATCTTTGTGTATCGGCGGCGTTATCCGGAGCTTGCCCGTCCGTACAAGGCGTGGGGTTATCCGGTTGTTCCGGTCGTTTTCCTGCTGGTCGCGGGATGGTTGCTCTACACCACTTTCTCAAATGACTTGCCGTTGATGACCGACGGTCTCTCGCAGATCGCTTCGGGCAATATCGGTGAGGGGCTCAAATCGATCGGAAAGACGTCATCATTTGCCGGATCACTTCTGATCTTGTTGGGATTGCCGGTCTTTTACTACTTTAATAAGAAAGGGATTGTAACGCCGAAAGGCGAGTAGTTTTTACCAAGATGTCTAATTACGATCGACGAAGCGGCTCAGAACGCCGTGCGACAAACAGATATCCCGTAGAGGTCGATATCGAATGGCAAGGCGGCGGCGAACGCCAGATGGGTACGCTCAGCGACGTCAGCTTTGATGGTTGTTTCGTACTTGGTGCGGGTGACGTGGCCGACGGCGATAGCGTGAAAGTCTTCTTACCGCTCGCTGACGGTATGAAAGTACAGTTTAGCGGAACGGTCGCAAATCACGTTTTCGAGATCGGGTTTGGAGTGAAGTTTGACGCTCTGTCGGCGCCGCAACGCGAAGTGCTGGTCGGTCTCGTGCGTCCACCGAAGGACAATTAATTGTTGGCGTCGATCTCAGCCAGAGCCTCCGCGGCAACCTCGCGATCGTCGAAATGAAATTTGTCGGATCCCACGATCTGATAATTTTCGTGGCCTTTACCTGCGATGATCACCACGTCGTTTGAGCGAGCCTCGGTGATCGCCTGATATATCGCCGTTCGCCGGTCGTCGATCACTCGATAGGGCGTTCCGGTCTGCTTGATCCCAACCTCAATTTCAGAAATGATGCTCAGCGGATTTTCGGTGCGCGGATTGTCAGAGGTGACGAACACGACGTCGCTGTTGCGGCCCGCCGCCAGTCCCATCGGTTCGCGTTTGCTCTTATCGCGGTCGCCGCCGCAACCAAATACGGTAATTATTCGTCCGGCAGTCAGTTCCCTTGCGGTCTTGAGCGTATTTAACAAGGCATCGTCAGTGTGTGCGTAGTCGACGACGACGGCAAAATCGCCGGCGTGCGGAACGCGTTCGAAACGGCCCGGGGCACCAACGCAAGTCGAAAGGCCGCGGATCATATCGTCGATACTGTATCCCAATTCAAGTCCGGCCGCAGTCGCGGTCAACATATTGTAAACGTGCGGTTTGCCGACCAGAGGGGAAGTGACGTGAAATTCGCCCGTCGGAGTTTTAAGCGTAAATGCGGTACCTCGTATTAGCGAGACGGTGACATCCGACGCAGAAAGGTCGGCATCCGTGTCGATCTGCGAGATCGTGACCACACGTTCGCCCCGCGAGCGTAATTCGTCAACAAGTCGTCGGCCCCATTCGTCGTCGATGTTGATCACCGACGATCCGGGCATTTCGCCAAGGCGGCCGTCAAACAGCTGCTTTTTAGCGTCGAAATAGTTTTCCATCGTGAGATGGTAATCGAGATGGTCCTGCGTCAAATTTGTAAAAACCGCCACCTTAAATCGCAGCCAGTCGCAGCGGTGCAGGTCGATCGCCTGTGACGACGCCTCCATTACCGCCATATTGCAGCCTTCACCGATCGCCTCGCGGAGAAAACGGTTTGTGTCAGATGCCTCGGGCGTCGTGCGGATCGCCGGTTCGCTACGCTGGCCGATACGATATTCGACGGTTGTCAGCATCGCGGGCTTGGCGCCTGCCGCCTCGGCTAGAGCAAAGCAAAGATAAGTGGTCGTCGTCTTGCCGTTGGTGCCGGTGATGCCGACGAGATCGAGTTGATGCGAAGGTTCGCCGTTGATCACGGCGGCCGCCTTTGCCAAGGCTTTACGGGCATTTGCCACGGTTAGCCAGGTGCCCGAGAAATCAGCCGGAGGCGCAGATTCCGAAACGATCCCGACCGCTCCCCGGCGAATGACGTCATCAACGAATCGATGGCCGTCGATAGTAGCACCCTTGATAGCGACAAAAAGAGTCCCTTGGTGAGCCTGCCGCGAATCGTGAGTGACATCCGTTGCCGATGCCGACGTATCGCCGGTCGTCACAGCATTTAGGGCGTGGGCAATATCGCTAATTGTGTTTTTATTAGTGGTCAAGATCGATTCAGTACCTCAATGATAATCGTGAATTATACGACACACGATGATTTTCTACGAACATTGAAGCGGTAAATTCGTACTGGATTTTGTAGGCGGAGGTTGAGGAAATGAAAATGATCAAGATAATCATGGCAGCGATCGGACTGGTCTTTATCGGAATGGCATCCTTGTGGGTACTTGGATTCCTTTCCTCGATACTTTGGTATGTTTTCTGGATCGGATTGCTCGGCGCTGTGGGCTATGGCGGATATAAGTTGTTTCTCAAGGCGGAGAGAAAGGCTCTCGGCAGCGATCCGCACGCCGGTCTCGGCGCCGCTGATATCAATATGTCGTGGGACGAATACGACCGTAAATATTTACGAAAATAGTCGGCTAGACAAATTTCGCGCGATTCGGTAGATTCTAGTTTGCGTTTGGGCACGGACTTCGTGCCGGCCCTAAGCAATGCCGAGGTGGCGAAATTGGTATACGCACTAGTCTTAGGAACTAGCGTCGAAAGACATGCGAGTTCGAGTCTCGCCCTCGGCACCAACCTCTTTAATCAAAGGTCATAGGTCCTCTGTCGTTAGATTACGACGGCTTTCACGGCTAACGGCCGACGACCAAGATACCGATCCCCTTATCCGATCCAATGATCGATGAGCGAAAAAGAAAGAGCGGTGCGATTGTTAAGGATCGCACCGCTCTTTATTGATCTAACCGGCCAACTATTCGACCAGACTGCATTTTTTCAAGCTTTCGTAGAAGATATCTTCGCCGCCTCCCACACACTTTAGTTTCACCGGTTGGTCCTTCGTATAGCCCGAAAGTTTGTCGATCAGGGTTGTCGCTGCGGGTTTTGCCATCGATGAAGTATCGAACTCAACTGAGAAAGTTGGACTGTTGTACGGTGGCTCGCCACATTTAACAGTTAACATCACGCTCTGGTCCAGTGCTTTCTTGTACTTGTTTTGTTCTTTTACATCGCTGTTCATCCAGGTCGAAACGATGATGGTCTTGTCCTTGAATTTTGTCGAGACAGCCTTCTTGAAGTCCGCGGGCTTGATCCCTGAGGGCGGTTCGAACTGGCTGCAGTATTTTGCCGCGGTAAAAACGTATTCTCCATCGCTGTTCGGCTGGCCACTCGGTTTAGACTCAGAATTACTAGTGGCACTTGTATTTGAGGTTGTCTGATTCGATGGCTTCAGCGAATTACAGCCGATGCCCACAAGCAGGACGGCAAACAGTGATATTGATGCGCCGATAATGTTTTGTCGTTTCAATTTAGGTTCTCCTTAGTTTTTAAGTGTGAAAAATTGCCGAAAGTGTAGAAGTCATAATCGGCGTAAACTAATACGTCGCAAGAATTTGGGGAATTATTGCATAGTTGTTATAACTCGGCAACGCAAGATTCTAAACTCTTGTCGGGTCCCCTTCTTTGCCCCAAAAACACCAAATTCACTAACGATCTATTACACTCCGTGAACTGACACTTTTCACTATTGGTAGTATTTTGGTCGTCGTCACGAACATCTGACAAGGGTCTAAGGGCAATCCCATCATTCGACATTTCTTCGCTGCTTCGATATGCTTTTTTCTGTAAATGAAAAGCGAATTAAAGGAAATTTCACCTACCCAACGAGAGATACATTTGGAGATCGATGCCGAACTGCTCAAGACAGCATACGGCAAGGTCAGTCAACAATACGCGAAACGTGCGAATGTGCCCGGATTTCGTAAAGGATTTGCCCCGCTGGACGTCGTCCGAATGCGGTTTAGCGAAGAGATCAAAAGCGAAGTCCTGCAGGAGGTCATCCCCGGGCAGGTAACGGCGGCGATACAGGAACACGAACTGCATCCGCTGGCCGAACCGCATCTGCATCTGGAAGATCGGGAGACGTTAAAGGTCAATGGATCGCAATCGATCAAATTGCATATTCACGTCGAGGTGATGCCGGAGATACCGACGCCCAAATATAAGGGCATCGAGGTAACCCGCCGAGTGAAACCGATCGCCGATGGCGAGGTCGAAGACCTCATCGCCGAACGCTTACAGAAAGAAGCGGCATTGATCCCGGTCGAAGGCCGTAAATCAAAACTCGGCGACACGGTGATCGCTGATCTCGAGGGGGTATTTGCGGACGAAGCCGATGCCGAACCGATCAAGGCCGACGACCTCGAGGTCGAACTTGGCGGCGAACACATAGAGGTCTCGTTTACCGAAAACCTGGTCGGCGTCAAGCCCGACGAGGAAAAGGATTTTACGGTTGTTTATCCGGAAACATTTTCGTCTGAGGCATTAGCTGGCAAGACCGTTAACTACAAGGCAAAGATCAAGTCGGTCGGTAGGGCCGAGGTGCCCGAACTGAATGATGCTTGGGCAAAGAGCCTCGACGAAGGTTATAAATCCCTTGCAGACCTTCGCAAAACATTGAAGGCAGATCTTGTGAAATATGCTGAGACGGACGCCGATGCCCGACTTCGCAACAATGCGATCGCTAAACTGATCGAGGATAATGCGTTCGAGATCCCGACGGCTCTGATCGAAAATCAGGCCAGAAACCTTCTGAACAACTTCGCCGAGGACCTCCAGCAGCGTGGTGTCGATCTCAGCAAGGTCGAAAGCCAATTTGTTGAAATGGCCTACAACAATATGCGGACGCAGGCCGAGCGTGACGTTCGCGGTGCATTGTTGCTCGACAAGGTCGCCGAACTCGAAAAGGTTGACGTTTCTGAAACTGAGATCAACGAAGAGATCCAGAAATTAGCTGATTACTATCGTGCGTCGGCCGAGGAGATCCGCGAGTCTCTCGAAAAACAGGGCGGCGGTGTCGAGAATATTCGAAATAATCTGAAAACGAGGAAGTCGATCGAGGCTGTCATTGCTAAGGCGAAAGTCACCGACGGGGAATGGATCGACGAATCGGTAGGTCAACCGGAAACTGCCGAAAAGCCTAAGAAGGAAGCAAAGAAGAAGGCTCCGGCCAAAAAGGCGGCAAAGAAATCTGAATAGTTTTTCGGTCATCCGGGCCGTCCTCGAGTCAGGGCGGCACGGTTGGGGCCGTGCAAAAATACACTTGATTTTTGTGCGGAAAAATGTAAAATCTTGTGTCTGGGGCGACAATCGCAGTATTTGCAACGATTTATCGATCATAACTTCAAGAATAGTCTAAGGTAATCGCAATTACCGAACGAGGAAATATATGGCATTAGTACCGATGGTTGTCGAACAAACTTCGCGAGGTGAGCGGGCGTTCGATATTTACTCCCGTCTCCTAAAGGACAGCATCATCTTTATCGGTACGCCGATCGATGACCAGATCGCTAACCTTATCGTCGCCCAACTTCTGTTCCTGGAGGCTGAGGATCCGGAGCGTGACATTAATCTCTACATCAACAGCCCCGGCGGCTCTATAACGGCGGGAATGGCGATCTATGACACGATGCAGTTCATCAAGAATGATGTAACGACGATCTGCGTGGGCCAGTGTGCGTCGATGGGTGCACTTTTGCTCTGTGCAGGTGCGGCCGGTAAGCGATTTTCGCTGCCGAATGCTCGCGTGCTGATCCACCAGCCCTCGGGCGGTGCTTCGGGCCAGGCAACTGACGTCAGGTTGATGGCCGAAGAGATCATCAGAATGCGTACGCTGACATCGACGATCATTGCTAATCACTCAGGGCAGTCATTCGAACAGGTCGAGATAGATGTGGAACGCGACCGCATTCTGACGCCGATCCAGGCAAAGGAATACGGCCTGATCGACGAAGTGATCGAGCACCGTGATAAATAGTTGAAAGGTGTCTTTTGTCGTTCAAATCCTGATCGGTTTTGCAACGAACGACTAATATTGAGCAACTAACTATTCGCTTATGAGCCAATTCAGACGTCCCGAGGAACTTTTGACTTGTTCGTTTTGCGGTAAATCGCAGAATGACGTGCGCAAATTGATCGCCGGTCCGGGCGTGTACATTTGCAATGAGTGCATCGGCATCTGCAACGAGATCATCAACGATGACGAGCAGACGGCCTCGACGGTGACGCGAACCGCTCTGCCTAAACCGCACGAGATCAAAGGCTATCTCGACGAGTATGTTATCGGACAGGATGAGTCGAAAAAACGCCTTTCCGTCGCGGTATATCAACACTATAAACGTCTCGAGTTGGCTAAACGCCGCAGTGACATCGAACTGCAAAAATCCAATATCCTGCTTATCGGGCCGACCGGGACGGGCAAAACGCTGCTTGCTCAGACGCTTGCACGTGTTTTGAGCGTTCCTTTTTGCATTGTCGATGCGACGAGTTTGACCGAGGCAGGATACGTCGGTGAAGACGTCGAAAATATTCTCCTGCGTTTGCTCCAGTCAGCGGGCGGCGATATCGAAAAGGCTCAGTCCGGCATCATTTACATAGACGAGATCGACAAGATCTGCCGCAAGGACGATAATCCGTCGATCACACGTGATGTATCGGGCGAGGGCGTCCAGCAAGCTTTGCTAAAGATACTCGAAGGGACGGTCGCAAATATCCCATCGGGTGGCGGACGCAAGCATCCACAGCAGGATTTTCAGCAGTTGGACACGACCAATATCCTGTTCATCTGCGGCGGAGCGTTTATCGGTCTCGAAAAAGTGGTCGAGAAGCGTTTTCGCAATAAATCACTTGGATTTCAGGCGGACGTTAAGACCAACAAACAGCGGCACAACGAGTCGATCAACAAACTAGAACCGGAAGATCTGATCCATTATGGATTGATCCCGGAGTTTGTCGGCCGACTGCCGGTCATCGGCACGCTTCGCGAACTCGATGAAGCAGCCCTCGTAAAGATTTTGACGGAACCGAAGAACGCTTTGATAAAGCAGTACCAGCGAAAATTCGAGTTTGATAATATCTCTCTCAAGTTTACTGACGGTGCGCTGCAGGCGGTGGCCCACGAGGCACACAAACGCAAGGTCGGGGCTCGCGGTCTGATGATGATCCTTGAGGAGATATTGCTTGAGTCTATGTATCATCTCCCGACCGAAAAATCAGTCACGGAACTCGTTATAACAAAGGAGATGATCGAGCGAAAGGTGCCGGTCTTCGAGGTGGTCACGCGTTCAGAAGAAGCGGCGTAATCGGCGAAGAGGCGATGATAGCCGTTAAAGAGAGTTAAAAAAGCGTAAGGCGGGATTGAGTGTAACTCAGGCCCGCCTTTTTCTATCGGTAGATATGTGGTGCGGGCGACTATAAGGGCGGTAGCAGGTCAAATTGCCAGGATCCGGGTTGAAACTTGACCAACTCCCCATCATCGTTGCGTTTGAGAAATTGAAGATTCACAGGCGTTCCGGAATGTGTAGGCGACCGGAGCACTACCTTGTCCTCAAATCCGGTCGTCGATTCGATGATCGTCGGCGTCCAATCTGTCTTGATCGACAAAAGTTCGATCAGTTCGCAACCGACACGTTTGGCGGCCTCAAGGAAGTCGTGTTGCCCGAGCCGCTTATGGTCGATCAGCATTATATTGCGTAGAAACTTATACTTGCCGCTTCCATCGGCTTCGAAATTCGCGGCAATACTGAGCAGTTCTTTTTTGGATGCGGACGCGAATAGCGACGCTTTCGCCGAGTCGGCGATCACACACATCAAAGCGATGTCAGCGGAGATAAGGGCACGCTGCTTTGGGTCAATGCCGTTCGAACGCAACATTTCCTTAAATGCTGTGGCAAGTTTGCCGGCGGTTCGGGTGAGATCAGATAGATCCGGTTTGAGAGCGACCTGTTCACTGAGTGAAGCATTTAACGAGTCCCAGGGCTCAACGATCTCGTTTGTAAAACGTGTAGAAAGTTCGTCCATATTCGTTGGAATGCTAGCATATTTGAATGATAAGTTCATTTGGAATACGCACTGAAAACAGTTTCAAGTCGGTGAGCCTCATACCCATCGGTGTCGCGTTTTAGCGCTTAAGTGGCCGACGCGAACCGAAAATGGGGCTATAGGTCAATGACCCGCACTTGAATTTGAACGCCGATTGAGTGCAGCCGAAACCCAAAAGTTCACCGCGAAAACTTGATGTGTTTATTGCCAACAATTGATTGATCGGCCCGGCACGAGCGACCCGCGTCGCGATCTGCCATAGATCAAAGTTTTTGGGCGTGGTTTATAGAATATCGGGTCTAATCGATATTTATACCGTACATCAACCGAGCCTTGCGATAAAAGAATTTTGAGTTCATTTGGTGTTGCTTTTGCCGGATGATTTTGCGTAAATAGTATTAACCCTAAAAGTTACGTCCGCCGCAAGGTGAAATTTTTCCATTAAGTATGCAAGAATTTACAGATCAAATGCCGTCCGACATTGAGCGTTTTCCGATGGTGCCGATTCGGGACGTTGTCATTTTCCCGTACACAAAAGTTGCCTTTAAGATCGGCCGACCGAGTTCCGTAATGGCTCTGGAACAGGCGATGACCGGCGAACGACAGATATTCCTGGCGACGCAGCACGATGCCTCCGTCGACGAACCCAATGCCGATCAGATATTTGAGGTCGGTACGCTCGGTCGTATTTTGCAGGCCCAGCGTCAGGAGAACGGCCAGATAAAGGTGGTTGTCGAGGGCAGGGAACGCGGTCGTATGGTGCGGGTCGAGCAGGATGACGAAGGTATGTTTTACGCCCACGTCAGACGCATTCCCTCGACGGACGAGTCGGGTTATCGCACTGACGGTTTGCTCCAACGCCTGCATACCATCGTCGAGCAGCTGCTACGAGTTTCTCCGGATGCGTATACTGACGCCCTTCACGCTGCACTTCGCGGTGTGTCAGCGGCTCAGATCGCTGATTCGATGTCGTCGCACCTGCGGATCGAGGTCGCCGAGAAACAGGAATTGCTTGAAACTGTCTCAGTGCAGGAAAGGTTGCAACGGCTAATCGACGTGCTTGAGGCCGAGATCGATAAGCGGCAACTCGACCGCAACATCCATTCGCGTACCAAAAAGCAGATGGACAAGCATCAACGTGAGTATTATCTGAACGAGCAGATCAAGGCTATCCATAAAGAACTCGGCCGGAAAGACGAAAAAGCCGAACTTGATGAGCTAAAAGCCAAGATCGAAGAAGCCGGGATGACCGAGGAAGCCAAGGACAAGGCGATGCAGGAGTTCTCACGGCTCGAGGCAATGCCGCCGATGTCTGCGGAGAGTACGGTCTCGCGAAATTATCTCGATTGGCTGTTAAATGTGCCTTGGAAAGAAAGATCGGAGGAGATCGAGGACCTCAACGCCGCTGAATATACACTCAACGAGGACCATTACGGCCTAGAGAAGATAAAGGAGCGAATACTCGAATTTCTGGCCGTTCGTCAGTTGGTCAAAAATCCCAAGGGTACGATCCTGTGTTTTGTCGGTGCTCCCGGTGTCGGTAAAACAAGTCTCGGTAAATCGATCGCCAATGCGACAGGGCGTAAATTTGTCAGGCTGGCGCTTGGCGGCGTTCACGACGAAGCCGAGATCAGAGGCCACCGCCGAACCTATATCGGATCGATGCCCGGACAGATAGTACAGTTGATGAAGCGTGCGGGAACGATCAATCCGGTGATTTTGCTCGATGAGGTCGACAAACTCGGACGCGACTATCGCGGTGACCCGAGTGCGGCATTGCTGGAGGTGCTCGATCCTGAGCAAAACAGTACTTTCAGAGATCACTATCTGGATGTCGATTACGATCTTTCACACGTATTTTTTATAGCGACAGCAAATGTCCTGCATACGATCCCGCCGGCATTGCAGGACCGACTCGAGATACTCAGTCTCTCGGGCTATACGGAACGCGAAAAGGTCGAGATCGCTAAGCGGCATTTGATAACCAAACAGTGCGAAAACAGCGGAATCGATCCCGAAAAGGTGGTGTTTACCGATGATGGTATCCTTGAGACGATCCGCCATTACACACGGGAAGCGGGCGTCCGCAATCTCGAACGCGAAATCGGTTCGTGCTTGCGCAAGATCGCCCGTAAATACGTCGCATCGGACGATAAGGAAGCGTTTCGCGTCGTTATCGACGCTGAGAAAGTCCAGGAATTACTCGGCACGATCCGGTACCGTAAACAGGACATAGCTCGTAAGAGCGAGGTCGGGTTGGTCAACGGGCTTGCGTGGACCGAGGTCGGCGGAGACGTGTTGCAAGTCGAGGCGACGCTCGTCAAGGGCAAGGGAGAAGTGACGTTGACCGGAAAGCTCGGCGAAGTAATGCAGGAGTCGGCCAAGGCGGCCCTTACCTGCGTTCGCACACGGGCCGAAGCACTCGGCATCGATCCGGCGGATTTTCGCGAAAAGGACCTTCACATACACGTCCCCGAGGGGGCAATACCAAAAGACGGCCCAAGTGCGGGTATTACGCTTGCGACCGCGATGGTGTCCGCACTCACTAAACGCCCGGCCAGACACGATGTGGCAATGACCGGCGAGATCACGCTTCGAGGCAAGGTCCTGCCGATCGGCGGCGTCAAAGAAAAGCTTCTGGCGGCGCACCGTTTTGGGCTGAGAACGATCATTTTGTCCAAAGAGAACGAAAAAGATCTGGCCGAGATCCCGGATGAGGTGCGGGACGATCTGACGATCCACGCGGTCGATATGATCGACGAAGTGCTCAAGTTTGCACTTGAGCCGGACACCTCCGTCGTCGAGTCGGCTACTGATGTGCCGCAGGTGTGGAGCAGTGACTCTGCGGGAGCAGATATCTCAGCCACGATAGAATAGGAATTGAGCAACTAAGACTATGAGCAAAGAGATCCACTCAGCCGAACTGATCCTGAAACTGTACGAACTGCGGCGCGAAGACAAAATGCGTGAAGCAAGGGCGTGGTTCATCGGGTTTTTTCCTGACTCGGTCGAGGACGTCGTCAAGACGATGGTCGATCCGGCGACTAGTGCGATGTACCGAATGGTGACAAGCTATTGGGATATGGCGGCAAGTTTTGTCAATCGCGGTGCGATCGATGAGGCGATGTTTATGGATTCGGCGGGCGAGATCTGGGTCGTTTTTTGCAAGATCCAACCGTATGTCGCCGAACTCCGAGAGCGGTTAGCGAGCCCGAATTCGTACAAGCATATGGAGGAAGTCCTTATGCGGCAACCGAATGCACTTGAAACCCTCGCCGTGCGTCGTGAGACGATGAAGCGCTGGATGCAGGCCCGCGCCGAAATGGAAAATGCGGCCGAGACGACCGATCAATGAAGATCACCTCAGCAGAATTTACAAAGAGTGCATTTGAGCGCTCCCACTGGACGATCGACGGACTGCCTGAAATATCATTTTTGGGACGGTCGAACGTCGGCAAATCCTCGCTTCTAAATTCGCTGCTCAACCGAAAGGGCTTGGCACGCACTTCTAATACACCGGGACGAACGCAAAGCATAAACTTTTTTTTGGTCAACGAGCGATTCTATTTTGCGGATCTACCCGGTTACGGCTACGCAAGGGTATCAAAAACGATGCGGGCCGATTGGGGCAAAATGGCCGAGGATTATCTCTCGGGTCGTGATGAACTAATATTGTCGATCCAGTTGGTCGACTCCAGGCATCCTCCGACCGAACTCGATCGCCAACTCCACGAGTGGATGACGGTCAACGATAAGCCGCGGATAATCGTCGCGACCAAGGCCGACAAACTGACAAACAATCAACTTGCAAAGAACCTGAGGGTGATCGAAACAGAATTGCAGGGTGCAAAAGTGATCGCGTTTTCGTCGCAGACGGGTCGCGGACGCGAGGCAGTATGGGCTGAGATCGAGGCGGCAGTAAATAAAAGTAAAGATTTTAGTTGATTTATCATTTCGAATGGTGTAATTATTAAATATCGCCTTAACTCAAGGTTTCTTTCCAGGTCAAGAAGACGGGAATCTTTGTTATTAATACTCACAATCCATTTTTCGTTTGCGGCCCGATGGCGTTTCTGATCATTCGATCCGGCCTGCATCGCAGCACAATTTGAATAGCCTCTACAAAATTCAATTTATCCACTTTCACACCGATTGACATGGCAACCAAAACTACATCAACCCGCAGGCCAAAACGAGCCACGGAAGTACCATCGAATGCCGATCCTATCGACGTTTCAAACGAACCTGCCGAAAAGAAAAGCGACGGCAACGGCAATAACGCTGTGATGCTGAATCTGGCAGGTCTCAAGGATATGTCCATCAGCGAACTCACCCATATTGCCAAAGAAATGGGGATCGAAGGGGCGAGCGGACTGAGGAAGCAAGAGCTGATATTTAAGGTCCTTGCGACGCAAACGGAAAAAAGCGGCCTGATATTCTCAGAGGGCGTACTCGAAACGCTCCCCGATGGATTCGGCTTTCTGCGTGCCCCTGAGTACAACTATCTGCCCGGCCCGGACGACATCTATGTCAGCCCGTCGCAGATCCGCAAATTTGATCTCCGCACCGGCGATACCGTATCAGGCCAGATCAGGCCGCCGAAAGAGGGCGAACGCTACTTTGCTCTGATCAAGGTCGAGGCGATCAACTTTGAAGCACCCGAGCAGTCACGCGAGAAAATATTCTTTGACAATCTGACCCCGCTATACCCGGAAGAGCAGTTGACGATGGAGATCGAAGGCGATCCGGAAAGGATCGCGGCCCGCGTTATCGACCTCGTCACGCCGATCGGAAAGGGACAACGGGCACTGATCGTCGCGCCGCCGCGAACCGGTAAGACGATGTTGCTGCAGACTATCGCAAACTCGGTCACGCAAAACCATCCTGAGGTCACGCTGATCGTGCTACTGATCGACGAACGGCCTGAAGAGGTTACCGATATGCAGCGGTCGGTGAAGGGCGAGGTTATTTCATCCACCTTTGACGAACCGCCGACCCGCCACGTGCAGGTTGCTGATATGGTCATCGAAAAGGCAAAACGCCTGGTCGAGCACAAGCGGGATGTTGTCATCCTGCTCGATTCGATAACGCGTCTCGCTCGTGCACATAACTCGGTCGTGCCGCCTTCTGGAAAGATCTTGTCGGGTGGTATCGATTCCAACGCACTGCAAAGGCCCAAGCGTTTCTTTGGTGCGGCCCGTAACATTGAGGAAGGTGGATCGTTGACCATCATCGCAACCGCCTTGATCGATACCGGTTCGCGTATGGACGATGTTATCTTCGAAGAATTTAAGGGTACCGGTAACTCAGAAATTCACCTCGACCGCCGACTTTCGGACAAACGACTATTCCCGGCGATCGATCTGCAACGGTCAGGCACGAGAAAGGAAGAACTTCTGCTCAGCAAAGTGGATCTCGCCCGCGTCTGGGTGATGCGCCGCGTACTCAACCCGCTTTCGCCCGTCGAGCAGATGGAGGTCGTTCTCGAACGTCTATCCAAGACTAAGACCAACGCGGAATTTCTAGCATCGATGCAGTCCTAGTACTTGTAAATAGTGTATAGCCGATCGTGAATAGTGAGGAAACAGGTTGATGTTTTCTCCTATTCACGATTAACTATTTATAGTTCAATTTTTATGAGAGTAGCCGTAATTTCCGCTGAGGCAGTTCCATACTCCAAGACCGGTGGGCTTGGCGACGTCGCCGGGGCATTGCCGAAGGCTCTCAAGCAGGTCGGGATCGACGCATTTCTGATCACGCCGTGTTACTTGCAGACAAAGGGCGAGTATCTCTGGCATACGGCGGTCGATGATCTCTGGGTCAACTGGCGCGGACGCTCGGTCCGGGTCAAGGCATTCTACAGCGAAGCAAATGGCTCGCCGACTTTCCTGATCGACTATCCGCCGCTATTCCACCGCGACTCCATTTATGGTTACACCGAGGATTACGAGCGTTTCGCGTTCTTTAACCACGCAGCGTTGGAATTGATCACGCGCTTAGGCGGTGCTCCCGACATTGTCCATCTTAATGATTGGCACTGTGGGTTTGCCGCCGTTGAACTTGCCTCAAGACGAAACTCGGATCCGTATTGGCGAAACACCCGGACAGTGTTTTCAATTCACAATATGGCATTTCAGGGCGGCTTTGGCCTCGGTCAGTTGCCATCAATGGGATTTACCTCAGAGTTTGCCAGAAATGCGTTCAGCTTCAATGGATATGCCTCGGCGATGAAGGCAGGACTTGAAGTATCGGATACGCTCTCGACCGTATCAAAGCGATATTCGCGCGAGATCCAGACCGCAGAGAACGGCTACGGCCTCGACTGGTTGTCACGGCAGCGTGCCGGGCGGTTGATCGGCATTACGAACGGCGTTGATTACGAGGTTTGGAATCCCGCATCGGACCCCGAATTACCCGCACATTTTTCGATCGATGACCTCTCAGGCAAGCTCGAGTGCAAAAAGGCTCTTCTCGAGCAGTTCCATTTACCAATGGAACTCGACCGACCGATCTTTGCCAGCATTACGCGATTGACGTCGCAGAAAGGTGTCGAACTTATCCGCCAGGGTGCAGGCGACATTTTGGCCGCCGGTGGCTTTTTTATCGCTCTGGGGTCGGGGGAAAAGGAGTCGGAGAAGTTTCTACAAGCACTTCGCGATCACGCACCGTCGCGGGTCGGGGTTTACATCGGTTATAATGAATCCTTGGCACATCTTATCGAGGCAGGAGCGGATATGTTTCTGATGCCCTCGAAGTTTGAGCCGTGCGGGCTAAATCAAATGTATTCGTTGAGATACGGCACGGTGCCGATCGTCCGTGCCGTCGGCGGCCTCGATGATACCGTCCAAAATTGGGACGCGGTCAGCGAAACAGGAAACGGCTTTAAATTTGTAGAATACAAAGCTGATAAATTGTTGGAAAAGATCTACGAAGCTCGCTTTGCCTACGCGGACAAGCGGTCGTGGGCAAAGATCCAGCGAAACGGAATGTCGGTCGACAACTCGTGGGAGAACGCTGCGCGTAACTACGTCGATCTCTATAACTGGACGCTCAGTTAGAATTCAAAAGGGAAAACTACGAATGATTATCGTAATAATTGGTGCCCAGTGGGGCGACGAGGGAAAAGGGAAGGTTGTTGACCTATTGGCTGACCGATTTGATATAGTATCGCGCTATCAGGGTGGGCATAACGCCGGTCACAGCGTGTATGTCGGCGATAAAGCCTTTGTTTTGAGGCTCTTACCGTCAGGTATCATTCACGAAGATAAGATATGTGTTCTCGGCAACGGAATGGTCATTGACCCGAAAGCCTTTTTCGAGGAAGTCGATCAGATCGCCGAAAAGGGCATTTCCGTTTCACCGGAACGCCTCAAGGTTTCCTCACGTGCTCATCTCATAATGCCGTATCATCGGGCTCTCGATCATACGTCTGAAGAGCGTCTCGGCAATGAAAAGATCGGAACTACGCTTCGCGGCATCGGCCCTGCATACGAGGACAAGGCCGGTCGACGCGGTATCCGCGTCGCCGATGCGATGAACCCCGAGCTTTTGAAACTCCGTATTGAGCGTAATCTGGAAGAAGCTAACCGCATAATCGTATTATTTGGCCAGCAGCCGCTGAGAGCAGACGAGATTCTGGCTGAGATCGAGCCTCTGGTCGAACGGCTTCGTCCGTTCGTATGTGAAACGTCTCACTACCTCGCCGAGGCTCGTAAGGCTCATAAAAAGATCTTACTCGAAGGTGCTCAGGCAACTTTGCTGGACGTCGATCACGGGACCTATCCGTACGTCACATCGTCAAACCCGACCGCCGGCGGTGCATCGGTCGGTGCCGGCATTCCGCCGCACCATATTACGGGCGTTTTGGGCATTGTCCGAACTTATGCGACACGCGTCGGCGAAGGCCCGTTTCCCACCGAAATGGTGGATTCGGAAGAAGATATGGCGAATATTATTCGTCAACGTGGAAACGAATACGGCTCTGTGACCAAGCGTCCGCGACGCTGTGGATGGTTTGACGCGGTCGCGACGAGATATGCGGCCGAGCTCAATGGCTTTGACTCGGTCGCTCTGACCAAGCTTGATGTGCTCGACGCTCTGACTGAGATCAATGTGTGCATCGGCTATGAGATCGACGGCAAGCGTGTTGACACATTTCCCGCCGTTTCCAGCGAACTTCTGAAGATCAAACCGATCTATGAGACGCTACCGGGATGGACGTCGGATACGATCGGCACGACCGAATTTGATCAGCTGCCGGAAAAGGCTCAAGCCTACGTTCGGTTCCTTTCAGAGCAGATCGGGACCGAGATCGGATTGATCTCAACCGGGCCCGAACGTGACCAAACGATAATTCTCAAAGAATCGGTAATGGAAGGCTGGTTCGAGTCGAAAGCCTAACTACGACTATGAGGGCAGCGAATATTGAAATTGTTGAGTTTAGTGACGAATGGGCGGAGGATTTCGCCGCACTTAACTACGAATGGATCGACAAGTTTTTCGTGGCGGAAAAGCATGATCGCGAAATACTCGACAACCCGCGTAAATTCGTGATCGAGGCTGGTGGCGAGATATTCATGGCGATAGTCGCAGGCCTCGCTGCCGGAACGGTCGCGATGATCCCATCGGGCGGGCAGACGATGGAACTCACGAAAATGGCCGTTTCCCCCGAGTTTCAGGGAATGGGCATCGGTGACAACCTAGTCGAACGATGCTCGACTTTCGCCAAGACAAAAGGCGTTCAAACTATCTGGCTAGAATCTCACACGACGCTCGCTCCGGCATTAAGTCTGTACCGTAAACACGGCTTTGTCGAGGTACCTGGCGATCCCAATTCTCTCTATTCACGTGCGGATATAAGAATGGAACTTGCCATATAACTCTGCAATATGTAAAATCATCAATTCGGTTGCAAGTGGCAACCAAAGTGGTCCGATAGCTCAGTCGGTAGAGCAAGTGGCTTTTAACCACTGGGTCGCAGGTTCGAGTCCTGCTCGGATCACCATTTATTGCAACAGTTAAGGCGTCCAACGCGGACGCCTTTTTCGTTATTTA